>Ga0209536_100001279_pt1 | contig 41710 bp, 89 predicted proteins | sample DeeMarSeWOR28_12_FD_187461 | JGI IMG/M metagenome (GOLD analysis project Ga0209536, IMG submission 187461) | Marine sediment microbial communities from White Oak River estuary, North Carolina - WOR-2-8_12 (SPAdes) (version 2) | ecosystem: Environmental > Aquatic > Marine > Intertidal zone >...
ATCATCCAAATCACTCATTGGCGAATAATGTCTACTGGGCAGTAGTTAAGCACATGGTCATGACTGGTGAACCAGCCTTCAGTGTGGATACTGGTAAGAACTCGGGTGAGACGCTTAGAAACGCTTGTACCGAATTAACTTCACGTGATACAGATGATATTTGTAATCTAGGATCTTTAAATTTAGCGCGTATTGAAAGCATAGAAGAGTTTAGAGAGCTTGTCAATTTAGCAACAGCTTTTCTACTAGCTGGTACAGTATATTCAGATGTACCTTATTCTGATGTAGATAAGATCAGGTCAAAGAATCGTAGATTGGGTTTAGGACTCATGGGTGTTCATGAATGGTTGTTGCAGCGTGGGAAACGATATGCTCCAGACGATGAATTAGGTTCATGGTTGTCAATTTATGCTAAATCAGGAAAGGCAGCGAATAAATGGGCAGATGAATGGGATCTTAGTAGGCCTAAGAAGACACGAGCTATTGCACCTACTGGGACCATTGGTATTGTTGCGGAGACAACAACAGGAATTGAACCTATCTTCTGTGTGGCTTACAAGCGTCGTTATTTGAAAGGTGACACTCATTGTTATCAATACGTTGTTGATCCAACAGCAAAGCGATTGATTGAGAACGGTGTGGAGCCTTCGTCAATTGAGGATGCTTACCGTCTTGCTGAGGATGTTGAGCGTCGTATTAAATTTCAAGCATGGATTCAGAAGTATGTTGATCATGGAATAAGCTCAACTATTAACTTACCTGGATGGGGTAGTGAGCACAATAATAGTGATACTGTTAGTGAGTTTGGTAGGGCATTGATGGACTATCTTCCACAGCTCCGTGGTATTACTTGTTATCCTGATGGGGCACGTGGTGGTCAACCGTTGACGCCATGTTCATATGAAGAAGCTGTAAATCGAGAAGGTCATGAAGTAGTAGAGGAAACAACTGATGTCTGTGAAATCACTAAGGGAGGCTCCTGTGGAGCGTAATGTAGAAGAAAATGATATACCAAATAAGCTATTTACTGCTTATGAGCTTGCGAAACGATCGCCAGACACTTCAACTAAACTTGGAGCGTTGATTGTAGATAAAGGATGGAACATCGCACATGGTTTCAATGATCTTGTTCCTGGTTATGGGGATGACAAGGCTCATTATGAACGGCCATTCAAGTACTGGGTAACAGAGCACGCAGAACGAGCAGCGATCTTTTTCGCTATTCGTGCAGGTTTTAATCCAGTGGGTAAAACAATGGTCGCCCCGTGGGTAGCGTGCCCTGACTGTGCAAGAGCGATTGTTCTGAGTGGGATTGTTGAAGTAATCTGTCATAAGGAATGTATGGATCGGACACCTGAGCGGTGGAAAGAAATGGTCGATACAGGGTTGCAGATTCTTGAGAAAGGTGGAGTAACTGTTGTGCAATGGAGCGGTCACTTAGGGATCGAGAATTTCAATAATGGGGAGATGTGGACGGCATGATTTGTAAAGTAAGAGATAATGATCTTATACCTGTCCATACTGAGATTGATCGAAGTGGTTCTGTAAAGGTTGCAGATTACTATACAAATAATGGAAATGTTACTATTCATACGAAAGCACATATGACTTTCTTTATTGTTGAGTCCTTTTGCCAGCGGATTCTCATTTTGTCTGAAGACGCGTTAGAGTCTCTAAGAACAGTTAGGTACCTTAAGCAATGTGGACTTAGTAGAGGAGATTGCCCATGAAAATTAAAGATTATCAAGATGGTGCTCGGTCAACGGCCATTTATCCAACTGAGGCAAAGATTGCATATCCTGCTCTTGGTCTTGTCGGTGAGATCGGTGAGTTGGAGGCTCGCTTTATTATAGATAATGGTGAGGATGTAGAAGGTATCAAAGGTGAGATCGGAGATGTTCTTTGGTATTGTGCGAATCTTTGTTGTGATCTACAGATGATGCTAACTGACTGTCTTGATCTTGATATGCACGCAGACTTCAGTAAGATCAATCCAGAGAATCTGTATGTCGATGATGTTATAGTTGAGATTGGATTGATTGCTGAGGCAGCGAAGAAGATTATCAGAGATGGAGCACTTGATAAGAAGAAGGAGATCATTCGTAACAGGGTCGGTCGTATTTTAGTTCATTTACAAGCTCTAGCTTCTTTTGAATGTGGTTCATCTCTCGGGGAGATAGCCGCTGCTAATCTCGATAAGTTGCAAGGGCGTAAGGAACGTGGAACTCTTAAAGGTGATGGTGAAGAACGATAATTTAGAAAGGGGTTATGATGAGAACGATTTACTTTTTATTGGCCGTCTTGCTTGCAGTTATTCTTCTACGTGGTTGTAATGAGGCCTCTGGTGCTGACTGGAGTTTCGATGGTGTACGAGCGGTCGCTAAACTATCTACCAACGCTCAGATTAACAGGGATGGCAAAGTAAAGTCTGACCCACAAAAGCGACCAAAAGAGGAACCTTGGAAGATTTGGACTACTATCGGTCCACATTCTCTTAGGTGCCCTTCAAGTGCGAGCATCCCTCCTCATCAAGCATATTCAAGTTGCACAGCATTTAGTTACACTGGCTCCCAAGGCGATCTGTTTCTGATGTCAGGTTCTTTGTTTGGTCTTGGAATTGTAGCTCTTGAAGACGATGTTGTTCCTGTATCAGGTACGGCATACGGATCAGGTGTAGTAGCTAATACAGGAAAGCTAGTGCTATCAAACTATGGTAATGCACAAAACTACACGGTAACAGCCGATCTAGAATTTACTGCTACATTGATTGGCACTGATAAAAAATCATTCAATCAAGTACTTATTATCTTTGGCTGGGACGGAGGTATTAACTCTCAGTTGAATGCACGTTATAGTGAGGAAGAAGATAAATGGCGTGTCTCAGGTAATGTGTTCAAGTATGTCAATGGTGCTCACGAGAATGATTTGATCTCAGATCCTTTGCCTGTAGGATGGACTAGTCTAAATGGATACAAGAAGACACATAGTCATCATGCTCCTGTCGGGGAGAAATGCAAGTTCATTATCATTGTGAACTCAACTGAGTCGAAGTATCAAGCTTCAGAGGTCGCGTATGGCGGTAAAGCTAGTTTCGCAGATATCTTAACTGAGCTAGGAGGCACGATTAAACACAAGAGCACGGCACTAAAATAATGTATTACTGGCACGACAAGCACGGTTTCATTTGGATCGATGATGAAGACTTCATGGACATTTGGAGATTGCTACATCAAGTCTGGATGTCTCCTTATCGTGGTGCTTTGGCTTTTGGATGTGGCAGGGGTACAATGAGTTATACTGTTTACAGAGTAACTGGGGAGTGGGTCAGCAAGAACCTACTCCGTCTGATTCTGGAGTGTGGCGTCATACGGGAATGGGTGGTCCCTAATCGTGTTGGTGGTGGTTACAGGTGTTTCAATCTCAGACCAATTAGATACGAGAGGCTGTTATGAAAATCAATGTCATTGAACCTACATTCGATATCCTGACACCCATAGGTTCACATTTAGTTAGACATATAGAGAGATGTGGTCGTGTCTGCTACAAGTCAGAGGATCGAATCTCTGATGGATCGGCCGAGAAGTTCGTCAGGATGATCTGTCGTAACCACCATGAATCAGTGCTTGAACATGCTTCAGTTAGTGTTGTTGTTATCTGTAGCAGAGCTGCTTCGCATCAGTTGGTTAGGCACAGACTAGGCGCGTACTCACAAGAGTCACAAAGGTATGTGAACTATGAGAAGAGAGGGTATGAAGTCATCTGTCCGCCTTCAGTAGGCTTGCCTGTTGGAGTGTACGACACTACTCAAGGTAGAGATGGAATGACAGTTGTGCAAGCTGGTTGGTATGGAGCCGTAGCGGTCGCTCTTGGCACGTATGAGAAACTCCTTGAAAGTAAATGCAAGCCAGAGGATGCTCGCTTCGTCCTGCCTAACGCATGTAAGACAGAATTAGCTGTTACCTACAACCTACGCCAATGGAGGCACGTGTTTCGTGAGCGTGCTTTGAATGATCATGCACAATGGGAGATCAAGTCGATAATGAGAGGAATTTATAATGAATTTCGTAAAGAGATGCCTTCAGTATTTGGAGATTTGGAATGACATTTCATTTTAAGAGTGGCGATATCCACATAACATACGTTCCTGAGAGCGGTATGTGTAACATAGCGTGTAGTACAGATAGTATGACATTCTCACCTAATGGGAATTTTGCGAAGAGCGTAGATAATTTGATATCGCGTCTTAGCGATTTAGAGGAAGGAGAACTACTTAGTAAGCTAGTTGCTGGTAACGGGGAGTATAGCTATACATTGCATGGCTACTCTGATTCCGTTTGGGAGAAGATTCGTGGGTATTGATACATACGGATTCACAATGGGTAAATACCGAGTTGAATGGGGTTCTCGTATCGAGTACTTCAACAGCTATCAAGATATTACAGATTGGTTCAAAGTTGTTTCTGGGTCAAAGGACGCAAGCTTCACGGTCAATGGACGGCCTTTCATGTATTATAGGACGGATGAGTAAATGAAATGGCAAGTTTGGATGCAAGCTGAACATGATATGTGTGATTCAAGTTATGGAGGAGTTATGTTCGGTGAGTCTGATGCAGATACTTGGGAGGAAGCGTGCATAGAAGTAATGAAACCAAGGAATGATTCTTATTGGGATTGTAAAAAACCTACTGATTATTGGGGTGCGCCTTTATGTAAGAGTGAGAAAGAAGCGTATAGATATTTTAGTAAAGAACATCCACATCATCCAGAATATCGAAATGGTTGAGGATTTGTAAAAGGGGTAAGTAAGTGGATCGAAGAGGTTTCCTCGGCATGTTAGGTGTCGGGACTGTCGGGATGTTGAGTGTTCCTGTATTAGGTAAGCTCACTACAAAGCAAATTGAGAAGATAGAAGAACGAGAGGTTGACGCAAACTCCAGAGAGCATCTACAAGCAGTGTTGGATTTCTTTGGAAACGAAGACAAGATTAAAAACTGCACAATCCTTTTAACTTACAGGGATGAGACTTACAAAGGCCCTAAGGTTAAAGAGTTTGAGTTGAAAGAGAATCCTGTGCGGCTTACACTTACAGCCGAGGAGTTTGAGGTTGATAGTGAGTTCACTTATGACGGTATACGAGTTGTTACATTTAATGGTGTGCTCTTGCCACCAGCCAAGTTCGTAACAGATGTTAGTCTTGACAAAGGCGACAAGCTACATGTTACTTGGACAACCACTGTATAATGAAAGATAACTTATGCAAGTCAGAGAATTGATTGAAGATTTACTGAAGTGCCCTCCTAATGCAGAAGTAATCTTGTCATCAGATGAGGAAGGTAACTCTCATCTTCGTGCGAGAGGTGTATGGTACGGACGTTTTGACCCTTCTGATCAGTACTACATTGAATCTTATTTCAGTGAGGATTGGGAGGAAGAGTACGAAGAAGAGGAATGGGACGAGATGATTAGAGCTTCTGTGCCTTGTATTATTATTTCTCCTTGACAACCACACATTCATGGTGTATATTTTAGTGTAGCACGTTTTTCACTGAAAGGCTTTTAATACTTTATTAGAAGAAGGAGGTGAGAGATGTTTCATAGGTGCCTTATAGGCTAGGGAGTCGTGACCCCGAACAATCAATCACGAGGGCAAGGCAGTGAGAGCGACAACTGGATTAACGTCGATTCTCATAAGTGAATCCAGCACTGCAATATATCACGACCCTGAGAAGGTTGGCCCGACTGGAGGGCGTGATATTTGGCCAGGTAGCCCAAGTAGGCAGAGGCGGGTAACGTCGCGACATTAAAACCCTAAAGTGCTCGTTCGATCCGAGCCCTGGCCACTGAATAAAGGTGAGGTAGCTCAGGCGCTATAGCATGGTAGAGCAGGCTTGATCAGCTGTGTCGGTGGTTCGAACCCATCCCTCACCACTCGCTCACTGGTGTAATGGCGGTAAGATGAGCACTGCGACGGCAGATAAAACCTTACCGGTGCCGCTCCTAGGATGGCACAGCACTCCAGCTTGGCGGTTGCGGTTCGAATCCGTGGTGAGCGGCTTTTAGAAAGGTAAATTTAATGACACTTGAAGAGCGACTTGCGGCCCTTGAAGAACGTGTAGCTGAATTAGAAGCTTATCAAAGGCGAGCAGAATATCAACTTGAAATTGAGTTGGAAGCACATCGTGCGGAGGAATACTATGAGTAATCACCACAATAAAATGATGAAGTTTTCACACAATGGTAAACCAGTTGTAAATGTTAGTGACTCGCGGTTTGAAGCAGTCGTTGAACATGCAGTTAAAGAGAAGTCAAAGAAGCTTTCTAAAGCAGAGACAGTAGTCATGCGGTTAGCTGCTTTGCGGAACGCTCTTGACGAGTCTGAGTTGGATGCTCCTGTCTGTCCGATCGGTGTGACACCAGAAGAGTATGTTGAGATACTTAAATCGGACTGTAGCAGTTGTGATTGTGAACCTGTGAGGATCTTTGGGTTCCAAATTTATATTAACCAATATCGACGATAGTTCCTTGACAACCACACATTCATGAGTCATAATTACAATGTAGGCGGTTATAGGATCGACAAAAGCCAGAAGCAGCGGTAACTGATGAAGGTACAAATCGATCGCCTTTACCGAGGAAAGCGGGTAGTAACCCCCGTCCGTCTGCCCCGGAGTTGTGCGTGCTTGAACCGGGTTATCGACATTAGTGGAAGCTCGCCAGTGAAATGAGTTGTGGGTAATAGTGTCACTGATGTTAATATAGATCAAACCCTCCGTCTCCCTGTGGGCGTTACACAGGGGTACCACTTGATGGTGTAATGGTAGCACATCCAGCCTTACAAGTTGGAAGGACCGGGTTCGAATCCCAGTCAGGTGGCCTTAACCCTCAGAACACATAAGTCGTATGTTTTTACGCTAGGCCGAGTCCAGGCATATAAGTCGTCTATTTGATGCTTTTACTTGGGACAAGGGCAAACATTTTTTAGCGGAGGCGCAATATGAAATCAAATGATCGCATTGAGAAGTTCATTATTGGATGGATAATTGGTATGATCGGTTTCCTTATTTGGGTTATTGTGAAAGTAATGAGTCACTTTGGAGTAATCTGATGTACAGCGCCACAGAAATAACTTATGTTATTAAAGGAAGAATCCTTAATAAGCCATTTGAAGCTAAAGGGCATAAAGTACGCGAAGGGTTGTTTCAAGTTCAAGTGGACACAGCTAATAAAACTGTGTTAGCTGGTTTAAAAGAGGCACCTGATGCGTTCACAGCTCTTTGGTCGGCAATCGCAGAATGGGATGCGTCAGTATGAATTGGGTTTGTAATCGGGCTCTTAATTTTTCTAGAGGTAAACAATGGTGAATGACATTCAAGATGGCTGGGAAGATGGCTACGATGATGATGATTATGATGACGACTTCCTTGATGATCTGGAGGATTGGGATGATGACGATGATTGGTATGATGATTATGAGTACGATGATTTTGACTGGGAGCATTTTTAATGACACCTGAAGAAGAAAGACAAATAGCAAGAGTTAATGCGATGCATTGTATCCCGTATGTTCTCGGTTATTTAACTGCTTTGGAAAAGAGAGTCCTTCCAGTAGATCGCAAGCAATTTAGTATAGGAATGTCAAATGCTCAACGTGATATGGAAAATGGAGTTGTTGCATTATGGGATCTAGATATTGGTAAATATGTAGAAACATTGATTAGCTTGGGCGAGTTTCCTTTATGGGCAAAAGCCCCTCCTGGGCGTGATCAGTATCGACGGTAATTCGTCTGAGTGTTTAAGGCCCAAGTGACTGCACGAGAATTAACCGGACCTCGGTGCGAATCCGAGCACGTCCACTGAAAGGCAACAATAACATGAACGATAAACTATTGAATTCTCTAAATGCTCAAATTTACGAGAACCAAGACGAAGAGAATCATCAGAAACAAGGCGACAAGTTGAGGTCGGTATTACGCAAGGTTATCGCCTCCAAACGCCTGAAAGATCCATCTGGATACCGAGTTGAGAGACTTGTAACCTTAGGCGAAGTCGTTATCCTTGTGTTAAAGGGCGACTGGTACTGGAAGGTGGAAGCCGTCGGAGAAACGTATGACGGCGGTTATACTGACTTTGAAGTAGGTGATGTATTGACCATTGCAGAGGCAGACAAAGCAGGTCTGTTGACTAGTAAAAGGGAGCAAGAGCTGCTCGTAGAGTATAATGAATGGACTCGCGCAGATCTCAGGCGACGTGAGGAAGCAAGCGCTTCCGCTACAATCAAACGACTCGCTTCGACTTACGGTCAAGTCTACATTAAGAGACTATTGGATGGTGATGAGGTGAACATAGGAAACTGAGTCTATTCTTGATATACTCTGCCGCTATGGGATTATCTGATATGTTCATGACAAAGGTTAGAAGAGGAGATGTTGTCTGGCTGTCGAAAGAACAGCGTAAAGGCTTCTTAGATACAGCGTGGATTCCGCCCCGACCTGGACACGCCGCTGGTCAGATCGGAGTAGATGGACAAATTTGGTATGTTCAAATTGACGGGACAGGATTTGATGGTATACTCTTAATAGAGCCACTTGACGGCGAGGAGTATGACGAGGAGCGACCTATTCCTGATATTTGGAAAGTTCAAGTCGAGTTTCAATTAGCTTGCCTGGAAGCAGAATTGGCTGTTATGCATCACGAACTCTCAGCTTTACATGAGAGGTTCTGTCAACCAAAATACATAGAAGTTATGGGAGATTATTTTCATGGTCAAGAAGAGTGACATTAAGTTTGTCGGTAATGGCACCAAGTTCTCACGAATTTCCTACGGAGAGGTGGTAGGTGTCAATGGTCGAGGGAGCGTCACTGTTAAAAATGAGGAAGGTTTTGAGTGGACTGTTGCCGCAGATATCTTTGAGGCAGAATTCTTTACACCTAATCAATATGATGATACAAAGGAAGTCACTCGAACCGAAATGATTCAGATTCTCGATACAAACCCTAGAATCATTATGAAAGTTAAATTCAAAAAGAAGCCAGAACAGAAGGTTCTTGTTGACACTGTTAAAGACCTCCTTGAGGCAGATAAGAAGCCTGGGATTGGTAATCTACGAAAGATTTTGAAAAAGGCTGTTGAGGGTGAGGAACGCGTGATGATTGGTCGGCACCAAGGTGGATACGATGACTTCGGTCGTCTGATGTTCACCGATATGGAGGCGGAAGACGGTCATCTTCGAACAGTCGATCCTCGAACGGTTGAGGAAGTTACTGTGGCAAATGTCAAGTATATCCTGAAAAATAAGTGATTTGACTTGACAACCACTGTTTTATATGGTACACTTTAGTATATGATCAGCTAAGAATAGGATATTGGTTGTAAGTGGTTCAAATCCACAACCTATTCACTACGATCATTTTAGAGACATAGGTACAAGGCCAGCTAAGAGCAGGATATTCAACCATTCTTTGAAAAGCACCCTGTTCACTTCGGTCTTCTTTAGCACAACAAGTTGAGGCAATCAATGAAATGTAAAATTGAGTATGGTTATGACTCAGAAGAAGATGCGACAGTATTTCGTCTAAATGGAGATGATACCACGACCATTATCATTTATAACCATGATGAAGAGCAAGTTTTAAAAATGGTAAGGTGGACAGAGGAAATTGAAGAGAAGTTTGAAACAGCTAGAGCAGCGGGAAAAGTTACAAGAACGCTTCACCCGCCTCGCGTTTTGAAAGACCGTTTTACTCATAGTTATACGTTTGATACTATGGACAAATGGAACGAACTCGTGGCTCTAACTGATAAAGTATAATTTGATACAAGGCCAGCTAAGAGCAGGATATTCGCAACTATATCCCCTGTTCACTTCGGCCTTTTTGAAACATGCATCAGCTAATATTAGGGTATTCCTTGGGAGAATTTGACCTAATAACTACGATGCTTACTTACATGCTCAGCTAAGGGCAGGATATTAACAATGATGATGTTTGCCTTTCCCTGCCCACTACGAGCATCTTTTTAACAGAAAGGGTAATAATGAGCGTTTCAACCGTAACCGATCGAGAGATTCACATTCCCGCTGGCCACAAGATTCGCAAAGGCAGTGTCAAGCTCGCTAATGCTTTGTTATTGGAGCTACTGAACTATGGTATCGTCCCAGAGGAAGCATTGCTTCGACGTATTCATACGCTACCTAAGCAGAAGGCCGCTGAGGTGTGCCGTGAGATTCTCAAGATGTACACGATCGGTGACGTGAATCCGCCATTGTTCCCCAATTGGGAGCAGCGGACAAATTTCACTTTCTCTGAGTTCGTTGTTCAAATCCTTGGTTATATTGTGCAGCTGAGCGGTAATGATCTGGAAGATCCAGAGTACATGAACACTCTGAAGGCACAGGTCGATTTCAGTAAGTTGAAGAAGCTAAAGCTCGCTTGTGATGATCGAGCAGTCGAGCGATTCTTGACCTTGGTTAATTCCAACGTGGCTCTTAATAAACAGTCACAGAGTGATTTGTTGGAGCTTGCTAAGGAGTACTATTACAAGGCACCTACTTATATTCGAAGTGACGAGGCGCGTATTGCAGTCATTATGGGCGCGGTAGATTCAGGTATGACTCTATTCGCAGCTTTGCGTGTCTATAATGCAAAGCCAGCCGATGTCTTGCGATACTCCGCTGCAAGAAACAATTTCGAGTATGTTAAGCTGCCCTCCGATGTAAAGTACGAAAGTCTCTCGTGGCAGCAGCGTCGACATATTATGGAGTTTCTTGATCGTTTCGAGTTGGATGATCTCTGCGAGGCGATGGGTAATAATCGTACTGCATGGGATAGGTTCTACCGTCACTTTCATATCAAATCGTTCAATTACAATAAGGTAGTTGCAGCGGTGTTCTTGTCTCTTGGTTCTGCTGTAGACGCACTGCCGAAGAATATCGATAGTTTCCTTAGTAGTAAGAAACATCGTAAGTGTTATGATGTTACGAGTGGTGGTAACCTAGTTTACCGTACCTTTGCCTCACGGATTCAATCTTGTGTTGACAACAAGGATATGGATTCGTTTGAGCAAGAGATTGCGTCAAAGCCTGGATACCTGTTTAGGAATCTCGCTACGCTAAGTCATGTCTGTACGAAGGCAACTGAGTCTCGATTCGTTGAATTTGTACGATCTATGATCGATAGACCTAAGACAGATGTGCTGTTGTCTCTTGTTCAGATTGGTGTCAATTCGAAGTATCGAATTATTGATTCCAAAGGTAATACAACTGTCACTGAGGCAGATTATCATCCGGTTATTGCTGAGATTCAAGGACTCGCTGAGCGTGAGATCTTCCGACGGCATGGGTTCATTGGTAAGGTGGATGTATCTGACTCATTGAAGAATAAGGTAGTTCCGTTCTTGTCAACTAATGCCGAGCTGGATCGGGGAACGCGTATCAAATTCGATGATACCCATTATATGTACTTCTTGATGCACTGGGTTCAGACGGCTAAAAGGCGAACGGATCTTGACCATAGCTACCTGTGTATCCATACTGATGGTAGTGTAGGTACTGTTTACTTCGGTAGGCAAGCGAATAGTTACATAGCACAATCGGGGGATATTACTAATGCTCCTGCTCCGCAAGGAGCAACTGAGTATGGACGTATCAATCTGAAGAACATCCCAACAAATGTTCAATACATTGTTCCACTTATCAATGTATATAGTGGTGATGTGTTCTCAGAGAATGAGGTAGCTTACGCTGGTTTCTTCTTCTCGGATCGACCTGAGTTCCATTTGACTCAAGATCATGTGCGATATGATCTTAGTCAACCAGCTGAGAGTAATGTGCCATTTGTTATCGATGTAATAAACAAAGAAGTCATCATTGTTGACTTTAACAACCGACAGCGTCTTGGCTGGACTGCGCATTCCAGTATCGATGAAGTGAAGAAGATTATTGAAGCAGTGAAGACTAAGAAGACGATGACAATCGGTCGCTTCGCTGAGATTCTAAGTGGTGACAAGGACACTGTGTCACTTAAGATTACCAACAAAGGTAAAGGCGACAATAAGATCGCTCCTCAGGATCTTGTTGAACTAGTAAGCTGATGAACTCTAAAGTCATTAACAAGATTGCTTTTGAAACCGCTAAGCAGCAAGCCAGATCACTGAGAGGTATAGCCGTTGACTACTTGTCAGATGAGCAACGGCTCTCATTGCTTTATGAATTCACTGATGGATGGTGTAGAGTGTGCGGAATAATTACTGATACTCCTTGTACTTGTGAAAGGGATGAATGATGAGTCGCAGAACAGAAGAAGACGCTATCGTTGGTTTCATTGTTAAGGGTATCGCGGTTGCTATTGCTCTAGTTATTGGAGTCGCGGCTCTTGGGATGTGGGGTTGTCCGAAATATAAAGTCTACGAGCAGCGATTGAGTGGTGAGGCCAAGCTCCGCGAAGCTGAATGGTCGCGTAAGATTGAGATCGAAGCAGCGAAAGCTAAGCTTGAATCGGCCAAGCTTCATAAGGAGTCCGAGATCGTTCGTGCTGAAGGCGTCTCACAAGCGAACAGTATCATCTCTGATGGGCTAGGTGGGCCAGAGGGCTATCTACGGTACCTGTGGATTCAAGGGCTCCAAGATGGTAGCAGTGAAGTGATCTATGTTCCGACTGAGGCAGGCTTGCCAATCCTTGAAGCAGGTAAGCAAGCAGTGAAAGCGGAGATTGTTGAACCATGATGGATATTAGCGGTCTGCTTAGCAGTGACTTTAAGAGTCAATGGGACAATGATACAATTAAAGTGTACGGCGGATACTTTCGTGATGGTCAAATCAACTTGATTGTATCTAAGAACGGGGGTCCACTTTACATCGCAACAATCAATGAGTTGCAACCTACGGGAGAAGAAGGCTGATAATATGAAACTCACTGAACTAACAACCAAACAACTAGTAGCCCTGGCTGTACAAAAGGGTGTTACTAAGACTGTCTCTGAAGCAATGGGGATGGATCGTAAGCTTCTTATCAAGAAGATGGGAGATACACCAGATATTACGAAACCGGTGCAAGCATGAAACTTGATACTCAACCAGCAATCGATAATGATCTTCTTACACTGGCCCGTCAACTGAACAATACTTCTCTGCATCCAGAGAAGCAAGCAGCTTTGATCATTGCTCAAGAAATCAGAAGTACAAAGAAGCTGCTTATCAGTGCTTTAGAGGATGTTATTGATTGTCTGAATGCTTTGGAGAAGGTATGACAACAAACGATATTAGAATGATGGCTGCAAGGCTTAAAGGGTGGAACAAGCAGAATGTTGCCCTTGAACTTGTTAAAGTAGTGCAAGCCATTTACGAACCAAAGAGTGGATGGACATTAGATTCAGGGAGGGAGTGTATTGAAGTGTTGCTAATAGCAGCTCGTTACGCGTATCCAACAGCTTGTAACGTACAAGAGTTGATTGAGCGAGTCGAAGGACGTAAACTTGATAAGAAGCTTGTCAGTAATGTTGGGCGTATTCTTGATGATAAACAAGAATCTGTCGACCCTCCTATTACTGCTGTCGGCCGTAACCTAGCTGAACAGATTGAAGAGATTAAGAAAGAACTTGAAGATGGACAGGACTGAAAATCACAGGATTGTTGCGATTCTTTTTATTCTGGTTGTGTGGGTATCGCTTGCTTGCACAATGTTGACTAGTTGTAACAAACCAAAGAAGCAAGCTTGTATAATCCCGCCTTCCTATGAAGTTGGTGATGAAGTAATTATTGACAATCGATTGATTGCTGTTGTGCAGGAATTTCTGAAGGTGGAGTGTGGTAAAGGTTGGTATCGTGTCGAGGTGCGTATTGACCTTGGTCGAGCTGGAGCGGCTCCGAAACAATCTATCTCTATGGTTGTTGATACGACTAGAATGAAACCTTATAAGCCTAAGTGCTGATGGCTCGTCAAAGACACGGTCCTGAATATAAGATTCAGGCCGCTTTCATTGCATTTCTAAAAGACAGGGGATGGCATGTTGAGCGAATGGTCGGGAACGCCTTTCAAATGGGTATTCCAGACATCTATGCAGCTCACCCCAAGTATGGGCAGAGATGGATTGATCTTAAGAACCCTGGTCGCTATGAGCTTACAAAGGCTCAACGTAAGAAGTGGCCTATCTGGGAGCGATTTGGAGTTGGTATCTGGATCATAGTTGCTGCTGATGAAGAAGAGTATGACAAACTATTTAGACCTCCTAATTGGCGTCGTTATTGGAAAGCTAAATATGATGAAGAGATTGAAGAATTGAAAGAGGCGATGGATGACTTGTATCGTGAAACCTAAACTGTATTTGTTTGGCCCTATCACTGGTTTAACATACGAAGGATGTTCATCTTGGCGTCATTTTGTTTGGTCGGAACTACCTCGATATGATTGTATTGATCCATTACGTGGATGCACAATATCAGATAGTGACGCTGAGATGCTTGCCACGTATGAGGGTAATAATTGGAAGAAGAGAACAATAGCTAGTTCTCGCGCCATCACAGCTCAGAGTAGGTGGGATGTGCAGCGAGCTGATCTACTGCTTGGTACTTTGCAAGGATCTACAAGAGTCTCAATTGGATCTTGTTTCGAGTTGGCGTGGGCACGTGATGCACGTGTACCTGTAATTTGTGCTATGGATACAACATATCATGATCATCCAATGATTAAAGAGTCAGTAACTCATCCTGTTGATACTCTTGAGCAAGCTATTGAAATTGCAAAGGCATTGTTATGAATTGCACAGTACATGCGATAGCGTGCTTCTTTGATGGGTTAGGCGTATTCAAAAGCTATTCCTTCAAAGGTATCGCTGAATTTGTTAAGAAAGAGTTTGATTGGGACAATCGACCTCTCTTAGATGACGGACGAGTCACTCCTCCAAGTATGCATGAAATCATTGACTACTTCATGTCTACGGGTTATGCATTGACTCCAATAGCACGGAGTCCTGAGTATAAGTTTCCTGATGGGACAATTGGAGTTGTGGAAGATGCTGAGGAGCGCTGGCACACATATTTGTATGAATGTGAGGGGTTTCTTATGGGGACGGCGTATGGCACGCACCACATGGCGTATAATGATCATGGTGTCGTTTTTGATTGTCGTGAGGGCTGCACGACGTACGATGCGATGCAAGCCTCTTCTTTTGGTTTTACTCCAGATATGTTCATGGTGATAACATGCCGAGTATAATTAGATTGAAACCAGAGCATAGGAAGTACCACATTGTGGAATCTCCATTAGTTAAAAATGCAGTGATCTACTCTGAGGAAGAGATTGAAGCATTTGCTCATGACTATTTGAACGATCGTTCCAGTACTAATCGCGAGCGATTGATAATGGCTTTCTCTTCTATCATTAGACATATGGTTGGGCGTTACATAGGGACGTGGCGGTCTTTGCTCAGTATGGAAGACGACTTGATTACAGAGGCCTTTATTAAAGTAACTGATTCTATCGACAAGTTAGTTGCAGAGGAGATTGAAGGACTCTGCGGCACCGTCTCAAATAGAATCAATGCTCGCTTGGCTCATTACATAAACGCTAATCGAGCTACATGGGCTCCTTGCTTAGCCACACAACAGAAGCGCTTTAGTCAAGGGCAAGAGATTCTTATCAGTAGATATTTAGAAGACTCTGACACGACGACTTATGTCACTGAAGATGAAATCTCACAAGTAGATTTTGCAGATGTAATTGAGACACTACAACTAACTGATCCTATCGATATTGAAATTATGAAGCCAGAGAATTGGCACACATCAGTTACTGAACTAGCAGAAAAACTTAATTGTCCGATGGTCACTTTAAGCAGACGGCGTACAGCGCTGTACACACTTTTGAAAGGGTACTTGTATGAAACGGATCGTTGAATTGATTTTCTTTTGCTTGATCGCTGCACTTGTTGGCTTCGCTACAAATAAAGTCTCAACTGAGATAACTTTGTTGCGAACATATCAACAGATCACCGCTCAGAATCATCATTTGTGCATTGATATCAATAAACGAAATCAGATGTTACTTGGACTTCAAGAAGCTAATCTGAACTTGAAGACATCTCTTGACGAGAGTGTCGCGTTGATTTCGACTTTGACAATTCAAGTTGAAGAACTAAGTCGTGATATCGACAGGCTAGAGTATCTAGTCGAGTCAAAAGAACGGACTATTAAGAGTCTTGAGGAAACTGTTGCCGAACTCCGTCAAATTATCAAATCTGGAGAACCTAATGATACCAACGATAGCGTCCCTGTCGAAGCGCCTTGATGCCCTTCTCCCTGCTGATATAGAAATCACACGTGTAAATCTCCCTCGGACACGATCTAATTACTGGTATATTGTCCGTAGGGAAGAGCTGTCAAAGTGGAAGGAGCTTTCACCAGCTCAAGTAACAGTCAAATATATCGACCCGATCTTGAAACAGATTGCTGTCGTTCTCGATAAGCTATCCCCCTGTGAGGTGGGTACCTTACCCGCCAAAGGAACCCCCAAGGTATGTTCTTGGTTGTCACAGGATGGCAAGGTACCAATCAGATTGATTATTACTCATGATGAGGATAGTGACGAAATTGTAATTCTTGTGGATATTTTGGCAAAATCACTTGACAACTAACATTCCATGTGGTATACTTTAGTATAGGTGCATTATGGCAAATAGTTTCTTGATGTTGGCTAATAAATTCAAGCCGGGGAAGCATTCTCTTGGCGGTGCCTTTGTCTCTGAGAAGCTGGACGGGACGCGTGCTTTCTGGGACGGTGGGGTGTCACGAGGCGTTACTACGACTGAGGTTCCTTGGGCAGGGGTTCTTGATCCCAAGACTGGGGAGCTAAAGAAGAAGGTGCTTCCTGTGGCCACAGGGCTCTGGAGTCGCTATGGTAATCCGATCATGGCTCCTGACTGGTTTCTCAACCAGCTCCCTGCTTGCCCGTTAGACGGCGAGCTGTGGGCAGGAAGAGGGAACTTTCAAGAACTCAGATCAATCGTTGCTAGGGATGAACCAGATGAGCGATGGCGAGGGGTCCATTTCGTCGTATTTGGGAGTCCTAGCCCCGCAAACGTGTATGCACAGAGGGACATAAAGATACCCCAGATGCAAACTACCATTGATCCTCTGAAGGTCATGGACTTCATTCAGAGTAGATTGGAATCTGGGGTGTTGGAGGATTATAAGGCCCTTCCTAGTTGCGCATCTTTTTCAGATGAGTTATGTTTCTTGTCTAGTTTACAAGTGACTGACAATTTCTATATACTTCAACAATCGCCACTTCCTGACCATGAACAAGACGCTGTTACTTATTTGAATAAGTACATGGATAAAGTTTTGCATGATGGTGGTGAAGGAGTTATCATCCGTCAGAAGAAGTCAATTTGGATACCAAAAAGATCCAATGCATTACTCAAATTCAAACCATATCATGATGATCAAGCTGAGATCACTGGGTTCACTAGTGGGCGAGAGACGACTAAAGGGTCGAAATTACGAGGGCTAATTGGTGCTCTCATCACTAAGTATAACGGACAACGTCTTGAGTTGTCTGGTTTGACTGATGAACAAAGACGATTCAAGACTGAGTTCATGGAGAAACATGCTTATGACAATCCTGGTACAGACATGCCTGGGCACTTTGAAGCGAAGCATTTTAAGGTTGGTGATATTGTGGAGTTTCGTTATCGAGAGTTGTCAGATGAGGGAATACCTAAGGAAGCTAGATTCTTGAGGAAGTTGTGACCTACGATAAGTCAATTGAGTTGTGTGACGGCGAGTATGTACCTGTTGTCCGTATCAATGGCGACAGGATGCGACTACCGCCTGAGAGCACACTTCAAACTGCACAGCAGAGATTAACGGAGTTCCCTCCTGATGATACCGATGAGAGAGGAAGCGTTATCCGCCCAGCAGTAAACTACTCCTACTGTAAAGGTGATTGGCTAGAGATTAAGCTTGCAAGGGAAGACGCGGAGGAGGGGATCGTTGAGGCGTGGTGAAGTCAAGGATAAGAACATCCAAGTTGAAGGGCACGGCTACAGAGTAAGGGTTCATTGGGTGGGTGATCTTCGGCCATGTGTTCTTGGTTTACATGAGACAATACGAAAAGCACAAGAAGAACTTTTGGAATATCCTCGTGACTGTTATGAAGGGTCACTTGCACTAACGATGAAGAGATTAGATAATCCAAAACGAGTATATAGGTTAGTTGAATGAGAAAGCTAGAAGTCTTGTCTCCGACCAGTCTCCATACCTGGGAGAGGGATAAGGAAGAGTTTTATCGTACATATTTATCTGATGCAAGACCAGACAGAGCTGCTGCAACTGATGCGATGTCAGTTGGGTCGGCCTTTGACGCATTTGTTAAAAGTAAGTTGTATGCTGATCTTGTTGGAACTCATCCTAAGTATGAACTTCAAGCGCTATTTGAATCACAAGTAGAAGAGCACTGTCGAGATTTCGCCTGGGAAGCAGGCGAGTACCTGTTTCAATGTTATGTTGATTCAGGTGCGTATGAACATTTAACAACTACAATTGAATGCAGTGAGGCAGAACCTCGGTTTGAATTTACATTGAAGAAAGAAGTTGGCGGTGTTGTTCTACTTGGAAAACCTGACTGCTGGTTTAAGACGAGTGTCGATGTGTTACTCGACTGGAAAGTGAATGGGTACTGCTCAGCGAACCCTACAAGTCCTAAGCCGTTCTATATGATGTGTGTAGACACTTGGACACCAGATGTAGCTAAACCGACAAGAGGTGGTAACAGACCTCATAAGAAGTTTGAGCCAGTTGAGTATGGTGATTTGACGATTGGTAATCATTGGCTAGAAGATGTCGATAAGAAATGGGCGGATCAATTAGCCATTTATATGTGGATGTTGAATGTTCCAGTTGGTAGCGAGGAAGTGATAACTTGTATCGATCAGCTCGCTTGCAAGCCTTTTGAACCTAAACCATTGATTCGAGTCGCACAGCACAGGTGTAGAATCTCTGCTGACTGGCAGTTTAACTTAATGACACGATTACAATCTTGCTGGAATACAATTGCGTCCGGCCACATCTTCAAGGATCTGACAAGAGAAGAGAGTGATGCCCGATGCGAGGTTTTGGATATGGAAGCTGGCGTTAAAGACGACGATGATCCATTTTGGGAGTTGGTCAACAAGAAGGGTTTTTATGGATGATTGAGGTGAAAGCGGCTGGGTTCAGAGATATCCCAGCAATTTATAACATAGAGTTACGATCATTTGAGTATCCCTATGCACACGGAATCTTACAACAGATATTAGAGTTAGCTGGGGCTTGTCCCTATATTGGAAAGTATGGTGAGCGAGGTGTTTCTTGGGGGTTTGGAGTTCACCATATTGAAGATGCTGAAATGGAAGTCAAGCGGATAGGGACTCATCCTGACTATAGACAAAAAGGTTTTGCTCGAACAGTTGTTGGGCACATTTGGAATGAAGCTGTTAAAAGAGAATGTAAAAAGATAACATTAGTTGTCCCTGAATATCAAATGGACCCAGATGACATTGATAGTGTATATGATTTTGTTTGGAAGATGGGGCTCCGAGCCACAGGACTTGAGAAGGAGTACTTTTACAGATACGGACGGAAGTACGACGGTATTAAACTAGAGAGGGCGACGTGACAAGAGTACATGCACCAGCAATAGAGCGGATATCAAAAGGGTCTTACTCTGGCCCTAATGTTGCTCGGTTGTTTGAAGAAATGGCAGAGGAAGCAGCAAAATCAGATTCAGAAGGATATCATGTTTGTATTTCATTTCTTGAAGAGGATGATGAGTTTGTTGAAGGGACTTATGTTCCTGAGTTACATTTAACTTTACGAAAGATCGAAGATGAATGAGCAAGAACGCCTCGAAGCACAAGTACGTGAGATTGTGGATATTGTCGATGGTTATCAGCAACTGATAAAAAGGTTTAAGAGTTTAGATTTCGTTCAAGATGTGCTGAAGCAAAATCATGAGGATGTTAAAAACAGAGTTCCTATGGATGGACGAAAACCAATTAAAGTCACCGACGAACAATATGGTATTGTGAGAACATTATTTGGAACAGTCAATAAGAAGGTACGGCTGTATGGGTATGATTTATATTGGGAGGATGCTCAACTAGATGCAAGTGGAAGAGTTAAAGAAGGCGTGTGAAGACGCGCTTAAGCGTCCTCACGGGGCAGTGATCCTTGTACTGCCTTGGCAGTCGAAGGGAGAAGGAATCAGACTCTGTAGAACATGCGGTCCTATAGGTGAGATTCTATGTTGTGCGGATGGTGAGACTACAACGGCTCGGTTCGAACCTCAGAAGATACTAGATTGGTTAAATAAGCATGAAACACGCGATAATCAATGATGACTGTTTGAGGTACTTACATCAGTTTGAATTAGGTTCTCCCTATCATTGTATTTTTGCGGACCCGCCGGATAACATTGGACTCAATTATGATGGGTTCAATGATGGTCTTAGTACAGAGGAATACCTTCGTTGTCTGTCACTTTGGCTTGAGACATTTACCGATCATGCAAACATTGTATGGTTCTCATTCAACGCCAAATGGATGCTTGACTTCGGTGGAATGGTTCGAGAGTTTCTTAATTGGGAGCCAGATTGGGAATGGAAACCATTTGTACAGACGTTTACATTTGGACAGAACAACAAACATGATTGTGGGAATGGATTTCGCCCTTTATGGCGTTTAAAGATCAAGGATGTTCCATTGTACCCTGATTCAATAAAGGTCGAGTCAGAGAGACAACGGATGGGCGACAAGAGAGCGGCTCCTGGTGGACGTGTGCCACTGGATGTCTGGGAGTTCCCACGAGTTGTAGGTAATAGCAAGCAAAGACGTCGATGGCATCCAACACAGCTCCATGAAGGGCTTGTGGAACGAGCAATTCTACTGTCAACTAAGGAAGGTGATTCTGTTTGCGATCCATTTGGAGGCACAGGGACAACCTTACGAGTATGCCGTCGCTTGAATAGGCCCTGTACCTTGATTGAGATAAGTGACGAGTACTTTAGTCATCTCTGGGATGAACATTCAATTTACAGTGATACTAGAATGATGAAAGAAGGACAATGGTATTGAAAGATAAGCTTGGTAAAGAGCTGAAGCCATTACAACGAATTGTCTATCCTGTGCGGCGACGGTCAGAAATTTATTTGCGATTAGCGACTGTTGTCTCCGCTGAAAAGGAGCTTACTTGTATCAGGGAGGGACAGGCTCGTATACTTACACTGAAACACCCTGATCGCTGTGCGATTGTGGAGGAAGCTGATGAATCTTAAACATAAGTTACATGACTGGTGGGATCAGTTTGAATGTGCTTTGACCTTGGTATTGTTACTATTCGTTGGTATTGCATTAGTTGCTTGTGTGGTTGGTTTTCCGATCATGATAGGTTACATGGTAGCGGTCGGCACACTCTCAGAGAAGCTCTTTGCTGTAGTCCTGTTGGTCGGGGTCCTGGTTTGTTGTAAGAGACTATCGAGGATCAACAATGAGTAAACTGGCATATAAACTGGTTACATTTATGGATGGTCTGGATCGTAGACTATGGCATAATGCAAATGATAGTAAGTTTGATTTGTTTTGTCTTCATATAACACGAATCGTGCTTTTTATCTTTATAACTGTTTCCTTTTTAGCGTTGTCAATTGGTTTTGCCTTTGGCTTGGCTTTAGTTATTATGAGTAGTCCAATTGTGATTCTGTTTATTTTTGTTGCTGCTCTGTTTGGCTGCACTGCTCGGGGACTTTACGTATATTGTTGGAGAAAATGAATGCCTTTGTATGAATATATCTGTGTATGTGGGCACACGACAGACGACTTCTCACTATTTGAAAATAAGAAGAAGACACTGAAGTGTGAGAAGTGCGGTAAGCGAGCTAAACCTAAGTTCAGTGCTCCTGTTGTTGTAGCTCATTATCCTTATGGCCATGCACGTGTTGGTCGTGGCCGTCGTGATCGAGGAAAGAAAAAGAAGCGATGAAAATTGAAACTTCTATATGGTATGCTCATTTAGATCGAGTTGTTGGTCGCGTAGATGATAGGAGTCTTTTATTAGTGGATTCTTCTATTGTTGTGCCATTTGAAGCGCCGCTTGGAAGTAGCGATGAGGAAATCTGTAAGATTATTCATGATGAAGTCTTATCACAATACCCTAACTGGGATTGCAATCGTTACACTATAAATGAGGATGGGGAGCTTTGATAGGATGGACGGCTAATGTAATGCTTATTGTTTGTGCCGCGTGCGTTCACAAGTATCGCTGGGCATTACTGTTCGGAGCAGCAGGGGGATACCTATGGTCTGTAAAAGCTTACGAAGCCGGATGGTGGGATTTGTTTGTGATTGAAATTGTCCTTAGTACACTGCAATTACGTGGTTATCGGAGGTGGAAGAGATGCTAGAAGCAATTGTTGTCGTCGTCACAATCTCGTTAGGTGCCACTTTAGCTCTTTACATTCTTGATCGTTGGTTGTTACCATGATTAAGACCTTTCACATTCCGAACTACAAACGTAGTAAAGTCTTTGATCAATTTACTGAAGAATATTTTTATAACTCACAGTTAGGAATATCATGCCAGTTAGACGAACAACCCACAACGGAAAACCAGCATACCAGTATGGAGAATCTGGTAAGAAATATACATATACACCTGGAAATGAGTCGTCTAGGAAGCGAGCTAAGCAACGTGCGCATCAGCAAGGAGCCGCTATAGAAAGGCAAACAGGTAAGAAGTATGACTAAGATTTTTGTTGTTACAACAGGTGAGTACTCTGAGTATCGTATAGAAGGTGTATTTACTGATTCGGTTGCGGCTGAGCTGTTCCGAGACTTCTATCAATGTGATAAAGTTGAAGTCTACGATTTGAATCCAGAGATCCCAGTTGTTGAAGGTAACATGTATTGGTGTTGTTACTATTTCAAAGGGCAAGGAGGGCACGACATCCGTCGGTTGCCTAATGATTCACACCCTACTGGATTAAAATACAACAAATATTGCTTGTATCAACATATCCGCGCTAATGATGAGGAGCACGCGATAAAAATATTTGATAACTCTGTAAGAGCATTCATGGCTGGTCAGACAGTAATCTATCATGTACAAACGTCTTCTGTCGCTTGCGGGAAGCACAATCTAAATCGAACTGTATTCAATCATACACAAGAACTTATGTTCCAGAATGGGAGTATTCAGGTTGTTCACGATGACTGGAAGGAGCGGGCTAACGAGGCTGTTGAGAAATATGAAAGGGGAGAACGATGAGTTTGTTTGCTTTTATGATGCCGGGTCCGATGGAAATGGGTGTGATTGCGATGGTCGCTTTGTTGTTGTTTGGTGGTCGCTTGCCTAAGGTGGCACGGGATGTTGGCTCCTCTGTGTGGGAGTTGCGTAAGGGAATGAGTGAAGCTTTCGCTGATATCGATGAACCTAAGAAGAGCCATGAAACTAAAGCTTGAATACAAAATGGCTCGTGACTACATGATAGGTACATGCATGGGCGCTGGCACCATTGATTTGTTGCCAGCGATCATACTTTCGTATCATGGAGGCGCGGATGCCTGGGTGTTTTGGGACGGTATGTGGTTACGCGTCCGCAAGGTTGAGTATGTTGAAGATGCACTGGAATTACTAGATGAGTACGAGACGACGGGATTTTCTTAAGCTCCTCGGTCTTGGAGGAGCGGCCCTTGCTGTAGGGGCCAAATCGGCCTTAGCTAAACCAAAAGTCAAAAATATATCTTACAAGGATTTAGCGCTTACTGCGCCTCCTGTGCCTATTGATTATGGCACAACCAAGTTAGAGGATTGTACTGCTGAGATGTGGGCCGAGGAAGGGCTTCGCATTCTTGAGGAGCAGGTGCCACTACCGGTTGCTCATAAGGATTTTATTAGAGGTAACAACGGGCGAAAAGGGCTTCGTGAGAGTGTAATCGAATTAGAAAGTAAAGATGGTAACAAGTGTAGGATATGGGTGGCAGACGGTGAGTGTGATATTCAACATCCTTCTCCTGTTGTATGTTATGAGCGGGGTTGTTTAGAGCATTTTAATTCACCTGCCGGACCTCCTGAATGTCACTTGTCTTGCTACTATAACGCTATTGAAGGTAAACTTGAGGATGGCCATTGGTGGTACGACATTGCAAAGAGTAATGGTTTTAAGCTTAGTCTTATGTTATCAGTTACTGATAAATATGTAGCAGATATCGTTTTTAATGAGTGTTATTATCGTTCACTTACTACTGATGCTAGTTTTGGTGCGTTTGAGTTAGATTTTGTATGTGAGGAGATTACTTTTGGAACGTCGTGATTTTGTTAAATCGTTAAGTTTGTTAGGTGGTGGGTTGTTCATGGGCCTCGGCCGAGCCGTCGCAAGTCAGGAGCAGCCTTTTGAAGATAAGACATTGGAACTAGGTGAATACCTGGAAGAGGCTCAAGATACTTTTGCGCTGCCACCTCTCCTGGAGCCAGATAAGGAATACGTACCGAAGCTAGTAGATACACCGTCTCCACCTTCTTATAGTTTCAATATAGCAGGCATATTCGATATTGATTGGTCGAAGGAATTGGACGAGCATCTAGATCCCTCGTTCTACGTGCATAAGACCAGCAATATTATGAAATCAGGCGACATCGTTAATATGCTCAAGCAGCCTGAGATACATGTAAAGAAATTAGACTCTACAAAGTATATTCAACCTTGTGAGATTGTACGCAAGCAGCTAGATCATTTCTACGTGGCGGTTCATGTTAAAGATGAATACTTGGACGGACCACACAAAGACGTTTTTAGAATGCACTTTGATCAGTGCATGTGGGTTATGGCCGAAGAGCTTCAGAAGAGTAACGGTATTTATGCTGCTCCGCTGCCGTGCAATGCAATCTTCCCTGAGATTATACAAAAACTCTATACGGCAGGGCGTGTGCCTGTACGTGTGACAGCTACGTATCTAATCGACCGTGCTGTGACAGCGTTTTACTTCGATGTGTTGGTTGCTGATATGGAAGGTCTGAAGCTATAGCTTACGGACATTAGCTAGAAACTGTTTTGTTTCGATTCCCACGTGTGCTTTACACACAGGACATTCAAAATATAGATAATCACCTTGATAACTGGTGCCACGGTCGAAGGCTTCTCCGACTGTAGCTTCTATTTCACTGGCACAGACACGGCATTCAAACGTGCCTTTTCGTTCACTTAGTTTAGTGCCTTGTTTGATAATTCTCATAATGCCCAACCTTCCCATCGTGAAGTGTCTTCCGGTATAAACCCTTCCTCGATCCAAAGAACCATGCTTCCCGGCATGTAACGCGTCTCAATCTTCTCTATTGTTTTAGATAGGGATGTATCAAAGTCATAGCGAAATTGGAGCACAACATTCTGTTCGTCCAACAACTCGCCGTGAGCCCATCGCATGTTTAACCCCTAGTAAGCACGAAAGGAATTGAACCTTTGACCTACGGCTTATAAGGCCGTCGCTCTAACCACTGAGCTACGTGCTCAGAGTTCACCTCGCTCTTTTAGCAGCTCCTGCTCAAGGTATGTAATGTATTTGGCTTGGCAGCTCCGTACCTGCCAAGCCTCCTGGCACTTCTCACGCCACCAATTACAAGTGTTGATCCACCATCCTAGTTTGTCTGAGAGTTCAATGAGTTTGGCTTGGCACACTGCTTGAGGCCACTCGTGCATAGTATCCATATCATTTTTAGTTAGTCCATCGCTCATGACAACCACCTCACAGTCAGCCGTAGTAGAAAGTTCTGCATGTCCCTACTTGTGTCTCTAGCTCCAGTCACATAGTGACCCACTTCCTCTAGAGCCGTCTCAAGCAACAGTTGGCCTTCGACATCGTTCCTGATGTGAATGGTATCGGAGCCTGCTTCATAGAAACCAAGACACTCCGACTCCGCATTACTCAGCTCGTCGAATCCTTTGACCTTTGGCTTGGGACACTTCTTGTCGTCGATTAGACCTGTGTTCTCTACCCATGACCAGACTTCATTCACAGCATCAATCGCTTCGAATGTGGGAGCAGTAATGGTCCTGCCTCTTCGCTCATTGTCGTTAAGGACATCACCGACACCCTTAATACCATACTCTCGGACAACATCGAGCATAGCTGCTTCGTCAATAACTCCTAGGTCATACCCTTTCTTACGTGCAAACTCGCCAACAATGCCATCATCGCGACCGCAAGCGATAGCGTCTCCAAACACTTTCTCCCAGGCTTCTTGCCAGTTCTGCTTTTGTCGTTCAGTTGAAGCAGAGTCCCAAGTATTAGGCTTCAGATAGTAGCCGTCAAGAGACGTCTCAAGGAAGCTATCACCTCTCTTGAGAGCAGTGAGTAGTCGCATAATAGCAACCACTGAGCCATCTCGATACAAGCGACCAATTGCTGCACGCGCTTGGTACTCATCCAGGTTGCGGCTCTCATCGATCTTGATTTGGTCGCCAGTGAAGTTGTAGTCACACATACTATCATCAAGGGATGACAACTCTCTAACAAAGACACCATTGTAATAGATCTGTGCTTTCCTACGATCACCTACCTTAGGCATAATCTGCTGACTCAAGTCAGACTCCATGAAGTGTAGGAATTTGTGGTGCAGATCATCAACGTAGTTTTGACAATCTTCGTCTGATTCAATGAACACCCGAGTGTAGCCGCTCTGAGCCCTCATGGAGTCGTCTGGGACAATTTCTACTGCTAAGTCACGATCAGTGAAAGAGTCCCTTACACTGTCACCCTGCTTGATTGTACGGTCGATAGCGTTAGCGACAAACTCGCGAATTGCCATGTCAGTGCAGGTTTTCCAATCCATTGCACCCATGCCGAGCGTCCAACCAAGATCAACCTTCTTACGGCTTGTGCCACTGAATTGTACGTATACTTGCTGCTCCTGCTTTTTCTCAATTCCGTCATCGATGACGATAACCTTTGTCTTGAATTCAAGGCGTGTGAGCCCACAATAGACGACCACTTTGAGGCCTTTGCGGAGTAGAGTAGTAATAGCGAGTTTGGCACCGCTACCAAATTGTCCGATGAGATCATTATTTCCACGACTACCACTTGCACCGAGGAGTGTGAAAGCTTCGACAGGGGCGACACCTTTGTTCTGGATTAGTAGTAGCGACATTAGTTGGTCCTCATACGTGCATGGCGGATGTTTTCAGAAATACCTTGAAGAGAGTAAAGTTCAGGAGAAGAAACCATTCCAATTATGTCATCACAATGACTTCCAACCATGAACAACTTAAATCCAGTGGGACTGACAAGCCAGTACTGTTGGCACAGCATGGTAGCTTCTTTTTTAGGGACAGGGATGCATTTTAACCCTGTGTTCTGCTCAATTTCGAGAATATACTGTGGCTTCGACATCTGAATCTCCTGAGTAAATAGAAGTGATGTTTGAGACTACTCAATTATGACTCAGGAATGTCGGGTTGTCAAGCAGGATCTGGAGGCAAAGCAGCCGTTACAATTTTGTTGATTTCTTCGAAATTACACCGTGTAGTGTCGTCTCTGTACCACACTGAATGACCCATGTCAGGGCGGGTCTTCCACATAAATAATCCGTTCTTAGAGTACTCATCAAGATCTGTTGCCCAATTCAATCCTTTCTGGTGTAACATATCGTGCATATCAGAACAGGACTTATTGAGTAGTTGTTTGTGAGAAAAGTGTGCTTGAGCAAGCATAGTAACGCTATTGCGGTACCAGTCCTTGGCTCTCCAAACGAAGTAATTTGATACCTCCGCTAGTGGTATATTAAAACAACGTGAGTCGAACTCAGCCCAGCTAGTTACACGTCCAGTTGATATTATGTACTGATTGAAAGTGCGTGTCGCAATGGATGCAGATACGCTCGCCACCTTAGTGACATTATATCCAAACCATGCATCAGTCTGTAGTGTTGCCCAATCTTGAAGAAGAATATTGATCTCATCTGATTGAGTGTATCCTACAATTGCTCCTTGTATTTCGTTGCATAGTCTCTCCATTGTATAAGCCATTGCGTTTTGCAGTAGCTTATCGAATGGTTTAATAAAACCTTGTGTATATGTATGAAATGCACGGCCATCAATTCTAATAATGACCGGTGTCCGCCGTGTCAAGTAGTAACGAGCACAGTTTTCGTAATTCTTCTTCATCCGGTCGCCGATGTTATGACTCATTGATTAACTCCCTATGCTCATTGTAGACTTCTTCGATTACAAGACCGCGAACTTCAGGGTCAAATGTAAGCTGACAATACTGCTCTGTGATTGTAAGGACATCTTCAACAAGGTCATTAAATTCTTGCTCAGTCATAGTTACCTCCAGTAGGAGCAGAGGGAGTCGAACCCCCACAGCCGAAGCGGGTGATTTACAGTCACTTGGGCTCGCCACATGCCCAGTGTACTCCCATAGTAGCAGAGGCAGGAATCGAACCTACGTAGACGGGCTTATGAGGCCCGTTGGGATACCAATCCTCTCTGCTAAGTTTTTGTGTATTCGGTTGTCAGGTTGTGATACCTCAGTAGTCGATCCAACTTACGCTCTACCCGATTCATTTGCGTTGCAGAAGACTCTAACTCAGAGCCGTTCTCGATCACAGTTATAGAAATATATAAAGCTGCGACAAAACAGAAAATGAAAATAACACAAGGTGGAATCAAATCTTTCATCGTTACTCCTCTAGTAGAATCTTACGTTGTGCCGACCGAGCCAAGAAGGCCTCACCAATCGTCACAAATTCCTCTGACTCATAATCAGGAACCTCATTCTTACAGTAGAAAACAAACTGCTCCCATTGGAAATACAACTTCAGAGCAGTGAGCGTATGGCTGTCGGGTAGTTCACCTACGTTCCACGGCCTATAGACAGGTATCGTCAATCCACCATTGTCTCTGAACTTCTGACAGTTGTTTGGATCATCATCGATTAACAATGAGTGACTGTTAGCCAATAGCTCCTTATGCCCAGTTAGAATTAGATTGCTATGTATCCACTCAGGAAGATTATTCTGCACCCAAGCGGCTTTCCCGGCATAGCAACCAGGGTTCTTAGTTGGCCTTGACAGTAGAAATACATAAGGCGAGCCAGCTAAGCCATGAGCAGCGTGGATCAGGTCATCGCAAAGTGATGTCTTCTGTAATTGTGCCCAGAACTCAAAGTCAAGAGCATCCCACTCAAACTTGTATGACTTCATCTCTTCGATGATTTGCCCAGTCCATTTACCTTTAGGCCATTCCTTTGGATTTAGGTTGTGATGGCGCAGCGCCGCCCAATGGCAGTTGGTTAAGACACCATCCATGTCGATGAATATATTTTTGATTTGAGTCATGCAATAATCCCTTCGATTTTAGGTAGAGTCTCCTCGGCCTCTAGAGTGTCGCGGACATCGTCTAAGGTATATTCCTTACAGAGATCGCCATTCTCAAACACTGTTTCAAGCTCACCTCCAGCTTCCCCTAACCAATCGCACTCATCCAAAGTTCTGTAGGTTACACCAATGTCAGTGTTGAACTTTTGTAGGTGCAGCAATCCTTTCTTAGAGCGCTTACCATGATCAGTAACTGGATCTTTCTCGATTGGTCGAGGCTCCCCATTCACTTCACAGTACGTTGCTTTGATAGCCATCTTGAGCGTGTCTCGTGACCAGTTGTTCAAGAGCAGCCCACCGCTACCGAATACAATTTGATTCGAAGCGAAGCCCATCCCAGCCATTTTACTAAGGATTTGCTGTGCTCGATCGTAGAAGATGGCATCACCATAGATACATCCAATGTGTGGATCGAGTTCTCTAAATCCCTTATCGTTAGTAGTAGAGCCAAAGCCCCGTTCCAATAGTCGGAGCACGCCAAATCGTTCTTCTTCATTGCTGCCAGCAGGATCACCGCAAATGATCAGCGGTGGATCGCCACTATCAGGACGGACCACTACTTTGCCGTTACGAGCAAGAATCTGTGCTTTGAATTGACCGCAGTAGTATCTTGTGATTGTTTTCCACAGATTATACGAGTCACTAACAATTGAAACGATGCCTTCTGGGTACACGTTCAGCATGTTGCCAATGGCTTGCACATCCTCGTTCTGATCGTTCCAAGCACACATGACACTGTGTTCAGAAGCAGGTACCGATAAACCAGTTGGACGTTTACATTGAGCTGCACTGTAATAGTCACGAAGGAATGTGACCGCTGCTGTCGTATCAGTCCCGAGGAACGATAGCAGATGCGCTGCTCCAGCTATAGCGGCAGATTCCTCAGAGCCACAGCCACGATACCCGAAGTCATGCATTTGAAACGGCACATGGTCACGATTACCCACAGTCCTATCAGCAAAGCCGTTGAACATGCGTCGGAAACGATAGCTATTGGATGCGACAGTGATCGGCAGCCACAGCTTCATGAGTAGCGTCTCGACATAGTTGACGAGCCATGCAAAGTCAGGATGCGTGTTAGTGATCGTCATCAACGCATTCTTAAGAGGGCACACTGTCCCCTCTGGCACCGCTTTGATCCTGAGCGGAATATAGCCAAGCTCAGCTAGATCCCTAAACTGTCTGATATTGATATTGTCTTTACCAAGAATACTTCCAGCGACATCTGCGTATTCATACACGTCTTCGACTGTCACAGGTTGAGACAGGTATTTCTTAAGGTAATACTGAAGGCCAAAGAAAACAGTGTAATCGAGTCCATCCTCACGGGAGCCTCTCGATTCTAGATAGGAATATACCTTATTTGTTCCCGGTGGATATTGGTCTTTGTGGCCAAACTTGTAAACGTCAGTTTGTAGAAGAAGATTAGACATATTCTTTTAGCTCCTCAATTGTAAATTGAAACACCCCTTTTGGACTTGGAAATGATTCAGAACTAAGAACAAGATCGAACAACTCAAAAATCGCTTTGGTGCCTTTTGAGAAGATTCCATGAGTAACTACTAAATATAACTCTGATGCTCCTGCTTTTAATAGTTCAACACCTAAACCAAGAAATGTCCCGCCGCCATCGCAGATGTCGTCTACGATAACACATGCTTTGTCTTTGACAATCCCGTCAAGAATTCTAAACCCACTGATTTTCCCTGTTGTTGGATCGCGTACTTTATCACATTGAACAGTGCAGCAAGCATATTGATAATGATGATAAAGGTGATCTTGCAAGAGCTTAATTTTCTTGGCAGCACCAAGATCAGGAGCAATCAATACATTTTCATATTGAGTACTTCTTGCAATATTTTTTACGACTCCACCAACAACCTCGTGCTGTGGGATCACAATACAGTTATCAAATAGCGCTGGTGTCACATCAGAGTGTGGATCGACCATTACAACTCGATCAAACTTCATTGAGTTAATGAAGTTAGCGAATACTTTGATCGACAAAGGGTCGCCCTCGTCTGCAATCCTGTCTTGCCGAGCGAATGGAACAAATGGCATCACTAATGTTATTGAAAATACACCCGCTCTACGACAGATGTCGACGGCCATTCCGAGCTGCATGACATCCCCAGTCGGGTCCTTATAGACGATCACAACATCATCAGCTTCGCTTAAATTCTTAATGCGGATGTGCTTCTCACCCGTCGGGAAAACAATCTTTGTAACATCAGTGTTAATTTTGTTCTCTCCGATATAAATTATTTTCTTCATAGTTTAGTCTTTCTCAAAATGTTCAAAACGAGATTGGACAATCAAACGAGTAACATCTCGTTCTGCTTGCTTCTCTGCTATCTCTTTCTCAAGTAAGTAACAGTAATGAGTCTGTTTCTTAATAAAACAGAAGATCGCTTGTACTACTGCATGAGCATCGTCCAGTGCAGTGTGAGTCACCTCGGCTTCCAAACCTTCTCGTTCAATAATCTCCATCAGTCCTGGGACACGCATGTCAAGATGAGTCCAGAACATGCTCCCTGGATCAAGTGTCCTATGATGATATTGCAACTGATTAAATTTAGCTTGTTTTTCAAGCATTGGCAAATCAAAAGATGCGACATTCTTACCAGCAAAGGTAATTGGCTCACCTTGAGGAAAGAATTCACACGACCAATTTCTAAAGTGTTTTGTAAGATTACGGATCGCACAATATGTATATGGCTCTTCTCGATTAGCGATGCGTTTAAGAATCAACGGGTGCATCGACATTGCGTATGGTTCGCAATTGTCGTACGTTGGATGGAACACATACGTGTGAAATGTACTAAGAATAGTCTGTGTTAGGGAGTCGGCACAGACAGCTCCGACTTCAATGATCGGAGCGTTTACGTTAAGACCGAGCGTTTCAATATCTATGCTGATGAATTTCATTCTTTACAATCCTCTTCTACAGTAGACTCAAAAGGACATTTGAGGCAACGGAACACTTCTCCTCTGTAAACTGTATACGCTCCACACTCTGGGCATTTCTTAGCGGTTGACATGGCTTCCCTATCTACAGCGCGTATTCGAACATCATCCAAGGACGTTAGATTAAAGGCAGGCATCACTTGACTTTTTGCCTCTTCAATGGCTTGGTCATAGTTATCAAATATTCCTACCCCTATTGATTGCCACTCTCCTTCAACTCTGACGTCAAGTTCATAAGTTCGGTCCACAGTATCCTCCGACGAATTCTTTGCGTCTCATAATAACTGAACGATTGCATCTACTTTGTACGTGATTTGAAACCTCTTACCACACTCTGGACATTCACCAAAGTCTACACTACATCCACTGTAATTATGAACGGTGCATTCCAAGTGAACACCTACTCTCTGATCTGGTTTCGATTTTAGAAACTTTGGAGGGCAGTCTGGACAATAGACAGGGTAGTTTGTATAGAATGTCATGATCGTGTCTCAGATGTTAGTTCTGGGTCGTAGGGTTGTAGGTCACGAATCATATGCAGCTCGGAGCGTAGGTTGTCGATAACAGTTATGGCCCAGCGGACGGCACTTTTCTCTTCGTTTGTTAGTTTTGATGATTTCAACATTGCCATTAAAACAGGTCGTTGATATCCGGGTTTTACAAGCATAGTTTCCTCATAGATAGGGATTGTCGATTGGAGAGGTTTTTGCAACCTTCTTACAGAGAGCACGATACTTGTACCCGTACGTGAAAGCCGCCACAATAGAACCAGTGAAATAGCCAAAGATAAGACATGCAAAGCACGCCAGAACAATGTATGTAGGCATATTATCTCTCCTCTAAAGCAGCACCCAACCAAGCAATATAACTGCGATCATTGCGGTTAGGAAAGCTGTTGCCGCCACTCCAAAGATGTTAAAACAACCGTAAAGACCGACTAAAGCTCCTCCAGCCATAAGTGCAGCCATAGTCCAATTCGATGTGCAATAAATGATATTCATAAAGCTCCTCATAATGAAACCTCATAAATGTGACAAATCCTGTGTAAGCGTCCTTTCGTCCAATCGATTATCTTTCCGTCGATAACCGCTAAAATATGATTACTAGTCCGAATCAGAAAGCGTCCCTCGGCTGGTAATTGTTTCTCAAGTGTACGCACTGTACGAGCATCGAATTGTTTTGTCTGTTTGATGTGACAGCCTAATGATCTGAGTACTTTCTTTGTGATATAGAACGCAGTACCTTTCTTCGACTTACGCCCAGCGGCCTCAAATAGCCTATGTGTGCATTTGTAAGGGTGGTTAGCGACGATCGCTACAGCTTTCACCGCACAATCATTCTTCTCATTCAAGCTATCTGAGTCTTTTTGAATCTTCTCAGGCAACATAGTCGTCTACCTCGCAGTATGCTTCAACAGTTTCGTCGTTCGCACCCATCTCATGAATAAACTGTTCATAGTAGCCTTCGATCGTGCTTCCATGCAAGAAGTTAGCTACTTTGTACCTCGCAATGAACAAGTCTAATCGGGCGAAGGACCAACCCTTGAATAGTTTAGGGTTCATATCTACTTCACGAGATTTACAGAATTCAGCGATTAAATCCAGTGTTGGGTATTCAAAATGAACAATTGTTTCAAAGCGACCGGGGCGTCGTAGCGCTGGATCAATCTTATCAATTTTCTCATTCGTCGATAGAATCATAATCCGCCCCTCGCGCTTATGTAATCCATCGACACAAGTGAGAAACTGAGATGTAAGTGGATGACTGTCTGGCTCTCGTCGATCTCTCAACAATGAGACATCGATATCATCGATGAATAACATCATTCTAGAGCTACTTATCTCAGCCCCGTTCTGCAACGCTTTTATGAGTTCAGCGTAACTGAGTTTCGTGGCCGATCGGTTATAAGTTTGGTAACAATACTCTGCTAACCATCGCATTGTTTCACTTTTACCTGTGCCAGGAGGACCTGAGAAAATCATACCTCGGTTTCCAAATCCTTTTACACTTCCAAAATCTCTGATTGCTTGGCAGAATTCGAAAACGGTTGTCTCAATCTTATTCTCTATCTTCTTAGTGAGAATCGGTTTAGCAATGTCTTTTACTTCGATTGCCTGTCGTTCAACCATCCGTCTATGTGCTTCAACAAAAAGTCTGTAGACCTCTTGAATGTAATCGGTATAAACAAGGTAATAATCGTAATTATTTCCAGGGTCAACAATAGAGATAATTGTTTCTTCCCCGTTCTTCCTTTTAAGCCAGTAGTCACCTGCGCCTACGTGCCTACGTTTAATAATTATGTGGTTGCGACGTATAGGTCTGAGTAGAGTGTTACTTTTAAGTTCATGCAACACATTGGAACTTGACCACTTAAAGCAACGTCGTGTTTCACCTTCAGGTTTTTTAGGGTCAGGCATTAAAAGTACTCCTGGGCAAATTTCTTGACACGTAAGGTGACGTGCCGTTGGAGAAGCTTGAAGTCGATGGTAGGGTTCTTGAACTTCTTGACAAAGTTCCACGTCTCTTCTGTAAGTATACAATAATAAACCGTAGAAAGCAAACGAGGCTGCACAGGTTTTCCGTCATCTTCGTTCACAATCTTCGCAAGTTCTTTCCTCACAAGGGCTTCCGTCACGTAAATCGCCGCAATATCTTGCTCAACCGTGGAGGCACCTTGCTGTTTTGTAGGTCCATGAGTACCGATTGCTTTATCCTTAAACTCGGATCTGACGATCTTGGCCCAGGTCTGACGACCATAACGATTGGCAAAATCGTAATTCTTGATCACAATCCCTTCACCCAACTCCCCTTGCTGCATCAAGTAGGTATTATCCTCAAGACAAGCATAGAGCTGTTCCTTACTCGGATTTTCAATAATCTTGACGCAGGGGATATAGTCGATTCCAAACTGCTTCATCAAAGGCTCATACTCCTCGAACGGTATATGTTGGACTCCCTTTTGAAGCAAAGCCATATTATCAACTGATTCGTCGACTACATCGAACACATAGAACTTTCGCCAAGCTTCCTCTCTGTATGCCTTAATCGTATGCGGCACGAGCCATTCACCAAACAGTCGGAGATGTGTATTATCAGCAAAAAACGCTTTGTACCTCTCATCCTGAAGCACTGCCTCCATGAATCCATGATTGTCTTGATTTAGTGACAATTCACGATTCCGACTACCACAGCGGACCCGCTCATCGAACCAGATACTACCATTTGTTCCATCTAATTTAGGGAAGATGTGACATGTGCCTACCTCGATCCCTGCCACTTCACTTGTTCCGAACCGTGTTACATGTTGGTATTTTTCAAATGACATGGATTTCCTCAATTCTAACTACTCTTAGGAGATTGAAACTTTTAAGGCGGTTTTGAGCCCACGCTTGAGTATCAAAATCAGATGGCACCATTGGACCTTTGCAGTAATAACCATCATAAAGTACTAACATCAGAACTTTCATTTATTCTGTTCCTTTTAAAATGCTGTGATTACAGCCTTTTCCGTACATTCGTGCCTTGCCACATACTATTGCCTCGCCGTACACTATTGCTTTTCCGTACACTCGTGCCTTGCCGCACACTCGTGCCTCGTCGTACACTCGTGCTTTTTCGTACACTTGTGCCTTGCCGCACACTTGTGCTTTTTCGTACACTTGTGCATCGCCGTACACTTGTGCCTTGCCGTACACTCGTGCCTCGTCGTACACTCGTGCTTCGTAGCACACTATTGCCTCGTCGTATACTCGTGCCTTGCCGTATACTTGTGCCTCGTCGCACACTCGTGCCTCGCCGTACACTTGTGCTTTTTCGTACACTATTGCTTTTTCGTATATTCGTGCCTTGCCGTACACTTTAGCATCACAACCGACATAAGCAGTGTCGCTTACACAAGCAGTATTAGCTACCCAACCACCGCCATTAGAATGTTTATGTGCTACAACAGGCCCATTACCGTCATTAAAATCGTGTAAACATTCATGTTTACCTGTTCTCAATTCATCGGCAGTATACTTTTTAAATAGCTCATTCAACATTCTTAACTTCTCCTCTTCAACCACGCAAGGAGTTCAGGGGATTTGTAACCAGACTCTTTAGCAAGCTCATCAAGCTTTTGAGTTGCTTGCTCTTTAGTAAGCTTACCATACCGAACGGCCGAACGCAAACCAGTTACTTTCTTTTCTTCTTTATCCGTCATTTCTTAAAGCTCCTAATTTGATTTTAAAATGATGAAGTTTGCACCAAGTTCTTAGAAAATTGAGAACTCGGTGAGCCTCCAAATGATCTGAAGAACGCAGATCGTGTTCTTCTTTATCGAGCCCGTCCCACTCTAAGAACGCGCCTAGACCTGTTCGATTTAGCCACCTACTAAAAGCTCCCTCTTCATGCCCTCTTGCTTCTTGCTCTGTTTCAAAAAGCGTACCGTCTTCTGCTTGATACATAATTTTCATGGTAGCTCCTATAGCCTTTTACTAAGGTTGTCATATTCTTTTTTAAGATCAAATAACCTACTCTCCAGCCGCTCTCGTTCCACCCGGAAAAACACTCTCTTCATCTGATGCTCTACTGCTTCCATCTCGATCAACAATGTACGGAGTTTGTTGTCCAGACCAGCATTGTTCCCAGTCGTGTTCGAAGTCACGGTAATCTCCTTGTATGTAGCGTTTGAAAGATGAAATGAGTCGCTCTGATGTACTGTCACTTTGTTTTGTTATGTTTACATGGAAGTTACTAAACGGCTCTTTACCTAAGGCATAGAGTACATCGTTGTATGAGTAGTGAGCCCTAGTCTGCGGAGTGTCAAGTTGCTTGAAGTCTTCGTATGTATACACTGCGTCAAAGTGTTGCGAGAAACATTGTCGCATAAACTCATCTTGTCGGACAATTGCCTCAAGTGCTTTGGCGATTGCTTTTGGAGTCGTTGACGGCTCGCACTGCTGAGTCTCGTAGCTACGGTATTGGTCACTGCTGCACGCTCGACACAGCGATACTGCTTGAGCAATCTTGTCTCTCCGATGTAGATAAACAACAAAATCAAATGTTAATGCACATTCACGTAGATCAAACTCTTCATGCATCGCAGTCATTTGACCGACATGCCATTTCAAAGTGAATACTCCTGTATCACCCATTGTCTTACGTATAACAAAATCCCAATACTCAGCTAGATTGAAGTCACATGCCATTACAACAGTGTATGCTTTGAAGTATAAGTTGTTGAACCACTCATCGCAGAACCCTATGCGTTTTGAGCTATTAAGAGCCTCTGTAAATAACGTGGAGCCACAGCGAGGTGTACTCCAAATTAGTAACGCTTTCTCTAATGGTCGAGTTGCATCAGGAGCCGCTGCTAACCGCTCAAACAACTCAAGATAATTGCGCTTAACATCAATCTTCGGCAGCTCAAATGTAGTTAGCTTCGATTTAGCTAGGCTCAGTCTTTCCACTGTGGGTCACCTTGATTCCTTCTCTATAAGGTCGGTTCTTTGCTACTCCTTCTTGCCATGTATCAACTGGCTCTGAATCCTCGCCGTTCTGACCACATCTTGGACAGATCCAGCCATCAGGCAACACTTGAATGAACTCGTTACAATGCCAGCACTTGATCATTTTAATTTGCTTTCATCGTATGGCGGGTAAGTTATCACGGCTTCACATACCTGTGCTTTGCCATTTTTGAAATAAGCTCTCCATATATCTCCTGGCTCTTCTCCAAAACCAGTTAAGATGAATATTGCGTTTGGAAACATGGAAGAAAATTCCTTCATATCTTCTTCATACTCATACCATTTAGTGGATTCGCCATAACAAAACAAATAATACAACCATTCTTTACCATATTCTGGTTTGAATGTTTTCATGGCTTCTACTACAGGCTCTAGTTCATCTTTAGGAGCCGCTGTCTCTACAGCAAGATCATAGTTTGTATAGTACCCCATTATTATCTCCTATCGACTAAATGCTCCAAGAGATGCAATCAAGTTAGCAATGACACAAAGAATCGCCATCTCCCAGTTACCGAGGACGCTATTCATTAAAGCACCCATTCCAGTCAAGAATGACATTATAGCAAAGTAAGGTTTATTATCAACTGCCATCAGGTTCCTCATACTTCCTGTTATAGTCTTCGCGTGTCAGACGCCACTCGTCGGCACGCTTAGTTGTTGTGCGCTTAACACTTTCCATGAACTTAATCAAGGTAGCAAGCCGTTGCTCCAAGTTCTCACACATCTCACCAGTGTGTTGTCGCTCTTCATCAATCTCATTGAGTCGCTTAATGTCCCACTCATGGTCTTTCAAGATCCAATCCTCGACCGCCGCAATGTATTTGACGATCTTGACTTTTCCTTTCTTAGAGACAAAGTCTCGCCAATTCGGCGGTGGCCCGATTGCATGGTGGTTGATACCAAGATAACTATTATACATCGTCATAATACCCTTCTTCGAATGCGGTGTCTTCCCAAACCTCAGGATTGTTGTAGAAATACATGAACAACTCTTCCTCCAGCTCACTTAGTTGTTCACGAGTTAGTTTAACCTCATGACCATCAAAGGCCCACACCCCGTCAACCAACACCCTGACAACCTCTGCCTCAGGAGGACTACCTGGATAACCACTACCATCAGGATAGTAACGCACCATTGGCTCTCCAGGGTAGAGTTTAACTTGTAGAGTCACTTCGATTGTCTGCTCTTCTTCGCCGTACTCTTCAAGGGTGATGTTGATTTCAGTCATCATTGTCTCCTAATGCCCATTCCAGGAATTCACGTTCTGTTTCAAAGAAAAACACTTCGTGTTCATTTGTCGCTCTGGTCAATACTTCTCTTATCCTTGTACTTTGATACACAGGAGTCCCATCATGGCACAAAGGATGAAAAGCCCAAAGCAAAGATGCATCTGATAGCTCCAGGGGAGGAAGTCCGACCAAGATGTAGACCCTATCTCCTTTCTTAAGAGCAACGATCCCATCGTCGTCTTTGCTTTCGACATATTTAATATCGACTGTTGTTTGTTCGATCTTAGGCACTATTCGTTTCATCATCGTCTCCTCTCTACTTAAAGTGTATACCGGATTGTCGGGATGTCAAGTAACTCTCGAATTTTATCAAGAGTCGCTTCAGCGTCAGAGGTTGCAGTCTTTATAACAGTTAGCTCTGACAATTTACCATAATGATGCTCCAAGCAATCGATCAACAGTTGCTTAATCTCAGCTCTAGCTGGTTCAGCCCGTAGCTTGGTCGTCTCAAAGGCTCTCTCCAGGTGTTCCTCTTTGTTTGCTGCCCAGTCTTCTACATCGGCCTGTGAGACATCTCCTCGTCTAATTGCCTTTAGATGTTCCCTGTGACGTCTAATATCGATTGTCCCTTCATTAACGATCATCTCGGCTTCATATAACAACCTAACTAAATGATAAGCGAATTTAACATCGTAACCATAGCGTTCACGAAGTTGCCATCGCTTACTTCCCTCTTCCGGGTCCTTACCTTTCATCTTATGGAGCTGCTGGTACGCGTACCCTTTGTACTTTGGCCAGCAGCGCTTATGAAGGAATAGATCGCGTTTTTCTCGAACCATTTCTGCAATGGATGTTGAGTGTAGAACACAGTCTCTCGGGGTGTAGAGTGTATCGACCATGTTTGGATTGTTCTCCAAGCACAGCTTGAAGTAGATTGTGATCGAATAGATATTGAGATCATATACACGACGGCCTTCTTGATCAGCGATATGGTGTTGCTGAAAGGCCTTTGGTGCCTTCGGATCTGCATCGAACCCGAGCAAGTGCCCTCGCATTGTTGGAAACAATTTGTGGGCTGCCGGGATATAGAACCCGTTGACATCAAAATCACTAAGGTCATCGGAGACGCCGTAGGCAATACTTCCTACGATCGTCTCGTACATTGTATTGGATTTCACATCATTAGGAGGATTGATCAAACCGCGCTTAGTTAGTTTTTCGACGGAACTGCTCATTATTGTCTCCAGGGCTCTCTAAAACATCAAGAATAAGTGCGCGGTAATATTTGGTAGATCCTACCAATTGACCTGCGTCTCTTAATCCATCAATTGCCCAATCAATATGTTCATTAGTTGGTCGATATCCGTCGGACAATATCAGCTTTGCTGCTTGCTTCCCCTCATCAGATACGTTATAAGCTAGTGATTGAAGATATCCTTTTTCGTACATAAGCTCAAGTGCATAATGAACAACCAAAGCAATCTTAGTATCTTGTTTCATTGTCAATACTTCACGCAATGCATTACTCATCAGTCGGCTCCTAAGTGCCTACGCATACAATGATAGGCACACGAGTTGTTGTGGTCAATACATACATCAAGGCAGTTAGCTCGGCAGATCGGATCATTAAATGAGTCATGATTCTCTGACCATTTGATTCTCTGTTCTCTCATATTCGGGCCAATTTCACCAATCGGCTCACCCTGCTCTCGCATGTAAATCACACAAGGAAAATGATAACCACCACAAACAACTGAGTCGTCGATCGGGATGAAACAACGATGACTGTCGTAGTCTTCGATTCCACGAACGGCTCGACCTGCTTTCAGATTAGCAACTCGATAGTTAAGGATCGGATGAGCATCAAGTATCTCTTGTGGAATCTGCTCCACGCCTTCAATCATCCTGCCATTCTGAGCAGCAGGAATGATTCGGATGTCAGCTACACCCATGTCGTGAGCCATCTGGACAATACCAGCAAGCTCACTGCAATTGTCATCAGTAAGGACAACACCAACTGTAACATAAGTCTCCTTTGCTAATCGTTCAATGTTCTTGGTAATGATATCAAAAGCCTTTTCCTTGCCGCCGCTCATTTGACCGCAGACAGATGCACAGCACGCATCAAACGATATGGAGAAGTCATTCACGCCTTGAGTAATGAGATATAAATACTCCTCTGTCTTGAAAGAACCATTTGTCGACAGTGCAATATGCTCTACTCCTCGGTCCATACAGTAACGAGTCAAACGGTCAAGATCCTTATATAGCATTGGTTCCCCGCCAGAGAAGCGAACATTCTTGAGGCCTTGATCACACCATTGTTGCAGGGTATAGATAGTAAGAAAGAATGGCGCATCTCCTTTACAGTCGCTTCGCAAACCACGACAATATGGACAACTGAAATTACACCGATGGGTCAAAATCACCTCGCATCGCCACATCGGTGACTCAGGTCCGAGTTCAATCGTGCGCTTATCGCATAACGTGTAGAATCCAATTTGTTCGAGTGTCATACGTTCTCCGTAATAAAATCAGCAAATTCATACGGACTATCAAAAGAGAACACTTCTTGACTCTTGACTGCTTGTGCCAGAGTCTCATCAAAGT
>Ga0209536_100001280_pt1 | contig 41703 bp, 41 predicted proteins | sample DeeMarSeWOR28_12_FD_187461 | JGI IMG/M metagenome (GOLD analysis project Ga0209536, IMG submission 187461) | Marine sediment microbial communities from White Oak River estuary, North Carolina - WOR-2-8_12 (SPAdes) (version 2) | ecosystem: Environmental > Aquatic > Marine > Intertidal zone >...
TGCGCAGCAGGAACAGGCGCTTCCTACGGTCGAGGAACTCGAGGCAGACGGCGCGGTGATCGGTGAAATTCGGATCGACAGCCGTGACATTTTCGATCTGGACGATCCAAAGGAAAACAATGCCCTGTATCGGCTCGCCAACGCCTTGCATATTCGCACGCGGCCGGACGTCATACGGCGCGCGCTGTTGTTCCACAGCGGCGAACCGGTTTCCGCGCAGCAAATCCAGGAGACCGAGCGTAATCTTCGCAACTTGAGTTATCTTTACGATGTACAGATCCGTCCCATTTCCTACAAGGACGGTATCGTTGACATCGAGGTCGTCACAAGGGACTCATGGACGCTGGATCCGGGCCTCGGATTCTCCCGCAAGGGTGGAGACAACGAATCCAAATACGGACTCAAGGAAGTCAACCTGCTGGGAACGGGCATCGCGATCGAGTGGCAGCGAACCGAAGTCGCTGAGGGCACTGAGGACCAGTTCCAGTTCGCGAACAACCAGATGTTCGGTTCGCGCGTCCGGTTGAGCTATAAATACGATGACCTGGTCAACGCGGAGCTGCACTCCATCGCAGTGGTTCGCCCGTTTTATTCTCTCGACTCGCGATGGACCGCCGGAATCCAGGGATCGACACTGGATCAACTGGCTACGGTATCGGGCGCGGACTACCAGAGAAACCGGTATGCCGCGAGCGCATTTGGCGGCTGGTCAAGAGGCCTGGTGGACGGCTGGACGCATCGCTATTCGGCGGGTCTCAACTTCGTGGAGGACACTTACGAATTGCTGCCGGGACAATCGGCGGGCATCGAAACGCCGCTCGACGAAACGCGCGTATCGCCATTCGTAACATACGAAGTGATCGAAGATCGTTTCGTGGAAACAAAGAACCGCAACAAGGTTGAACGTCCCGAATACTTCCTGCTCGGCTTTGCGTCGAACATCACGATCGGCTATGCCGCAACCGCCCTGGGTTCGACACGGCCCGCCTGGACCTATGCCGCCTCGATCAACAAGGGCTGGGATTTTTCCCGCGACCGCATCCTCGTTGCGCGCGGGGCCGTCGCGGGCGTATACGCCGACGGTGATGATGAAGAGCAATTGATCTCCGCCAACGTCCAGTACTTCGCTCCGCAAAGTAACCGCGCACAATCATTTATAGGCCTCGCGGTAGATGCGGCGAACAATGCTTTTGAAAACGCACAGCTGACACTGGGTGGCAAGAACGGTTTGTCCGGATACCCGACCGATTACCAGAGCGGTAATCGTCGCGTGCTACTCAACCTGGAGCAACGACTCTATTCGGACTGGTATCCCTTCCGCCTGTTTCGTGTGGGAGGCGGCGTTTTCCTCGATACTGGCCGCGCCTGGCATGACGAACAAACGGGCGCGGGTGACAATGCCTGGCTGAGCAGCGTGGGGTTTGGTCTGCGCCTGTTCAGCGTGCGCTCGGCATTCGGAACGGTATGGCGGCTGGATATTGCGTTTCCGATAAACCCGCCAGACGACGTGCCGGATCATCAGATCCTGTTCTATCGGTCAACAAATTTCTGAAACGGGCCGTACTGCGGCTGCCCCGATGGTGTATGCCTTATCCTCGCCGCTATTTGACGCCGTGCTTGGCGCGGTAGTGCTGCCCGAGACCCTTGCGCCGCTGGGCATTCAACTTCGGGTTGCGTCCCTGGCCCTGGCCCTGGCCGGCACGGCTCTGCCCACTGCGGCCGTTGCCGTCCACTCCAGGCGCCTGCTGCTGCCCCTGGCCGTTGGGCTTCTGTCTGCCGCCCCGGGCCGATCGCTTTCCCGGCGTACTCTTGCGTCCGAGTTGTTCAACAAGCATGCGCACGGTATCAAACGCATACTTGTGGCCCTTCTCCACCTTGCTCGCCCGCGGGCCGGCAATATTGAGCGTTTCCAGGCCGCGCTCGCGGACAAAATCGGCAATCAGTTTTGCGGCCTGACCCGGCTGCGTCTCAGCGCCGTTGATCAACTGATACGGCTTGGCCAACTGGACGCAATCATCAAGCGCGCTCTCCGTGCCGCCCTCGATCTCGCCAAAGTAAATGATGGCCGTGCCATCGCTGTCGAGCACGTTCTTTCGGGTCCGGTCCCTGTAGTCGCCGCCCTCGACTTCCTGCATCGGATACTGCTCCGGGATCGGTCCGTCTTCTGCGAGCCGGCCCTGAGGACACCAGCCCCCGCATTGCATGTCCAACTCCAGTGCTGCATCGAGGGCGCCGCGATCGACACCGGTCTGCCCTCCCGTAACAACCTTGAGTCGATTTCTTGCCGGCTGCGAATCACGCCGCTGCTCGGGCGCAGTTCCCGGACCCTTGGGCCGTGAGCCTCTACGATTTCTGGCCACCTAATGCCTTCCTCTGGAAACGAAAAAATCTGCTGTATTCACTATGTTCTCCATTCAATCACCGGAACAGTGTGCCGCTTGTGTGGCCGGTCGCCACGCATGCCGTCGCCTGGAACCGTCGATTCGAGCGCTCGATTTTCCCGGATCCCCCCGGGCCAACCTTCTCATCCTTCGGTGCGCAATACACGGACTTGTGGCAACTAATGTGCGCGGCGGATGAACACTACGGTTTCCCGGGAAGCCAGCGGCAATAACCGCCAGCACGGTCCGGCATCTACCGGTCAAACCCGGGCGCACTTCATGACCAGCAACTATCAGCGGTTACGATCGTCCCGGCACACGAAGCGTCGCAAGGCTCCTGTATTGTCGACCTTTGTTTATGTATGCGGCTGCCCTTTTCGGGCTGTGCGGCCCTCGCCTCTCAGGCGGCGATGAAGGAATCCTCATTCCCAAGCGAGCTGCGGATCGCTCCAACGCGACGCGGCAGCAACACATTATATTCAGAACATGGTCTGAAGTATTGCATGGGGGACAGATCGCCCGCCCGACACCTGCCACCCGCACACTCGAAACTTCCAGCCGGCAGCCTTTCTTAATCGGCGTGACTGCGCGCCGAAAGCTGAACTCTACCATTAACGGTGAAGGAAAGTGGGAAACCGGCGCACCGCCCCCGCCCGGGCTGAACGAGTGCCTCATTTCAGCTACTGCCAAAGCATACTCCAAGCCAACCGCGCCTCGTCGTGGGATAATCACGCGTGAGTTCCTAACCAATCGCAGGATCAATAATCATGGCTCTCGACAAATCAGCCGAAGACTTGAAGATGGATTCAACCGGTCTCTTCCGCGAAGAGATCATTACCGACCGAAAAGTCGGCACGATCCGCGTGCTGCACCCGGTAACAGCCGACGGAACAGCCGACGACCGCCGGCAATGCCTGTATGTCGGCGAAACGCAGGTCATGACCCCGATGGGCGCTCTTCCGCTGGCTTTCCCGCTCGAATGCGAAACGCTTGCCGACGCTATCGAAAAATTCGCCGAGGGCGCACAGGGCGCGGTTGAGCGGGCAATGAACGAACTGCAGCAGATGCGCCGCGAAGCCGCCTCGTCCATCGTCATTCCCGAAGGCATGCCCCCGGGGATGACTGGCGGCGGGGCGCCCGGTGGTGGCAAAATAAAGCTGCCCTGACCGTAGCGATCAATCAACCGTTTTCCCGAATTGCGCGCGAGGCGCGTCCTGTAGAGCACCACGCCGGTGCCAGGGCAGAACGTCTCCGCACCCGTATTCAACTCAGGCCACGGGAAGATCTTGCGTCGGCCGCTGAAGATTCAGACGCCGTTGCCTCGCTCCCGAAGTTCCGGGGCCGTTGAAGGGTGCCTGCATTCAGCAGCAACCAGGTCAGCAGCATCAAGAAACAACCCAGTACGAAAACCTTGTTGACGAACCAGTTCGTGCGCCAGATGGTCCATTCTGGTTCGGCAAGAAACATCAGAAACTTGCTGACGACGATGACGATCTCCGCAACGGAAATACCCGCCGCAAATGCGAAAGTCGACTGCCGCCAATGCAGCAGCGACCAACCCAGCCAGACGTGTACGACCGGCCAAAGATCCAGGTAGACATAGCTACCGACCGGCAGACCATAGTAGATCGCATAGGTCACCGGAAAAACATACTTGATCACCAGCGTCCAGGCGGCAAGTATGAACAGGAAGTGCGCGAAGAAGCGGTTCACGCGGGGGGTTGCCGACAGAAAAACAATTCAACCTCCGGAACGGAAATTCTCATCCGAGCCGCCTCGCGGCATCGCGGGTAAACTCTGCGATCGGCACACCAATGGGACACGCGCCCAGGCACTCCTGCGTCGTGCAACCGGCACAGGCGGAGGCAGCATCTCCCAGGGCCGCATACTCATCGTTCGCCAGTGCGCGATCCCCGTAATCGACATCGTACATTCGGGTGCGCAGCACTTCTGCGATCTCGACGCCGTTCGGACAAACGTTGACACAGGCGTTGCATCCCGGCTGACAGTAGTTCCCGGCGCGCATATAGGCATAGCGCTCCAGGAGCTGGCGATCGTACGCACTGTTCTCCCCCGTTCCCGAAGCGGCTACGTATTCATCGATGTCGTCACGATCCGACATGGATATGAGCAACGCATCAACATTGGGGTTGGAAAGCACCCAGCGGAACGCGGCATGCGAGAAGGTGGCCCCGGGACGCTCGTAAGGCCGCATATCGTTAAGCCTGGCGCCCATGAGCGTCTTCATCGCCAGTACGCCAACGTCCTTGCTCTTCGCCTTTGCGAGCAAGCGCGGCAACTCTGGCTGGATCGAGGACCAGTGAAAGACATGACGCAGCTTGTCATAGAAGTCGGGGTCCTGCGCGAAGTTGTAGGCCACCAGAATGACGTCCGCAATGTCGTTGTCGATGGCGTAATCGATGCACGCCGCGAGCTGGCTGCCGTGTCCCGATACGCCGCTGAACCGGATCTTGCCCTGCCGCCTGGCAAGTTCGACGAACTCCAGCCACTCGTCGTTACGCAGGCGATCCACATCATTGACGGAGTGATTGAAATAGATGTCAACGTAATCTGTTTGCAGGCGGCGCAAGCTGTCTTCGAGCGACGCCATGATCTCGCTTCGTGATTCTGAGGCTCCGGCCTTGGTCTTGCTGGTCAGATACACTTTGTCGCGCCGTCCCTTCAGCGCCTCGCCGATCGCCTTTTCCGCACCGCCCCAGCGATAGCTCTCGGCACTGTCGAACAGGTTGACACCGAGATCGTAAGCGCGCGCAACCACCTCTGGATCCGAGTTTCCCGAGGAACCCAGAGAAATATCCGATACCCTGAGCCCGGTACGCCCAAGGCGCACGTAGCGCCGAATGCGCGCATTCGCGGAGTCGCTGGCACGGCTGTTACTCAGGGCAGCGCCAAAACCGCCAAGCCCGATTGCCGCTCCCGCGCCGAATCCAAGAAAGCCACGCCTGTCGACCATTGCATCTCCTTACGCTAACTGGGCCGTCGGCCCGAGGCATTGTCATGGTATCGAGCGTCAGCAGTGCCTGCCCGATCCATCCCCCTGCGCAACACGCCAGCACGGAGCGACCACGCCATCATGCGGTCTTGATGACGCCGGCTTCCCTGAGCCGGGCGATCTCATCCTCACCATATCCGAGCTCGCGAAGGACCTGGGTCGAATGTTCACCCAGCCGTGGCGCCGGAGTCGTTGGCTCAGGCGGCGAAGCCGACCATCCGGTCGGCGTGCGCATTGCATACATACTGCCCTCGGTCGGATGCTCTTCCTCGACGAAAAAACCGCTGCTCTTCAAGTGTGCATCGGACAGCAAATCGTCCACGGCGTTCATCCGGGCCACCGGGATATCCGCCTTTTCCAGCAACTGCATCCATTCGTCAGACGCGCGGGTTTCCAGAATTCCGGCCAGCAAATCATAGATTTCACCAATATTGCTGGCACGGCTCGCATGTGTTGCGAAGCGCGGATCGTCCATCATCTCGGGCCGGCCAATCGCGTCGAAAAAGCGCTGCCATTGCTTGCCGTTGTAGACGAGAACGCACAGGTAACCGTCAGCGGTACGGTAGGGACGCCGATGCCGCAATCGCTCATAACCGGACCCGCCTTTCGCGGGCCGGTAACTCAAGCCGGCAAGATGATCGCCGAGCACAAAGTGCGACATCGCCTCGAACATCGGCACTTCGATCGACTGACCCTGGCCGGTTCGTTCACGATGGTACAACGCGGCAGTCACCGCATAAACCGCGTGCAGCCCCGTTACCCGGTCGGCAAAATTGAGCGGCACGTAACGCGGCCGGTCGGCACCGTCTCGCGACACCAGCCACGGTACGCCGGTTACCCCCTGTATCAGATCGTCGTAGGCGGCCCTGCCGGCGCGTTCTCCCCGCTGCGAGTATCCATAGGTGCCAACGTAGATCAGCCGTTCATTGACCGAGCGGACGTCCTCATAGGACAACCCAAGGCGCGCCATTGCCTGCGGGCGAACGTTGTATACAAGCACATCGACCGACGGCAGCATGCGCATGACGACTTCCCGGCCGGCGGCCTGTTTCAGGTCCAGCGCGAGACAACGCTTGCCACGGTTGAGGTGCATGTGGAGATGCCCCATCGCCGGGGACTGCATGGGGCCGACGTCGCGCATGTTGTCGCCGTCGTGCGTCTCGATCTTGGTTACATCGGCGCCAAGCTCGGCGAGTATCTGGGTCGCGAACGGCCCCATGACGACACTGGTGAGATCAAGAATCTTTACGCCTGATAGTGGTCCGGCCATGTACCCTCGTTCAATCCTGTTGGTTGAAAGAAATGCGCCTGTGGCGAACAGGCAGAAAGTGTAACCCACCTCATTCGCCGCCCGGTTATTCGGCACATATCTCGCTTGCCTGATGTGCGTGCACACCGATACGACGAATGCCGCCAACTGCGTGCGTTTTCAAACGTTCCGCGCCGACGTGCCCGGCAAGCGGTGTCGGGTTCAAGCGACCCGTATGCGTGACCTTGCCGTCCCATGCGGCACATCCTCGCGTTGAACACTCCGTCCTTACGCGTCGTCGAGCCCTTCATTGCGCCAGCAATCGTGCTCGCCGCGGCGATCATTGCAGCCCTGGCGTTGCCGGCGCAGCCTCTGGCAACAACAGGTCTGCTACCAGCCGTGGTTCTCCCGATCGGAGTGTTTCTCAGCCTGTGGTTCAATCGTGGACGCGCATTTCTCGCTTTGGTCTCGATGTTTCTCGCCTACGCCGGATATGCGCTCGCCGCGCACCCTGATGCGTCGACATTTGCCGAACGCGCGGTGCTTGCCGGCATCGCCATTTTTGTACCACTCAACGTCACGTTGATTCTGATTCTGCCCGAACGCGGCGTACTGCATTTCCGCAGTTACCGCTGGCTTCTGCTGCTGGCAGCAGAGTCACTGCTCGTCGCCTGGATCGCGAGCGCCGGCATCAGTTCCCTGTCCGGCACCGCCTGGCAGAGCGTGCTCGATCACTGGCTGTTGCGCCCGAGCCCGACCCCGCTGCTGGCACGCGTGCTATTCGCCGCCGCGATCGCATTGGCCATCGGCCGGGTCCTTGAAAACCGGGCGCCGGTCGAGATTGGGCTGGGAAGCGCCCTGCTGGCGTTCTTTGCCGGTTGCACATGGAGCGACTCGCCAGCCGGCTTTTCGGTCTTCGTTACAGCAGCCGGAACGATTTTGCTGATTGCCGTCCTGCAGGAGTCACACCGAATGGCGTTTCGCGACGAGTTGACTGGCCTCCCCGGGCGCCGGACGCTGGAAGAGCAGTTGCTGGGACTCGGGCCGGTATTTACTGTTGCCATGGTCGATGTCGACCATTTCAAAAAATTCAACGATACGCACGGGCACGATGTCGGCGATCAGGTTCTCAGAATGGTCGGCGCACGGCTGGCCCAAGTGAGCGGCGGCGGCCGTGCCTACCGTTATGGCGGGGAAGAGTTCTCGGTGCTTTTTCCGGACAAGACGATCGGGGAGGTATTGCCTCAACTCGAGGCTTTGCGCAGTGCCATCGAAAATCATGCTCTCGTTCCGCGCTCTGAGGAGAGGCGGCAGTCAAAGCGCGAGGACGCTGACCGGCGTGCGAACGTGAGGCTTGGCAGCACGAGCATCCGGAAAGCCGGCCATACCAACACGCGTCGTGCGGATCAACGGGCCGGTATCGAAGCGCGGTCGCTGTCAGTTACCGTCAGTATCGGAGTGGCACAACGAAACCGGCGGTTGCACACACCCGCAATGGTACTCAGGGCGGCAGATGAAGCGCTGTATCGGGCCAAGCATGCGGGGCGAAACCGGATTAGCCGCTAGCCAGATAAACGCCATGCTGCCCGGCAATTCGCATTAACGGCGATACGTGGGACGCCGTGATCCGGGGGTTGCCGCTGCCCGCTCGTCGCGATGGCGAAAATTGATGCGGGCCTTGGTCAGATCATATGGCGATATTTCCACCGTGACCCTGTCGCCTGCTGTGATGCGGATGCGGTGTTTTCGCATTTTCCCCGAGGCGTAAGCAATCACCTCCACGCCATTTTCCAGTTCGACGCGAAACGTTGTGTTTGGCAGCACCTCTTGCACAGTACCTTCCATTTCAATCAGTTCTTCCTTCGCCACGCAATTACCCCTCTTTCTATTGTTGAACACCCCTTGCCCGCTCTGGCCTCAAATGACAGCCAGGCGACCTGAACACCCGGACCGGCGATTCAACCCTCCGCCGTATCGCTACCGGTTCTCTTGCCGACGCTCGATTGCTCGGACGACTCGTCCTCGTCCCTCTCCGCATCGCGCCGCGCCATTTTATCCTCTTCCATCTGCTGTAGACGCCGCCTGATGATCATGACGGTGGCCTCTTCCGGAGAAAGCTTTCTGGGCATTTGGCAGACCTCCTTGTAGTCAATGCGGCCAACCGGAGCCGGGAATGCTCCGTCACGGCCGCCCTAAACGAAAAACCCCTTACCGGTTGATCCCGGTAAGGGGCGTTGATCGCGCACCGCACGACCGGTTCCCATTGTACAGAGTCGCGCCAGACGGCTCAACGGCAATGTGCCGGTCCGGCCACCCGTAACAGGCTCCACAGCGACGATCGCAAGGAGTGTTCAGACAAACTGCGGCCCGGGAGACGGCTATCCGAACCGCGCAAAGCGCCTCGCAAACAGCCTGCTAGGCAGCAGCCTCACCCAACCACTTGCGCGCCAGCGTTTCGGAGTCAAACACCTTCACATCGGCTTCGATAAACAACGATGTCAACAGGGCCAGCCAGGCAACCAGATCCTGGTCGCTGATGATGGCAATGCGGCCAACATCCCTGGCATGCTCGCGAGCAAAACGTATGTCCTCGAGCGCAACGTCCAGGGTGTATTCGAGCATGCCGGTCAGGTCGATCAACAGGTTCAACCGGCCTTGCGTCTTCAGCTGGGCGCCGACTTCCTCCTCGAACTCCCGGTAATCGGCCACCGTGAACTCACCAAAAACGCCGACGATCGTCAGCTTTTCCTCATGCTCGATGGATATCATCTCTATCCGCTTCCGTTATTTGAAAATCCTGCCTGGCAGAGTCCCGGATCCGGGCAAACCCCGTCGCGACTCCCCTGCTGCATTATGCCTCGCTATCCGGTGACGCGTTTTCTGCCGCGAGCCGTTTGCGCAACTCGGTCTTGAGCACTTTACCGTAGTTGTTTTTCGGAAGGGTGTCGACGAACAGGTATCGCCGCGGGCGCTTGAAGCGCGCAATACGTTCCAGGCAAACCGCTTCGAGTTCGGCCTCCGTCACACGCGCCGCCGGTCTTCTGACCACGAATGCCACCACTTCTTCTCCCCACTCGGCGTGCGCACGCCCGACCACCGAGGCCTCCGCCACTGCCGGATGGTACAGCAGCGCTTCCTCGACTTCTCTGGGATAGATGTTCGACCCGCCGCTGATGATCAGGTCTTTCGAACGGTCGCGCAGGGTCAGGAAGCCGTCGGCGTCAAAGGAGCCGACATCCCCGGTATGCAACCAGCCGTTTCGCAGCGTCGCCGCACTGGCCTGCGGATTGTTCCAGTACCCCTGCATCACCACGTCGCCGCGGACCAGCACTTCGCCGACTTCATTCGCCGGCAACGGTCGGTCATGCTCGTCGGCCACGATCACTTCCACGCAGGATTGGGCAATACCCACCGATGCAAGACGTTCCAAATAGCGAGGGTGCCCGGTATCGTTGATACGCTCCCGCGACAGCGCGGTAATCGTCATCGGCGCCTCTCCTTGCCCGTAAATCTGCACGAAACGCGGTCCCATGACCTGCAAGGCTTCCCGGATATCGGCCACATACATCGGCCCTCCGCCATAAACGATGGTTTTCAGCCCGCTGAAATCCGCGCCGGACTGGCGCACGCGCGCCACCAGCCGCTGCACCATGGTCGGCGCGAGAAACATCGTCACACCCTGCCACTTCGAGCATAGGGACAGCACCTCGTCCTGATTGAAATGTCCGCTCTCCGGTATCACCTGATTTGCCGCCTTGAGCATGTGCGGAAGGTCGTACAACCCGGAACCGTGCGACATCGGTGCCGCATGCACGATAGAGTCAGTTGCGTCGATCCGGTCGACATCGGAAAAGTAGGCCAGCGCTGCGCACAGAAGATTCCTGTGACTGATCATCACACCCTTGGGTTTACCGGTGGTGCCACTGGTGTAAAACAGCCAGGCCACATCATCGGGCGCAGCCGGATGCATTTCAAACGCGCCAGCGACGTTCTGTAATGCCCGGTATTCTTCAGACCCGACCTCAACCACGCGTTCCAGACCGGGCACCGCATCCGCAAGCGGGGCGACCGTCCCGGCCAGATCCGGTGTCGCAAAACACAGCTTCGCGCCGGAATCGGACAACATATAGGCAAATTCGCGCACGTGCAGTTTCGCATTCATTGGTACGGCAACCAGCCCCGCAAGCCACACCGCATAGCGCACTTCCAGATATTCCGGGCAATTCGTCATTAACATTGCGACACGCTCGCCAGGCACAAGCCCCAGTTGATTGCGGAACGCCGCCGCCAGGCCCGCCGATCTTTTCATCAGTTGCGCATAGGTCGCCCAAACACGCTCACCCCGTGACACCGCCGGTTGCTCCGGGAATGTGCGCGCCGCACGAATCAATAGTTGAGCAATGTTCATCAGAATCTCTCCGTCAAGCGCAGTATCTTATAACGCCTCCCGGACGGAAATTTCCCGGCGCGCACACCCCGCTCGGCCGGCCTGGCCCGTGGACCTTTCAACATTATTCATTGTCAGGCGTTACTGACTGGCGCCGGTAATGGAATACGTCCGCCAGAGGACAAGGTCGACTATCGGGCGACTTCAACCAATGACGGCGGCGGGACGATCAATCGCACAAGGCGTTGCAGAAGGCGCCCTGTCATCTTGCATGCACACGCGCAAGCGCCGCATGCCCCAGAAACGAAGCGCTGCTCCCTGCTGCACAGAATTTCCCACGCGCAGCCGGAGCAATGCGACGCAATGAGACACCGGGCAGCTATTCGCTCTGATCGGCCGCAGACACGCGGGAGGTCACGGGTCCGGCACTGCGCCGCGCGCGAGCGGATTATCCGAACATCGCTATGCGATTCTGCCCGGCCTACAGTTCGCCTTCCAATGGCAGGTGGGCAAAGAACCAGTCTTCGATACGCTGCATGACCGACATCGCCGGCTGGCTGGTCAGCGTAGCATTGTCCGATACCCATATCACATTGCCTTCCTCGTCGAACTGCAGTTGCCAGGCGTTGGATCTGTCAAAGTCCGGCGCGACCGCTTCGCGCAATCTGGCATTCAACGCCTTGCTTTCAACCTCCAGTCCCATTTCGGTATTGATGCGCAAAGAGCGCGGATCGAGGTTGGCGCTGCCGATAAAGACCCTGTCATCGTCAATGACCAATGCTTTTGCATGCAACGCCAGGGCTTTCCCGCCGATGGGCGACAGCATGTAGATGTGCCGATCGTGCGCATCGATACGCACCTCGTGCAGTTCCGCACCGTTGCTCAATAGTTCCTTGATGTGGTTCCGGTAGGCGCTGTGTGCCGTGAGATGGTTGTTCGACCGGATTGAATTGGTCAGCATGCGAATACGCACCCCGCGCTCTACCGCGCGCTTGACTGCTCCCGCCAGTTCCGGCGTAGGGATCAGGTAAGCGGACACGATAACGACCTCGTCCGTGGCAGAGTCGAACATTCCGATCAGGGCATTGGCAACCTGTATCGGGGCCTCGGCCTGTTTCGCCGGGTTATCGCGAGGCGGTTCGTCAGCGTAGAGCGTGCCGCTTCCGCTGACGGCAGCGGCGACGACTTCACGCCAGCGCGCCAGGCGCGCCTGTTCCGTTTCTTCAGCGTGCAGGTGCACATGCTGATCACGTACCGACCGCGCGGCATCCAGGTCCGCCGGCGCTGACCGGACATGGGACATCGATTCGACCGGGAACGACCACTGGTCGTTCCAGTATGCGTCAAAGGAGGTCGATACCCTCGCAACGATCGGCCCGCCCGCCAGGAGTTCAAGGTCACGAAAATTGGCTTCACCATGAAGACCGAAGTACTCATCGGCAATGTTTCTGCCGCCGACGATGGCAACGCGATTGTCGATCACCATTGCCTTGTTGTGCATGCGGTGGTCGAGGCGGTGGAACTCACCGGCATTCAGCGCCTGGCGCGTGGCGAAACCGCTTGTTCGGCGCTTGTAGGGATTGAAGATGCGATACTCGATATTCGGGTGGTGAGCGATTTCGAGCAGAACCTGGTCTTCGCCGAGCAGGAAAGTGTCATCGACGAGCAGCCTGACCTGCACTCCCCGCTCGGCTGCGACGACAAGATGATCGAGCACCAGTGCGCCCACGATGTCGAAGCTCCAGAGGAAAGTCTGCAAGTCGATGCTTTCGGTGGCGCTGTCAATGGCACGCAGCCGCCAGTCGAGCGCAGCGGTGCCGTCGTTCAGCAGCACATACCACTCGCCCGGCCTGTCCGCCTCCAGCGTTTCCCAGATCGGCGCCCTGGCTGGCGCGGGCGTGTACTCGGGGGGCAAATCGACTGGTTGCAGTGAACTGCAGGCGGCCAGAAGCAGCAGTCCCGCAGCCAGCGCCAACCGGCGCAGCCAGCCACCGATCGGGCCCGAACCGGTTACCGGAATCTTGTATCCCATCGATTTCGCAGTTTCATCGAAACACCGCAACGTTACCCCAATCCGGCCGCCGGGCGCCCGGGGTGGGCATCTGGCCATGCAGTCGTTGCGCGATAGCGAAGCAACACTGATCAGGTTCGCGTGTGTCTTGATTCTTTCCGCCGATGGCGGGATCGAGGCGCTGTCAGGATTCGAGCGGCGCCCGGCGAACGTTCCCTGAAGGTTCAACACCACGAAGACTGGTCAACCGGCGTACGCAGCAACTCGCGCACGTTGGCCTCGATCACCCGATATCCGACGTTGCCGGTGAGCACCTGGCGGCCTTCGTTGAATAACAGCGTGGGGCTGGCGCGAACGGACTGGTCGCGAGCCATCGCAATATCTTCGGACAGAAGCGCGTGGGCGGCGCCCGTATCAAGGATTTCTTCGATGTCACCGACCGGCAAGGCCAGTTGCTCCGCAATCTTCATCAGTTCGTGACGTTGCGAGATGTCTACCAGATCCCTGAAAAAGGCCTCACGAACCGCCCAGGCGGCGCGTTCGAACGCGGTACAGCCATTGGCATCGGCCTGCGCCGGCTCCAGGAGCTTCAGCGCGCACAGAAACAGGTGCGCGGGCAACGATGAACGAGGCGTGTCGCGCATCCAGATATCTTCATGCACCGGGACATGTTCAAACTTCGCGACGACCTCCTTGACATGCATGCCGTACGCCTGCGCGCCGCCGCGCTGTGACCATTGTGCCTGCAGTTTCTGGTGCGCATGGCCAAAAACATGTACGAAGTGATAGTCCATCTCGACCTGCTGGCCAAACTGGCGCTTGAGTTCGTCCACCCTGACTTGCGAAACATACGCCCATACGCAAAGCACGTCCGAGAAGTGCTGGATCTTGACCTTGTCCATCCGTTGGTCTCCGGAAAGTCGACAGAATATATCGATAATCCTGAAGCATACCAACAGCAGACTGATGTAATCTGCGCTAGGCTAGAATCTGTGTCATAACTGCTTTCAAGCGCGATGCTGGTCAAATTCCAAAGTGATGTAGGTACTCTCACCATGTTCGGCGACGTCGCGGTGCCGTTGCTGAAACTGATGGGGCATAGCGGCACGGTTCCCAGCGCCATCCTGCCGGAGGACATCCCGGCCGCCGTGGCCCGGCTCAAGGATGCCGTGGCAGCCAGTGCGGATACCGCCTCGCCTGCGGGAAGAAAAGACGGGGATTCGAAGGAGGAACTCCCCGTTTCACTGAAACAGCGCGCCTTTCCGTTGATCGAATTGCTCGAGCGCGCAGCCCGGCGCGAATGCGAGGTCGTCTGGCGGTAGCCGGACGGAACGCAGATGACTGGCCCGCATTTCGAGAAAATCGCCACCAACGGTGTACACCTGCGCTGCGTCGTCGAAGGTGACGGACCACTCGCCATCATGGTTCACGGCTGGCCGGAGTCGTGGTACTCATGGCGCCATCAGATCGACCCGGTGCAAAACGCGGGCTATCGTGTCGTCATTCCCGAAGTTCGCGGTTACGGGGAAAGTGACGCCCCGGAGGCGCTGGAAGCCTACGACATGGAAAACATGATCGGGGACGTGCTGGGCCTGATCGACCATTTCGGCGAAGAACAGGCCGTTCTGATTGGCCACGACTGGGGAGCGCCCATCGTCTGGAACACCACGGCGCTACACCCTCATCGCGTGGGCGCCGTCGCTGCAATGAGCGTGCCGTATTCACCACGCGGAAAGATTTCGTCGACGGAATTGTGGCGTCAGCTGTACCCGAACCGGTTCTTCTACCAGCTTTATTTTCAGGAGCCAGGGGTCGCCGAAGCCGAGTTCGAAGCCGATATTCGTACCGCGTTGCGCAAGATCTATTTCTCCGGATCGGGCGATGCGCCCAAGGGCATTTTCGATGCGGGCAAGCCACCCGGGGCGCGTATGCTCGATGACATCCCTGACCCGACAGTGCTGCCATCGTGGCTCACCGAAGAAGACCTCGATTACTATGCGGCGCAGTTTCGCAAGAGCGGCTTCCGCGGCTCCCTCAACCGTTATCGCAACCAGGACCGGGACTGGAAAAACCTCACCGCACTGACCAACGCACGCATAACCCGGCCCGCATGTTTCATTGCCGGCGACCGGGATGCCGTGCTGCGCTTCGTGCCGGGCGTCGATCTGGTCGAAAACATGAAGCGTTGGGTTGACGATTTGCGGGTTTGCGAACTCATCGAAGGCGCGGGGCACTGGATCCAGCAGGAACGGCCGAAAGAGGTCAATGCCGCACTGCTGACCTTCCTCGGCACGCTTGGCGGGTAAATTAGGCGAGACACCACTATCAAGGAGGCAACAGGGATGAGTGCATTTGCACTGGTGGTTCAACTGCAAGTCAAACCGGAAAATCTCGAACGGTTCATGAAAATGGCGCTGGAGAATGCCGCTGCCACGCGCACAACCGAGGCGGGCTGCCGGCAATTCGACGTACTGGTAGACCCGGATGAACCAACGCGCATCGCCTTTTACGAAATTTATGACAGCAAGAATGCGTTCGAAGCCCATCAGCAGACCGAACACTTTCTAAAGTACCTGGAGAACGCCGTACCGTTGCTGGATACGCGCAAGCGCACATTCTTCACGCGTATCGCACCGTAATCCTGACAGCGCCGTAACCGTGACTGCGCCGTGATTGTTGCGGCTTCTGCTCGTCTTTACGGATCCGCTCCGCCGCGACGTGAACGCGGCAATTCAATTTACAGGAAAGCAATTCGACTCATGGAATTCAGTACCGACAGTCTCACCACCCAGGAGCGCTACAAGGTTCTAACCGGGTTGATCTTTCCCCGTCCGATCGCACTGGTCTCCACCCGCAGCAAGAACGGTGTCGCCAACTGTGCCCCGTTTTCCTGGTTCAACGCCATTTGCGAGGACCCGCCCTTGCTGTACCTGAGCTTCAATGCGCGCACCGACAGCAAGATGAAGCACACGCTGGCCAACATTCTTCGAACCGAAGAGTTCGTGGTGAATCTCGTTGACGAAGAAATTGCCAACGGCATGCACATAGCCAGTAGCGAATTCCCGGAAGACGTCAGCGAGTTCACCGAAGCCGGCTTCACCGAATCGCCCTGCACGGTGGTAGCACATCCGCGAATCACCGAGGCACCCGCCAGTCTCGAGTGCCGGCTGTTTCGCCGCATCGAAGTCGGCCCGGCGCGGGACATCATTATCGGCGAGGTGCTGCACGTTCACGCGCGCGACGGGCTCATCGACCCGGACAACAAGCGGGTGTCCGAAGGAGACTACTGGCCCGTCGGACGACTTTACGCATCGCACTACTGCACAACGCGCGACCGCTTCCACTTGCCAAGGAAAGAAGAAAAGGACTGATGGATAAACCAGTCACGTTGCGGAACGCTGCGCCTGCGTCCGCTTCGAAACTCCGGATCACCATCTGCAAAAAAGCAACTGGTGGGTGGAGGCTGTAACAATCGGCTAGCGAGATGAAGCCGGATTCGATGAACGACACGACTACGGCAATTGCGCTGCCCCCCCCGAAAACAGGAGCGCTTTCGATTGCACGCGTGCGGAAATCGTCCCGGACGATGCAAATCCATGACAACGCAGATCCACAGGGTGTTCGGGTTATGGCCAATGACAACGTGCCGGCGACCGCTTTTCGCTGCCGGATTGGTCAGTGAGGCAACAGCAGGAGGGTGGCAGTGATGAGAAGCATGAAACTCAGCAAAGCGTTCACGCTGATCGAGCCCGGGCCGGTCGTGCTTGTCACGACGTGCGACGGAAAAAACGACAACATCATGACCATCTCCTGGACCATGGTGCTGGACTTCACGCCCGCGCTTGCCATTACCACGGGGCCATGGAACCATTCGTATGCCGCGCTGCGAAAATTCCGCGAGTGCGTGATTGCGATCCCCACGGTCGACCTGATCGATCAGGTCATTGGCGCGGGGACATGCTCCGGCGCCGATTTGCAGGAATCGGGGAGCGACAAGTTCAGGAAACTCGGGTTGACTCCGGTAAGGGCAAAGCATGTCAGGCCGCCCCTGATCAGGGACTGCCTGGCAAACATCGAGTGCAAGGTCACTGACATCGTCAGCAGGCACAACATCGTCGTTCTCGAAGCCGTGGCGGCGTATTTCGACAGTTCCCGAAAAGAGAAGCGAACCATTCACGCAGTGGGCGATGGCACCTTCGTAGTGGACGGGCGCAAGCTCGATCGCAGGAAAATGATGCGCGCGAAGATTCCGGCTGGCGTCTGATCTACGCTCGTAGCCGGGCCGGCGTCCTGTCCCGACGCACGGTTACCGGTGTATCAGTTCAGTCGCAAGCCTGCCTCTCGAACCGCTTCGTCAAGCCACGCGCCGTTCCGGATGTGCCGCGGTTACGCCGCATCTTCGACAAGGAAACAGCAAACCCGAACCCCGGTCAGGAACGTCAAACCCGGTACCGCTCGTGCCATTGTTGATGGCCATGACTGAAATCGTTCCTGCCCGACTTGTCCTCGCCCCGCACCAGCCAGAGCGGCTGATGCGCGATATTGAACGGGCTCAGAACACGCGTCCGGTCTACCAGTTCCCGGTTGTAGTACGAACTGGCCGGCATGTAACGCAGGATCAACGCCGCGCGTCGCTGTCCGGACGTGTTCGCCGCCGAACCGTGAATCAGCTTCACGTGGTGCAAGGAGATGCAGCCGGGTTGCAGTTCGACATTCACCGCCTCTGACTCGTCGAACTGATCCTGGTCAAGCTCAAGGCTGAGCACCAGATCCTTGCGCTCGGTGACGTGATGCCGGTACAGCCCTTCCTGCCTGTGCGAGCCGGGGATGAAGCGCATGCAGCCATTCGAGACGCTGACCGGATCCAGCGCAATCCACACCGAGCACGTTTCCAGCGGCCGCATCGGCCAATACTCTCCATCCTGATGCCATGGAACTTCCCGGCCCTTCACCGCCGGCTTGCACAGGAGCCGGGTGATCCAGAGCACAAGGTCCGGCCCCAGTATCTGCTCGACCATGTCGAGGATCTGCGGGTGTCGCGCCGCCTCCATGAACGGATTGTCCTCGAGCCCGCCTACCGACGGGATCATATGCGGATTGGCGATGTCTTCCTGGGACACATCCGTATAGGTTGACAACACCGCGTCGACGCCCCGTTGTAGCCGCCGCAAAAGATCGTCCGGCAGGCGAACCCGCGGCAGCACATAGCCATTGTCCCGGTAGTATTGCAACTCTTCGGCGCTGAGTAGATCGGTCATTCCCGCCCCCTGTCATGTTTCGCAAGACATTTTACGTCCGGGCAAGGCGTTTTCCGAAGCGCCGGTACGCTTGGGACCGATTTCATGCGACCATTCACTACCGCTTGTTACCGAAATTACCAGGATGAGTGATACCACGCCCATGGAATTCCTGAGCCTCAACGGCAAAGTCGCCGTAATCACCGGATCGAGCCGCGGCATCGGCCGCTCCATTGCCGAACATCTGGCCGCCGCCGGCGCCAAGGTCGTCATCTCCAGCCGCAAGGCCGACGCGTGTGAAACGGTGGCCGAAGCAATCAGGAGCACCGGCGCCGACGCGATTGCGGTACCCGCCAATATCGGCGACAAGGCGCAACTCGAGGAACTCGTTGCCGCCACCCGCGAAAAATGGGGCCGCATCGACATTCTGGTCTGCAATGCCGCCTCCAATCCCTACTACGGACCGATGGCGGACATGCCGGACGAGGCGTTCAACAAGATCCTGCACAACAACATTGTCAGCAACCACTGGCTGGCCAACATGGTGCTGCCCGGAATGGCCGAACGCAAAGACGGTGCGATTATCATCGTTTCGTCCATCGGCGGGCTGAAGGGTACCGGTATTCTCGGCGCCTACGCGATCTCCAAGGCCGCGGACATGCAACTGGCGCGTAACCTGGCGATAGAATGGGGCCCGTACAATGTGCGCGTAAACTGCATTGCGCCCGGACTGATCAAGACCGATTTTGCCCGCGCGCTGTGGGAAAACCCGGAACTGCGGAAGCGTTACGAAACGCAAACACCCCTCAGACGCATCGGCGAACCGGATGACATCGGCGGCATTGCTGTCTTCCTGGCTTCACGCGCCGGGGCTTTCATCACCGGCCAGACCATTGTCGCGGATGGCGGCGTGACAATGTCGGGGTGACACGCTGCAGCATTGCCGTGCGCGATGCCGGACCTCCCGGATGCGAAACGAGCAAATCGGCGGGCAACGAAACGACACAAACCGACAAGAAAGTCGCGCAGAAGAAACCGCGTCCAAACAAGAACAAGTGCCTGGCTTTGACAGGGCGCTGAGGAGAAAACCGCTTGTCCGAACTCATTTTCCATCACTATCCGCCGTCGCCTTTCTCGGAAAAGGTGCGTATCGGCTTCGGCATCAAGAAGCTCTCCTGGCGCTCGGTGGAAATCCCGCGCGTGCCGCCAAAACCCGAACTGATGCCGCTAACCGGCGGCTACCGGCGCACGCCCGTCATGCAGATCGGGGCAGACATCTATTGCGACACCCAGTGCATACTGCGCGAACTGCAGCGCCGCTTCCCCGAGCCGACGTTTTATCCGGGCGGAGCCGACGGCTTGCCCTGGGCGGTCAACCGCTGGACGGACATCGTGTTTGATGCCGCCGCGGGCGTCATTCTGGGTGCGGCGGCGGACCAGCTGCCCGAAGCTTTCGCCAGGGACCGCGGACGGCTGTATTTCGGGCCGGACTACGACTTCGAGAGAATAAAGGCGCAATTGCCGCACAACGCCGCTCAGGTCCGCGCCCAGCTCGGCTGGATCGATCAGCGTCTGGCCACCGGCCGCAAGTTCATGCTCGGCGACGCGCCCGGCCTTCCGGACGCAGCCGCTTATTATCTTGTCTGGTTCGTCCGTGGTCGCTGGCAACCCGGCGCGGAAATGCTGGCCGAGTTCCCTGCCCTCGAAGCATGGGAAAAACGCGTTGCCGCCATTGGTCATGGCAAACCGACTGACATGAACGCGGCGGATGCGCTCGAGGTTGCCCGGGCAGCCGATCCGAACACGCCCGAACATGCGGATCCGCGTGATCCGCAAGGCATCAAGCCGGGCATGAATGTCGGCGTGGTGGCAGACGTGGACGGCGGCGAAGAACCGGTCAAAGGCGCGGTGAGGTTTGTCGATCGCGAAAGTATCGCGCTAATGCACAACAATGACCGTGTCGGCACGGTCTGCATTCATTTCCCCCGTGTCGGGTACCGCGTAACGCCCGCCTGAAGACTGACCGAAGAGAATCACGCTCATGAAACCGACAATACGCAAAATCCTGTCTGCTGTTGCTGTTGCCGCGATTGCCTGCTCGATGCTGAGCGCTTGTTCGGATTCCGGCAAAGAGCGCATCAAGTTCGTCACGGGCCCGCAAGGCGGGTCATGGTATCCGCTTGGCGGCGCCATCAAGAACCTGGTGGAGAACCGTCTGGATGGCGTCAGCATCCAGGTCCTGCCGGGCGCAGGCATCGCCAACGTGAAAGCGGTCGAATCCGGCCAGGCGCACATCGGCCTGGCAAACTCGGTGTCCACCGTGGACGCGATCAGCGGCAGAGCGCCGTTCACGGAAAAGGCCACGCATATATGTAATGTCGCCACGCTGTACCCGCAGTTTTTTCAGGTCGTCACGTTGCCGGAAGCGGGAATTCTCGACCCCGCCGACCTCAAGGGCAAGGCGCTTGCCGGGCAGCAGAAGGGCAACACCGCCGAAGCCATTACCGGACACATGCTGCAAGCCTACGGGATAGGTTTCGACGACCTGTCGCGTGTGAGCTACGGCTCGTACACCGATTCCGTGACCTTGATGAAGGACGGCAACGCGCAGTTCTTCACGCTCGGAACCACCATTCCCGCTGGCGCGGTGATGGATCTGGCGAGCGCGCGCGACATCAGGCTGATGCCGATTCCCGACGAGGGATTGAAGAACATGCAGCAATTCAATCCGGGCTACATGCGCGGCATCATTCCGAAAGGCACCTACCCGCAGCAGACGGAGGACGTACCAACCGTCGAATATGCGACCCACTTCATTGCGCGCTGCGAGCTCGACGATCAGTTCGTCTACGAGATTCTTGACAGCATCTATGGGGGCATGGCGGATCTCGCGTCCATCACCAAGGCGATAACGGGCGCCACACCGGAAAAAATGGGCAAGGACATCGGCGTGCCGCTGCATCCGGGCGCAGCCCGGTGGTACAAGGAGAAAGGCGCCGGATAACGGCGTACTCTCGCAACAACAGTTACCGACACTGTAACCGGGCAACCGACCAGGCCGATCACATGTTCAGAAACAAAAACGCCATTGGCTGGGTGATTACCATTGTCGGATTGGCGATGTCGGTATTCCATCTCGTAATCGCCTGGCACGGCCCGCCGGATGCGCTGACATTGCGCTCGGTGCACCTCGGATTTGCGCTGGTGCTCGCGTTCCTGATGCTGCCGCTGACGCACAAGGGCCAGGCCGACACGCCACGCGCACTCGAGTACCTGCTGATCGCCATCAGCGTGGTGGTGTGCGGCTATCTCATCGTCGAACAGCAATACATCGTCAATCGAATGATCTACGTCGACACCCTGCGGCCGATTGACTGGGTATTCTCGATCACTACGGTATTGCTCGTTCTGGAGGCGACCAGACGCGCGGTCGGCTGGACCCTGCCGGTGACCGCGGTAGCCTTTCTGGTCTATGGACTGACCATCGGCGGCGCCGACCTGCAGCAGATGACGGAACAGATGTATCTCGGCACGGAGGGCATATTCGGCATCCCGCTATACGTGTCGGCAACCTACGTCATGCTGTTCATCCTGTTTGGTGCGCTGGTCGAACGCACCGGCACTGGCCAGTTGTTCATGGACTTCGCGATGAGCCTGACCGGCCACTCCGCTGGCGGACCGGCCAAGGTGTCCTGTATTACCAGCGGCATGTTCGGAACGGTATCCGGCAGCGCGGTCGCCAATGTCATGACCACCGGCACGTTCACCATTCCGCTGATGAAGCGCATCGGCTACAAGCCGGCGTTCGCCGGCGCCGTCGAAGCGGTCGCCTCAACCGGCGGGCAGATCATGCCGCCCATCATGGGCGCAACGGCATTCATCATGGCCGAGTTTCTCGGCATCAGCTATCTGAAAGTAGCGGCGTTCGCCCTGCTTCCCGCCGTGCTCTACTACATCGCGGTTTTCATGACCGTTCACTTCGAAGCCAAGCGCACCAACATGCACGGTTTGCCGCGCAGCGAACTGCCGAAGCTGGGCGAAGTACTGCGCGAGCGCGGTCACCTGTTCCTGCCGCTCGTCGTCATCGTCGCGGCGCTGCTCCACGGTTTCAGTGCGCCATTCGCCGCGCTGTGCGGCGTCGCCAGCGTCATCCCGACGGCACTGCTGCGCAAGAGCACGCGGCAGTACGTTCATCTGGAGAACATCGTCACCGCGCTCGAAGTCGGGGCAAGGAACACGGTCACGGTGGCCTTGTCCTGCGCCTGCGCGGGCATCGTCATCGGCGTCATCTTCATGACCGGGCTTGGCCTCGAGTTTACCGATCTGGTGCTCACAGCAGCCGGCAACCACATGATGATTGCACTGGTTCTGACCATGTTCGCCGGCATCCTGCTCGGCATGGGCATGCCTACGGCGCCGGCCTACATCATGCAGACCGCGCTGCTGGTTCCGGCGCTGGTGAAACTCGGCGTGGTGGTGGAGGCCGCTCACATGTTCGTGTTTTATTTCGCCATCCTGTCTGCAATCACGCCGCCCGTCGCGCTGGCGGTATACGCGGCCAACGGCATTTCCCGCGCCAGTCTGTGGGAGTCGAGCGTAGCCGCGCTACGCCTTGGCGCGACCGGTTACATCATTCCGTTCATGTTCGTCTTCGGTCCGTCGCTGCTGTTTATCGGCAGCACCGGAAGAATCATTCAAACCGCCATCACCGCGGTCGTCGGCGTCGTCTGCCTTGCCGCCGGACTGTCGGGTTACCTGCTGCACCGTGCCGTTGCGTGGGAACGCGTCCTGCTCGTGGCCTCCGCCGTGGTGCTCATCAAGCCGGGCCTGACCACCGACCTTATCGGTTTTGCCCTGATCGCCGCGGTAATCGCCAGCCAGATGGCAACGGCTCGCAACCTGCGAGAACGCAAGACCTGAGACAAACGCGCTCGCATCCGGAGCAACCAGCGCCATGAGCAAGAAGACTGCGCACCGGTGTTGCGCTGCAGCCATTCAGCGGAACTTCCAGGCACGCATCAGCTCGATGTACGTCGACAACTTCCGCCGGACCATCTTCTCATCGGGAGCGCACGATGAACGCCCGGCGGACGCGCTGCAACATGCCTAGCTAGCGAAGCAGGGTCAGTGCGCGATATTTGCACCGTCGCACAAGTGCCGGCGGCAGCGTTCACCGCAAGGCCGCCCCGACCGCTTTTGGCTCCGAACTGAAATTCGCCGATTGTTCCGGCATACTACGATTCGCTATGCCCGGATACGCAGGCTTCGACCGGCGGACCTAAAAAGAACGTAATGCCAATAAACGGGGGAGGCTTCAAGATGAAGCAGAGTCTGAGAAGAAGGATGTTCCTGCCGCTGTTGCTTTTGCCGTTGTTTGCTGGCATCCCTGCATGCGAGCAAGCGGACGATCAACCGGTCAAGGTCGGCGCGGTACTTTCGCTGACCGGTCCCGGTGCCGGCCTCGGCGGCCCCGAGCGCAACGGCATCCTGCTCGCGCAAAAGCTGATCAATGAACGCGGTGGTATCAATGGTCGCCCCCTCGAGGTCATCATCGAGGATGACGGCTCGAAAGCGGATATCGCCAAGAGCAAGGCCGAGGGGCTCATCCATGGCGAGAACGTCGTTGCCCTGCTCGGACCGTCGCTGACCGCCAGCACCGGCGCTGCGGCCAGCGTCACCAACCGCATAGGCATGCCGCAACTCTGCATGACCGGCCTCGGCCCGGAGATTGAACTGAGCTACAAGTCGCTGTTTCACATGCTGCCGCCGCAATCGCTCAATGCGCGCGCCATGCTCGAATACCTTTCCAAGGGCCTGAATGCCAGGCAACTCGGCGTGCTGTACGACTCCGGCTACGGTCAGCTGGTCATGACGCACATCGAAAATCACGCCGGGGACTACGGCATCAACATCGTCGCCGCGGAAAAATTCGAAGTCGGGGCAACAGACGTCAGCACGCAAGCGGCCAAGGTGCGTGCCGCGAAACCGGAGGTGGTCGGCATTATCGCCACGTCGCCGGTTCCTTTCCGCAACGCCCGCCAGATGCGCATTACCCAGCCGATCGTTTCCGCGGTCGGTTCATCATCATATGAATACGTAAAAGGCATGGGTGAATTCGCCGATGACATTGTGTTTCCCGAGTTCATCGTCTCCGAGGACCCGCTGCCGCACCAGAAGGAATTCGTCGATCTGTTCGTAAAGGAATACGGTACGCTGCCGAAGACCTACGATGCGGCAGGCTGGGATGCAACCCATGTCATCGCACAGGCTCTGAGCGAAGTCGGCCCCGACGCTGGCAGCGAAGCCATCGCGGAGGCAATCCGGGCCAACCGCTATCGCGGCGTGATCGCGAGTTTTAATTTCGCCGCGCCAGACATGACCGGCATCGAACTGGAAAGTTATACCTATTCGAAGCTGGTCGACGGAAACTACACGCGGTTGCCGTTCACGGCCAAATAAACCGCCATGCCGAGCGCAATCCGTTCCGCAAGCCCGTTGCGGGACGGTGAATGCGGTAACCGCCGATTCAACAGCACAACGCGATGAGTCCGGATCTTCTTTTCCAGTCGGTACTGACCGGCTTGACCAACGGTTTCGTTTACGGGCTGATCGGACTTGGCATCGCATCGATCTTCCGCGGCACTCGCATCATCAACGCCATGCAGGGGGACTTCGCGCTGATTGGCGGCATCACCGCGGTACTGTTGCTCGAGCGCCAGGGCTGGCCGATGCTGCCTGCTTTTGTTGCCGCCGTGCTGATTGGCGGTGCTGCGGGTTGGTTGCTCGAAGTTCTGCTGGTGCGGCCGCTGCGCCGGCGCGGCGGAACCGAGGACAGCTACCTGCTGCTCACGCTCGGATGCGCTTTCGCCGTATCTGCGCTTGTCCTGTATTTCGTCGGTCGCGATTCGCACGCGCTGCCAGGCATCGGCGGAGAAGGCATCGTCGTTATCGCGGACGCCGCAATGCGCATCCACGCGCTATGGCTGATCGCGATCAGCCTCGCGGTCATGCTGACCCTGCGGCTGTTCTATTCGAGAACCTCGCTCGGTTTGTCAATGATGGCCGCTGCACTCGATCCTCAGGGCGCGCTGACCACCGGCATCAATGTGCCGCTGATGCGAACCTTGACGTTCGCGCTCGGAGGCCTGGTCGGCGGCCTGGCCGGCATACTGGTGGGACCGCTGATCACCGTCTATTTCGACATGGGCTTGCTGCTCACGCTGAAGGGCTTTGCGGCCGCCATCCTCGGCGGACTCGCCAATCCGATGGGAGCAATTGTCGGTGGCGTAACGCTCGGCCTGCTGGAATCCATCGCCATCGTCACCATTTCCTCCGGCTACAAGGACGTCATCGCGATGGTCATCCTCATCATCATCATGATCGTCATGCCCAACGGCCTGCTCGGGCGGCGAACGCGCAAAGGCGGATAGACATGCCATCCACTGCCGCCGGAACGAAACCCACCCTGCTCTGGGTCGCTGCGTTGCTGCTCTGGGCGGCGTTGCCCTTCGTCGCGACGCGCCACATGGTGGATCTGCTGGTGTTCGCCGGACTGTATTCCATCGCCGGACTCGGTGTCGCCTTCCTGCTCGGCCAGTGCGGCATCGTCAATCTGGCGCAAAGCGTTTTCTACGGCATCGGCGCTTACAGCGTGGCCTGGTTTTGCGCCCGCAAGGGACTGCCCGTTCCGGTGGGAATCGCGTCGGGCATCGTCTTGAGCGTTGCCATGGCCGCCGTCGTGGGCTGGCCGATACTGCGTCTGTCGGGATACTTCCTGGCACTCGCCACGCTGGCACTCGGCATCATCGCACAGGTATTGTTCCTGGAATGGGACTGGATCACCGGCGGCACTCTCGGTATCGGCGGCATACCGTTCATCGAGATTCTTGGTTTTACGTTCGATACGCCGGCGCGGTTCTATTTCCTGGTATGGCCGGTCGCGCTACTGCTGCTGGTGCTGCACCACAACCTGTTGCACTCCCGCGCCGGGCTGGCACTGCGCGCGATGCGCGACGAACCCGATGCTGCAGCCGTACTCGGCATCGACATTCACAAACTCAAAGTGCAGATGTTCATGCTCAGCGCCATGCTCGGGTCGTTGGCCGGCAGCCTGTTCGCACACTATGTCACCTTCGTCAGCGTTGACAGCTTTGCCATCGACCGCGCCATCAGCTTCCTGCTGCTTGCCGTTCTGGGCGGCGTGTACACGGTCTGGGGTCCCGTCCTCGGCGCGCTGTTCATCACCATCCTGCCGCAATGGCTCAGCCGTCTTGGCGACATTCACGCGTTTGTCTTTGCCGCCGCACTGATTGCCGCTGTGATCCTGCTGCCCGAAGGATTTGGCGGTGCCGTCACCAACTGGTGGCAGCGGCGGCGCACACGGCGCGCATGAACGGACATCGGAACCCTCGCTGAACAATGGACAAGACCCCGCAGACAACTCCGGCGCTGCTCCGAATCTCCGGAATATCGCACAAATTCGGCGGCCTGCAGGTCCTCGACGGCGTTGACTTCGAAGTGGCGGACGGCTCGCTTACCGGCCTGATCGGACCCAACGGCGCGGGCAAGAGCACCTTGTTCAACATCGTGTCCGGTTTTCTGCTGCCGCAGCACGGCAGGGTGCTGTTCGACGAACGCGACGTCACCCGGGATTCCGTGCGCGCGCGCAGTCATGCCGGCCTGGTACGGACATTTCAGACCCCCAAGGTATTCGCCGGACTGACCGTCCGCGAGAACCTGATGACGGGTTACTACCGGCATCTGCGCTCGGGCACCGCCGGCAACATACTGCGCTCGCCCCGGTCGCGACAGGACATGGCGGCCATGCATGCCCGGGCATTGGAAGCGGGTGAACGCTTTTCGTTGCAGGGCGTCATGGATCGTCCGGCCGGACAAGTACCGGCGGGCATGCAACGGCTCGTCGAACTCGCCCGCGCATGGGTCAGCGAACCACGGCTGCTGTTGCTCGACGAGCCGTCATCGGGACTGAACAGCGCGGAGATTGCCCAGATGCGCGAAGCGCTAACGCAATTGAACGACGCCGGCATGACGATACTGCTGGTTTCGCACGACATGGATCTCGTTGACATCGCTGACGAGGTGCACGTGTTGTGTTTCGGGTCCATCATAGCTTCCGGCACGATGGCGCAGGTCAAGATCGACCATGCCGTGCGCCAGGCTTACCTCGGGGTATGAATGCAGCAGGCACAGGCGAACGCGCAGTGAAACAGCGAAACAATCGATGATTGAAGTCGAAAACCTCCAGGCAGGCTACGGCGACATTGCGGTGCTCAACGGCGTGTCGCTGCGGGTAGGGGCCAACGAGACTGTTGCGGTGATCGGTGCCAACGGCGCCGGCAAGAGCACACTGGCGGCGGCATTGTGTGGCCTGGTTCCGGCACGGGGGGGGCGCATCGTGCATCAAGGCATTGACGTCACTGCCACGCCGGCGCACCTGCGCGTGCGCCGCGGCATCGGTGCAGTGCTGGAAGGCCGCCACCTGTTCGGATCGATGACGGTTCGCCAGCACCTCACCCTGGGCCGGCTGGGCGCGCGTTCGGTACAGACCGGTGAGAAGCGTTTCGACGAAGAGGACGTTGTGGCGCTGTTTCCTTTTCTGCTCGACCGCCTCGACGATGCGGTCGAGTTGATGAGCGGCGGCGAACAACAGATGGTCGCGCTTGCCAGGGCGCTGCTGCTGCAACCGCAGTTGCTGATTCTCGACGAACCCTCGACCGGGCTGTCGCCGCTGGTGGTACGGCAGATCATGAAGACCATCGGCACGCTGCGTGAGCGCGGCATGGGCATATTGCTGGTCGAACAGAACGTCGCGCTCGCAGCCGAAGTCAGCGACCGGGCCTACGTGCTGTCGGTCGGCCGCATCGCGCACGAAGTACAGGCAGGCGAATGGGAAGAATTTCTCGCTGATGACCAACTGGTCAAGGCATACCTCGGGAGTTAGCATGCGAGCCCGGCACGCGCGTGTTCACCGGACCTGATGCTTGATATTCGCAAAATGCGTCTGTTCGTTGCCGCCTACGAAGCCGGCAGCATCACCCGCGCGGCCGAACGCGAACACATCGCGCAACCCGCGCTCACCGTACACATCCAGCAAATCGAAGACGAGTTGCAGGTCAGGTTGTTCGAACGCTCCACGCAAGGCGTCACCCCGACGCCGGCGGGCCGGCATTTCTATGGCATCTGCCAGGAATTGCTGCAGCGGCTTGAATCGGTCGGGGAGCAGATGCAGGCGTTCAGCGGCACCGTCGCCGGTTCGATTACTGCCGGCATCATGCCCTCGATCTGCCACGGGCCGCTGGCGCCGGTGCTGGCACGTTATACCGAGACTTACCCCAATGTTGCGGTGCGCATCGTCGAAGGGTTGAGCGGCACCCTGGCGGAATGGGTCCGCAGCGACGAAGTGGACTTCGCAATCTGCAACCGGCCGGCGACGACGCCCGGACTGTCGCTGCGGCTGCTGGTGACCGACCGGCTGGTGCTGGTGTCTTCGCGCAACAGCAAACTCACGCCGTTTTCTTCCTGCCGCCTCGCCGACATCGGCAGTCTGAAGCTGGTGCTGCCCTCCCCCAATCATTTCCTGCGCCACACGCTTGACCACCACATCGACCGCGGCGACTTCCAGCCCGTCAATACGCTGGAGATCGACGGCCAAAGCGCCACACTTCAGTTCGTTGCGCATTCGGACTGGTCAACCATCCTGCCCACGGTTGCCCTGATCAATGAATTCGACTCGCACCGTTTCACCATCAATCCGATCGATGACCCGCCGCTTTCAACCGAACTATACGAATTGCGCTCGCCGCGGCGGACGCTGACGCCGGCCTCGGAACATTTCATATCCATGCTCGAAGCGCAGTTGAAAGCGACGCCGCCGCTGCCCGAGGCGACGGCCTAGGCAGGCCGGTGCGCAGGGTATCGTCAGAATCGATGGCCACCATAAGCAACCAATATTGGAGGGTGGCGCCTCTCGCCACCTAAACTGTCCCGGCTAATCAAACGTCAGCGAGGGCATTATCATGGCGCCGCCGAAAGTCATACTCCAGCTCTACCCCATGCTTCCTGCCGAGGACGAGGAGGACCGCAAGCGCAAACGTCCGCTCGGACGCAACCGTGACGCATACAACAAGGCACTGCATGACTGGATCGACATCATTCAGGCGGCCGAAGATCTCGGGGTGTGGGGCGCCAGCACCATCGAGCACCATTTGCACTCGGAAGGCTACGAAGTCGGGCCCAATCCCGGCATTCTCAATGCATGGTGGGCGTCGCAGTTCAAGAAGATCAACGTCGGCGCGATGGGCTATGTCATGGCCACCCAGGATCCGATTCGGGTCGCGGAAGAAACCGCCATCATCGACCACATCACGCGCGGGCGCTACTTCGTCGGGTTTGCGCGCGGTTACCAGTCGCGCTGGACCAACACCCTCGGACAGTTCACCGAAACCCGCGCCACGTTGTCCGACGGCAGCAGCGATGACGAACGCAACCGCGAAATTTTCGAAGAACGCGTCAACATGGTGCTGGAGTGCTGGAAGCAGGACTCGGTGCGCCTTGAAGGAAAATACTATCAGGCGCCCTTCCCGCTTGAGGAAGGCATCGCCAATTACCCTGCAAACAAGATCGCAGCGGCTGCTGGCGGCGAAGGCGAGGTCGACAAGAATGGCACGCTGCGCCGCTTCAGCGTGACGCCCGCGCCCTACCAGGACCCGCACCCGCCCATCTTCGTTGCGGTGAGCCGCAGCGAGCCATCGGTGCGATACTGTGCACGCAACGGATTCACGGTGGTCCATTTTTCCAAGGGAGACGGCGTTGCCAAGTACGGCAAGGTCTATCAGGAGGAAGCCGCCAAGCACGGGTTTGATTTCAAGTTCGGCGAGCGGCAGAACACGGTACGCTGGCCGCACATCGCCAAGAGCGCGGAAGATTACGACCGCAAGCTGAAACAGTATGATCTGGACATCTACAAGAATTTCTATTCACCGTTCTTCCCGCAGTTGCCGGCCGAAGTCGACTGGATCGAGAACATGAAGCAATCCGGCCTGTTCCTCGGCGGCACGATCGAAACGGCACGCGCGCAGTTCCAGGAAGAATTCGCGAAGTGCCCGGCCGAATACCTCACGCTCATATTCCACTACGCCCAACAACCAAAAGACGAAGTGATCTGGGAACTTGAGCAGTTCATGCGCCACATCTGGCCGACCCTGGAAGCCGTGGAGCCGCAGGCGGCAAAGGCCGCATGAAGCGGGCGCTAACCACAAGGTGAGCAAAGTGCCTGTCGACACGGCGCTGTTACGCCGGGCGCTCGGTACGTTCGTCACCGGCGTCACCGTCGTCACGACGCGCAACGCCGCCGGCGAACCGGTCGGCCTTACGGTCAATTCATTCAATGCCGTGTCGTTGTCGCCGCCACTGGTACTTTGGAGCTTGTCGCTGCGCGCCGCCAGTTTCGAAGCGTTTCGACAAGCAGGGCATTTTGCCGTCAACGTGCTGGCCGCGGACCAGGCAGCATTGTCCGAACGATTCGCGAAAACGGGCGGTGACAAGTTCACGGATATTGCGTGGCAAAGCGGTTGTGCCGACATGCCGCTGCTGGAAGGCACGTCGGCAAGCTTCACCTGCCGCACCGCCACCCAGCACCCCGGCGGGGACCACATCATTTTTATCGGTGAAGTGCTTTCCTTCCAGCAACACGGGCGCGTGCCGCTGGCCTATGCCAACGGACGTTACGTGGAACTTCGCGGGGCGCCGGACAGCGCCCGACTGGCCGTATAGTCGGGCAACGCGCCAGTCTTCCTTTAGTTCGCACCGGGCCGTTCCTGCGCGATCATAAGCGCCTTGCGGTGCGCATGATTCGTTGTTCCGGAAAGACAACCCCGGGAAGCTACCAGCCTGCGCGATCACACCGCCGGTGTGACCCGCCGCGCAGCACCCCGGCGTCACCTCATGCGAGGCCCGGCAACACCGCGTTCAGTCCGCCGCGACACGCGGCGCCGTGGGATACTGCTGACCTGATCCGCAATTAGCCACATGCCCGAACACACCATCACCGCCGCCGACGACCGGCTCGCGAAACGCAATGTCGCCATTCTTGCCTACGCCCAGGCTGTGCTGGGGTCGCAAATGGCGATCCAGATCATTCTGGGCGGCCTCGCCGGCGCCTATCTCGCCAGCGATCAGTCGCTCGCAACCTTGCCGATCTCGATGACGGTGCTGGTGTCGATGTTCACGGCGCCGGGCGCATCGCTGCTCATGGGCCGCTTCGGCCGGCGCGCGGGATTCCTGCTCGGTGCCTGCGCCGGCGCTATCGGCGGCGCACTGAGTGCCTGGGCGTTAATGACCGGCAGCTTCGAGTTGCTGGTGGCCGGCGCCGCGTGCACCGGCGTCTACCAGTCGTTCCAGGGTTTCTTCAGGTTTGCCGCCGCCGATACCGCTTCGGAAGGCTTCAAGCCGAAAGCCATTTCCTGGGTTCTGGCGGGCGGCCTGGTGAGCGCGATCATCGGGCCCGAAGTGGTTCACGTTTCTTCCGATTTGTTTGCGCCGGTCCCGTTTGCCGGGGCCTTTGCCATGGTGGTACTGATCAATCTTGCCGGCGCAGCAGGCTTGTTGCTGTTGCGCATTCCCATCCCGGAGAAACCGGCCCGCGGCGCGACGACGGGCCGCCCGTTGTTCGAAATCTTCCGACAGCCAACCGTCGTTGTCGCCGTACTCTGCGCGATGGTTTCATTCGCATTGATGAGCCTGGTGATGACGTCAACGCCACTGGCCATGGTGCAGTGCGGCTTTACCCCCGGCCACGCGGCGGACGTAGTGCGCTTTCATGTTCTCGCCATGTTTGCGCCAAGCTTTGTAACCGGTTTTCTGATCGTGCGTTTCGGGCACGGCAAGGTCATCGCCGTGGGTCTGGCGCTGCTCGGAGCATGCGGCGCAATCGCCCTCGCCGGCGTCGAATTGAGCCACTTCTACGGCGCGCTGATCGTGCTTGGCGTCGGCTGGAATTTCGGCTTCATAGGCGCGACCAGCCTGCTCGCCACCGCGCACTCCGCCGAAGAACGTGCGAAGGTACAGGGCCTGAACGATTTCCTGGTGTTCGGACTGGTCGCCGCTGCATCCTTCAGTTCGGGCGCGCTGCTCAGCAGTTACGGCTGGGCTACGGTGCAATATGCCATGGTTCCGGCACTGACGATTGCCGCCCTTGCGTTGGCGTGGCTCGCTTTCAGGCAAAACTCCCTGTCAGGCCGGAACGTCGGCGTCTGAAAGAATCAGGTCGGCGGCTTTCTCGGCAATCATGATCACTGCCGCGTTACTGTTGCCCGACACCACGTTGGGCATGACCGACGCATCCACAATGCGCAGGCCGCGAACTCCATGCACACGCAAGCGCTCGTCGACAACCGCCTGGCTGTCATCTCCCATGCGGCAGGTGGTCGTCGGGTGGTAGACGGTGCCCCCGGCCTCACGCGCGTAACCGAGCCAGTCATCATCTGAAAGTTCGCCCGGTGCCGGCATATGGCGATCGAGCACATACGGGCGCATTGCCGGCGCGCTCATCAGCGCGTACAGGCGCTTCAAGCCATCGACAGTGACACGCTTGTCGGCATCGGCACTGAGATAGTTGTACTGAATGGCCGGCGGCTCAAACGGGTCGGCACTGCGAATGCGCACGCTGCCTCTGGACTCGGGCCGCAACGGCGACATCGAAACGGTGAATGCCGGAAACGCATGTAGCGTCGTTCCCATCTTGTCGGTGCTGAAGTTGATGAGATAAAACTGTATGTCCGGACGCGAAACATCGGGGCGCGACCTTGTAAACGCTCCGGCGTAACCACCGCTTACGGTCAGGGGACCACGGCGGAACAACGCATAGCGCAGCCCCGTGGCGATACGTCCACTCAAACTGCCGAGCGCGTCATTGATCGTAACCGGCTGGCTGCAACGCCATATCGTGCGCACGTAAAAGTGGTCTTGCAGCCCCTCGCCCACACCCGGCGCTTCCGCCACGACCGATATTCCATGGCGCTGCAACAATTGTCCCGGCCCTATTCCGGAGAGTTGCAGCAGTTGCGGGGAATTGATCGATCCGCCGCACAGCAGAACTTCCTTTGCTGCGCGCACGCTGCACGGCCTGCCGTTGCGATGGTATTCGACGGTGCGCGCACACTGTTGCTCGAAACCGATGCGGGTCACCAGTGCATCGGTGAGCACGCGCAGGTTGGTCCGCGCGCGCGCCGGGCGCAAATAGGCGACCGCGGTACTGGAGCGTCGGCCGTTGCGCGCAGTCACATGGTAGTAGCCGGCGCCTTCCTGCGTGTGTGCGTTGAAATCGTCGGTGCGCGGGATGCCAATACTCCCGGCGGCCTCGATGAACGCCTCACACAGCACGTGCCGGTCCGGAAGTTCGCTGACATTGAGCGGTCCATCCCCGCCGTGATATTCGCTGGCGCCGTGTTGGAACGCTTCGGACTTGCGGAAATACGGCAACACGTCCTTGAAACCCCAGCCGGTATTGCCCAGCCGCGCCCATTCGTCGAAGTCTTCCGCCTGCCCCCGGATGTAGACCAGTCCGTTGATGGAACTCGAGCCACCGAGCACTTTGCCACGTGGCGTGAAAACACGCCGGCCGTTCAGTTCCGGTTCGGGTTCAGACTGATACATCCAGTTGACTTTCGGTTGGGCAAAGAGCTTTCCGTAACCGATCGGCACATGAATCCACGGATTGCGGTCGGCCGGCCCGGCTTCGAGTAATAGCACCGTATGGCGGCCATTGGCACTGAGGCGATTGGCGAGCACACAGCCAGCCGAGCCGGCACCAACAATTACGTAGTCATACGTCGCCATCAAATCCTCCCCCCTGTTTGGCCGTGCCGGCGGAGACCCGCTTCCGGTTGCAATCGCGTGTTCCTGTCTGCGCGCAAGTCTAACCTACGCTGCGCGCCCTTCGGTTCGATCCTGCCGGCACGTATTTCAGCCGGCGTACGAATGCCTGTACACTGCGCGCGTTCCCGCACGGTTGGCTCTTCCTGTGCCAAACACGCCGGACCACGCAGGTTCGTTCGACCTGGTTACAGCCGGGCTTCATCAACGCGTCTCTGTTCCAAGCAGGAGATCAGCATGTTTGAATGGTTCGCCTCCCCCGAAGCCTGGATAGCGCTGGGCACGCTCGCCGCGCTCGAGATCGTGCTCGGTGTGGACAACATCATCTTTATTTCCATCCTTGTCGGACGGCTGCCCGAGCACCAACGCAAGTTCGCGCGGCGCGTCGGACTCGGACTCGCCATGGTCGCGCGGCTGGCGCTGCTGTTCTCCATCTCCTGGGTCATGGGACTCACCGAGCCCTGGTTTTCCGTGCTTGGGCAGGAGATATCGGGACGGGACATCATCCTCATTGGCGGCGGGCTGTTCCTGCTGGCCAAGGCAACACACGAGATTCACAACAGCCTCGAAGGTGTGGAAGAAAACGGCAAGGCCGTGGTGGTCGCGAGCCTGGGAATGGTGCTGGCGCAGATCGCCGTTCTGGACATTGTCTTCTCGCTTGACTCGGTCATTACCGCCGTAGGTCTCGTTGACCATGTCTCGATCATGGCGATCGCCATCATCCTTGCCGTCGGCGTCATGCTCATTGCCGCCGAACCAATCGGCGACTTCGTCGACCGGCACCCGACGGTGAAGATCCTGGCCTTGTCGTTCCTGATCCTGGTCGGCGTCACGCTCATGGTAGAAGGCTTTGACGTTCACGTACCGAAGGGCTACATCTATTTCGCCATGGCATTCTCGGTGGTTGTGGAAATGCTCAACATTCGCATGCGCCGCAAGCGCGCCGCGCCGGTCAAACTCCACAAGCCGATGCGAAGAGCGCCGGAATCCGCCTGACTCTTTACAGACCCGGCCAATCATTCACACGACAAATTGCTTTCATGGCGCATTACTTACGTAACCCATTACTTACATAACCAATTATTCAAATGACCAGGAAACAATCATGAAATTTCGCAAGCTCGGCCGCTCCGGTCTGGAGGTCTCCCCTCTCGCATTCGGCGGCAACGTTTTCGGCTGGACCGCCGACGAGAACACCTCGATGCAACTGCTGGACCGCTTCGTCAGCGAGGGATTCAACTTCATCGACACCGCCGACATGTACTCGCGCTGGGCACCGGGGAACGAAGGCGGCGAGTCGGAACGCATTATCGGCAAATGGCTCAAGCGCAGTGGCAAGCGCGGTCAGGTCGTCATCGCCACCAAACTCGGAATGGAAATGGGGCCGGGCAAGAAAGGTCTCGCACCGGCATATATCCGCAGCGCGGTCGAAGACTCGCTCCAAAGACTGCAAACCGACTATATCGATCTGTACCAGTCGCACGTCGATGACCAGGAAACGCCGCTGGCCGACACACTCGGCGCCTACCAGGAACTCATCGAGGCAGGCAAGGTCCGGGTAATCGGCGCTTCAAACCACAGCGCCGAGCGCTTCGAGGAAGCACTTTCCGTCAGCGAGCAACACAATCTGCCGCGTTACGAATCGATGCAGCCCAACTACAACCTGTATGACCGCGCGGATTTCGAAACGCGGCTGCAACAGGTCTGCGTCGACAACCAGGTCGGTGTGATTCCCTACTTTTCCCTCGCTGCCGGTTTTCTGACAGGAAAATATCGCTCGGAAGCGGACCTGGAGAACAAGCCGCGTGCGCGCATGGTCAAGAAATACCTGAACGAACGGGGCACCAGCATTCTCGGCGCACTGGACAGCGTCGCCAGCGAAACCGCATCGAAACCGGCGCGCGTGGCAATCGCCTGGCTGATGGCACAACCGGGAATCACCGCGCCGATCGCCAGCGCCACGTCACTGCCTCAGCTCGAGGAGTTGTTCGCAGCGACGCAACTTCATCTGACTGCAGCCCAGCTCGAACAGCTCAATAACGCAAGCAGATACTGAACAAGGTCGGGCGGACGCGAAACAACCGCAATTGGGCGGCACCGGTGTGCGCCGGCTGCCGGCGCCCGCCTGACGGCCAGCATTCGCCATCAGGCTCGCGTCGGGGCGGCAAGCCAACCGGCGCAACCAGGCGGATGGCCGATCAGACCGATTCCGCCTTTCCGATCGGCAAGTAGTTATGCCGAAGCCGATGAGTCAGCAGCCGCCGCGGCGCCCTGATCATGTACATCACCGCCATGACCGGGAACATCAACCCCCCCATTACCGCAAATCCCAACTGGCTGGTCCAGGGCGCTTTCACGGCAGGGGAACGAAGCTGCCGGACCAGTGCAGGAAAAAAACTTGCCATGGCCGAGATCGCGTAACCCTGCCCGCGCATGACCAGCGATGCCGGTGGCAATCTGTACAACGAGTTCAGATGCTGCTCCTTGATATCGCCGTTGAATCGAACGAACGTAATGACATCGGCGAATCCGTCGTATGACTCCTTGCCACGCAGGAACGGGCCGTCCATTGCCTGGCCGATGGCTTTGTAGGCCGCCTCGCTCATCAACAGGTATTCCTTGTCGGGAACCGTGTTCTTGAGCAACCGATGCGCCAGAATTACGTCCGGGCCGGACACCTTGTCGAAACCACCGATGCGGTGAAACACCGCCGTACCGGTATGGACGATGATCTTGAGCGCCAGTTCGTCGCGATTCCGGCAGACTGCGCATTTGCACGGCGTCGCCTCCGCACCCAGAACCGTTCCCTGATAGAACGCATTGAAGAATCGCTGCAGCATTGCGGGAATCTGTGCCAGAACCGCCACCCATTCTTCATCGCTTCCCGGGTCCTCGGCGTACAGAAACAGCGCATCGCCTTCTATTTCCTGCAACTTCAGCGGAACGTCGACTTCCCGGAGCAGCGACTCGATCAGATATGTGATGTATTGCTGTCCGTGGATCGCAGACATCTGACTATCGGTCATGAACCGCGTGTATCCGCTGATATCCGCCAGGACAACGACGACACGTTTTTCTACGGCTTGCATCTGGTGCTCCTGTGTGCTTGAGAATGATCAGGCCCGCCGAACTGCTGGGCAGTATCGTCCCCCCCGGACCGAACGAGAGGGGTTCAGCGAATAGCGCCGGAAACGGCGTTCACTGCCTGAAGGGTTTCGCGCGCCCCGTTCAATTGCGTGAACTTCACGATCTGATCGCCGCGCATCTCGATGATCGCCACGATCGGCCGACGTTCAACGCTTTCTCCATGCGACACACGGTCGTACTGCACAAAGACGATGTTCCGGTCCAGTGTCGGGTAGTAAGCGATGTTCTCGACCTGCGTCGCCGGTTCGATCTCTGATATTTCGCGCAGGTGGTTCGCAACTGCGTCGCGACCTTCAACCCGCAGTGTCATGTCGATGCCTGCAAGCGGATACTGATATACGGCATGTTCGGCAATCCAGCCGTATTCGCCGTTGACCGAGCAAGCCAAACGAAGTTGCTCAGAGAACGCGAGTCTCGCTCTCTCGATAACGTCTCTCTCGGCTGCGGACACCGGCGCCAGGTGGATCGCTGTCAATACGGTTACAGCAACAAGTATTTTTTTCACGCTGTTCTCCTTGGTAAGTTCTTCACATGATTGCGGAGGCGATCGGTTTCTGTCCGCCGCCGGGGGTTACCCCCGGCGTACGGACAGTCACTGGCGAGCGCCCGCCTTGCTTCGGTTACACACGACTTGCGCCGATCAGTTCAGGGCAAAGCCACCGTCAATCCGGATCTTGGCTCCGAGCAGATAGCTCGAATCGGCCGACGCCAGAAACAGTGCGGCTTTCGCGACTTCCTCGGCCGACCCGAACCGCTTGACCGGCACCAGCTCCGACATCATTCCCTTGAAGCCGTCAACCTGGTCCGCAGGCATGCCGAGCTTGTCGTAGATCGGTGTCTCGATCGGGCCCGGGCTGACCTCATTGATGCGAATGCCGCGCGGTGCCAGTTCGTTGGACAGGGTGCGGGCAAGTGACGACAACGCCGCCTTGGTTGCGCCGTAGGCGCTCGATGTTGCCATGCCAAGGTCGGCCGCGATCGATGTCGTCAACACGATCGAACTGCCTTCGCCCATCAACGGCAACAGTTTCTGGATCGTGAAGTAGGCGCCGCGGACATTGATATTGAACATCTCGTCGAACAGTTCCGGCGTGATGGACTCAAACGGCATGAACCTGGCTATTCCGGCATTGACGTACAGGACATCGACCCGGCCGGCTTTCTTCTTGAGTTCCGCGGCGAGCGCGTCGATATCGTCCAGGTTCGAGGCATCGGAGCGAATCGCCGTGATGTCGGCCGGAAGATGCGTCTTCGCCTCGGCCAGGGTCTTGTCATTACGCCCGGTGATAAACACTCGGGCACCATGATCATGAAACAGCCTGGCCGCCGCCTGTCCGATGCCTGTGGTGCCGCCGGTGATCACTGCTACCTTGTCTTGAAGCTTTTTCACTGAGTATCTCCTTTTTTGGAACGATTGGTCTAATACAAACAAAAAAAATCAGAGGCCAAGCGCCGACAGCGCCACCTCTGCCACGTCATTCAAAACCGCGGGATCCCGCGTCGCCTTGGCTGTCACGGTCAGGCCATTGATCGTCGACAGCAGAAAACGCGCGAGCTGGACCGGCGAGCGGTCCGCCGGAATCTCGCCGGCTTGCTGCGCCCGAACCAGCAGGCCGGTAAAGGCCGCTTCCAGCTGGCGCGTGTTGGCCGAACACGCACCGAACACGCGTTCGTCCTGTGAAGCAAGTTCAGTCGTGCTGTTGACCATCATGCAGCCCTTGCCGCCGCTCTCGATCAGCTTCGCTATCAGGCCCTGGAAGAACCCCCGCAACACGTCTCCGACGGCGCCCTCCTGCTCGAGCGCACGCCGGATCGGCAACGACTGCAGTTCGCGATAGCGGTCGAGCGCCGCTTCGAACAACTCGTGCTTGCCACCGAAGGTGTCATACAGGCTCTGGCGGTTGACCCCCATCTCGTCGACCAGGTCCTGGACGCTGGTCGCGTGATAGCCCTTTGCCCAGAACACCTGCATGGCGTTGTCCAGCGCAGCCTGCCGGTTGAATTGTTTGGTTCGTCCCATGCCCGGCATTAAATCCTATATGGAACGATCAGTCAAGTATTATCCGGTCACCGGCAACCACGGAGTTGCGCCGCGCCGGCTTGGTGCCGACCTCGCCGGCAGGCCCGGACCTGACGGGCCCCGTAGCGCATACAGCCGGGACCGGCTGGTGCCGAAGTCACGCCATTGGCGACGTTCACAGCTGGCTTTCCGGCACGACTTTCTGCAAGACAGCAGAAATACGTCGCCAGATGCTGGCCTGCGGCTCCGAGGTTTCTACAACCGATTGCCCGTCAATGATCGCGTGCCATGTAATTCTGTCGTTTTCGTCGAGCTGGAGCCGGTATGCCGTCGCGGAAACTCTCGATTCCGCGTTTAGTGTCATGCGCCTCCCCATTTCCGGCGACTCGATCAACAAACCCATTTCGGTATTGATCTCGACCGACCGTGGATCAAGGTTGAGCGACCCTACGAAAATACGATTCCTGTCAATCAGGATACCCTTCGCGTGCAAGGTCAGGCGATCCAGCGACGTCTCGCCGTCTTCGGCCACGATCTTTGCCGCATCGGCCCGCGCTTCCCACAACTCGACACCGGCCTTGAGCAGATCCTTGCGATACCTGGAGTAGTGCGAATGCACCGCCGTATGGTTGTTCGTCGCAAGGGAATTCGTGACCAGAATGATTCGAATGCCTTTCGCCCGCAGTTGCCGGACAAAATCCATGCCGCGCTTTCCCGGCAGAAAATAAGGCGTGAATATGAAAATTTCTTCCTCGGTCTCGAGCAACACTTCGCGCATTTCACGGGCGACGATCTGGTGGTCGGGAGAGATCTCTTCCAGCAGTTTTTGCGGCTCGTCGCTGAGAAGCCGCGCCTGCGCCAGATAAGGCGGCAGCGCCTTGGCATAGAACTGTTTCATCAGCGGCGTACTAATCGCATCCGCGTAGATGCTATCGCCGGCATCAAGCATCTCTTCCTTCAGGCCTGCCGCCGCTTTCTCGATCTGCTGCGGCGACTTCGCCTTGAACAGCGCACTGATCGGCACAGCCAGCTCGTGATTCCAGTAAATGTCGAACTGCGCCGACACTTCCTTCACCACCGGACCGGCGGACAGCATGTCAAAGTCGATGAACTCGCCTGTGGTTTCCAATTGAAAGTACTCCACAGCAATGTTGCGCCCACCCACTATCGCAATCTGGTTGTCCATGATGAACGCCTTGTTGTGCATGCGGCGATTCGCCAGGCTGAAATTACCCAGATAGTTGAGCACAAAGAGGCCCTTGCGCGAGATCGGGTTGAACACGCGCACTTCGATCTTGGGATGATCGTCCAGCATCGCCAGATCGACATCGTCAACCTTGGTGAAGATGTCATCGAGCAGCAAGCGTACGCGCACACCGCGATCAGCCGCTGCCAGCAAACCCGCAGCAAACACCAACCCCGCATTGTCGGGTTTCATCAGGAAATACTGGGCATCGATGCTGACCTCAGCTCCGTCCATCAGCGTGAGGCGCGCCCCGAAAGCATCCAAGCCCGCCGTCAACGGATAGAAACCCTGCGTGTCGGATCGGCCACCGAGCCAATCGCTCACGCCCCGCGCCGCACGCGTGTACGCGACATCCTCGACCGCGAACGTCGCGACCTTGGGAGTGTCCAGCGGAACGCTGGCGCACCCGACAGCCAGCAACACGAGAATCGGCGCCAATATGCGTGATATCACTCTTGCAACATCCACTCTTTCCTCCGCGCCCCGCCTTGTTACGCTCTCTGAACAGTTCGCCTGGCCGTGATTTACACCGCGCAAGCGAACTTCGTCGGGGCCGCACGCCCGAACAGGCACGGCATCACCAATGCCCCGTACCCGGTTCACCCTTGCAGGGACCGACGATTTCGTCAGTAATCCAGCCGCCGTAGAACTCACCCGCCTGGGGCCGGACCTTTTCCTGGTCCACATAACAGTCGACACGTCCCGGATAAAACGAGACATACCCGCGCAGAATTCCGAATTCCGGAATCGGATCGGGGTAGCTCCAGCCAACCGGCCTGCTCATGTCGCCAGATGCCAGCGCCCAGTATTGCGCAACGCCTTTCCACTCGCACACCGAGCTTCCGGGCGTCTCTTTCAGTTGCGCCCAGTCGATGTCTGCCTCGGGAATATAGAATCCCGGCGGACTCGCAGTCTCCATGACGCGAACTGTTCTGGTTGATCGTGCCAAAGTGATTCCGTCCGTGGCGACGACCACCAGCCGGTCGCACGGTTTCACTAACGGCGGTCGGGGATAATCCCAAACGGATTCCTGACCGATGGCAGGTTCTTGAGCAAACGGTGGGCGTTTCTGGCCGCGGTATTCCCACATATATAAACCTCTTTTGCCAATTCCTGATCGA
>Ga0209536_100001281_pt1 | contig 41673 bp, 41 predicted proteins | sample DeeMarSeWOR28_12_FD_187461 | JGI IMG/M metagenome (GOLD analysis project Ga0209536, IMG submission 187461) | Marine sediment microbial communities from White Oak River estuary, North Carolina - WOR-2-8_12 (SPAdes) (version 2) | ecosystem: Environmental > Aquatic > Marine > Intertidal zone >...
TCTACCACCCCGAAGTCTGGTGAACTCCAGATTATGAGGTCCTCCGCAAATCTGCTCAAATTTATCGCTATGATTGTGAGAACTGCGAGGACTTCAATAATGAAATCTCGGCAGCCTACGGCATCGATAGAGTTTTCTGCTAAGTCGTCAAAGCCTAGAAGCTCGGCGGTTCTATCGCGGTTTATTGGAAAGCTGGTTGTAGCTAAGGCTCCTGCGCCGAGCGGGCAAAGGTTTACTCTTGCGTAAACATTCTGGAGTCTTTGCATGTCACGTTCGAGTGCAGTGTATTTAGAGAGAAGGTAATGGGCAAAAGTTACTGGCTGTGCAGGCTGCAGATGAGTGTATTCCAATATAACGCTGTTTATGTGTTTCTCCGCAACTTCAACCATGTGGTCTTGTAAGTGAGACACAGCTTGCATCAGACTTAGTAGTTCATTTCGCAGTTCCATTCGGATGGCTGTAGCGATTTGATCGTTTCTGCTCTTGGCAATATGCAAGTTTCCACCTGCCGCTTCATCTGTCTCTTTTAGAACTGCTTCCTCTACAGCTATGTGAATATCTTCAGCGGAAGCATTCAACTCTATATTTGAGAGCTTAACGAGTGCTTGCAGAAGTTTGACACCATCTGATTTTTTTAGGATCTCTTGCTCAATCAACATGACTACATGAGCCAGGTTGATGTCAACTACAGCTTTGGATAATCGCACGTCGTCTTTCATTGAAGAGGTGAATTTAGCAACATCTTCCCGAACTGGTGATAGTCGTCCACCCCTCAAAAGCTTTGACATTTAAACGCCGTCCTTAGTTGTTTTTTGCTCCTTAGCTTTTCGCTTAAGCATATTATGCATTTTTGTCTGTAGACCCCAAAGTTCGATGAAACCTTTGGAGTATGACTGATCAAAGCCAGTTTTAATGTTATAATTCACCAAGTTCTGGTCATAAAGTGACATTGGCGAAGAACGCCCCACAACTTGGAGACCTCCCTTGTAAAGCTTCATACACACTTCGCCAGTGACGTTCTCTTGGCTTTTATTTATGAAAGCTGCGAGATCTTCCCGTAACGGGTCCAACCATAAGCCTGCATAGACCAAATAAGTCCATTGGGCATCGATTTGCTGTTTAAAGAGGACTTCATGACGTGTTAGAACCATTTTTTCCAAGTCTTTGTGTGCTTCCAAGAGGACGGTTGCAGCTGGGCACTCGTAAACTTCTCTAGACTTAATTCCCACCATGCGGTCTTCAATATGGTCTATACGGCCAACACCGTGTTTTCCCGAGGTTTGGTTCAACTTTTCAATAAGTGAGACAGGCGGCATAGTTTCATTGTTTAAGGCTACTGGGACTCCTGCTTTGAATTCTATTGTTACATATTCAGGCATGTCAGGAGCGTCAATAGGTGAAACGGTCCATTCAAAAGCGTCCTCCGGCGGTTCCTTGTTTGCATCTTCCAAAACGCCACATTCAATCGACCTACCCCATATATTTTGATCTATGCTGTATTTTCTTGCTGCTGTGGAGACCGCGATTCCGTTTGCCTTTGCGTATTCTATCTCTTCATCTCTTGTCATGCTCCATTCTCTAACCGGTGCGATTATATTGAGGTCAGGCGCTAAAGAACCGATTGAAATGTCAAAGCGTACTTGGTCATTGCCTTTACCTGTGCAGCCATGAGCCAAGGCGCTGGCACCTTCTTTCTCAGCAATCTCAACCATTTTTTCCACTATAAGCGGGCGAGACAAAGTTGTGCTTATGGGATATTTCCCTTCGTAAAGAGCATTTGCCTTAATTGCAGGAAAAATGTATTTGGTGGCAAACTCTTCTTTTGCTTCTATTGAATAGTGCTTTAATACACCAAGTTTTCTGGCTTTTTCCTCTACTTCCAACAAGTCTTCCAGTTGACCGACGTTAATAGTTGCAGTGATAACTTCTGCATTGTACTTTTCTTGAAGCCATTTAATCATCACAGAGGTATCTAGCCCACCTGAGTATGCTAGCACGATCTTGTCAGCCGTTTTATGCTCCCTCCGTTTTTGAAGCAAATTTATTCCCCTTACCTCAGGGGCGAGGTTTTTAAACATTACGACTTTTCTGTCACATAATAAGCTTTAAATGTCCTATTTGATACATTTGTGCATCATGACGATAGCACAAAATGTAAGAAACCATCTACGGAATAAACCATACCTGCTGGAAGCCTTGGAAAAACGCATAGTTAACCTCAGTGAACTAGCTAGACAGATTCAAGAAGAACTAAGAATTGACAATATGAGCGCAGTAAAAGCCGCTCTCCGAAGATTCTCCGAAGAACTTCAAAAGCACAAACAAAAAAGAGAGGAAAAAGTACTACAAGTCCTAAAACGAAGTACGATGGCAGTTTACGACAAAAAATCCGTCGTCATAACAACCGAGGAAATAGAAACAAAAACAGGAATGAAGGTGGATTTGCTTGGCAAAGTTGTCCATCTAATGGATAGAAGCGACACACCTGAAAGAATTTCCGCGTTAGTTAAACACGATAACTGCACGATGATAGTGGTGCATTCACCGAAGGAATTGGAGGCAACTCCTGGAGTAGTTGCGTTTCTAACGACACTTTTGGCGGAGCAAAATGTGAACATCATAGAGTTCATTTCCTGTTGGACTGAAACAATAATAGTGGTTCAAAAGAAGGACAGCCTCAAAGCTTACGAAGTTCTATCCAATCTTATAGGCTGATGTACTGATAGCTCAATTGGATTCTGCTACAAAAACCAGCAATATTATTAATACTTACAGTTTGATACTGTTTGCTTGTTAGGCAGTTACTCAATACTGCAAGATCAAGGATAATTATCCTTAGTGGAGTTGGAAGTATGGCATATCAAAGATGCATTCAGTGTAGAAAGGAATACACGATAGATGAGATTGTGTACTTCTGTGAAAAATGCGGAGACATACTTGAAATTAAATACGAGCAGAACGAACTAGTTGAAGCGCTTGAAGACAGTGAATGGCAAAAAATTCCACTATCTGTATGGCGTTACCGGCACTTCATGCCGATTAGTGCTACAACGAAAGTAGTCTCATTAAACGAAGGTGGGACAGGCTTCCATTTGTGTGAGAAACTGGCAAAGCATTTGAAGTTGCGTAGACTTTACGTTAAGAATGAAGGTGAAAACCCCACTGGCTCGTTCAAGGATAGGGGCATGACAGTTGGAGTTACAAAGGCGGTGGAGCTCGGAGTCAAGTCGGTCATATGCGCTTCTACAGGCAACACTTCAGCATCTCTAGCTGCTTACGCAGCCAAAGCGGGTTTGAGATGTGCTGTGCTTATTCCTTCAGGAAAAATTGCATATGGAAAACTTTCACAAGCCATGATATATGGTGCAAAAGTTATTCAAATTAAAGGTAACTTTGACGAATCTTTGGATGCAGTACTAAAGATTTCGGAAAAGCATCGAAGCATTTACCTTCTCAACTCTATTAACCCATTCAGAATTGAAGGGCAGAAATCACTCGGCTACGAAATCGTTGACCAACTGAACCGGCAAGCGCCCGATAGGATTGTAGTTCCAGTTGGTAACGCGGGAAATATAAGCGCTATTTGGAAAGGTTTCACCGAATTCAAAGAACTTGACCTCATAGATACGCTTCCCAAGATGACAGGGGTACAAGCGGCTGGATCTGCTCCCATAGCGCAGGCAATTAAGAATGGAAGCGAAACCATTGTACCGGTTTTGACGCCTGAAACAGTTGCCACTGCTATCAGAATTGGCGCACCAGTAAGTTGGAAGAAAGCCATGAACGCGATTCGCGAGTCCAGTGGCACAGCTGAAACTGTGACTGATGAGGAGATTCTAAATGCACAGAAGGTGCTTGCGAGGACTGAAGGATTGTTCGTTGAGCCAGCAAGTGCTTCGTCAATTGCGGGTTTGATAAAGCTCGTTGAAAATGGAGTTATAGACAGGGATGAACGTATTGTTTGCGTTACTACGGGGCACGGGCTTAAAGACCCTGATACAGCAGTAAAGATGAGTGAGAAGCCAGTGGAAGTTAATGCTGAAATTTCAGCTATAGAAGAAGCCTTAGGCTTAAAGAAAGAAATAGCAATAATGACTGGGTGAAAGTGGTATGAGAATTATCTTGGTTGGTTTTGGCGTAGTTGGAAAATCTATAACCACAATACTTGCTCGCAGATATGCGGAGAAGGCTATGAATTACGGATTTAATCCAAAAATCGTTGCCGTCGCCGACATAGATGGTGCTGTTATAAATCCAAGAGGTCTAAGCTCTGAAAAGCTAGAATCGATTAAGCAGAGGGGTTTTCCAATATCATCTGACCCTGATTTTGGGCATCCAGGAATTTCAGCATTAGACGTTATTGAGTCGGTTGAAGCAGAAGTGGTTGTTGAAGTCACGCCTGTAAACATCAAAGATGCAGAACCAGCATTATCCCACATTACTAAGGCGTTCAAAACTGGAAAACATGTTGTGACAACAAACAAAGGACCTTTGGCCTTGGCCATGCCAGCCCTCACAGAATTAGCTGATTATAACAATGTTTTTCTGCGGTTCAGTGGAACAGTCGGCGGTGGAACACCTATGCTTGAGTTTGCCAGACAATGCCTTGCAGGAGATAAAATACTATCTATAAAAGGGATTCTGAACGGCACGACCAACTATATTCTAACAGAGATGTCGCAGAACCAAGTGACCTTCCCAGAAGCTCTAGCAAACGCTCAAAAGCTTGGATATGCTGAGGCAGAACCATCGATGGATATTGATGGATTTGACACCGCTTGCAAGGTAGTCATCCTTGCGAATTGGATATTGAACAAGAAAATAACGTTAGCAGACGTAGATCGGAAGGGTATCCGTGACGTATCTTTATTAGCGCTTGATGAAGCTGAGAAGAGGGGTAATACAATCAAGCTAATAGGTTCAATAAATGGTAGCGGTCCAACCGTAAAACCAGAAGAGATATCGAAAACCAATGCCTTATGCGTCAGTGGAGTCTTAAACGCAGTAACATTCTTTACCGAATTCGCTGGTGAACAAACCCTTGTGGGTAGGGGTGCAGGTGGGAAGGAAACTGCCAGCGCAGTTTTAAGAGACCTCCTAGACATAAGACATAAGCTAGCGAGCAAGATAGTAACGTGAAACTAGGAGTCTGAACAAGATGAAGACAATAGTTATGAAGTTTGGGGGAACCTCCGTCGCTACAGGAGAGAGTATCCGTAGAATAGCCAAAATTGTAGCGGATAGCATTGAAAAAGAGTACAGAGTTGTTGTGGTAGTATCAGCATTAGCTGGGATTACAAATCAGCTAGCAGAAGAAGCTAATCAGGCAAAAAAGAAGGGCGAAAAGCAGATACAAGAATTCACGCGAAAACTGATTGCAGAACACGTCGCAACCTCTAGGAAAGCAATAGAGAACAAGAATACACAGAAGCAGGTAGAACAGGTGATTAAAAAAACAGTTAACGCGCTTGAAAAAGTGCTCATTGGAATATGCTATGTCGGGGAGATTACGCCCAAATCGAAGGATTATGTAATGTCTTTCGGTGAAAGATTGTCAGCTCCCATAGTTTGGGGTGCTTTGCAAGACCTTAAGCTTCGAACGCAATGTTTCACCGGAAAAGAAGCAGGTATTGTAACAGACGAAAATTTTGGAGAAGCTGCACCACTAATGAACGTAACAGCACATCAAGTGAAAGGAAGACTTAAGCCGTTGCTTGAGAGAAACGTTGTACCAGTTGTTACAGGATACATAGCTGCAACTCAAGATGGTGTGGTCACAACCTTGGGTCGTGGAGGGTCAGATTACACAGCAACTATCTTGAGCGTCGCTTTAGCCGCAGATGAAGTTTGGATATGGACCGATGTAGATGGAATAATGACTACAGACCCCAAGATTGTGCCGTCAGCCAAAATGCTTCCTCAACTCTCTTACGGAGAAGCGGTTGAAATGGCAATTTTTGGAGCGAAAGCAATGCACCCAAGCGCTCTAGAACCTGTAATTGAGGCGCGGATCCCTGTGCGAATAAGAAACGTCTTCAACCCTAAAAACCATGGAACGCTAATAGAAGACGGCGAGGAAGCTAAATCTAAAGAGGTAGTCAAAGCAGTAGCCATGATTAAAGACGTGGCTATGATTAATATCAGAGGCGCTGCAATGGTTGGTGCACCCGGAAGCTACTCAAAAGTCTTTGATGTGTTGGGTAAAAACAAAATCAATATCATGATGGTTTCCACTGCAGTTTCCGAAGCTAATATTTCGCTAATAATCCGCCGGAACCTTTTGGGCAGAACCTTAAGCACTCTGGAAATAGCGCTTCTAGGTAGAGGCTTAGTAAATGAGATTTCATCAGAGGATGATGTTTGTGTTATTGCTGCTATGGGAGCAAATATGAAAGGCACGTTCGGAGTTGCTTCAAGGATATTCACTGCCATGGCTCAAAAGAAAATAAACATACGGATGATCGCACAAGGATCTTCAGAACTCAATATTTCCTTCGTGATCAAAGAGAAGGACGGTATAGCTGCTGTCCAAGCTATCCATAAAGAATTCAAACTAGATCAAATTTGATAGTTTATTCTCCAATAGTTCAATACTATTTAGCAGATCCTTCAAAGCTTGAGCAGCATTATTTAGTCTTCGTTCCCGTTTTCTTATTTTTATGCAGTTCAAATAATTTCAGTAGAGTTTGCTTGTAAATTTGTATGCTGTCTAAGAATTCACTTATAATGATGTGTTCGTCTTTCGTGTGGTCAAGGTGAGAGTCACCAGGTCCGTAGGTTACGATAGGTGCTTTCATGGCTCTGCCTAAGATGTTCATGTCGCCTGTTCCAGTTTTTCGCATCAGAGTAGCTGGTTTGCCAAGGACTTTTCTAATTGAAGAGGACAAGGCTTTCACGAGGAGTGAACTTTTGTCTACTTCAAAGGGTTCGTTCGAGTCCTCGATGGAAACCTTCACTTTAACGTGAGGGTTGCTAGCTTTGTACTTTTCAATTACTTTTTCGGTATTGCTAAAAACTTTTGCCGCTGTTAACTGTGGAGGAACTCGAAGGTCGATATGTATTTCGCTTTTGAAAGGAATCACAGAATTTGCTCTACCTCCGCTTGCTTTAGTAAGACACGCTGTCACGGCGTTGAATGGGCTTTTCTGCGTCTCCACTGGCGGGATGGAATCCTTGATTTGTTGCCAAAGTTCAAACGCCTTTTCGAGGGCGTTCTCATAAAGCCATGGGGTGGAAGAGTGACCCGTCTCAGTTTCGCATGTAATTTTTAGGTGTAAGTTGCCTTTGTAACCTATTGTTGCGTTTCCGACGCCACTAGGTTCCCCAAATATGGCATAGTCGGCTGAGATTCCATCTTTTATCAGATGTTTGATTCCTCTACTTGTAGCTTCTTCTTCGACAACGCTAGCAACTATGATTTTAGCATTGAAGGTTGCTTCTTGAGCAACCGAGGCGGCGGCTATGACCATGGCTGAGAGAGGTCCTTTTGCGTCCACTGCACCTCGCGCATATATCTTGTCTTTCTCAACGCGTAAGGGGATGTGCCCAACAACGGTGTCCATATGTCCACATAAGAGTATGGTGAGTTCGCCATGTCCAGCTTCGCCGATGAGATTTCCAATAGTGTCTTTTCGTACTTTGAAGCCTAGTTTTTTCATTTCTTCACCTAGAAATTCGGAGATTACGCCCTCTTCTCCGGAGGGACTGTAAATACCCAGCAAGTTAGTTAGCAACTGCACTGCTTGGTCGTTCATTTCTCTTCCTCTCCTATAACTTCATCAAGTACAGAGACGACTTTGTCAATCTGCGCTCTCTCGATCACTAAAGGTGGTAGAAAACGCAGCACATTTCTACCTGCGTCCAGGACAAGCACGCCCTTTTCCATGGTCTTCATTATGATATTGCGGACATCATAACGGAACTCCATTCCTATCATTAGGCCTAATCCTCGAACTTCCTTAACAATATTGTACTTTGTTTGGAGGCCTTCCAGTTTTGTCTTGAAATATCTGCCCAAGTTCTCAGCTCTTTCTACAAGCTTCTCTTTCACTAGCCCTTCAATCGCAGCGCATGCAGCTGCACAAACTAGAGGACTCCCGCTAAATGTGCTTGAGTGCTCTCCAATCTTTAGAGAAGACATGATTTCTTCTTTGGCGACTGTTATGCCTATGGGTAACCCTCCAGCAAAAGGTTTAGCTAAGCACATGATATCTGAAGTAACACCCCAATGGTCGCACCCAAACATTTTTCCAGTTCGTCCGAAGCTCGTTTGCACCTCGTCCAAGATCAAGAGAACATCATTTTTGAAGCAAAGTTTTCTGACACCAGGGAGATAATCATCTGGGGGAACACGAACACCCCCTTCCCCGCGGATTGGTTCGAGAAGAACTGCAGCAGTCTTGCTGGTAATAGCTTTGGCTAGCTTTTCTAGGTTATCAGGTGGAACATGGTTGAATTGGGGAATGAGAGGCTGGAATGGCTTGCGGTATTTTTTGTCCCAAGTCGCAGACAACGCGCCCATTGTTTTTCCATGATATCCACCCATTACTGCAATTATTTCTGGTTTGCCGGTGAATTTGCGAGCTAGCTTTAGGGCGCATTCAACAGATTCGGCTCCGCTATTTGAGAGAAAGGCTTTATTCAATCCCGCTGGTGTAATACTCATAAGCTTTTGCAGAAATTCTGTTCGTTTATTATTGTAGAGGCTCGCATGGCATGAAATTAATATTTTAGCTTGTTTGCAGACAGCTTCAACTACCCTTGGGTGTGAGTGTCCTAGCAAAGCTACGCCATAACTGCCTGTACAGTCTATGTATTCTTTGCCTCTCATGTCCCAGACTAATGCGCCTTTGCCGCGTGTTAATACCAATGGTCGTTTGCCGAAAACGTTTGCCATTAACCGGTTTTCGAAGTTTATTATATCATACTCATTCATTTGTTATCACCGTTCCCGATTTATGTTTCAAAGCGGAAGATATGGGTTGTTTCTTAGCGCCTGAAGTTACAAGAACTTCCTTGACACCTTGCTTCAGCGCTTCTAAAGCTGCGTGCACTTTTGTGCTCATACCTTTCCCAATGCTTGAAAGAGCCTCATCCGCTTCTGCTGCGGTTATCTTTGGAACCAGTTTTTCTCTCATCAATAAACCTTCCACGTCAGTCAGCAGGACTAGGCTGTCTGCCTTTAGGGCTCCTGCAACAATAGCGGCTGTTCGATCACCGTCCACGTTTAATGGTTCAAACTCTTCGCTCATGGCTATGGGAGTCACGATTGGTACATAGCCATTATCAAGTAGAAGACATAGCAAGTCCACATTTACTTTGTTAATTTTGCCAGTGTAGCCACCGTCAATTACTTTTTTACGTCCCCGTTCGTCAACAATTATTAGACGTTTTTTCCGTTCAGCTTTTAAAAGGTGGCCGTCTAGACCTGACAAACCAACGGCGGGAATGTTTTGTCTTTGAAGTGCTGTAACTATTTGCTTGTTAATTTTCCCCGCCATGACCATAATAAATATTGCAATAGTATCCTTATCGGTGTAGCGGCTTCTGAAGCCTTGTGGAGAAACAATGAACTTCTGCTCTTTACCTAGAGTAGTAGCTATTTCGGTAACTTCTGCCCCTCCGCCGTGAACTAGAACCAATTTGTGGTCTTTGACCAACGTTTTTAAGTCGGAGACAATTTCTGAGGAAGCTCCTTTTTTGAGAATGCTTCCACCCATTTTTATTACTATTAGCATGACTAATCACATCGGGTGAAAACCCGTGCTCTTAAGACCTGTGGTTTCGTCTATGTCCATCATTATGTTTAGGCATTGAACCCCTTGACCTGATGCGCCTTTAACCATGTTGTCAATAGCTGAGAACACTATGAGACGGTTTGCGTGTTTATCGATTTCAAAGCCTAGATCGCAATAGTTGGTACCTTGTGTTATTTTAGGGTCAGGCAACTGGTAGCGACCCTTAACGTACTTGACAAACCGAATGAAGGGTTCGCCTGCGTATGTGCTACGAAGTGCTTTCCAAACATCTTTGTTGGTTAAAGGTCTTTTAGGAAAAGCATGAATGGTTGCGAGTATGCCTCTGATCATGTTAACAGCGTGAGGTGTAAAGGAGATTCTGATAGGGTCAGTTGAAAAGGCATTGAGTTCCTGCTCTACTTCGCCTATATGGCGGTGCATAGTAACTTTATAGGGGCGAACTCCTCCGAATCGTTCAGGATGATGCGAAGCTACAGTGGGTTTGCTGCCGCCCCCGCTACTACCGACTTTAAGGTCTGCTATCAAATGTTTTGTGTCAACCAAATCTGCTTTAACGATTGGAATCAAAGCGAAAATGACGGCGGATGCCATACAACCTGGACACGCGACTAAACGCGCACTTCTGATCTCTTCACGGTGAAACTCAGGCATACCATATGCTGTCTCCCTAAGCAGTTCGGGGTGAGTGTGTTTCCAACCGTACCAAGTCTCGTAGTAATCAGGATTCTTAAGGCGGAAATCCGCGCTCATGTCAATAATCTTCAAACCCGCCTTGAGCAGTTTGGGAACAAGGTTTACAGAGCCACCATGGGGCGTAGCTGTGAATACCAATTCGCAGTTTTTCTGGAGTTCATCGATATTCATCGGAACAAATTTCAGTTGGGTGAGGCCCCGGAGGTTGGGATGAACACTAAAAATGTATTCTCCTACAGTCTGACGGGAAGTTACCATTGCGACTTCTACTTCCGGATGTAATAGTAGTAGACGCAGAAGTTCACCGCCTACATACCCTGTTCCGCCGATTATTCCAATTTTCAAGTTCTATTCACCTTCAATTTTATTTGAATTAGATCAGGCTTAGAGCACCTTTGAGAAGTGGCACTGCTACATTTATTCCAGCTATTAATCGTGTGTGCTCCCAGAATTCTGGGCAACTGTTGGCTTCGTGGAATACAACCGCGTTCTTGTTTTTTTCTACGCTTTCCTCTATTATGTTTTTGACCTTTTTGTAAGGCTTAGTATTCTTGTAAGTCTGGAATGCTGTCTCTAATTCAATGTTCCATTCTGGAAAATTCCGCAAGCGTTTTTCATCCTGCTTGATTTGTTGCACTTTCTCAAACTCCACAACTGTTTTTTCAAGGGTAGATCGGAGTTCAGTCTCGTCCACAGTTTTGTTTTTGGCTACGTTTATCATAGCATCTAACGCGAACAACCAGGCTTCAGAGCCTTTACCTAAGGCTTTGCCACACTTCAAGGCTAAGTCTCTGATATTACATGGAATTTTGGCGTCAAAAACTGTGTTGCCCAAGAAAGTGTTGGTTCGGAAGTCTTTAAAACTGCTGCGGGCCAAGGCTATTGGGTGGCAGATTGGTGGTTTACCCTTTTCCTTGTAAGTTATTATACGCAGATCATAAAACCATTTTTCTACATTTTCTTGTGCAGTAATACCTACGGGATTAATTATTGATGGTTTTGTTTCTTTGATGCTGGCAACTACTTGATCGCGGTTTCGAGAGAGCATCATCCCTCTTCCGTGGGTTCCAGCGTCAGGTTTTAGAACAATTCCTCCCTCTAGAGCTATAGAGCCCTGTAGCAGGTCTGCGATTTCTGTTTCGTTATGGATTTCTCGCCCGCTTTTCAGCGTGTCAGTTGCGTTGCAAGGAATATAAACCGTTTTGGGAATAGGAATTCCTTCCGCCCAGAAGTTCAGCAGAGTTCGTAGTTTGCTGTAGCATGTAAATTCTATTTGGCTAGAGTTTATAGTTTTTTTACCAAGCATTTCCATGAGGTAGCTTGCTTGGAGCCTTCGGTTTTTGCTTTGGGATCTATTAAGTACCACATCTACATCTTCGAGTACATCAGTGTAGTCTTTACCCTTAGTTTTTGCAGTGAACCCACTTTTATCTATGCTAAGGGCAATTTTGCGAAAGGGGATAAAAGTTAATTCTATACCCATCTCTTGGGCAGTGAGTTTTATACCTGTTTCATCGGTTTCTGAACGTTCATAAAGAAGCGCGATGCTCATTGTCTTTGGCACTCCTTACAAGAGATGTACTTTAAAAAATTTATTAGCGTTCTCACTTTGTGATATAAGAAAGAACGATTATTCGCCCCAGTCTTCTCCTTCTATTATTAATTCTTGAAGATCGACGCAACCGCCCTTTATTTGTTTGACTTCTAGTTCGAGTCCACAACCTGGGCAGCTTAGAATTTCACCTTTCTCAGTATCTGCTGGAATTTTGAGATCTGAGTCGCAGTCGGGGCATTTAGCTATTTGGATTACTTTCACCTCTCCTGGTTTAAACTCGCTTATCTGCGTCATTTTTTTGCAACCTTTTAATGCTGGAAATGTCAACTTGATTAAGGTGGGTTTCTTTTAAACATTGTGACTTATTTGTAACAATTTAAGGTTCTGCTGTCTTATTTGACACAAAAATCAACGAGAAATCCTTTTCTCATCATTTTTCATGCAGGTCCAATAAAACTCAACTTAACCGATTCCGACCTATCCATAGTGACAAGTCTGGAGAAATCGTTAAATTTTTCCTTTGCTTACAAACAAGCAGTGAAGCAACAATGGACAAGAAAAACAAGCAGATACTAAAAATACTGAAGAGTGACGGTCGCGCTAGCTACGCTGCTATAGGCGAAGAAGTAGGACTATCCGAAGGTGCTGTTAGGAAAAGAGTCAAAACACTTGTCGATGCTGGTGTCATCCGGAAATTCACAGTAAAGATCGGCGTCGCAGAAGGCGCAGAAGCTATAACTCTATTATCTACGAACCCGAGCTACCCAACTCAACAAGTTTCCCAGAGGATACGCGCGATTCCAAATGTTGAAACTATCTACGAAGTTACTGGTGAATACGATATTGTCGCAGTTATTAGTGCAGTGAATGTAGTCGAAGTTAATGAGTGTATAGAGAAAATCCGCAGAGTAGAAGGGATAATGAAAACCAACACGATAATCGTCCTGCGCAGCTGGTAAAATTACAGCGTATTCTTTTTATTCCAAACTAAGAAGGAGTGGGATTCTTTTGGAGAGCACACAAAAGCTCATGACATTAAGACCCAGATAGCTTTAGTTGTTGAAACCAAATAATGGAAAAGGCTTCGGGCTGATCTGGATTTTTTTGAGGATTAGAAGGTTTAGATAAAGAATGGTAGAAACTTTCGTGGGGTTTTAAGAGAAAGCAATTTTGCGAAACAGATGAAACGATTCTCTAAAGCTGAAATTACTCAATTACCTGAATTGCGCCTTCAGGACACTGGGCCTCGCATGCTCTGCAAACGAGGCACTCGTCAACGAGTACTGGAACAGCTTTTCCGTCTTTCATTTCGTAGACACCTACTGGACAAGTGTTTGCGCAGGTTTCGCATCCGGTGCATCTATCATTATCAACAACTATTTTTACCATATTCTGTACCTCTGTTAAATTTGAATCAAACTTGTTCAGTAAAATAAAAGTGTTTAGGTGAGTTAACGAGTTTCTTCACGTAGCCTTAAAAGGATTCCGTGAATTGTTGCTTCAGCTTTCTCTTTCCTTCGCTGGCAGTCCGCTTTTGCCTTCTTGTAAGAATCCAGCGGCAATGCACCTTTTCTGTGGCGAACATCAATATTCCGACTGTTTGTTTCAACTTCCAAAAGGTCAGCTTCAGCAACTTCAAGTTGTCGCACTAAGTTTGCATAATTTCCACTTGCATTCTGGAAGGTTTTTTTCAGGTCATTTATATTCCTAGAAACGCTGTCAAGGCGAACTTTTAGTTTTCTTTTCTGAACTTTGTATCGGCGCCGAGGAATTTTGCCTTTCTGAGCTCTAATTTCGAGATTCTTTAGTTCTGAGTTTATCCTGCTTTTTTCATCATATGCTTCCGTGAATACTCTAACCTGTTCAGAACTAAGACCTATGTAGGCTTCTGATGGCTCAATTTGTTGAGAAGTTGAAGCACTAGATCTTTTCCAAAAAATAACAACTATGCATCCAATCACTGCCAAAATCCAAACCCAGATAGTAGGTCTGAAGGACAACCACAAAGGACTGTAATCATATTCAACTTTAACGATTTCTGATTGAATCATGGAGTCAACTTTGCTAACTCCTTTTCGAGTAATTGAAAGGATTTCTTGAAAGGTCTCTCTGACAAGCGTAGTAGAAGTATCAATTTCTGAGCGAGTTGGTGATAGGAACTTAGCGCCTTCAGGAGGAATAATGGTAACCTTACCCATCTCAACATAGTAGTCAAAGTCTGGGAAAAGAGCAAAGTTCAATGTAAAGGGAGCAGCAGGAGAGACACTCGGCAGAGCATATTCAACAGTTAATATTGTAGATCCACCACCAAGTACTGAAGATATTAATGTCATGTTGAAAAAGCGCGTATTATCGCTGCTAGATAGAGTTTTTGTAGTTAGGATTCTACCGAATTCATCTCTTACGACGAGATTTGAAGCCTCGATGGGGACTCCTACTTTGAGAGAACCGAGGTTATTGGGAGATTCGTTTGTTAGTCGGTAGGAATCATAAGCCAGAGTATCACCAGCAGGGCTTATTGTAATTTGACGAGTTAACTCCTCTATTGTAATTATCTGGAGGTGCCCACCAGTTATTGAAAATGTTGCTGATGCTGGGGAGTAGGTAAATGCAGGCAAGTTTGATTTAGCAAAGTTAGCTGTGGTAATTTCCTCATTTTCCCTAGTGATTTTGAGAACTGAGGGAGTTTTTGGAAAAATGATTTCAACTTCGCAATAGGCAACCTCTTTCGTTAAACTAGGGTAAGCGGGAAAATCCATAGAGAACACGGTTCCCGCAGACTCTTGATGGAGAATGCTATTAGAAAGAATGAAAACAACTGTAAAAACCTGAGGAGCTGCCTGTGAAAAAGTGACTCTTGCCCCATAGAAACCGGTTTCTGATAGCTGAACGCCGAGGCTCAATGGAAAGGTGTTATCTTCCCCATACGCTTTACCTTTTAGAACATAGGCGCCATACTTGTATGGAAAACCAATTAAGAAATCGCCTATTAACTGTCCGCTTATTGTTACTGTATCGCGAATAACAACATGTCCCGAATACATAACCTCTACTTCATGATCAACATGTTGTATATTGTAGCTATCCTGAGCTAAAGCAGTTGGAGTCTGAAGAGAGAATGGCAAGAGAATCGCCACTGACAAAAATATGAGCACCGTGACCGCGGAAGCTTTCTTCACTCGAACGCACCTAATTTGGGTTTTCTCTATGTTATTGTAGCTTATTTATTTACCTTTAGAATAAAATACTTAATTCCTTTGAACCTGGTTTAGATTTTCAGATATCTGTTTTGAGACTGTTGAAGACTAAAGGTTTGATCATTATTTATTCCATCTGCAACAGAGAATTTTCATCTTTGAGTTAAGAGCTAAGCACAAAACTTATAGAAAACCGAGAAATCAAAGTTATTTAGGTGAAAAGCAAATGTCGCCAGACGATGAAGATTACCCGGAATGGTTTAAGAGAAGACGGAAAGCTTTTAGAGATCCTTTTTTCGGAGATGTTGATCGCATGTTTCGTGAAATGGAAAAAATGATGGAGGAAGAATTCAAGAATTTCACAGAAAAGGTTCCAAAAGACTATGTTAGGGAACGTAAGCTTCCCGATGGAAGAACCGTTAGGGAAATGGGACCTTTTGTGTACGGATATAGTATGAAAATTGGTCCTGATGGCAAGCCGGAAATCAGGCAATTCGGTAATCTTAAGAAGAGTCTCAAAGGGCCGCAAGTTAAGAATGAACGGGAACCTCTTGTAGATATAGTTGAAACGGATAGTGAAGTTCGTGTAGTTGCTGAACTTCCAGGAGTGGAAAAGACGGATATAAAGCTCCACGGCACAGAAGATTCGCTTACCGTGTCAGTTAATACACCTCAAACCAAATACTATAAAGACGTAGCCTTGCCAAGAAAAGTGAGAGTGAAAGAGGCAAGATCATACTATAAAAACGGCGTCTTGGAAGTTGTTTTTCCCAAAGCAGAAACCGAAAAGGAACCCAAAGGCGAGCCAATAGATATAGACTGAACATATTCTATTACACACATTCTTGAGCAGTTTGTGACCTTATGAAAAATAATTCGGAAAGTGATGTTTTAAACTCTATTTGCCATGAAGCAAAAGCAGAGAACAAACTTTCTGGCAAAAGCTTGACTGCACTATACGATCTTTTTGGTCAACGTTTCACAAAGGCTCTCAGCACTCTGAAAGAAAACCGCGTCAAGAAGTATGTATTCAAGCCAAGCGGCAGAACCGTCTGGATCGTAATTGGGAGAGAACGTGATTACTTGATAATGCCTGAGGCGGAATTCTGCATGTGTGACGATTTCTACTTTCGAGTATTAGATAAAAAAATCCACCTTTGCTACCATTTAATCGCTCAGAAAATTGCGGGTATTCTGGGATGGTACGAAATCATAAAAGAAGACGATAAACTTTACGAATCTTTAATGAATGAATGGAAAAAAGCTACTGCTTAAATATTAAAATGCTACATGAATAAGCAAGAAAAGGGGAAACCTCGATGGACTTAAGCTCATACTTCCTGACTTTGGAATATATACTCATGACATCAACGTTTATTGCTCTACTCCTGATTTTCCTATACTCATATTATGGCAGGGAAGAAGAGGAAACAGACCAAAGATAATCTTTGAGCATTCACGTTTTCCTCCAGTGACATAGAATAACACAAGATTTTTTCAAAGTATAGTCAACATTCATACCTCTCTTGTTTTGATAAGGAAAGCTTAAAGCGTGCTGAGCCCATATCGATGCTGGCACCAAATCATGACTAATGAAGAGTTAATTCAACAGATTCTTTCGAAATACCGAGAAGTGAGCAGAGAGGAAATCCTTGAGCGGTTTGAGACGGAGAAAGAAAAGACAAGTGGTCTAATAGAAGAAGAGACTCTTTGGAGATTGATAGCTGCCGGATACGGAATTGAAACTTGCAAACGAAGAACTATGCGCAGAATGTCTGTAAACGACTTGGTTGCAGGTTTAAACGACGTTACCTTGACGGGGCTTGTGATTGGAGTTTTTCCCCCAAGAACCTTTGATGGCAAAAGGTCAGGTAAAGTTGCCAACTTGATTATTACCGATAAAGACGCTACACTTGGTGTGGTGTTGTGGAACGATAATGTTGATTTAATAGATTCTGGTGAATTGAAAGCTGGTCAGGTTGTCCGTTTCTCTCATGGATACACTCGTGAAGATCGCGAAGGAAAAGTGGAATTACACATGGGCACTAAGAGCCGAGTTGAAGTCAACCCTGAAAACGTAAAAGCGGAAGAATACCCGTCTCTCAGCAAATTCGCCACTAGAATCAACGAAGTGACCGAGACGCGTAATAGCATTCACATTGCAGGAAAGGTTAAAGAGGTTTTTCCCCTTTCGACATTTAAAAGAAATGATAATAGTTCTGGAAAATTTTTGCGGCTGAGTTTGACGGATGAAACTGGGGAAATTCCGGTGATAGTTTGGAACGAAAAAGCAGAAGAATTAGAAAAAGTAGTTAAAGCAAATTCGGGGTTAAAGTTGGTAAATGCGAAAGTCAAAGAAAAACTTGATGGTGAATTGGAACTTCACGTTGGCTCTTACACTTATTTTGAGGTTTTAGAGCGACTTGACTTTTGATGCTATGGCATCGCTCATCTCACTTGTTGTAGAAGAACCGCCCAAATCTTTGGTACGCACTTTTCCCTCTTTCAGAATTTGTATAACTGCTTCTTCGATTTTAGCTGCTGCTTCTTTTTCACCCAAGTAGTCTAGCATCATCTGAACCGCCATTATGGTAGCTGTTGGATTAACCCTGTTCATGCCTGTGTACTTAGGTGCTGAACCGTGGACAGGCTCGAACATGCCATACGAATCACCTATGTTTGCTCCAGCTGCTAAACCTAGACTCCCAGTGACTTGAGCTGCCTCATCAGATATGACATCCCCAAAAAGGTTAGTGGTCAGGATAACATCATAAGTTTCAGGTTTTTTAATAAGGTGCATTGCCATTGCGTCAATATGGACTTCGTCGACTGCTACATCTGGGTGGTTTTTCGCTGCGGCTTTTACGGCGTTGTTGAATACTCCATCAGTTACTCTCAGAATATTGGCTTTGTGAACATAGGTTAAGTGTTTCTTGCGTTTTTCCGCAAGTTTGAAGGCGAACTCTGCGACGAGCGCTGAGGCTTTCTCGGTAATTATGCGCATTGCCACAGCCACTCCTGGTGAGACTTTGTATTCTACGCCTGAATACATACCTTCAGTGTTTTCGCGTACCACAATAAGATCAATATTTGGCTTCAAGGCTTCTACGCTTGGATAGGAACGACAAGGTCTTACGTTAGCGTAAAGATTGAATTTTTTTCTGATTTTAACGGCTGCACTAACGGGTGCTCCGGGCTCTTCTGGCGTCGTCATTGGACCTTTAATGCATGCTTCCGTTTGCTTCAAGAGCGCAACAGTTTCTTCAGGCAGGTTAGTGCCGTATTCAGCTATGCAGTGGTAGCCTGCCTCTCCATAGAGAAAGTTGAGTTTTAAATTGGAAGTATCTTGGACGGCCTTTAAGACCTTCACTGCTGAATCAGTGACTTCAGGTCCTATGCCATCCCCTTTTAGCACGGCAATATTGTAAGATTTAGACATGAAACACACGCCTTCTGTCTAAATATGCACTTTAACTTATCAGTATTCCTATTTCGCTTTTGGAGGATCGATATTTCACAGTGCACATAAAAAGTAAGAATAAAATTGCAACTCATGAAATATCCATATACCCTTGAGCTTGATACGAAAATAGTATTTTAATTAAAGATTATCTTATTTATCAGTTAGTCTATTACGTTATAAGCAAAATTTTTGCTGAAAAAGGAAACTTTAAATAGTGCCACTGCCAACTGTAACCGCTCAAAAGAGGTATGGAAAATGGCAACGTTTAGTGGTTGTTACACCGCGCTTGTAACTCCAATGACTTCGGATTTCCAAGTAGACTATGAAGGACTAAGCAAACTAGTTGAATTCCAAATAAGAGAAGGCGTGAGCGGCATCCTCGCAGTCGGCACCACAGGAGAAAGCCCAACCTTAGAGTGGGACGAACACAATAAGGTGATCGAGAAAATATTCGAGCATACAGGAAATAGAGCTTTAACTATAGCCGGAACAGGAAGCAACAGCACCCAAGAAACCCTAGAAGGCACAAAACACGCTGCTGAAATAGGTGTGCAAAGTGTTCTGCTTGTCGATCCCTACTATAATGGACCAAGCTCACTTGAAATACGTAGAGAATACGTGGAACCAGTCGCACAGCGGTTCCCAGAGGTGCAAGTAATTCCCTATGTAATCCCAGGTAGAACAGGAACCCAACTTTATCCACAAGATTTGGCAATTCTTCACCAGCAATACCCAAATGTAAGCTGTGTGAAAGAAGCCACAGGCGACCTGGACAACATGCGCCTAACCCGGAAGCTCTGCGGAAACGACTTTGCAATTCTTTCAGGCGACGATGACAAAACATTCGCTATGATGAACGAACCCGACATCGCTGCGGCAGGTGTTATATCGGTCGCATCAAATATTGCCCCTCGCACTGTGCAGAGCCTAACTCAAGCCTTACACGCTCATAGAAAAGAAGAAGCCAACAGGCTATACGTAGCTCTGAAGCCACTATTTGATATGGTAACCGTTAAAACCCAAGAGCAAACACGCTTTGGACTTGTAACATGCAAAGCCCGCAATCCTCTAGCATTCAAAACTTTGATGAACATTCTAGGCATGCCTTCCGGTCCATGCAGACAGCCTCTAGGAAAAATGACTCAGGTAGGACTCGAAATAGTACTCTCCAACGCCAGAAAAGTCTACGAAGTCAACCCTTCAATACTTCAACCAATAGCAGACTACTTCAATATAGACCTCGATGAACACTTATACAACGAACAGTTCTGGCAGGGACTTGCTTATGCTTAGGTTGTGTATTGCAGGCGCTGCAGGCAGAATGGGAAAAGCTGTAATCCGTGAAGCTGTAGCAAAAGGACACAAAGTAACCGGTGCAATTGAAGCTGTTGATAACCCCTGCATAGGAAAAACCCTGCGGGAGATGGGCATCTGCGACTCTGACACCAGAATCGTAGGTTCTGACAGAATCAGCGAGGCTTGCAGAGACGCCGATGTTTACATGACGTTCACCACGCCAGAAGCTGAAGTGCAAAACATCCCAGCTGTTGCTGCGCTGGGTAAGCGTGTGGTATTGGGGACAACGGGCTTCAAAGAAGAGCAAAACCGACAAATTAGGGAGTCTGTTCAGGGAAGAATTCCTGCTGTTTTTGCTCCTAATTTTAGCGTAGGCATCAACGTGCTCTTCAACCTAGTCAAAGCATTGAAAGCCGTTCCTCAGGATTATACGTTCAGCATAAGTGAAGTCCACCACACAGGCAAGAAAGACGCGCCGAGTGGAACAGCTAAGAAACTCGGTGATATAATTATGAACTTGCGTGGTTACTCTCGAACAGTGCACGGTAGAGAAGGAATGAGTCCAAGGAAACCGGAAGAACTTGAAATCACTGCGTTGCGTGCAGGTGGAGTTCCAGGCATCCATGATCTGATAGTTGCAGGACCCCACGAAATGCTCCGCATAGAACACACCGCTTTTTCACGTAGCGCCCTTGCTCAAGGTGCTGTTTACGCGGCGGAGTGGATAAGCAACCAGACGCACCCCAGAATTTTCAGCATGGAAGATGTGCTAGGTTTCAATATTGGTGAAAAATAATGGGCAACAGGGCAGTCATCAAATTCGGAGGTGCAGACCTCGCTACAGGGGAAAGAGTCAGAAAAGCAGCAAAAATGGTTGCAGATGCTGATTACAAGGAAAAAATTATTGTAGTATCAGCTATGGGAAAAACAACCGACTCCTTAGTCAATACAACATTACAAATGGGTGAAGTGAGTGATGAAGACTACGCGGAACTCGTATCCATGGGTGAACGAATAAGCGCCCGTTTCTTCTGCTCTGCTTTGAGAACCCAAGGTGTAAAAGCCGAACTTTTTGACCCATGCAACAACAATTGGCCATTGATAACTGATTCCAACTTCCGGAACGCAAGACCAGATATGAAGAAAACTTCTGAGCTTGCAAGAAAGTTCATTGCTCCATTGTTGGGTGATGTTGTACCCGTGGTTTGTGGCTTTGTAGGAAAAAACCCAAACGGCAAAATAACCTGTCTTGGAAGAGGTGGAAGTGACACAACCGCTTTGGTGCTTGCTGAAAGCTTAGACGCAGATGAGGTGATACTGGTTAAACAAACTAGCGGAGTTCTCTCAGCAGATCCAAAAATCATTTCTGATGCCAGATCAATCAACAAGCTGGACATAAATGAAATGTTAGATTTGGCTCAAGGGGGAGCAAAGATTGTGAAGCCTGAAGCGTTAAGATACAAGCAACCAAACCAGATGCTTAGGATTGTGGACTTCTCTTCAGGCAAACTCTCTGTCGGAGGCACCGAAATCACGGGCTCCCTAGACATTAACTCATATGACACATTAGATCGCAATGACCTAATCGCCATCAACGTGGTTTGCGAAGTAAATGCTAATAACATTAGCGAAGTCTTTTCGTCGCTCAGCCAAAAACCCATATATGGTGTCAGCTCGGGAAGCCGGTCAATTACAGTTTTCACTTCGAACGGAAGTGTCGCCGAGGTCATACGCAAAATGCACAGCATATCAGGTTTCAAGGCCGTAAGCCATAGAGAAAGTGTAGCTATGATACAAGTAAGCCATCCCACATTCATCGAATCACCTGGCGGAGTTGCGGCTTTAAGTACAGCCCTCAGTCTGAAGGGCATCAACATAATCGAGGTCACCACCAGCAAGGCGACCATTAACGTTTTTATCGAAGAAAACCAACTCAAAAGAGCAAAGGAAGCAATAAGCAATGTCGTCAAATCGTAAAGTAGCAATATTAGGTGCAACGGGAGCCGTTGGACAACGGTTTATCCAATTATTGCAGGAACATCCCTGGTTCCGAATCGAAGTGCTTGCCGCTTCGGAAAGATCTGCAGGTAAAAAGTACAAGGACGCTAGCAACTGGACCATGCAATCGAACCTGCCTAGAGAAATCGCTGAAATGAGTGTAGTAAACTCTGACGTGGAATCCGTGGAGAAGGCGGGAAACATCGATTTTGTCTTCTCAGCTTTACCAGGTGGCTTGGCAGGGCCAGTGGAATCAGAGTTTGCAGCATTGTATCCAGTCTTCAGCAAGGCAAGTGCGCACCGTATGGACGATGATGTTCCTCTTATAATACCAGAAGTTAATCCCGAACATGCGGCACTTATCCCAATCCAGAGGAAGTCAAGAGGCTGGAAGGGTTTCATCTCAACTGACCCTAACTGCAGTACGATTCAACTTTCAATAACGCTAAAGCCGCTCATGAGGTTTGGTCTAAAGCAAGTTATGGTTTCAACAATGCAAGCGCTAAGCGGAGCTGGATACCCCGGTGTCTCTTCAATAGACATAATCGATAATGTTGTTCCGTTTATCTCTAAAGAAGAAGAAAAAATGGAATGCGAACCCCAGAAGATCCTAGGCTCATTTGATGGCAACAGAATATGCCCTGCAGACTTTGTGCTGAGCTCAAGCTGCCATAGAGTCAACGTTCTAGACGGACACTTGGAATCAGTCTTCGTTAAACTTGACGAAAACCCGACGGTGGAGGAAATCGAGGCGGCTTTCACCCGGTTTAGAGGCGAACCGCAAAAACTGAAACTTCCTTCCGCTCCAGAAAAGCCAATTATAGTAAGAAAAGAACCGAATAGACCTCAACCACGCTACGACCGGAATGAAGGCAAAGGCATGAGCGTCGTGGTCGGCAGAATCCGAAAAGACCCAATAATGTCTGCAAAGTACATGTGCTTAGGACACAACACCATCCGTGGAGCCGCAGGAGCAGGCATACTCAGCGCTGAACTCATGGTTACAAAAGGAATTGCATGAAACGCAAGCCTTTTGGGAAGCCTTCAAGAGGAAATGATTATGACGAAAAACCCGAAGTGGCTCATTGAGCCATTAGAGAACAGGGAAGGAAAGCTTTATTTTGACAGAGTTTCTGTCGAAGAATTAGCTGAGACATTTGATACACCATTATATGTGACCAGCGAAAGCCGAATCAGAGAAAACTACGCGCGTCTGCATAATGCGTTGACCCGTAACTACGAAAAAATCAAGGTTTATTATGCGGCTAAGGCAAACACGAATTTGTCAGTGATGAAAATATTGGAAAAAGAAGGTTCTTGTTTAGACGCAGTCAGTCCTGGCGAAGTTTTCATGGCTTTAACCGCAGGATTTACGCCATCGCGCATCTTGTTCACTGGAACTAGTGTTAGAAACGACGAGTTAAGCTTCCTCGTAGACTCCAACATAACCGTGAATATTGATTCTCTATCTCAGTTAGATAGGCTGTTGAATATTAAAGTACCAAACATTCTGTCTGTCAGGGTTAACCCCGAGATAGAAGCAGGTCACCATGACCACTGTATTACAGCAGGTAAAAACACGAAGTTCGGGTTGTTGGAAAACAACGCGGTAAAGACCTACAAGAAAGCCAAGGAAGCAGGAGTGAAACGGTTCGGTATACACATGCACGTAGGCTCCGGCATTCTTGAAGTTGACCCCTTTTTATTAGCACTCGAAAAACTGCTTAATGTGGCGAAACGAGTTTGCGATGAAGTGGGAATAAACTTTGAATTTGTGGACATGGGTGGTGGAATAGGTGTGCCTTACAAACCAGAGGATGAGGCATTGGATTTGGAAGCTTTCTCGGAGAAAGTGCTGTCTCTTTTCAAACGCAAGACAAAAGAGTATAGTCTTGGAGAGCCATTTTTCTATATAGAACCCGGACGCTACCTAGTATGCGACGCTAGCATCCTGTTAACACGCGTGAATACAATGAAAGTTACACCCTTCAGAAAGTTTGTCGGCGTAGATGCTGGATTTAACACTTTAGTGAGACCAACCATGTACGGCTCCTATCATCACGTGCTTGTCGCAAACAAGCTTGACGCTCCAGAGGAGGAAAAGTATGATATTGCTGGACCCATCTGTGAGTCAGGCGATTTATTGGCTAGAGAAAGGAGACTGCCAAAGATTCAGGAAGGCGATTTGCTCTCAATTCTGAATGTGGGAGCATACGGTTGTTCCATGAGCTCACAATACAATGCTAGACCACGAGCAGCAGAAGTTTTGGTTAAGAATGGTAAGGTTGCTATGACTAGGGAACGCGAGCAGTTGAATGATTTGATATCTGGACAGCGAGTGGTAGAGTGAACACTATGAAGTTTTGGAAGATGCATGGTTTAGGCAATGATTACATCGTAATTGACAATAGCGATGGTAAAATAAGCGACGCAGAAGCGACCAAGCTAGCATTAAATTTATGCAAAAGGAGATTCTCAGTTGGCGCGGACGGTGTTCTCTTTGTTTCAAATTCAGCTGTAGCGGATGTGAAAATGCGTATTTTCAATGCTGATGGAAGTGAAGCTGAAATGTGCGGAAATGGCATTCGCTGCTTAATCAAATATTCTTTCGAAAACAACCTTGTTCGAAAAAGGGAGGCTGTTGTTGAAACGTTAGCTGGGAATAAGCGTACATGGCTAACTGTTGAAAACGGCGTGGTTCAGTCTGTTAAGGTTGACATGGGTACACCTGTGCTAGAGAGAAGCGAGATTCCAATTTTTGGCAGAGGAAAATTCATAAATGAGGAATTGCAGGTCAACGGAGACACGTTCAAGGCAACATGTCTTTCAGTTGGGAATCCACACTGCGTCATATTCGTTGATAATGTGGACAATTTTCCAGTGCAGCGTATCGGATCGAAAATTGAGAATCATCATTTTTTTCCCAAGAGAACGAATGTTGAGTTTGCACAAGTGCTGAGCGAAAACGAAGTAAAATTGAGGGTGTGGGAGCGAGGCTGTGGAGAAACCTTAGCCTGCGGCACAGGTGCCTGCGCAGCAGTAGTCGCGGGAAACCTATTAAAGAAGCTCGGAGTTAAAGTCCAGGTTCACCTGCTTGGCGGCGATTTGACAGTCGAGTACTCAGAACGCCTACTCATGAATGGTACCGTGAAGAAGGTTTTTGAAGGAACACTGTTTGAGGAAAGAGAGTGAGAATAAAATGTTTGAATTTGCTGATAGAGTCAAAAGGCTTCCACCGTATCTTTTCGCGGAAATAGAGAAAACGATTAAAGAGAAAGAAGCACTGGGAATAGACCTTATTTCGCTGAGTATTGGCGACCCAGATCTTCCACCGCCACCCATAGTGATTGATGGGCTAAAAGAGGAAGTTGTGAACCTGAAAAATCATAATTACTCACTTAGCCAAGGCGAACCTGAATTCAGACTGGCAATTGCCGAGTGGTACAAAAAACGATTTCATGTAGACCTTGAGGAGGATGAAATCATTGCGCTAATGGGTTCAAAAGAAGGCTTGGCAAATATTGCAAGAGCTTTCGTAAATCCTGGTAACCGTGTTCTGGTTCCTGATCCAAGTTATCCTGTTTACAACAATGCTAGCACTATATTGAACAATGGCGTTGCAGTTCCAATGCCCCTACTTCAGGAAAACGGTTTCAAGCCAGATTTGGATAATGTGACCTCAGAAAAAGTGAAGATGATGTTTCTGAATTATCCGAACAATCCCACGAGCGCCACGGTAGATAAGAAATTCCTTAAGCAAGTGGTGGAGTTCGCACAGGACAATGACATAATCCTCTGTTATGATAACGCGTACTCTGAGATAACTTTTGACAGTCATAAAGCATCCAGCATACTTGAAATTGATGGCGCAAAGGACGTAGCAATTGAGTTTCACTCATGCTCAAAAACCTTCAATATGACTGGTGACCGAATAGCTTTTGCTGCGGGAAACAAGCAGCTAATCAGCGGGCTTACAAAAGTTAAGGCGCAAATCGACTCAGGACCGTCTGTCTATATCCAAAAAGTAGCTGTTAAAGCCTTATCAACATACAAAAATGATGACCCGCCAGACTTCCTCAGGGAAAACAACAGATTATACGCAGAAAGACGTGATGTACTTATTGAGAACTTGAGCAAACTAGGTTTCAAATGCCACAAGCCAAAAGCCACATTTTACGTTTGGTTAAACTGCAACTCCAACTCCATTGAATTTGCTGCCAAACTTCTTAGCGTTGGAGTAGTGGTGACACCTGGCATTGGCTTTGGACAGCATGGAGAAGGCTACGTGCGGTTCTCTTTGACTCAATCGAAAGAGCGAATAGTTGAAGCTTCAAAAAGAATATCGTCGCTGCTAGGCTGCACAGTCTAGCTTTAGAAGCACTTCTTTTTTTCAATTTTTCAGTAGAAAGTAATTAAGAATTCATAAAAAGTGCAAATTTAATTTGCGAATTGGATTGTTCTTTATGATGGATTCGTTATACTTGTGGATCTTCCAGAATAGGAGCGAATTTTTTAGATGCACGTTTTTTCTTAAAAATGGATAGCTTTGTGACATCTTCTGTGTTAGCCCCGTCTTTGGCTAGATCAAGACCCTCCAGAAGCTTTTTCCCTGCATCTGAACGCACTATAACTGTTGAATATCCCTCCGGGCTGCCGACTGAGCCTACCGAAATATCAGCAAGTTTAGCTGTGAAATCATCACAATATGCGCATCCATTTTCTATAGCATTATGCAACTCTTTTACTTTGCACGAGTACTCTTTTCCATCAAACTGCACAATGTATTTTCCTTTATGTATTTGTGTCTTCTCAGCCTTGTCTAAGTCAACACCCAGCAGTTTCTTCGTTTCCTCCTTAAGCTTTTCATAGTCAAAAGCTTCAAAACAGAATAATCCAATTAATGTAATTTCTATATCTGGAAATTCTTTCAGAAGGATTTTTTGTATTTTCCTTGCTGCTCGAACCTCACAGGCAGTGCCGACGATAGCAATTTTTTTCTTCCCTTTATTGATTAGATCTCCAAGCTTAGACATCATTTTTACTCTCAGATACTTTGTGCCTTTTGCTTTCATTATATCATCGACGTTTTCTGCTATAATTGCCTCCGAATTGTAGCCATCTGTTTTCTGAACTACAATGGCTGAGTCGAATAGTCCTCTTTTCATGCCAGAAATAAGCAGTGCAGTGGCAACCCCACCGTCCTGTCCCGAAATGGAGCTTTTTGCTGCAAAAACATCGTTATGGACTCCGAAATGCTCATTCTTTGTTCCTTTCAAAAATTGCTGTTCAATTCTTTCCACGTCTTCCAGTAGAGTTGGATATGTGTATCTCTGGATTCTTTGTGAGTTTGTTGGGCAAACGATAGCACAAGCTCCGCAGCCAATACAATCATCAGAAAAACGGTTGTATGGAGCAGTTACTTCTCTTTCGGTACCTCTATTAGCAAAATTAATGGCATATACCCCAATACGTTCTTCGCAGACACGAGTACACAAACCGCAAAGAATGCAATCTTCCTCTACGTCGTCTATCCAAAATCGCGGTTTTTCGACTCCATATTCCTTTGCCAAATCCTGAATCTTTGTCACTTTTGGACAACGAGCTAATAGCAATTCGAGGAGTAGCCGACGAGTTTTCAAAACTTTCTCAGATTTGGTCGAAATTTCAAGGCCCTCTTTTGCAGGATAATTGCATGAAGTCACAATTTTTTTCCGTCCCCTAGTATCTGTTATTTCTACGGAGCACACGCGACATGAACCAAAAGGTTTGAGAGCATTGTTGTGACAAAGGGTGGGAATTTCAACGCCAACTTTTTTAGCTATTTCTAGAATCGTCTCTCCTTCTTTTGCTTTCACTTCTTCGCCATCTATTTTCAATGTTACTTCGTTGGTTTCCATTTAATTCGCAGCTCCTTTTTTGTCCTTCTTTATCCACCGATTCTTCTCTAGAATTGGTGGTGGAACTGGCTCCCCAGATAACTTTCGTATTGCTCTAAAAGCAGGAGGACAAACGTCAAAACAAGTTCCGCATTTGGTGCACTTTGCTTGGTCAATAATGTGAATCTTTCCCCTTTCGCCCTCAATAGCGTTCACTGGACAATTTCTAGAACAGAGAGTGCACGCTGCGCATTTCGCTGGGTCAACATAATAGGATATCAGGTTCTTGCATACTAGCGCAGGGCATCGTTTCTCTTTTATGTGTGCTTCGTATTCATCTTTGAAATAACGCATTGTGGTTAGCATTGGATTTGCAGATGTTTGTCCTAAAGCACAGAGAGCAGCAGCGCTTGTAGCTTCTGCGATATCCTTGAGTTTTTCAATGTCATCTTCTTTTCCTTTACCTGTGACAATATTGTCCAGTATCTTTCTCGCCTGTTTCAATCCTTCTCGACAAGGCACGCATTTGCCGCATGATTCATCGCAAAGGAAATTCACAAAATAGCGAGCTACATCTACCATGCAAGTATCCTCATCCATTACAATCATTCCGCCGGAGCCCATAATGGAGCCTAACTTGGCGAGTTCATCAAAGTCTACTGGGGAATCAAGATACTGTTCAGGGATAACACCTCCTGAGGGCCCTCCCGTCTGGACGCCCTTGAACTTCTTACCATTTCGGATTCCACCGCCTATTTTGTAGACTATGTCCCTTAGTGTCATACCCATTGGAACCTCAACAAGTCCAGTGTTGTTTACTTTTCCTGCTAGAGCGAATATTTTGGTACCTGTGCTGCCTTCAGTGCCGATTGATGCAAACCATTTGGCGCCTTTGTTTATTATGATTGGTATATTCGCCCATGTTTCGACGTTGTTTAAGGTACTTGGTTTATCCCAGACTCCTCTTTCTGAAGTGTGAACATATTTTGGTCTAGGTTCACCCACTTTTCCTTCTATAGCCGTCATAAGGGCGCTTGATTCACCAGACACAAAAGCGCCTGCGCCTTTGTGGATCTTGACTTTAAAATCAAAGCCTGAGCCAAGAATGCTGTTGCCTAATAGACCATATTTCTCAGCTTGCTCTAATGCTATCTGCATGTTTTCCACAGCGAGCGGGTATTCTTGGCGTACATAAATGAATCCCTCATGTGAACCAATTGCATAAGCTCCAATTATGAGCCCTTCAAGTATGCTGTGAGGATTCCCTTCCATTAGTGCGCGGTTCATAAAGGCTCCAGGGTCACCTTCATCACAGTTAACTATAACGTATTTTGGTTCGCCTTCTGCGTTTCGTGTTGACTCCCATTTGCGACCTGTTGGGAAGCCACCGCCACCCCGCCCCCGTAGTTTGGATTTTTTTACTTCTTCAAGTACTTGTTCAGGTGTCATTTCGTATAGAGATCTAGCTAAGGCTGAATAGCCTCCGAGTGCAATGTAATCTTCAATTTTCTTAGGATCTACTTTTGCATTACTATCTAGGAGTAATCGATTTTGGTACTTGTAGAATGGAATTTCGGATAGGTTTCTCGCTGATTTGCCTGTAATAGGGTCAACATAGAATAATCGTTCAATTGCTTCCTTGTTCATCAAAGTCTTTGAAACAATATCTGGTACATCTCTCGCTTTAACCTGAAAATAAAAAATTTCGTCTGGGTAAATAACAATTCTTGGACCCATTTCGCAGAAGCCTAGGCACCCAGTTTCCCTAATCTCTACCTTGTCCTCTAAGCCATGCTTTTTGAGTTGTTCTTCAAAAGCTTTGAGGTCGCTTTTAACACCTAGAGCTTCGCAACCAGTGCTGACGCAAATGGCGATGGCAGGCGCATTAGGGTCTTTTTTAGCAAGTATGCTCTTTCTGAGTTTTTCAAGATCAGAAGGAGATTGGAGTAGTTCCATATTTTTCAATCCTTGGTCAATCATATTTGGAGAGAAGTTTCGCTACAGTTGCCGATGATAGTTTTCCATGATACTGCCCATCAATTTCGACGACGGGTCCTAAGGCGCAGCATCCTAAGCAGTTCACGGTCTCTAAGGTAAACTTGTCGTCCTCTGTTGTCTCGCCAGCTTTAATCTTCAACGTGCGTTCCACGGAATCTAGAATTCTTGGTCCTCCGCGTACATAACACGCAGTACCAGCACATACTCTAACTAGATGGCGTCCTTGAGGCTTAAGGCTTAACGCAGTGTAAAAACTTGCTACTCTATATATCTCGCTGACCGGAATCTTGAATCTTTTGTTTATGCGTATTATCGCTTCAGGCGGTATCCAATTTAATTCTCGCTGTATTTCAAGTAGAAGTTGAATTAAAACGCCTTTTTCACACCCGTATTTGTCAATAATTCTATCAATGCGGTTAATACTCATGGTGTATCAGCCACTATAATAGCAATAAAAGGATCATTTTGAATTATTAAGGTTTGCTTTATGCTATATAAGAGATTATATACAGTATATACTCTAATACTAGATGTATGTATTAGTGAAGAAATAGTAACAATGAGGGAATAATCGTGGAACGAAGAATAATGTCATTAGGCAGATCCTCTATGGTGATTTCTCTTCCAAAAAACTGGTTGCAATTAAACGAATTAAAAAAAGGCGATGTTGTATCCTTCGCTATTCAACGTGATCGATCTCTAGTTGTATACCCTCATGCTAAAGCCAAGTCGTTAGCAAAAGAGATAACCCTTCGCATCGGTCAAAATGAAGGTGAAACTCTGATTATTCAAAAAATTATTGGACCGTTTCTGAATGGATATTCCGGTGTTACGCTTATCTCTGATAAGATTTTCTCCATTCCGCAAAGAAAAGCCATTCGGAACATAGCTGGAAGGCTTTTTATGAGAATTATGGAATCTGACTCTAAGGGCATATATATTCAAACGCTGACAGATGAGTCGAAAGCATCACTTGATCAAGCAATACAGAGAATGCACCTAATCTCTTATTCCATGTGTGAAGATGCAATTACCGCCTTAAAGAATAACGACATAGCATTGGCGAAATCCGTGTTTTCCCTTGACGATGATGTAGATCACTTTTCCTTTTTTGTTCTCCGTTTACTTCGTAAAGCCGCCCAGGATGCTGCCTTGGCAAATGAACTTAGAATAGACCCGATAGACTGTATGGATCACCAGACTCTTGTTTACAGGATCGAACACGCGGCAGACTATACAGCGGACTTAGCACGGCACCTTATAATGTTAGATGGAAGCAAACAGAAAATTCCTGAAGAAGTATTGGACCTTATGATTGAGGCGGGAAAAGAGGCAGTTGATTTGTATGTAAAATCAGTTAATGCTTTCTTCTCAAAAGATGTTCCTTTTTCCGTTGAAATAATGAAATACAAGCAGCGAATTGAGAAACTCGATCAAGAAATTGCGGTGAAATCGTTTACCGGTAAACCTAAAAACGCTGAACTAATTTGTGGCATTTGCTCAATAAGAGATAATATAAAAAGAATTGCTGATTGCGCAGCAAATATTGCGGAGATTGCGATAAATCGCGCCTTCAAAGCTACTACTTAGAACCCTTTGAAGGCGAGTAGCTCAAGGTTAGAGTCGGTTTCGGGAATAGACGCTTTTGCAGTAATTTCCGTGCCATTGGTAGAGCTATGTTGTAATTGTAAACTTCTTTTCCGTTGCTTCGTGCCTCTTTAAGAATTTCTTTTTCCACTTTATGTTTCAAATTGCCAACGGTAAGTGCTCCGATTGTGAAGATCCCTGGCATCATTTCTTTCATGTCGTCTTTCAGCTCGATTCCTTCTACTCCGAATGGTGGTACGGCGTTTATATCTAGTAGAACTTTGATGTGTTTTAGTTCATTCAGCATGTCTTTGTCTATTAGACGTATCCCTTTTATTCCTGCGCACATAACTACATCAGCTTTCTTTAGTACTTCGATTTTTGAAGCGGGTGTAGGAGCAAATATGCCCTGTACTTGTACTCCATGGTCTTTGGCTAGCAGATTTGCTATGTTTTCAGCGTGTTCTTTTCCATTGAGGCGTTTTGGATTAAGGCTGACAATCATCACATTGCATCCCATTTTGGCCAATAGAACTGCTGCAATTTGTCCGACAGCACCGGTACCTAAAATCGCGCAAGTTTTATCTTTTAATTCGCCAAGCTTGCTAGCTGAGATCGCGCTTTCAGCTTTTGCTACCATAGCAGCTGCGGTTGTGTATGAACCAGCTGGGTCTACAACTATGCTTGTTTTGAAAGGAGGAAACATAGCATCTTTGGCTGCTTTAAATACAGCTTCGGCTCTTTCAGCGTTTTTACCTCCAATTAAGAAAGCTGTGTGTTTCACACCTTTGGGTCCTCTCGATAGCAGAGCATCCTGAACAATTGAATTGGCATCTTCAGGCGTAACGTTTTCGTAGGGAATAACAGCGTCGTATCCAACGTCGTATGCCATACAAATATCAAAGGGACTAGCTTTCACGTCTGTATCTAAGTAGAAAAGCAGATATGGAGCATTAGTAGCAGCTTTGCCAATTACCGGTTTCACTTGAATTTGCATAGATTGTAGCCAGTCTTCTAAATCGTGAGAGGAGGGCATCTCTGCATTAGCCGAAATTACCTTTTTAGAAAGCTTTGCAGTCTCAACTTTAACGTTTAGCTTTTCCAATAGCTTCTTTATTCCCTCTGCGTGTTCTGGGCTGCATATGTGCAAACAAGTAACTTCGTCTTTGCCCGCAACCTCTTTTGCATTATCTAAAATGCCCATGACAATCCAGCTTTCTCTTATTGAGAAATTGACTTCATTTTCTTGTTCTTCAATTTCAAGTTGTAGATTTTGTCCGTAAGCAATGAGATAATCTCTTTCAGTAGAATTCTGATCTTTTTGTTTAGACAAGTTGTTTAAAGCTTTAAGCACCTTATTTCTTTGTTCTGTTTTTTTGTCTATAGCTGTTTTAAGGTATGATTTGGCGTTTTCGTCGATGTCAACTGGATAGAAGGGAACGTTACTTTTTTTGAATATTTCTGATAGAATGTTGTCTTCAGAAAAGGCTCTTTGAGAACGCATGCCAAGCTCTTCAGTTGCGAAATTCAGATGGACTTTAGAGATCACATTCTCCAAGAACTTGTAGAACCCAATCGAAGGTTTATGAAGTGCGCGGAGTGGATTCGAATTGACGGCAGTTAATGGGTCAGAAATATCGAATGGTTCATTGTACTCTTTTTCCATCAGTAAGACAGTTAATCTCTTTTTTTCTAAAGGTTGAACTTCAAGTACTTTCATTTTTTATCCTTCGGTATCTTTACCGCAAAAGGAAAATATATACTTAGTCGAAATATCTTATATTCAAATATATATGGTATATACAAAAAAGTATTCATGAAGTGTCTTTACCGTAAAAGTCTTCTCCAGAAACCGGTGGAAGCATCAATTCAGTTTTGATTTTGATTTTTCCGTTCTTTGCATGAGGCTTTCTAACAACAGTGTCATTGCATTTTTCAATTTCTCGCGCCTCCTCCGCTAGTCTAGCAGCTACTTGAGCTATTTCATGCGAACATGCAACTAGAGGAATGTATTTTGCGCTTTCTTTTTCAATGAAACATGCTTGAACGTTTATTTCAGCAATTTTTTCAGCCAATCCATAAGCTGCCAATGCTTTTGCTTTCCCATAAGGATTATTGAATTCAGATCGATTCCGAACAGTTTTCAGATTTACTATTAGTTTCGGCAAGTCTGGCTTTTCATTATTTTCAATCGCATAAATTGCTTTGTCAATTTCTTGTTGAACTATTCTATATACTCCTGAGATTGCCAGCACTTTGCTGATATTGGAGTTGAAAATTGCCATTTCAATAGGGTCCAAAAACTGTTTTCTCGCACCTATCAACGGATCACCCGTTATTATTATGTAGCCTAATCCTTGTTTCTCAATTTCTTCCTTAGCTCTTTTTCCAGGAGCATCTGAAATGACAATGCCTGGCAAGCCACTACTTGACATTGTTTCTCTAACTTTTCCAGGTCCAGGCAACGCGGTGTTAGGAGATATAATAATTATGAGGTCGGGATTGAACTCAAAGAATTTTGGCAAGGCTTCTTCAACATCTTCAGCGCCCATTTTTGCCCCCGTGGTCACTGTTCTAACTCTTATATCTTTGCGGTCAGCTAGTTCATCAAGGAGAAGCTCAATTAACGGGGATGTCCCGATGTTACCACACTTGAAAATACCAATCTTTTTGAATTGATTCTTCGCCAATTTCCATCTCTTCCTAACTTTAGTAGAATCTTAACTTTTTAAAGTTATACGTATTTCTATTCACCACTTTTCATGATTTCCCCTTGATCTGGTTTCAATTTAATACGAGACTTGATCAACATAATTCCAGCATATCTGATTCTTGTGAGAATATCAAAACCCAAGAAATGAGCAAAAGTGCTAATAGCACCATTTATTGTGAAAAACACTAATTTCAAGTATTCAAAGAAATGGTTAACGGATTCCTTGACTAGTGACTAAATTATGTCTTGTTGAAACAGCAAGTTTTTCAACGTCACCGCAATCGTTTAATAATCTATCATTCAGAGGTGTAGTAATCATTCATAGGAAGGAAAATGAGTGTCCTTATCCGACAACCTTGAAGAACTCTCAAACGTGCATGGTGTAACAGGGAGAGAACAAGAAGTTAGTAAACTAATGATTAGTATGATGAAACCGCACGTGGATGAAATCAGATTAGACAAACTTGAAAACGTAATTGCGATGAAGAAAGGCAAGAAAGTATCACCGAAAGTAATGATTGCAGCTCACATGGATGAAATTGGCTTGATGGTGAAAACAATCACTAAACAAGGTTTCTTGCAGTTCGCAAAAATGGGGGGAATAGATGACCGAATTCTACTAGCCCAAAAAGTCATAATTCACACCCAAAAAGGACCCTTACAAGGAATAATTGGCTCTAAGCCTCCTCATATACAAAAAGAAGAGGAACGAAAGAAAATCGTAACCTATGATCGTCTTTTCATAGATGTGGGAGCAGAAGATCGCAAAGATGCAAATAAGATGGGGGTGAGGGTTGGAGACCCCGTTTCTTTCGACATAAAATATGCAAAACTAAGTGACGATGTGGTGATGGGAAAGGCTTTCGATGATCGCGTTGGCTGTGCAATAATGATTGAAATCTTAAAGCAGCTGAAAAGCACGGACTGCACACTTTACGCTGTTGGTACAGTCCAAGAAGAAGTCGGGCTGAGAGGCGCAGCAACGGCTGCCTTTGGTATTAACCCAGACGTTGGAATAGCATTAGATGTAACTGTCGCAGGCGACGTTCCCGGAGTAAAGGAGTTTGAGGCAAGCGTGAAAATGGGTAAAGGCCCAGTTTTAACAGTGGCAGATCATGGGTTGATTACCCACCCAAAAGTAATGCGTTTGCTGCTAGATACAGCTGAGGAAAACACAATTACATATCAGCTTGAAACAGGTTTACCTGGTACCACTGATGCTGCAAAAATGTCACTGACTAGACAGGGCGTTCCAAGTGGTACAATTTCCGTAGCTACACGCTACATTCACAGCCCAGCTGGCATACTCAGCTTGAAAGATGCAGAAAACTCAGCGAAACTCACAGTAGCAGTAATAGAGAAAATCCAAAAACGTTTTTAATTATTGTTAGCTCAGCGCAAAGAGAAATAGATGCGAAATCGTTTTTAGATTTCCAAGTAATCTATCAGGTGGACTTAATATGCACAAAACCGGTAAGTTTGAGTTTCTGGAGCATACCGCAGATGTTTACGTGGCAGCCTATGGCAAAACGTTGGAGGAAGCGTTTGAAAACGCCGCGCTTGCAATGTTCGAAGTCATGACTGATACAGACAAGGTTAGCGCTAGCGTTGAAAATAATGTTGAAGTTGAGGCTGAAGACGAATTTGCGCTTCTTTACACTTGGCTCGAAGCCTTGTTGGTTAATTTTGAAACTAAAAACATGGTTTATTCACAATTTCAAATTGCTAGCATAGAGGAAACCGAAGAAGGTTTCAGAATAAAAGCAGCAGCCTGGGGTGAAAAGTTTAACGCGGAAAAGCATATGCAGAGAGTTGGTGTGAAAGCTATTACTTATCATAGGATGGAAATTCTAAAGGAGTACAACAAGGTCACGCTGGAGTTTATTTTAGACATTTAAGCCAAGTTCAGCTTTTTTAGCTCGTCAATCATTGTGTTAACCACGGTTTCTGGCGGTGTATCTAAAGCTGTGATGCTTGAAACAATGAAAGGCAGATTTCTCTTTTTGTAATACTGCAAAAGGGGACTGGTTTGATCCTGATAAATTTGGAGCCTACGTTTTACAACTTCAGGCGTGTCATCTGAACGTTGATATAATGAGCCCCCGCATTTGTCACAGACACCGTCGACTTTGGGTTTAAGAAAACGTACATTGTAGACAGCACCACAACTCTTGCAGATTCTTCGCGAACCCAAGCGCTCAACTATTATCCAGTCTGGAACCATCTGTAACAAAATTACATCTATCTTGACAATGTCCTCAAGAGTCTTAGCTTGTTCTATGGTGCGTGGGCAGCCGTCCAATATGAAGCCTTTCTCCTTTGGAACCTTGGCTAATCGCCGTTTCAACATGTTTATTACAATATCGTCTGGAACAAGCAAACCTTTCTCTACGTAACTTTTAACCTTCTTCCCCAAAGGGGTTTCAGCTTTCAAGTTTTCCCTGAAGATATCGCCCGTAGCAATAACGTCTATACCTAATCTTGATCGAAGCCTCGACGCATACGTACCCTTCCCGGAGCCTGGCGCTCCAAAAATAATCGCGTTCATTTTCCAATCTCTCCGTTAATACTTCATTCTAAAAAGACAGATGTATAATTAAAACTTATTTTCTCCAAGGGTGAAGGAAAAGTTTATGCATAGCTAACCTTCCTAAAGTTGTCACAGTGTAATGATGTACACAAAAGAAATTGGAAAAAACCTGTTTCTAATTGAGCTTAAAACTGGCGGTTTTAAAAATCTCATTTGCAGCTACGTACTCAAAGGAGACAGAACAATAATTGTGGAAACTGGTCCGTCTTCTTCAATTCGTAATCTTCTTTCTGGACTGAAAGAACTTGATGTCAAGGTACAGGATATTGCTTACGTTGCCCTTTCACATGTTCATCTAGACCATGGTGGCGGTGCTGGTTCTTTGTTGAAGTGCTTGCCTAATGCCAAGGTCCTTGTTCACCCTAGAGGAGCCCCTCACCTAGTTAATCCTGAGAGGCTTTGGTTACAGTCAAGAGAAGTGCTTGGGCGAGTAGCCGAGATTTTCGGTGAGCCCGATCCTGTTCCTGAAAACAGAATAATTACGGCATCTGACGGAATGACCTTGGATGTTGGAAATAATGTGCTTTTAACGGCGATTGAAACACTGGGTCATGCTTCACATAATCTAAGTTACTACGAACCTCTCAATAAGGGTTTATTTTCAGGAGATACGGCGGGCATTTATCTTTGCGAGTTTGATGCTGTTGTTCCTACAACACCTCCTCCTTTTCATCTTGACGCTGCTTTGTCTTCTTTAGACAAGCTCGTTAATCTCAATCCATCTGTTTTGTATTACAGCCATTTCGGGAAAGCGCGCGGAGCAGTGAAACGCCTCCAGAGCTATGCCTTTCAACTTAAACTATGGGCCAGAATCACTGAGGAAGAAATCAAGAACGGGAACGGCATCAAAGAAATTCGGAAGAGGATACTGGCTGAAGATAAGGACATGCAAAAGGTTGCTGGTTTCGTAAAGTTGCATTCGATTTACGCGAAAACTATGCTTGAAAATAACATTCAGGGTTTTATCGATTTTATTGAAATGCGTAAAGTTTGACTTCAGTTCAAAAATGTTTTATATTCAACCCTTAGTTTTCTGTTTGAAGTGACTAGTGATGAGCAGAAGTGAGAGGCGACAGTCGCGAGTAAATGTTCCTATCGAGAAAATTGACGACTATATGTGGCGCATTCCAAAGCATAAGCAGGGAATGCGTGTTCCAGGAATGGTGTTCGCAAATGACGACCTCATGGACAAGATGAAAACCGACCGTACACTTTGGCAATGCGCAAACGTAGCGCATTTGCCCGGAATTTATAAACACGCTGTGACTTTGCCTGATGGTCATGAGGGTTACGGGTTTCCAATAGGAGGCGTAGCTGCTACGGATTATAATGATGGTGTAATCAGTCCTGGCGGCGTTGGCTACGATATTAACTGTGGTGTACGTCTTTTAACAACAAATCTTACTGAAAATGACGTACGTCCAAAGCTTACGCAGCTTGCAGGTACCATATTCAAAAATGTGCCATCTGGATTGGGGAGTCGTCGAAAAGACTTCACTCTGTCCCATGGAGACCTAGATCGTTTGACACGTGAGGGTGTGCAATGGCTGATTGACCATGGGTTTGGATGGGTGGAAGATGTGGAACATTGTGAAGAAGGCGGATGTATGAAAAACGCCGATCCAAGCAAAGTTTCACCTACCGCTAAGAAACGAGGGCTGACTCAAATAGGCACTTTAGGGTCGGGAAACCACTTCTTGGAGGTGCAAAGGATCGATAAAATCTATGACTCACGAAAAGCCAAAGTGTTTGGACTTGAACATGAAGGACAGGTAACGGTTATGATTCACTGTGGCTCCAGAGGGTATGGTCATCAAGTCTGCTCTGATTATCTTCGGATTATGGAACGCGCTGTACACAAGTATAACTTGGATTTGCCTGACCGCGAATTAGCGTGTGCACCTGGGAGCAGCCGTGAAGCGAGAGATTATTTTGATGCAATGGCTTGTGCAGTTAATTATGCATTCTCGAATAGACAAGCGATTATGCATTGGGTCAGGCAGAGCTTTCAGAATGTTTACAAATCAGATCCCGAAAGGTTCGGCTTGAAGTTGGTCTACGACGTGGCACATAATATTGCGAAGGTTGAAACTCACAAGGTTGATGGTGGACAGAAGAAGGTTTGGGTTCACAGAAAAGGTGCCACAAGAGCTTTTCCGCCTGAACACACAGCAGTTCCTGCAGATTACCGAAATGAAGGGCAGCCTGTGCTTATTCCAGGTAGCATGGGTACTAGCTCCTGGGTGTTGGTAGGTACAGACAAGGCTATGGAGTTGACATTTGGTTCAACAGCCCATGGCGCTGGTAGAATGATGAGTCGATCCGCTGCTAAACGCAAGTATTGGGGGGGAGAGATTAAAACCGCTTTGGAGAAACGGGGAATTGCGGTTCGTGCGGCGAGTTCTGTGGTTTTGGCTGAAGAAGCGGATTCTGCTTATAAAAACGTGGATGTTGTTGCTAACGTCAGTGATAAGGTTGGAATTGCCACAAAGGTTGCTCGACTTGTACCTTTGGCAGTCGTTAAGGGCTAATAGTGAAGCTTAATATCGCAAGTTCTGCAATAAACTGTCGAAGGCATTTCTAAGCCTTTTTGTGTGGTCATGTTGGTTAAAGATGAGTGTGGCATTTGCCAAAGAGTACTTCGAGTTTCTTACATGCGTAAGTGCGAGAGGTGTAAAAAGTTGTTCTGTCGTGATTGCATGATTCCTGACGTTGCGACTGGAAATCCCTTAGCGATGCTATGTCTGCATTGTGCGAGGGGGGTGGTTTCACCACGGTCTCGGTCGAAGTACGGCGGGCTCAATGGTTACTTGAAGTTCAGAGGGTCTTTCACAAATATGGTTAGGCTTACTTTCGCCCGAATAGATGGACTAATCGGTAGTAATCTTCCTATGAAAGCATACAGGGAGGAAGAGTGGTGGAGTAGCTCTTCTTCAAATGTTCACACCAAATCATGGTTAGACGCAGGCTGGAAGGTAAAAGAGGTAAACCTGAAGGAAGGATTCGTGGTCTTTGAGAAAGTCCGCGAGGTTCGTTTCAAGAAGCGTGCTAAAAGCAAAATCGATAAGCCCTTTAAACCCGTTCGGGTTCGCTCTTCAGCGCGAAAGAAGCCCTCAAAGACTAAGGTGTCACAACTTTACGCGAGAATTAAGAATCTGGAACGCCAGCGGGCAGAGGGAAAGAAAAAAATTAGGGGTTTGAAACCTAAGCGGCACTACGTTAAGAAATTGTACAAGCCTGATGAAAAACCAAAATAACCCCTCTAGGCATAAATGCAAGCCGTGTATCTCTTTGATTGAGCGAACTTTCGGCTTGGAAATAGACAAAGCCTATACAAAATTAAAGTTGTTTTTGATTGAGAAAAATTGTAAAATAATTGATGAAAATACCCCCACATTAATTTCAGTCAGTCAAGGTTCACTTTGGGGCGTATCTCCAGCAACTGCTAAGAAAAATATGAACTACAGTCTTGATGTGGTTGAGTCTGGAACCCGGATAACCTGTCATTCCTCGCTTGCGGTAGACTGGAAAAACCTCACTATAATGGGGAGTACACTCGCAATAATTATTGCCTCTTTGTGCCTTTGGATTTCCATAGATTTGGATTCGCTTGTTACTATACAGCAGCACAGCTACTGGAGCTGGATAGCTACAGTTAAAGGTTATATAGACGTCCAAATAGCCCAAAATTTAGCTAATTTCATGCAAATGCTTTCGGTTTTCTTGGTATTCATCATAGCCACAGAAGTGTTAGTCGTAGTCTACGTTCAATCCAAGATAAACGCGTTCGCCGAAGAAACACTTAACATTTTTCAGTTCTAAGATCAAAACAATTTTTAATATTAGCGAAAATTGCTTGGGCAAGAACCTTTTTATTAGAATCTAGATAATTTTAGGTGATGGGATATTCAAATGGAAGGGCCAAAAGTTCCATTTCATAAAGATATAATGATTACAAAGAGAATTCTGCCGAGGCTTCCTTCAGACTTCAAAATCACAAAGCTCGGATATAAGCGAAAAGGAGCTTTAGCTCAATATAGAGGACCAAACTCGGTCCATGTTCATGAATACGCGGGATACTGGTTATTCCACAGAGATCATAGCGATCCTCGCACATTCAAGGGAGTTTTGGCTCATCTGCTATTCGACGCACCTGAGATACCATTATCGATAGCTGCTGGGAGCGTTGCAGGAACCGCAATAGGTAAAGCGATTTACGAAAAAAGGAAGAATCAATCCAAAGATGCTGGAAAAGAAGCAACTATTGGAGGTGCAATTTCTGCTTTGGCTACTGCAGCCATAACATATTTTCTAGCTAGAAAAAAATAGCAAATTCACCAGACAATCTATTTTAACATCTTATTAATGCAATACCAAGACATCAATATATGGTCTTAATTCGTAGTTTCTTTATCTTCGAAAATAAAAAGGTCATCTATTGTGGTTTTAAGAGTTTGAGCTATCTGGTGAGCTAGCATTAGGGATGGATTGTACTTGCCCTTTTCAAGGTAAAGGATGGTTTCTCTCCTTACTCCCACGCTTTTTGCTAGGTCTTCTTGGGTCAAATCGTATCGTGCTCTTAACTCTTTGATTCGGGTTTTGAATTTCATCATAATTCTCCTTTTTTAGCGTAGTACCAGCTCAGTAAGCCGAAAGAGAATCCCATTACCAGCATTATGGCGATTACAGTCCATCCTGTTTCCAGTTCAGGCAAGAAGGTTATAAATTCGTTTCCGAAAATGTTCCACAGCATTATTGACACTATGAAGGCGAAGGTAATATAATAAGTGCCGAGTGCTGCTTTGCCTTGAATCTTTGATGTTCGTTCATCTTGCATCGGGTATCCTGCTTTCTTGTCTTTTTGCACCTTCCAGATCACAAATATTGCAAATAGAATAATTATCACGGCGTTTAGGATCAGAATTGTTGGCCATACGAATGCAGCCATA
>Ga0209536_100001282_pt1 | contig 41670 bp, 30 predicted proteins | sample DeeMarSeWOR28_12_FD_187461 | JGI IMG/M metagenome (GOLD analysis project Ga0209536, IMG submission 187461) | Marine sediment microbial communities from White Oak River estuary, North Carolina - WOR-2-8_12 (SPAdes) (version 2) | ecosystem: Environmental > Aquatic > Marine > Intertidal zone >...
CTCTCCGCCCATGAAGGCCTTAATAAAATCAGGAAGCATCTCAACGTACTGGAGTAGGGCCTTGACGCGCTCATTGTCATGCACTACGCCACAGATAGCTATCTGAAAAATGAATATCATAAACCCAATCAGACACCACGCCGGCAGCATGCGGAACGTCCAAAACCGCAACAGGCGAAATGGAAACGGAGAACGGCTGTTATCGCTCATGGCCGGCCTGCTTCCTGGTAGTACTGAATGAATGCGTCTTCCAGTGACGTCTGCGGGGTGGCGATGCGATCGACACCAAATCTGGCGAGCCACTTCAACACCGCATCGGCAGAACCGTGGTACGCGATGTGCAGTGACTCGCTGTCCTGCTCAATCACTCGCATACCGTCGATGTGATCGGTGGCAAGGGGAGGGACTTCAGTTCCCTTGACGAACCAGACTTTGAGATGTCTTTCACCTTGCTGGACTATCTCTGAAACAGGGGCCAGTTCGACCAGACGACCGGCGCGCAGGATGGCCGCGCGGCCGCATACGGCGGCGACCTCACTGAGATCGTGAGAAGACAACAACACCGTCGCGCCGGCATCTGCGGCCTCGCGAATCAGTTCCAGTACGACCTGTCGAACCAGCGGGTCGAGTCCGATAGTGGGCTCGTCCAGTATAAGCACTTCGGGCTGATGCTGAAACGCGCAGACGACGCCGACCTTCTGACGGTTGCCTTTTGACAGCGCTCCCACGCGGCGATTCATATCGAGGTCAAGTCTCTCGGCCAGTTCCTCCTGTCTTCTGGCTACATGGCCGTCACCGCCCAGTGCACCCAGGATTCCGAGCGACTTTCGCGCAGTCAGCCTGGGCCAGATGCGGAACTCGCCGGGCAGATAGCCGATACGCTTATGTTGGGTTGCTCGGCCCGCTTCAACGCGATCGCCTAGCAGCCTGCACTCGCCGCTTGTCGGTTTCAGCAGGCCCATCAGGCAGCGAATAGTCGTGGTCTTGCCCGATCCGTTCGGCCCGAGATAACCGAAGATCTCGCCTCTGGCGATATCGAAAGACAACTGCTTGACGCCAACGGCCGAGCCATAAAACTTCGTCAGCATTTTGACTTCTATCGCTTTCATGAAAACGTGCCCCCAGAGCTGTCGCAGCGGCCCGCCGCAGCCTATTATTCGTAGTTTGACGAAACTGCCTTTGCGACCCCTTCGCTTATCGTGCCGGCCTGCAGAAGGGCATTGACCGATTCCAACATGGTCACCATCCCGACCTTTTTGCCTGTTTCGATCACGGACCTCAGGAAGTATCCGCCTTTTCTTCTTATGATGTTCTTTGCAGCGTTTGTTACTATCAGCACCTCGCAGGCGACTCTTTGCCCGCCGTCCACTGTCGGGATCAACTCCTGGTGAATCATGCCCTGGAGGGATTCGGCTAAGAGAAATCTCAACTGGCCTTCGTCCGTAGCGGCGGCGTAGCTCAGGAGCCTTTCGATGATCTTGTCGATGGATATGACGTGCAGCGTGGACAGTACCAGCACGCCGGTCTCGGCAGCGGTCAGGGCAATCTTGATGGTTTCGTAGTCTCGCATCTCGCCTATGGCGATAACATCGGGATCCTGTCTCAGCGCGGCTCTCAATCCGCTGTGGAAAGACTGTGTATCTTTTCCGATCTCTCGTTGCCTCACAACTCCGGCCTTGTTCGTGTGCACATACTCTATAGGGTCTTCAATGGTGACAATGTGCTTCTCAGAGGTTGAGTTTATGTGGTCTATCATTGACGTCATAGTCGTTGTCTTGCCCTGGCTCGTGCTTCCTGTTATGAGAACCAGTCCCTTGGTTTTGTGGGCCAGGTCTTTGACGATGTCGGGCAGGTACAATTCTTCAATTGTCTTGGGTCTGGTGGGGAGAATCCTGATTGTCGAGCCTACTTCGCCGTTGAAGTAGCCGATGTTTATCCGGTATCTTCCGGTGCCGTCGGCCAGCATGAGGTCATAATCCAGGTTCTTCTCAAACTGGGCCTGCTGCTGTTTGGTCAACAGCTCCAGGGAGATCTCCCGGCTCTGTGCCGCAGTCAGTGTCTCCTTCGTGATGGGGACAAGTTTGCCTCCGACCCTGAACATAATGGGGGCGCCAGCACAGACATGAATGTCAGTCGCCTGTTGCGATTTTGCGTGCTCCAGGAGTTGCTTCCTGCTTATCATCTAAGTAGATTCTGTACTTGCCGTCGCCGTTGAGAGTCTGTCTGCCGCGGGTGCACGAGCTAGTTACTCGAACTTCCGCTCGGCCGTACGCCTGCGTGCTGATGGTGACGCCCAAAGCCGAGCCGCGAATACCCATTCTGCTTACGTCCAATTCTATCGTCTTGCCTGGAGTTTCGCCAGCTTCATTTTGGATATTCTGCCTTGCCCATCCCAGACCGCTGGCGAGCAGGTTCCGTTCGCACGCTCTCAAATACGCCGTATGTGACTGAAACTGCATCGTGTTCGCAATGCCGGCCAAAGCGAACATCTGGATTCCGATCACGGCGATCACCGTTACCACAAGCACCAAAACAAAACCGTTTCGCTCTCGTCTGTTCATTCTTGTGCCAGAGCCTTTCCAAACGAACCCGCGAAATAAAGATGTGAATTGGCCATCTTCTCTTTCCATTGACCTCGAACGAACTGTTCTATGTGGGCGCTAGTCTCAACGGCATGACGTTTGCCGTCTCTCGCCCAAACGCGCCACACTACTTTGGTATGCGGCAGCGACCAGACTCTCGGTTCCTGGGCCTCACTCCGGCGAGCATCTGTCAAATTGCGTCTGATCACCTGGCCGTCCTTAAGCTGATAGCTGATCACGCCGGTCTCCAGTGCAATCAGGATCATGCTATCATTTGCCGTATGATCTTCGAACGATTCCGGCAGTCCTTCTGCTCGGTCCGTGTCCTGCCGGAACTGCTCTAACATGTCCAGCAGTGTTGTGTTCTCCTGGGCGATGCTGTATGACTCTGGGATGTCCCTTATGATTGTCCTAAACAGGCCGCTGATAACGAGCAGCACAAATGGAAGGACCATTATTACTGCCAACATTTCCACCAAAGTAAAGCCTTTGCGCATAGTCGTCACTTCCCTTCAACAGCGGGGGCGTCCCCTGGAAAGTATCTGGACAATTGAATCTTGACTTCTCTGTCAAAGCTGCTGCCGATGGTTGTAACCTCCACCAATTCCATTGCCGACCATTGACCGATCCCAGGTGATTTCTTGATGGAGATATTGAGATTAGACCAGAGTCGGTCAAAGTCTTCATCAGGGATCGGTGCGCCCGTTGCGGCTATGCTTTCAAGTTCCGCCTGCGCGGCCGCTATGCATTGTTGTCTGACCAACTGGTAGCGATTGAACTTTGCGAATCCGTGAAGTGACAACGCCAGAGCTGCCACGAGGATTCCCAGGATGGCCATTGAAACCACTATCTCGGTCAGCAAGAAACCTTCACGTCTCTTGTTCTTTGCAGACATAAGCGTGCTCCAATTGTCGTCGCTATGGCGTCACCAAGCCCGTCAGACTATTGATAACCACAATGCCGGGCGAAAATATCGCGTAAACGACAAATCCTACTGTTGCTCCCAAAACAAGCATCACGCAGGGCCACAATATGAATCTGGCCAGATTGACACAGTAACTGTAGTTCGAACGATAGAACGACTCGAGCGTTTCCAGGATTGATAGAGTATTGCCCTGGTTTACCTTGTCGTCAAAGGCCCAGGCCAGAGGTGAGCCTAGTCCGCTCTTGCGTATTGCAGCGGCGATTCTATCGCCGCGCTGCACTTTATCCAGGCACCTTCGCAACTGCCTCTTGAAACAATTGTTCACGTCCAGACCGATCGCACTGTCGATGGCTTCATCGACCGTGCAGCCGGCATTGAGTGACAATCGCAGAAGCTCCACAACCTGTACCAACGAGTAGTTCTTTTCGAAGCGGTGCAGAATTGGCAGATGCCATTTGACAAAGTCGGCAATTCTAGACTGTAGATAAGGTTCCCTCGGCCGACGGGGTCTGATCCTGGCACGTATCGACAGAGGAACCGCCACCAGCAGCAGGAGTAGAGATATCAGGGCAATTAGCCATCCGTAGTCGAATGCGACAAACTGAAATATCTCAATCAGCAGTTGAGTAGCCCGTGGCAGTGCTCCGCCAACCATTTCCGCCAGCACGGTCTTGAACTGCGGCATCACGAACATCATGAGTCCAAACAGCATAAAGAACATGAAGATAACTAATATCACGGGATAAAGTGGGTGAATCGGTCGGATCTTTCTTCTATCGTCGGCCCTGGTCACCATATCCGCCTCAATTGCTTTGATCGCAAACGGAAGCTGGTCGATTCGCTCGGCGGCGGCTATCATTGCCGTTACCTGACCAGGACACTGCGGATAGCCTCGTTTGATAGCTTCACTCAGCGAATACCCTTGAACCAACCATTTTTGAATTCGTCGCAGAATTCTCGAGTGGTCGTCTGCAAACCCACTGGCGGCGGACTCCAGGGCCATGGGCAGCGGAAGATTCTGTCTCATGCTCGCGCCGATTGTTGAAATGACGTATGCGGCAGTCGCATCACGCGATGTCGTGCGATAGGCTATGAGCGAGCCGAGCAAAAGTGCCGCAAACACAATGCCGAAGACGCCGAGAGGAGCGAAGACGCCGCAGGCAGCCACAAACAGGATCAAGACCATCAGGGTTACCAGAATCCACTTTGAGTATGTCTGAGGCCAGCGATCGGAGCCAGGATCGCGCTTTGACACGGCCACCGTTATCAGTGCCGCCAGCCAAATGAAGGGCGTGACCACCATGGCCGCATAGTGTTCTTCGGTGGCGACGAGGACGAACAACGCTCCGGTAACGAATGGCGATGTCACCAGGGCGATGGCCGGCTCCTCGCGCCCGAGGTATATGTACAAAGCCAACAGGATTATCGCCACTACTGTGAACATATCTAAGCCGCAGATAAACTCGTAATAATGCCTATCATAGGCAAAAACATTGCCAGGATGGTCATCGCTATGAAGCATCCCACGCCGATGATCATTGCGGGCAGCAGAACTGCCTGCAGCCTTGACTGGCCGCATCGTGCCTGCTCGGCGTACATCTCGCCGAGACTGTAGAGATTGTCCTGCAGCTCATTGCGCTGCGTGCCCAGCTGAACCGAATACAAGAATAACCTTGGTATGAGCCTGCAGGATTGCCCCGCCTCCAGGATGTTATCCCCCTGCTCGATGTGACCTGCCAGGGTCTCGCTTTCGAGGATAAGACTTTCGCTGCCTGTGGCACCCGAGCTCAATCTCAGAGCTGCAGGCATGTCGGAACCCGATGCCACCATGATCGCCATCGCCTCGGCCATCCTGCAGAGCACGCTGCTGTGGTATACTCTGCCAACGACCGGCACGTTCAGAAAGAGCAACTCTTTGAATCTACGTCCCGGTGTGGATGCCGAAAGCATCATGAACAGGATAGTTATTACGGCAAAGAACAATCCAACGACTATCCAAAAAGGCACCACGTTCTCAGCCAGGTTGAGAAAGAGTCTGGTCAGGCCCGGCAGCCTGCCGCCGCTGATTTCACTGAGTATCGGCCCGAATTGCGGGATCACGAACAAGAACAGGCCTGTCAATATGACGGCGGCGAGAGTCAGGATTACAGCAGGATAACTCAACGCTTCGAAAATGATCCTTCTGGTCTGAGTAGCCATCTCCAGATGCCTGTTTAGGCTGGTCAACATTTCATTCAGTCTGCCTGTTTCCACACCTGCTTTTAGTATTCGCCCGTAGAGGGGGGGGAAACGCTTCTGTCTCTTCTCAAAGGCATCTTCAATGCTTACGCCCGACTCGAGTTCGTCGGCTATCGCATCGACAAGCTTGCGCATGGACCTTGAATCGACGTCTTTGGCGAGTTCTCGCAGACCTTTCTCGAGCGGGATGCCGGCCTTGGTTATCGACGCCAACTGCTGGTTGAAGAGCATGAACTCATTTCTGCCGATGGCCGTCTTGGGTTTTTCAGGCGCAGCCTTGTCGATCGAGTTGACAACAAGCTGCATCTGTTTGAGCAGCTCGTCCGCCTCGTCGCGCGAGCCGGCCTCGATCGTGCCCTTCATCAACCTACCGGCCGATGTCAGTGCGTTATACTTAAATGTCGCCATATCGTGTTCCTTTTAACTGCCGAATCAGTCCGTTATGTTCGGATGCCGCCATCCTGTGTTCTCTATGCCTGCCGAATATCACTATTGGCTGTCTGATACGATTCCACAGACGCTGTTGAGTTCTTCCTGGGTCGTGACACCCTCCTCGACGAGGCGTTTGCCGTCGGCGAACATAGTTGTATGGCCCCTATCTCTGAGGATCTGCTCAAGCTCATCTAGGTCCGCTTTGGCCAGGAGAGCTTTTCGCAACGGACTATCCAGCTCAACGATCTCCGCGATCAGCGCCCGGCCCTTGTAGCCGGTATTGAAACATTCATTGCATCCGATCGCCTCTGACTCTGGTTGTCGGTCTTGGCCCTCCGCATTCTGTTTGCCGCCTGGTGATTTCCTACACTTCTTACAGAGTTTCCTGACCAGCCTTTGGTTGAGGACCGCCGAGACACTTGACGTCACCTGGTAAGGTTCGATCCCCATCTCCAGCAGGCGCAGCAATGCTCCGGCGGGTGAGCCGCTGTGCATCGTACTCATAAGCAAATGTCCCGTCAGTCCTGCTTCTATAGCGATCCTGGCGGTCTCGGCGTCTCTAATCTCTCCGATCATCAGAACCTGCGGGTCCTGCCTTAGCAGCGATCGCAGGGCCGTGGCAAACGTCATCTCGCCGTGCGGCGTAATTTGGACCTGCGTGGCGCCGTCGATTCTGATCTCCACAGGGTCTTCGAGCGTCACGACGCTCTTTCCGGGGCAAGATTTCAGGATGTGCCGCAAAAGGGCGGCAAGCGTTGTGCTCTTGCCGCTGCCCGCCGGACCGGTCAGCAGCAAAACGCCCTGGTTTTGGGCGGCGATGTTTTTCAATGTCGAGTAAGTATCCGCCGAGAAGCCCAATTGCCCTAGTTCCATAAGCTCGGTGTGGTTGTAGAACAGACGCACAACAGCGCGCTGGCCGTGGATCGTAGGAAAGACCGCCAGCCGCTGGTCCATGATATCGCTGTTGCCGCTCTTGCTGACCTCGATCCGCCCCTCCTGCGGTATATCATTGCGATAGGTCAGAAGGCCGCCCAGAACCTTGAGCCTGGCAATCACATTATCGGATAAAGTCTTTGGTAATCTTTCAATCGTGCTCAGGACCCCATCGAGGCGGTATTTTACTTCCAATTCGGCGTTTCCGGGCTCGAAATGGATGTCACTTGCCCCGTGCTGCACGGCTCTGGCGAGCAAATCGCCGACGAGCGAGACGACATCGCTCGCGTCCTTGGGTTTGGAAGAGTTGTTTTTCAATGTCGTTCGTCCATGTTTCTAAGGTTCGGGTTCTGACCAGTCCTGGATCATTTAACTTCCGGCTTCAGAGATAAGACGTCTGGGTATCTCGAAACGTTACCCAGAAAAAGCAGATTTTTTCCCTGTGCTGGCCGGAATTCTGTTAACATATCAGGAGGCACTGCGTCTATATAGTTTAGAACAGGGCAGGACAATTGAAGTGGGCATCTATGTTTGGTAAGGCCGCAACCTGTGGATCGCTTTGGGATTTTGCTGTCGCCGACACCGTCGCCGAGAGCCAGAGGTGGATACTTACCGCCATGCGCCAGCACGGTCAGGAGTTGGTCACCATGCTCTGGCGTATACTTGGCAACGAACAGGATGTTTGCGACGTTTACCAGGACACGTTCCTGCAACTGGCCCATCATGAAGGAGGACGAAAGCCAAGGTATGTGAAGGCATATGTTTTCCGTACAGCTAACAATATAGCGATATCGATAGTCAGGCGCAGAATCGTTGAAAGAAAAGGCCTGGCCGGACCTGTTGCAGGCCGAAAAGAAACAAACTCACCGGCGACCGAACTTGATGCCAAATACCTGCAGGAAGTTCTGAGGGGTTGTATCGCTCGGCTTCCGGAACATCTGAGGGACGTCGTTATGTTGCGCGACTTGGGGGAGTTATCTTACGCTCAAATAAGCAGGATGTTGGGCATATCTACAGGGACGGCAAGAGTATACAGGTGCAAGGCAATCCGTTTGTTGTCAGCTTGGATGAACAAAGAAGAATGAAAATGGCAAGAATAAATAACGAGTGTAGACGAATTCGAACCTTATTGTACAGCGCTGCAAGTAAGCGTTTTGGTCCTGACGCCGGCTGGTTTCAAAAGCATGTTGTCGGATGTCCGAGGTGCCGGCGGCGACTTGCCGCATTCCACAAAGTCGATCTGGCGTTCTCGCTTGTGAAGAGTCAACCTCACAAGCTCGATCTGATGGCTCGCGCAAATGCCCGCGCGATTGCCGTACTCAAGCACAGCCTGCGCGCCGAGCCGGAGGTTCCGAATCTCAAAACAAAGTTGCCCGAGCCAAAGCTGCCGGAGATCTTCCGTGGGTGCGGGCGCGCTGTCGCAAACGCCGCGGCCTGCGCGGCAATACTGCTTCTGATGAAGATTGGTGTTCTGTCCTCGATGAACCAGTTCCATTCGACAGGCCAGAAGGGCATGGAACATTACTACGCCAAACGCATTGGCGAAGATCTGGCCGGTGAGATATTTGGCCGGGACGCAAAACAACCATCATCTGCAAACTCTGACCGAGTTTTCGGTGCATAGGACCGCGGCGAGCGGCAAAGACTACAGAGACTCCGATAATCCTCTCGCTTAGGCGGCCTCAACTCAACCGCCTCCATACAAAGTGCCTTGAGGCGCAAAAAAAGTACCTTCTACCGTCCCGGGCCAGTTTGATGGGTGCCAAATTATTACGTATAGTTTTAGTAAATGACGTTTATCGAGGCGCTGTATGCTTGTCTGTGGCGGTGCTCTGTGTCGCCGCCCTGGAATGCACGCCGCCAAATCCACTAAAAAAGAAGCGTCTTACTTGAGGTCGGAGGCGTGAAACTCTCTCTAAGTTGGGGGCATTGTGAAGACTATGGCTGGGATTTTTGGATTCAGACGCAAAGACAAAGAGCCACTGTCAGTCGGCACCCAAGTGGCCGGCTACAAAGATGATAGTTGCGATGAGGAAATCAGCGGTCTGTCGCAGCTCTATTGCCCTGAGCAGGATAGTGTCAGTCATACCCGAGATGTGGCGGATGTCCTGTCCGAGACCGGCAAAATCAACGGCGATCAGCTTTCTCAGGTGAGGCAGCTGCAGAAAGAAAAGCCAAATTGCGACATCTTAGAGACAATCCGGGCCTTGAAGCTGGTCGACGAACCGGATATCTCGGTGGCCCAGGCCAATTTGTACGACATGGAATTTCGCCGGATCGAGCCGGAACAGGTCGACAGGAGAGTATTTGGAAAGCTCGAGCTGAACTACGTCAGAAGCAACCGCATCATGCCCGTATCGGTCCGGGGCGATGTTCTCTTGGTTGCGACCAGCCGGCCCGCCGATCTGTTTATCATCGAGGATGTGAAACGGCAGGCTCAGATGAATGTTGAGACGGTCGTCTGCCTTGAAGAGGACATAGACAAGGTTTGCAACACCTTCAATGATGAAAAGATAGACTGCGATCTTGATGACATTATCAATGATATGACGGACGTGGAGATTGTGCAGGACCAGGAGGATGAGTCCGAGGACCTGGAGAAAATGGCGGGCCAGTCGCCCATTATCAAGTTCGTCAACTATTTGATCAGCAACGCAATACGCGAAGGCGCCAGCGACATTCACATCGAGCCCAAAGAGAGATTCATGAGGACAAGATATCGCATCGATGGGGTGCTCTTCGAAATGAAGCAGTCGCCCTTGAAGATGCACCCGGCGATTGTCTCGCGCGTCAAGATTATGGCCGATCTGGACATTTCGGAAAGGCGGCTGCCGCAGGACGGCAAGATCAAGGTTTCCGTCGGCGGCAGGGCGATAGATCTGCGCGTTTCCACATTGCCGACGAACCACGGAGAAAAGGTAGTTATTCGTGTGCTCGACAGCAAGACGATTCTCATAGGTCTCGATCAGTTGGGTATGGAGCCCGATGCGATGACCGCTTTTAACGAGCAGATAGCGCTGCCTCACGGGATATTACTTGTTACAGGCCCGACCGGTTCAGGAAAGAGCACCACGCTGTACACGGCTCTGGGTCAGATGGACGGTGAAAAGTTGAATCTCTCGACTGTTGAGGATCCGGTTGAATACCAGCTTGGTTTCTGCAATCAGGTCCAGATCAACGAGAAGATCGGTCTGGATTTTGCCACGGCGCTGCGCAGTCTGCTGCGTCAGGACCCGGACGTGATAATGGTGGGAGAGATTCGCGATAACGAGACCGCTCGCATTGCGGTTCAGGCGGCTTTGACCGGACACCTGGTCCTATCGACACTGCATACAAACGATGCGGCCGCGAGTATTACAAGATTGGTCGACATCGGTATTGAGCCCTATCTGATTGCCGCTTCGCTCAACGGTGTCCTTGCACAACGACTGGTCAGGAAGATTTGCCCGGAGTGCAAACAGGTGTCCGAGGTATCCGAGAATATCGCTCGATACGCGGCGAAGGCGGGAATTTCACCGGAGGAAGTTCATTACGGGGCCGGTTGTGACAAGTGCCGGGGCTCAGGGTATCTGGGGCGCGTGGGCATTTACGAGCAGTTGGTTGTCGACGAGCAGCTAAGAGACATGATTAACAAGGATGCATCGGTGAACAACATGCGTCGCTTCTTTCATGAGTCAGGCCGACGGAGTCTATACGACGACGGGATCTTGAAGGTAAAGAAGGGCCTGACGACAATTGAAGAGGTTCTGCGGGTGACCGAAGTGTACGGCAAGAATGAGAATGAGGTTTTTGTCGAGAATATGGATTCCGATTGATGATGCTCTGGATCGCCGCGAACAAGCCCGACGTGAGTCGTGGCGAACGCTAACGTCTGTGGTTTATGATTGAAGTACGGGACTATGCGTAAGAATCTATCTGTCATTGCTTCAATACTGCTTGTTATCGGGGGCTCTTTGCTCTGGTGGGTTCTGGCCCAAAGGAGAGAGGACTCAGAGCAGGCGGCTCATTACAAGTCGAAGTGCAGCACCGCGACAGATGAGCACGTCAGGCAATATAATGAGTGGTTGCAGACGCCTCCGCAGGAAAGGGCCGAGTTGCCATTTCTGTTGGATGCCGACGGCAAGACCAAGACGAGAGAGCAATTGTGGCAAGAGCAGCAGGCGAGGCTCAGGGCCGACCTTGACAGACTGGCTGCGGGCGAAATAACCGCCCCTCCTTCTTTCGCAGATGTTCTGTATGGCGAGAACTGGCAGGCTGAGTTGAGCGAATACAACAGACGAAAGGACCAGCAGGCGTTTGTCTTTACCGGTTCAATGGTCTGTGCATCCGTAGGAGGGCTGATCTATGCCTGGTGGATGTTGTTGCGGGCTGGTCGTCTTGCTGTTAAAGCTACGTCCGGTTTGAAGCGATCATTCAGGCGCTGGCGAGGCACTGCCGAGCAAGCTGATCAAGCCAAGCCTGAGTCGGCAGAAGTCGAGGACGTCCCGAAGGAACCGAAGAGTGGCGAACAACAGGACCGCCCTGCGCGGCTTGCGAAAATCTCTGTAAGACCGGTAACTCCCTCGGCCGATGAACCCCGGCGCAGGTGCATGGGAAGCTTGACTCAAAGGCGCCCAGCTACCGGAGCGAGAGAGAAAACCGCTGAGTTGAAGTCAGATGAGAAATCCGGCGACGCTGAAACGCCCGCCGCAGCGGCGACGCAGTGTCAGGCCGTCTGTGAGCAATCGAAGCCTATCGACAGCGCGCTCAATGGAGATAGAGAGAAAACCAGTGAGTTGGCGTCGGATGAGAAATCCAGCGATGCTGAGACGTCCACGGCAGCGGCGACGCAGTGTCAGGCCGTCCTTGAGCAGTCGAAGCCGATCGACAACGCACTCAATAGAGAAAGAAAGAAGACCACTGAGTTGATGCCGGATGAGGCATCCAGCGATGCTGAAACGGCCGCGGCAGTGGCGACGCAGTGTCAGGCCGTACTTGAGCAGTCGAAACCGATCGACAGCACACTCAATGATCTGACTCAGCAGGTTTCGGCAATTCGCGAGTATGCCGCCCACCAGCAGGATCGACTGGAAAAACTCCAGGACGGATACGACTGGAACATAATCAGAACCTTCTGTCTGCGAGTGATCCGTGCCGTTGACAATCTTGAGAGCCGGATTGCCCGGTTCAAAGAAGATAATGTCGAGACTGCATATCTCGAGGAAGTAAGGGACGAACTGATCTTTGCACTGGAGTCCAGCGGGATCGAGCAATTTGAGCCGGAAACGGAAAGTGAGTATCGCGGGCAAGAAAAGCTGGCGGAAGCCGTTAAGGAAAAGCAGGGCTGTGATGATCCCGGGCAGGTGGGCAAGATTGCGAATGTTATTCGGCCAGGTTACCAGTATTTCATTAACGAGGGACATGTCAAGATAGTGCGTCCGGCTCAGGTCAGACTATATGCTTGACTGCTGAATTGTAAAGCGAGCCACAAAACAGGGGGTGCAAAATGGCTAGTATTGTGGGAATAGATCTCGGCACAACTTTCTCAGCATTGGCGATTCTAAATGCCATCGGCAAGCCGGAGATAGTCCCAAATGCAGATGGTGAAAGACTCACGCCGTCCGCAATCTTCTTCGATGAGGAGAATTCTGACTTGATCCGGGTAGGCATTGAGGCGGTCAATTCACGACACTTGAATGCCGAGAGATCAGTCCGCTGGATAAAGCGCAAAATGGGGGATGCGGACTATCGCAAAAGCGTTGACTCGAAGGACTGGACGGCGGTGGAATTGTCCGCTTTGATCTTGAAAAAGCTCAGACAGGACTGCGCGCTCGAGAATGGCGAGATTCATGACGCCGTCATTTCCGTCCCGGCGCACTTTGACGAAGTTCGCAGGAAAGCGACCATGGATGCAGGAGCCTTGGCGGGTCTGAACGTGATTGGGATTGTCAACGAGCCCGTGGCGGCGGCATTGTACTATGCCACCACGCGCGAGGTTTCCGGAAAGGTGCTCGTGTATGACCTGGGCGGCGGTACCTTTGACGTGACCATATTGGACGTCAAGGGACATCAAATGGATATCGTCTGCTCCCAGGGCGACCATGCGCTCGGCGGTGTTGATTTTGACCGCAAGGTGCTGGAGTTGCTGGAACAGAGCTACCGGGACAAATTCGGCGCCGAGCTGATCGGCTCCGAGGAGGACAGGGCGAAATACGAGGACGAGGCCGAGGATATCAAGAGAACATTGTCGCGACGACAAGTCGCCAAGATCATGCTGTACGGTCCGGCGGGCAGCATGCGCGTGGAAATAACGCGAGAGATGTTCGAGCAGGCGATTTCCGATCTGATGAATCGTGCCGACATTCTGGTTGAAGTGGCCCTCGACGAAGCCCACGTAGAGCCAAGCAAGATAGACAAGGTTTTGCTGGTCGGCGGCAGCACGCGGATACCGCTGGTCCGGGAGCATCTGGAGAAGATGTTCGGATTTGCTCCGGAGACGGCGGTCAATGTCGACGAATGTGTCGGACTCGGCGCGGCGCTGCACGCTGGGTTGACGATGCTCAGAGAAAAACCCGAAGTCGTGCCACCGGGCATTTCCAACGGGTTAAGGGACATCAATCTCACTGATGTGTGCAATCACAGCTACGGCACCGTTTGTGCTCCTCTTGACAAAGAGACCGGCCGGCGCGTGATTGCCAATCGCATCATTTTGAACAAGAACATGCCTGTTCCCTGTGAAGCATCGCAGACATTCTACACGCTCACCGACGGTCAGTCGGAGCTTGAGGTGACCATCACCCAAGGTGAAGACACCGATGTTGAATACGTAAAGAAGGTTGCAACACACAAATTCGAGCTGCCTCCTGACAGGCCGGCAGGCTGTCCCATCAAAGTCACCTACGGCTACGATGTGAACCAGAGGATGCACTGCAAATTCGAAGACGTCCAGTCGAGCAAGGTTCTTGAGGTCGATCTCAGTCTGAACGGGGACGGGAGTATGTCACAGAGCGAGGTGAAGGAGAACCAAGAGCGGCTTTCTGCCGTCGCCAACTCAAGAGTTGAGTAACAACATTGTGGGTACTTGAATGAGCAAAGTCCTGATTTCACTTTTGATACTGGCAGTGGCATCTACGGCTGCATTCTACTGTGGCTTTATCAGCCGCTCCGGGATTATGGAATTGGCTAACCGTTTCAAGCTCAGAGGGTCGACTTGCTTTCGGGCACTCGCAAGAATAGTCAATGCTGCCAAATCGAAGGGCATGATCGGTCAGCTAAAACAGGCCGGATCATTCGGCGACTTCACATCCCGGATATTGCGTGACGCCAATCCTGATCCCGCGGAGGATCTATACGCGCCGCTCGATATGAGCGTCCTCAACTGTCGGGTGCGGATGATAGAGCTCAAGGAGGGCGGTGCGGTCATTGAGGCCTTTGCAGTGGAAATATGCGGCTCTGTTAGCGCCCCGGAGGACATGCTGAACGCGAGTTTGAGAATTTCAATCCTGGACATTACTGATGGATCGGCCGAGGCCAAACCGGTGAGAGCCACAAATCCTCAGGCCGCGCCATCGGGCAAATCCGACGGCTCGGAGTTCTGCCACGTGGCCGAACTCGGAAGACTGCCGCGTCCGACCACCATCCTGGAGGATTGGACCTGTGTTGCCCGGTTGCGGAGCGACGAACAGGAATTCTGCCGCAGAGGCAAAAGAACGTTGCGCTTCGATGTGTCGATACTGTCGACCGGCGGCGGCCAGGAGCTTGCTCACACCTGGTGCACATTCGTCTATGCCAATCCCCTGCCGGGCTACATCGACTTGCAGGAAAACGACGAGCGGACAAAGGTCCTCGCTGTGGCTCTGGCCTTCGCGGTCAGTGCAGCCGACGGCAAACTGTACGACTGCGAGGTCGAACTCATAAAGGCTTGGGCGAGGGAGAATATTCTGGAGCACGAGGAGCAAACGTCCGACCAGGAGCGTGGCAAGCTTGAAAAGGCTTTGAACGCGACCGTTTCATATTTCAGCGAGGGCAACAAACTTGACAGCTATCGACTTTGTGAGGAAATCCTTGCAATTGCGCCGGTTGGGCAGCGCTATGAAGTTTTGGAGCTCTGCATGCGGGTGGCACAAGCTAACGGTTCGGTTGCTGCCGAGGAGATGGCTGCCCTGAAGGACCTGGCGAACTGGCTCGAAATCGGCGGCGAGAAGTTCCGCAACATGGCCGAGAAGATCCTGCCGCTCGATATGCACGAGGTGGTGGATATCAATGACCTTCTCGGAATCACCTCGGATATGACCAAGGAAAAGACTCGCAAACACCTCAACAGAGAATACAGCAAATGGAATGCAAGAGTGACGAGCACCAACCCTGAGATTCAGACCCAGGCCGACCAGATGCTCAAGATCATCGCAGAGGCCAGGGGCCAATATGTGTCTGGCGGCCGGTAATTTCCACACAAAGCACACCCTCAATATACAGCATCTGCTAAAGACCTTATTGCCTGCACTCGGCGATTAGGTTATCATTGCCGCCATGAAAACTGTAACTAAGGCAACTTTGGTGGCCGTTGTCCTTGTGGCGGTCTGTGTGAGTCTCGCCTTGATCATAATGCGTCCCGGCGAATCGCATGATGCAGACACCGTTCAGGACCCATGCGGACCAACCGCAAAGATCTGGGAGGGCAGCGACTGGCCCATGTTCCACGGTGGGCGGGGGCTGTTGGGCCGCGCCGCCGGGACGCTGGGCGATTCGCTGGAACTGCTCTGGAAATTTGAAACAGCCGACCAGATCAAATCATCGCCGGTAATCGTCGATGACATCGTCTACATTGGCTCGTCGGATGCGAACATGTATGCGATTGATTTTGAGACCGGCAATCAGATGTGGAAGTACCAGAGCCCGGATGCAATCGAGGCGACGCCGTGCGTGGTTGAAGGTTCGGTATATGTGGGATGCTCGGATGGGTTCCTGTACGCTCTGGATGCGAAGACCGGTTCGTTCAAATGGAAATACGAGACGGAAGGCGAAATCCTCGGAGCGGCCAACTGGACGCGCTCGCCGGACGGTCAAAGCCTGTGGATACTTGTCGGAAGCTACGACAACAGATTGCATTGTGTCGATTCGACAAGCGGCCAGGCCGTCTGGACATATGAAACCGACAACTACATAAACGGCTCACCCACCGTTGCCGATCAGAAGACCGTCTTCGGCGGCTGTGACGCGATAATCCACGTAGTGTCGCTGACCGATGGCACGCAGGTGGCAGGCATTGACGGCGGCTCGTACATAGCGGGCTCGGCAGCATTTCTCGATGGCCAAATCTATGTGGGCAATTACGACAACGTATTTGTCAGGGCCGATATCGCCACCGAAACAATAGTGTGGGAGTACGCCGAGAGCGACTCGCCGTTCTTTTCGTCACCTGCGATTGGCGCCGACGTCGTCGTATTCGGAGGGCGCGACAAGCGGGTGCATTGTGTCGGTCGCGATGACGGGAAAGTCATATGGACGTTCCAGACACTGGGCGAGGTGGACAGCTCGGCGGCTATCTGCGCAGACAAGGTGGTCATAGGCTCCGAGGACGGTCGGCTCTACGTACTGAAGCTCTCTGATGGAACCAAAGTCTGGTCGTATGAGATAGGCCAGCCTATTACCTCGTCGCCGGCGGTGGTCGCCGGCAAGGTCGTCGTAGGCTGCGACGATGGTTACGTGTACGCATTCGGTGCCAAACGACAGGATGGAAGCGGCAATTTATGAGAATCGTCCAGATTACCCCCAGCGCGGGCGACAGCTTCTATTGTGAGAACTGTCTGCGTGACGCCACGTTGGTCAAGGCGATGCTGAAGCTGGGCCACGATGTCTTGATGGTTCCGCTTTATTTGCCTGTGCAGATCGATGAATCCGCCTCGCCACACGTTTCTCCCATTTTCTTTGGCGGGCTCAACGTATACCTTCAGCAGAAATCCACTCTTTTTAGAAAGACCCCGCGATGGCTGGACCGCCTGCTTGACTCGCCAAAACTGTTGAACTGGATTGGAAGAAAAGCGGGCATGACGAGCGCCAGAGATCTGGGAGAGACGACGCTCTCAATGTTGCGAGCAGAGCAGGGCCGGCAGATCAAGGAGCTGAACCGACTCGTCGAGTGGCTGGGCGCCCAAGAAAACAGACCCGACATAATATGTCTGTCCAATATTCTCCTGGTCGGCCTCGCCGGGCCCATCAAGAAACGACTCGGCGTGCCGGTCGTTTGTTTGCTCCAGGACGAAGACGGATTTTTGGATGGATTGTCGTCGCCGTACTGCGATCAGGCCTGGCAGACAATTGCCGAGCGGTCGAATGACGTGGACGCCTTTGTCGCGGTGAGCAAATACTACGCACAAGCCATGCGAGAGAGACTCAGGTTTCACGGCGATCGAGTCCATGTTGTCTACACAGGTATTTCTCTGGACCAATACGAATCAGCGCAGGCAGCGCCTCAAATACCGACGATAGGCTACCTTTCGCGCATGTGCGCCGACAGGGGATTGGATACGTTGGTTGACGCCTTCATCAAGTTGAAAAAGCCGGACCGATTGCCAAATGCGAGGCTTCGCATAACTGGCGGCCGAAGGTCGGATGACAAGGCCTTCATCGAGCAGATGCAGCAAAAACTGCGATCTCACGACCTGCTTGATGACGTGGAGTTTCTTGTCGATTTCACCGCCGGTGCCAGAGGCGCCTTTCTGCAGACCCTTTCATTGCTGTCGGTTCCAGAGAAGCATCCGATGGCCTATGGATTGTATGTGCTCGAAGCTATGGCTGCGGGCGTTCCGGTTGTAGAGCCGGCCAGCGGGGTGTTTCCGGAGCTGTTGGAAATAACCGGAGGTGGGCTGCTGTGTGAGCCCAACAATCCGGATGCACTGGCCGAGGCGATCGGGGGGTTGCTGCTCGAGCCTGATCGTGCTCGAGAACTGGGCAGGCGGGGCAGAGAGGCGATCTGTGAAAAATTCGACATCAACCAAACTGCCGCCGAAATGGTGCGTATATACGAAGTAATCGCACGGAAGTCTGCTTGAGGACGATTATGCTCGAACTTGTTCACGTGGCAAAAACGTACCCGTCGCCGGGCAACGAGTCAGGCGTATGCGTATTGAAGGATATAGACTTAAAGCTCGATGAGGGTGAGTCCTTAACAATAGTCGGCCCCTCCGGCAGCGGCAAGAGTACACTGCTCAACATCATTGGCGCTCTCGATTGCCCCACGCAGGGTCGCGTGCTGCTCGGCGGCCAGGATCTCGCCGCCCTCAATGAGACAGAGCTTGCTAGGATCCGCAACAAACAAATCGGATTTGTCTTTCAATTGCATCATCTACTGCCGCAGTGCACTGTGCTCGAGAACGTTCTGGTCCCCACACTTGCCGACAAGGAGCGGCCCCCAGCAAGAGAACTCCGCGAGAGAGCGACCAATCTGCTCGAACGCGTCGGGCTCAAGGATTTTCTGCTCCATCGTCCCGGCGAGCTTTCGGGCGGGCAGCGCCAGCGTGTGGCCGTTGTCAGGGCTTTGATAAACAGACCCAAGCTGCTACTGGCCGACGAGCCGACCGGTTCGCTTGACAGAGATGCCTCTGAGAACATAGGCGACTTACTGGCCGAGCTCAACGCTAGCGAAGAGGTCACGTTGATAGTTGTGACTCATTCGCTCAAGCTTGCCGAACGCATCGGGCAGGTGATGGAACTGGCCAACGGCCTGTTGACGAGCAGGAGCGGGGCATGAATTGGTGGGGGCTTGTCAAAAAGAGTCTCAGCTTCTACTGGCGGACTAACCTGGGGGTGTTGCTTGCAGTTGCCGTCAGCACCGCCGTGCTAACGGGCGCCTTGGTTGTAGGCGATTCTGTGCGCTACAGCCTGATGATGATGGTACGGGCCAGGCTGGGCTCAACACAGCTTGCTCTTGTTTCACAGAACAGGTTTTTCACATCTGTCTTGGCCGATGAGCTCTCGGCCCAGTTGAATGTCACCGTAGCTCCCGTCCTGCGGCTGCGCGGCCTGATCGCCACCAGCGATGACACAAGAGTGGCAAACAAGATCGAGGTGCTCGGCGTCGATGAGCGTTTCTTCCGAGTAGGTTCGGCGCAGGGCGCCGAGCCTTTCTGGAGCGATTGGAGCGGCGGCATTGCTCTCAACGAGCCGCTTGCCGAGAGATTGGGGGTAGCCGCCGGTGACGAGGTAAAGCTGCGAATTGAAAAGCCCGGCATGATGCCACGCGAGGTGCCTCTTACCCCCGATTCGGATTTATCGGTCCTTTTTAGACCTACTGTAAAGGCAATCGCCGGCATACCACAGTTCGGCCGTTTTGGCCTCCAAGCCGATCAAATCGCACCGTTGAACGTCTTTGTGCCTCTGAGGTGGCTCCAGGAAAATATGGGCCACCAGGGCCATGCAAACATGCTTCTGGCGGCGGCGAGCGAGACAGAGGAACTGACCGTTGAACGGGCCAATGCCGCAATCAAAAAGCGCTGGCAACTTGCCGATGCAGGCCTGAATATCCGTACGCTCAGCAGACAGAAGGTATATGAAGTCCGCAGCAGCAGGGTATTCATGGACCAATCTCAGTCTGAGACCGTGCCGGACGGCGCGATCGGGATCCTGACGTACTTCGTCAACGAACTGCGCGTCGGTGACAGGGCGACTCCATACTCCACAGTGGCGGCGATGACGCCGGCCGCAAACGGAAGCAGTCTGATCCCTGCGGATATGCGAGATGACGAGATTCTGATAAATCAATGGCTCGCCGACGACGTGGGCGCCCGGGTCGGCGATTCGATTAAGGTTGCCTATTTCGTCGTCGGGCCTATGCGGAAACTTGTGGAGAAGACAAATACCTTCACGGTTCGCCGGATATTGTCTTTGGACGGACCTGCCGTCGATCCCGAGTTGATGCCGGATTTCCCCGGCCTGGCGGACGCCAATAATTGCAGGGACTGGGAACCTGGAATCGAGATCGACCTCGACAAGATACGCGAGAAAGACGAAACCTACTGGGACGAGTATCGGGGCACACCCAAGGCCTTTGTCACGCTCGGCGCAGGCCAGGCCATGTGGGCCAACAGGTACGGGAATCTAACGGCCCTGCGCTACGGGCTCGACGAATCGCCTGGCGAGAGCATTGAGCAGAAGCTGCTCGATGGCGTCGATCCCGGCTCGGTGGGATTGTTCTTTCGACCTGTGCGCCGGATGGGGGCGAAGGCGGGCGCCGAGGGGACGTATTTCGGCTGGCTCTTCCTCGGTCTGAGCTTCTTCATAGTTGCCGCCGCGATTGTTCTGACGGGTCTTCTGTTTGTGTTCGGCGTTGAGAGCCGGTCCGAGCAGATCGCAATGTTAGTGGCGGTCGGCTTTGTGCCGAAGCTGGTGAGGCGACTGCTGCTGACAGAGGGGGGTGTCGTCGCCCTGCTTGGGGCAATTGGTGGAACGGTGGCGGCACTGCTTTATACCAAGATCATGATCTACGTCCTCTCGGCGGTGACAGTCGGCGGGGCGATGTATTTCTGCGCCAGACCGCTCACTCTCGTTGCCGGCGCATTGGCTGCGATTGTCATCTCGGTGATTGCTATATGGCTGACTCTGCGCAGGCAGGTTTCCAGGCCCGCCCGAGAGCTTCTCGCGGGCGTGGCGCTATGGCAGTTCATCACGGCTAAATCGACCTCGCAAGGCAGAGTCGCTCTGGCCCTCGTGGTTGCCGCTACAGCAGGCGCGCTGCTCCTGCTTGCCTTGGTGGGTGCCGGTGACAGCGAGGCAGCGGCCGGCGCTTTCTTCGGGGCCGGCGCATTGCTCCTGATCGCGGCTCTGGCATTGAGCGCGCGGCTGCTGAAATCGGCGGCAGGCCGGTGGAAGAGGCCCATGACGTCGCTTTGGGGTTTGGGGCTGCGCAATGCCACCAGGCGAAGTGGTCGGAGCCTGGCGGTTATAGCCCTGCTCGCTTGCGGCATCTTCCTGGTCATCGCGGTCGAGGCGTTCAGGCACGATCCGTTGGCCCATGCCGAGCAGCGCAGCTCCGGTACGGGAGGCTTCACGCTGTTCGGCGAATCATCCATTGGGATACTACACGACCTTAGTACCGAATCGGGCCGCGAGTCACTGGTCGTCGACGGCGATGTTCTTGCGGGCGTTGAGGTCCTTCAACTGCGTGTCCGGGACGGTGACGACGCGAGCTGTTTCAACCTAAACCGGGCCCAGAGACCGCGGTTGCTTGGAGTCGAGCCTGACAGGCTGGCCGATCGCGGCTCTTTCAGCTTCGCCGGTGCTGAGGGACAGGCGTTGTGGAAACTGCTCAATGATCGTGAGGACGACGAAATCGTGCCGGCGATTGGGGATTATCCGACCATAAAATGGGCACTCGGCAAATCTGTGGGCGACCAAATCGAGTATGACGATGAGAAAGGACGCAAGTTTAGGGTGCGTCTGGTCGCAATGTTGGAGAATTCGATCCTTCAGGGCAGTCTGCTTATCGCTGAGGATCGATTCGTCGAGCGTTTTCCGTCGGAGGCCGGGTACAGGCTGCTACTGATCGATACACCCGCCGAGAAGGTCGAAGCGGTGGCCGACCATCTCTCCGCCCGCCTGACGGACTTCGGATTGGCTTTGACGACCACCAAAAAGCGGCTGGCTGCCTTCAGTGAAGTGGAGAACACATATCTGTACATATTCCAGATTCTGGGCGGTCTGGGGCTTGTTCTCGGCAGCGTTGGGGTAGGGCTCGTCGTGCTGCGCAACATGCTCGAGAGGCGAAATGAGCTTGCAATGCTGCGGGCCGTAGGCTTTAATGGCGCGGCGCTGCGCCGCATGGTCTTTTACGAGCATTCCGGGCTCATGCTCGGCGGGCTTGTGAGCGGGGTGATTGCCGCGCTGGTAGCGGCCGGTCCGGCCTTGCGAACAGGCGGGGCGTCCGTGCCGTATGTCTCTCTGGTGCTGACAGTGGCCGGTATTGCGCTGAGCGGTATTGTGTGGATATGGATTGCGACGACGTTTGCCCTCGGCGGCGGTATGTTGCAGGCACTTAGAAACGAGTAGGCGCCGGGGCGCGCTGACGGGAAGAGTATGAGAGAGTCCGCTTTTGCGAAGATAATACCTGTCGGATTAGCTGTCGTGGGGGTTGTTCTGATTTTCGTCTGGCTCAGTTCCGACGCCGGCTCGGAGTTGACATATCGCATTGGCGGAACCGACGGCACGCCGCCTGAGAAGGTCGCAGATACCAACGAACCTGTCAAAATAGCAGGCGAGCTGGCCACCTTCGACGGCGTACCGGCCGATCTGCCTGGTGGGTGGCCGCAGTTCAGGGGGCCGAACTTCGATGCAATAAGCACGCAGGAAATCAAGCTGGCCAGGACCTGGCCGGCGGCCGGGCCGAAAGTCCTTTGGTCTGTCGACGTGGGGCCCGGGTACGCCGGTGTTGCGGTTCTTGCCGGGCGCGTGTACATGATTGACTACGATGTCGATGCGCAGGCCGATGTTGTTCGTTGCCTGTCGCTCCAGGACGGCAGAGATATCTGGCGGTACTCATATCCGGTGGCGATCAAGGCCTCGCATGGGACGATGAGCCGGACCGTGCCGGCGGTCTCGGACAAATATGTCGTGACCATAGGGCCGAAATGCCATGTTACATGCCTGGACGCGGCCACGGGCGAGTTTCGCTGGATGTACAATCTTGTCAGAGAATTCAACACGATCGTGCCGGAGTGGTATGCGGGGCAGTGTCCACTCATAGACGACGGCAAGGCAATAATCGCCCCGGCGGCAACCGCAGACGACGACAGGGCCTCAGTCGTCCCGACCGGCGGCCTTGCTGACAGCGGGCATACGATCGCCGCCGAAGGTGTCCTCATGATGGCCGTCGATTGCCAGACAGGCGAAATCGTCTGGCAGACCCCGAATCCGGACGGCTGGATAATGACTCATTCGTCTATTGTGCCGATGGAATTCAAGGGCAGGCGTTTCTACGTCTACAGCGGCGGCGACAATAAGAAGGGGGGCGTCGTGGGGGTCTCGGACTTGGACGGCAGCGTCCTGTGGAAGACCGACAAGTGGAGGTTGAAACACAGCGTGCCCACGCCGGTAGTCGTCGGCCAAGACGGGATATTCCTGACCGCCGGCTACGGCCAGCGGAATATCGGCTGCGGCATGCTGCGCCTCCGTGAGAGCGGCGGAGCGGTATTGGCGTCACTGGAGTACGTCTACCCACCGGATGTGTTTGGCTCGATACAGCAGAGCCCAATCTATTACGACGGTTACATCTACGGCGTCAGGCCCGACAAGCAGTTGGTCTGCCTGGCGCCGGACGGCAACGTTGTCTGGACCAGCACGACTGCCAACAAGTTCGGAAGAAACGGCGGCCCGTACGCGATTGTGAACGGGCTGCTCTACATTATGGACGATGAAGGCAAGTTGACTCTGGCCGAGGCCACCCCCGAAGGATACCTTCCGCTGGCACATGCCAAAGTCCTGGACGGACGCGAGTCCTGGGGCCCAATGGCCATCGCCGGAAACCGAATGATCGTACGCGACACGCTCAAGATGATATGCCTCGACATATCCGAGCAGTAGATCGACCGCGTTGAAGACAGAAACCGTTTGTGCTATAATCGCTTTCACAAAAGACGGCTGGCATAATCAAATGAAGAGAAGGAAGATAGATGTCAACATACTCGTCGGCTTGCTCGTCGCTGCGGCGGTCGTAGTCGGCATTGTTTCGGTTGTAAAGCTCGACGTGGCCGGCAACAGGGGAAGCGGTCTGGGCAAGGAGTTCACGTACGACATCGCAAAGCTGGCGCACGTCGATCCGAACCTAATTGTCTACGAAGAGTCTGCCGAGCCGATCAGCACGGGTTTTACCGCGGCCAAGGCCATCGCCATCAGTGCAGAAGGCTCGGTCTATGTCGCCGGCGACGGGTCAGTTCGCAAGTTTGCCGCCAGCGGCGCCCTGTTAGATGAGATCAACCTCGGCCAGACACCCGGCTGCCTGGCCGTTGCGGCCGACGGTACGATCTTTGTCGGGCTAAGGGACCACGTTGAAACATACGATGCTCAGGGTCAGCCCCTGTCAAGCTGGCGAAGTTTGGGGTCCGATTCCATCCTGACGAGCATTGCCGTTTCACCAGAAGACGTCTTCGTCGCCGACGCCGGAAATCGTCTCGTTTTTCGCTGCGACCGGCAGGGTAATGTTGTTGCCCAGATTGGCGCCAAAGACGCAGCTAGGAATGCCCCCGGCTTTGTGATTCCGAGTGGCTACTTCGATCTGGCCGTCTCGGCGGACGGACTGCTGCGGGTTGTTAACCCGGGCAAGCTGCGAGTCGACGCCTACACGTTCGATGGATATTTCGAGTTCTCCTGGGGGCATCGCTCGGTGGAGATAGACGGATTTTGCGGATGTTGCAACCCCGTGAACATTGCCGTGCTTCCGGACGGTGGCTTTGTCACATGTGAAAAGGGTCTGGTCAGAGTGAAGATATACGACTCCCAGGGCGAATTCGAGAGCGTCGTCGCCAGCCCGGCTCAGTTGGTCAGGGATGGCGATGTCAGAGTGTGTGACCTGCCCGAGGAGTGTCAGGCGGGCGGTTTCGATGTCGCCGTCGACAACACCGGGCGCATCTTTGTGCTGGATACGATCAAGAATGTTGTAAGAACGTTTACCAGGACGAAAGGCCGATAGTGAGAAAGCGGTTTAAAGATCTTCAGAGTCGCAGAGAACTCTTTGCGGGAGTCTGCCGATACGGGGCACTGGGGCTGCTGGTCGTCGGCGCCGGCGGTATTTTCGCCAAGAGGCGAAGGCTGCTTGGCCAGGGCAGATGTATAAGCAGCCGAGCGTGTGCCGGCTGTGAAATCCTTGCCCAATGCGATCTGCCGCGGGCCCTGAGTACGAAAGAAACCCTGATCGGAGGGGACAATGTCGGAGAATAGTAAGCCAATAGGCCGGCGGGATTTGCTCAAGGACGGCCTGCGGGGCGGTTGCCTGATTGGCCTCGGTTTGGTTGCAGGCTCAGCGGCTCACAAGAACAGGAAGGTCGATATGGTTTGGCAGATCGACCCGTATACGTGTGCCTCGTGCGGCAACTGCGCGACTTATTGTGTGCTGGAAGACTCGGCGGTGAAGGTCGTACAGCTCTACGAGATCTGCGCGTACTGCGATTTCTGTCCCGGCTATTTCGAACCGGAGGCGGAATTGGAGCCGGGTGCCGAAAACGAGCTGTGCCCCACCGGAGCGATTACTCGCAAATTCATCGAGGAGCCCTACTACGAGTATACGATAGATGAGGCTCTGTGCATCGGTTGTGCCAAGTGTGTCAAGGGCTGTGCCGCCTTTGGAAACGGCTCGCTGTTCCTGCAGGTGCGACACGACCGCTGCCTGAACTGCAACGAGTGTGCGATTGCCGCGGCTTGTCCTTCAGGGGCGTTCAAGCGGGTTCCCGCCGACGAGCCTTACCTACTCAAGAGGGCAGACCACTCTTAATGATGCGTGTGAGCAAAATCACAATCGGCCTGGCTCTGTCCCTGATCTTGTGCGGTATCGCACTTGGGCTCGAACAATTTCCCCCTCCGGATTTCGTCGAGACCGAGCACGTGATGCCGAGTCCGACGACGCCGAATCCGCGTCTGGACGTCTACGAGTACGTGGATGCCGTCGTGCTGTTGGCCGCGCTCGGGTTGTCGTCATATCTTGTCCTCAGAAAGCGCAGCCGCCGGGCCGTGTTTGTTCTGATGCTGTTTTCACTTGTCTATTTCGGCTTCTGGCGAGAGGGCTGTGTCTGTCCGATCGGATCGACTCAGAATGTCGTCCTGTCGGTTTTCGACAAGGACTATGCAGTGCCTGTGGTGGTTCTGGTGTTCTTCCTGCTGCCGCTTCTGTTTACCCTGTTTTTTGGAAGGACGTTTTGTGCGGCGGTATGCCCTCTGGGAGCAATACAGGATCTGGTGTTGCTGCGCCAGACCAAGGTGCCGCGCTGGGCTGAGAGTGCGCTGCGTCTGATCGCCTATGTCTACCTGGGGGCGGCGGTGCTGTTTGCGGCGACCGGCAGCGCCTTTCTGATCTGCAGGTATGATCCGTTCGTGTCGTTCTTCCGCCTGACCGGCGGCCTGAACGTTCTTGTTCTCGGCGGGTGCTTCTTGCTGATAGGCCTGTTCGTTGGCCGGCCCTACTGCCGGTTCGTATGTCCCTACGGTGTAATTCTCAGGCAGCTTTCGCGCATATCGAAATGGCGCGTCACGATTACTCCCGACGAGTGCGTCCACTGCAAGCTGTGCGAAGATGCCTGTCCTTTCGGTGCTATCAGAGAGCCTGCGAGCGAATGGCCCGCACAGGACTACAAGAAGGCCAAAAAAAGACTGGCGGTACTGATCCTTCTTCTGCCTGTGTTAATGTTGGCAGGCGGATGGATGACCTCCGGCGCAAAGCGCGTGACCGCGCGGATGCATGAAACCGTCAGACTTGCCGAGCGAATTTACTCAGAGGAAACGGGCCAGGTGACCGATACCACCGATGCCAGTGCGGCGTTCCGAGCGACCGGCAGGGCTATTGAGGAACTCTACGCTGAGGCCGATGGTATCCGCGACAAGTTCGACACCGGAGGCTGGATCTTCGGTGCCTTCGTGGGGCTCGTGGCGGGCGTCAAACTCATCGCCCTCTCGGTCTGGCGCCAGAGGACCGATTACGAAGCCAGCAGGGCAAGCTGCCTGGCGTGCGGGCGATGTTACAAGTACTGTCCGAGAGAACACGTAAGGTTGGAAAAATTGAAAGAACCGACAGGTGAGCTATGAGCGAATCTGGCAACGATAATTCATCTCTGAATGCCGGCTCTGTATCTCCGTGGTATCGAACTGCGATAGCAACGGCTGTAGTAGGTGCGGCGTTCTCGCTAATTGTGTGCCTGTTCATGGCGGCCAATTACGGTCGCAGCAGGGTCATCGACACGCCGGCCGAGTTGGAGCTGCTCGCGCTGCGGGCCGAAATCCCCAACCGCCCCGACGACGAACAACTGCTCTCGCGAATTCGCCAGTTGGATCTGGAGATAAGACAGAAACGGGCACGTGCAATCTTTCGCTCGCGAAGGGGCAGCTATCTGCTTTTGGGAGGTGTTATCGTGTTTCTAATCGGCGCCAAGTGCGCGGATTCTCTGAAGAAGAGATTGCCGGCGCCTCCTTCGCAGGATGACCGACAGAAGGTACAGGCCCGCGACGCCACATGGGGTCGATGGGCTGTCATCGCCGCCTGCGCGATGCTGGTCCTTGGAGTGTTCTCTCTTATGGCGGGATCGCGGGTCGATTTTGCCGACAAGGGCGAGTCGCCGCTCAGTCGGTATCCTTCGATCGAAGAGGTCAAAAGGAACTGGCCATCATTCCGCGGCCCAAACGGCAGCGGCATAAGCGCCTATACGAACATCCCGACCAAGTGGGACGGCGAGACGGGCGACGGAATTCTATGGAAGACAAAGGTCCCGCTGGGGGGCAATAACTCGCCGGTCGTGTGGGACGACCGGGTCTTTCTCGCCGGCGGCGACGCCAACGATCTTCAGGTCTACGGTTTCGACGCCAATTCGGGACGCCTTCTCTGGACAGGTGATGTCACGCGCGTGCGTCCCAAGCCGGGCGAAGAACCGTTCGAGCCCTACGAGGCTACGGGTTATTCCACGCCGACGGTGGCGACAAACGGCCGGCAGGTCTGCGCCATATTTGTAACCGGAGACGTTGGCTGCTTCGACCTCACCGGTCGCAAGCTCTGGCAGAAGAGTCTGGGTCTTCCCGAGAGCGCCTACGGATACGCCGCATCGCTTGCGATATACCAGGACATGATATTGATCCAATTCGATCAGGGAGGCATCGACGACGGCATCTCCGAGTTGATAGCTCTCGACGGCCCGACTGGAAAGGTCCTCTGGAGGAAGAAACGGCCCGTAGCCAATTCCTGGAGTTCGCCGGTTGTTGCCGGGATCGGCGACAAATTCCAGTTGATTACCTGCGCCGATCCGTGGGTGATAGCCTATGACCCGCCGAGCGGCTCAGAGTTGTGGCGGGTAGAGTGCCTGGCCGGCGACATCGCAGCGACACCTGTCTGCGCAAACGGGCTGACCTTTGCCATAGAGCCTTATTCGAAAACCGTTGCCATCCGCACAGACGGCCAGGGAGAAGTCACAGAGACTCACATCGCCTGGACCAACGAGGACGGCGGCCCGGATGTCTGTTCTAGCGTGACCGACGGCGAGGTACTTCTGAACATGGCCGATGGATTGCTCAGCTGCCTGAAGGTTTCCGATGGGACTATGATGTGGGAGCAGGACCTGAGAGCCTATTTCTACGCTTCGCCGTCTCTGGTTGGCGAGAAGCTGTATTTGCTCGACGACAAAGGCACAATGCTCATTTCTGAGTACAAGCCGAAATACAAGGAACTGGCCAAGTGCAGGCTGGGCGAGGAATGTCGCGCTTCTCCGGCCTTTGCTGACGGCCGCATATATATCAGAGGGGTGGAAAGTCTTTACTGCATAGGCGGAGCGAAAGCCGATGCGGCCAAGCCAGGTGTTCCGGCGACGGCTCCTTATCCCTCTGTCGAAGAGGTCAACAGCAACTGGGCATCCTTTCGCGGACCCGGCGGCAGCGGCATTAGCGCCTACTCAAACATCCCGGCCAAGTGGGACGGCGAAACGGGCCAAGGAATTCTCTGGAAGACGAAAGTCCCGGTCGGCGGCAATAACTCGCCTGTCGTCTGGGGCGAGCGTGCATTCCTTGCCGGCGGCGACGCGAACGATCTGCAGGTCTACTGCTTTGACACAACTTCGGGGCGACTTCTCTGGACGGGTGACGTCACTCGCGTGCGCCCGAAGGCGGGCGAAGATCCGTTCGAGCCGTTCGAGGACACCGGTTATTCGACGCCCACGATGGTGACCAACGGACGGCAGGTCTGCGCCATATTCGTGACCGGCGACGTCGGTTGCTTCGATTTCAACGGCAAGAAGCTCTGGGAGAAAAGCCTGGGTCTTCCCGACAGTGCCTATGGCTACGCCTCATCGCTGGCGATATACCGCAATACCATATTGATCCAGTTCGATCAGGGGGGCGTCGACGACGGAATCTCCGAGATGATAGCTCTGGACGGGCCCTCCGGCAAGGTTGTCTGGAAGCAGAAACGGCCGGTCGCCAATTCCTGGAGTTCGCCAATAGTCGCCGGAATCGGTGAGACGTTTCAATTGATAACCACTGCCGATCCTTACGTGATAGCCTACGACCCGGCTGACGGCGCAGAACTCTGGCGTCTCGAGGGCCTGGCCGGCGACATCGCGGCAACGCCGGTTTACGCAAACGGGCTGGTCTTTGCCGTAGAGCCATACTCGAAGATGGTTGCCATTCGCGCCGATGGCAGGGGTGACGTTACTGAGACGCATATAGCCTGGACCAACGAGGACGGCGGGCCGGATGTTTGCTCGCCCGTGACCGACGGCGAGGTGATTATTCACTTGGCCGATGGATTGCTGACTTGTCTCAAGGTCTCGGACGGAACAATGCTGTGGGAAGAGGATTTGAGAGCATATTTTCTTGCATCGCCAAGCCTGGTTGGCGACAAACTGTATGTGCTTGACGAAGAGGGCGTTATGTCCATCGCCGAATACAAGCCCAAGTACAAGGAACTGGCCAAGTGCAGGCTGGGCGAGAAATGTCACGCCTCCCCGGCCTTTGCGGACGGGCGCATATATATCAGAGGATTCGAGAACCTGTACTGCATAGGTGAAAAGCCGAGGCAGGAGCCCTGATGAGTGATCCGGATTTAACATTTGTGGATCAGGCGGTCGAGAGGATCGGTACGGCCAAAGAGAAGGTGCTGGAGATTCTCCAGGCCGTTCAGGGCGAGTACGGGTATCTGCCCAAAGAGGGGCTCGAACGTATCTGCGAAACGACCGAAATCACCCCGGCGACGATCGCTGGAGTTTCGACGTTCTACAACCAGTTCAGGCACCGCCCGGCCGGAAAGCATATTGTCAACGTCTGTGTCGGCACTGCCTGTCATGTCAAAGGTGCCACCCAGATTTACGATGCCTTCAAGCGTTACCTTAAGATTCCCGATGACGACGATACCGACACCGAGAGGTTATTCACTATTGAAAAGATCGCCTGCTTGGGCTGCTGTACGCTCGCCCCGGCGGTGCAGATAGGCCAGATCACATACGGGCACGTGACGCCGGACTCGGTTTCGACGGTTCTGGCGGATTATCTGCGTCAGGAGAAACTCAGGGCCGCCGAGCGGACGAAGGGCCCCGCTCAGGTCGCCGCCATAGCGCCGGGCGGCGAAATACGCCTCGGTCTGGGCTCATGCTGTGTCGCCCGCGGCAGCGGTAAGCTGCAAAAGGCCCTGGATGAGACGCTGCGGCAGACCGGGATAAATGTGCCCGTCAAGCGGGTAGGCTGTGTGGGGATGTGTTACCAGACACCGCTTTTGGAAATCGTGCTGGGCGGTGACAGATCATACCTGTATGCCCAGGTGGAGCCTGAAGATGCCAGGGCAATCGTTCTGCGGCACTTCAAAATGCCCGGGATGAAAAGGCGAATCTCCAGCGCGGTTTCCGGGGTGCTGGACAGTATCCTGACCGATCAGACGAGCGAGCCGGTGACGCGTCACTCGATCAACGTGCGGGAGGGACACGTCGCCGATTTCCTGGGCAAGCAGGTCCACATCGCTACCGAGCACTGCGGCGTCATCGATCCAGTCGATCTCGACGAGTATCTGAGCAAAGACGGGTTCAAGGCCTTGCGGATGTGCATTGACGATCTGGACGCCGAGCAGACAATCGCCGAGATCCAGAGGAGCGGTCTTCGCGGCAGGGGAGGTGCGGGCTATCCGACGCACCTGAAATGGGCCGCCGTGCGGCGCGAGAAATCCGAGAAGAAATACATAGTCTGCAACGGCGACGAGGGCGATCCCGGCGCATTTATGGATCGCATGCTGATGGAGTCCTATCCGTACAGGCTGCTCGAAGGCATGGTCATTGCCGCCCGCACCGTCGGCGCCGATGAGGGTTATCTCTACATTCGCGCCGAATATCCCTTGGCGATCGAACGCGTGAGCGAGGCGATAGAGAAATGCCAACAGCACGGATTTCTCGGCGATGACATCATGAAAAGCGGATTCTCGCTGCGGCTTAAGATCATGCCCGGCGCCGGGGCGTTCGTATGCGGCGAAGAGAGCGCCCTGATGGCGAGCATCGAAGGGCGGCGGGGAACACCACGGCTGCGACCTCCGTTCCCGGCCCAGAGCGGACTCTGGGAAAAGCCGACTCTCATCAACAACGTCGAGACATATGCAGCGGTCCCGTGGATAATCCGCAGTGGATCTGCCGAGTTTGCCAATCTCGGTACGGGCGCGAGCAAGGGGACGAAGGTCTTTGCCCTGGCGGGTAAGGTGGCGCGGGGAGGGCTTATCGAAGTTCCCATGGGGATATCCATACGCGAGATCGTTGAGGAAATAGGCGGTGGCATTGGAGGGGGGCTGAGGTTCAAGGCCGTGCAGGTCGGCGGGCCTTCAGGCGGATGTGTTCCCGCATTGCTGGCCCACACGCCGGTGGACTACGAGACGCTCAAGAACGTTGGAGCCATGATGGGCTCGGGCGGTCTGGTTGTGCTCGATGAGACCGATTGCATGGTTGATATCGCGAGGTATTTTCTCGAATTCACTCAGAACCAATCCTGTGGTCGATGCACGTTCTGCCGGATAGGCACCCGGCGCATGCTGGACATTCTCGAAAGGCTTTGCGCGGGCGAGGGCAAGAAGACTGACATCGATGAACTTGAACACCTGGCCGAGATAATAAAGGCGTCGAGCCTTTGCGGGCTTGGCAAGACGGCGCCTAATCCGGTTCTTTCGACGATCAAATATTTCCGCAGCGAGTACGAGGCCCACATCGAGAAACGCTGCCCGACAGCCAAATGCAAGGCGCTGATTTCGTACACGGTGACAGATGACTGCATCGGCTGTACGTTGTGCGCCCAACACTGCCCGGTCGATGCGATTGAGTACAAGCCGTACGAGAGGCACGAAGTCGACGACGAGAAATGTATTCGCTGCGGCACGTGCAAGACCATCTGCCCGGCCGAGGCGGTGAAAGTTGAGTAGAGATGGCGAAGCTGACTATAGATGACCGCCAAATAGAGGTTGCCAACGGAGCAACGATTCTTGATGCTGCGGGCAAACTGGGAATCGAGATCCCCACACTTTGTTTCTTGAAAGGCTGCAGACCTTCGACGAGCTGCATGGTATGTGTGGTGCAGGTCGAGGGATTCGCCTCTCTAGTGCCGTCCTGTGCGACTGTTGCCGTTGATGGCATGAAGGTCCACAGCGACTGCGAGCAGGTTCGCGAGGCGAGGAAGGCGGCTCTGGAGCTGCTGCTCAGCGACCACGTGGGCGACTGTCTCGGGCCCTGTCACACCATATGCCCGGCGCAGATGAACATCCCTCTGATGATTCGTCAGATAGCAGCCGGGGACATGTCCGGTGCTATCGCCACGGTCAAGAAGGATATTGCACTGCCCGCAGTGCTGGGACGGATTTGCCCAAAACCCTGCGAACGCGGATGCAGGCGGGCAGCCCTTGACGATGCGGTCTCGATTTGTCTTCTCAAACGCTACGCCGCTGACGTCGATTTGGATTCAGCAAAGCCTTATTCACCTGTTCCCAAGAGCAAGGCCGGCAAGAGCGTCGCTGTTGTCGGTGCCGGGCCGGCGGGTTTGGCTGCTGGTTACTACCTCCGACAGGCTGGTTATGACTGTACCATATTTGACGAGCGAGAAAAACCGGGAGGGATGTTGCGGTACGGAGTCAACGAAGACGAATTGCCGAGAGATGTACTTGATAAGGAGATTGCCCTGGTCGAGAAGCTGGGCGCCGAATTCCGTTGCCGGACGAGAATTGGTAGCAGTCTTTCGCTTGAGGATCTGCGCAGGGATTTTGACGCCGTCTTTGTCGCGGTTGGTACGTTGGAGCCCGAAGGGGTCGAGTCGATGGGCCTAAAGGCCGGGCGCAACGGCATTGCGGTAGACGGCAAGACCTACCAGACAAACTTGGCCGGTGTGTTCGCCGGTGGCGATGCAGTCCACAAGAGGAAACTGACAGTTCGCTCCGTCGCCGACGGTAAGGAAGCTGCCGTCTCTATTGACCAGTATCTGTCTGGCGAGGAAGTGACAGGGCCGGCCAGGCCTTTCAACACTCGCATCGGCAAGATCCGGGACCAAGAGAAGGAGGTATTCGTCGCTTGCGGGGCCACCGATTCGCGGCAGTCACCGGCGCAGAAGGGCGACGGGCTGACCGACGAGCAGGCTCGCCTTGAGGCCGGTCGCTGTCTGCATTGTGACTGTAGAAAAGCAGACAATTGCCGGCTGAGGGAGCATTCTGAAGGCTATGGTGCCCGGCCGGGGCGATACAAGGGTGATCGCAGACCATTCGTCCAGCAACTGCAACATCCGGAGGTGATCTACGAGCCGGGCAAGTGCATAGACTGTGGCCTTTGCATTCAGATTGCCGCCACCGCGGGGGAAAGACTCGGACTGGCCTTTGTCGGTCGCGGCTTCGATGTTCGGGTCGCCGTGCCGTTCGACTACTCGATGGCTCAGGCCCTCGAGCACGCCGCGGCAAAATGCGTAGCGGCATGTCCGACCGGGGCATTGGCATTCACTGGGTGATTACAGAGTCTTGACAAACGAAGGAAGACCCTGTATAAACGCGCTGGTCAATACTCACTCTAGTTGGAGAAGAATAATGAAATTGCAGAAAGTAGTCAAGGTGTACGCGCTGACATCCGCCTTTGTTGTTTATCTAAGTGTATTTGGCCTAAAGGGTTACAGTGTGGCTCGGGCGGCGGATTGGCCCAACTACCGGGGTCCCGGCCATAACGGTATAACCAGTGAAACCGAGTGGAAATCTAGCTGGGGTAGTTCTGGTCCCAGGGAACTCTGGAAAAAGTCCATCGGCATAGGTTTTTCTTCGATGGCGGTTGCCGACGGCCGGGTATACGCCATGGGTAATACCGGCAAGAAGACCAACACGGATATCGTCTATTGCTTCGACGCGGTGACAGGCCAGGAGAAATGGACTCACTCGTACCCTTGCCCGCTACAGCCCAAGTATTACGAGGGCGGCACCCTCTCGACGCCCACCGTCGACGGTGACAAGGTCTACACCCTGAGCAAGATGGGCACCCTGTTCTGTCTTGACGCGACCAATGGGAAGGTTGTCTGGCGGAAGGAATTGAACAAAGAAATGGGCAAAGAGTTGCCCACGTGGCATTTCGCTGGCTCTGGGCTGGTCGTCGACGAGATGCTCGTTTTGAATATCGGCGACGCGGGCCTTGCGCTGAATAAGAATACGGGCGCGACGATCTGGTCCAACGGACAGGGTCAATGCGGTTACGCCACCCCAGTGCCGTTTGTCATGGGAGGCCAGCGATCTCTGGCTATCTTCGGTAAGGATTCGATCATCGCCGTCTCACCGACTGACGGCAGGAAGCTCTGGCAGTATCCGTGGAAGAACAGGGTGGATGTCCACGCTGCCGACCCGATTGTTTTTGGCGATAACGTCTTCATCTCGTCGGGCTATAACAAAGGCTGTGCGCTTCTCGAAATCAAAGATGGCAAGGCCACCATGGTCTGGGAATCCAAGGTAATGCGCAATCACATGAACTGCTGCGTACTGTTCGACGGATTGCTGTATGGCTTCGACGAGTCGGAACTGAAGTGTATCGTCCCGCAGGACGGCACCGAGAAGTGGGGCGATAAGAGTTTAGGCAAAGGCTCGCTCATTATGAGCGCCGATGGCAGAATGATACTCATGAGCGACAAGGGCGAACTGGTAATCGCCCAGGCCAATCCGCAGCAGTTCACTATTCTGGCCAGAGCGCAGGTCCTGCCCAAGGGTAAATGCTGGACTACCCCGGTGCTCGCCAACGGCAGGATCTACGCCCGCAATACGGCGGGAGATATGGTCTGCGTCGACGTCGGCAGTTAATGGTTTGAGGAAGTACTCGGAAGGGACACAACATGAAGAAGATCGAGTGGGACGACAGCCTGTCTGTGGGTGTGGATTTGATCGACGAACAGCACAAGATGTTAATACAGCGGCTGAACGATTTGTCGAAGGCCATTGAAATGACTCAGGGCGAGGGCAACATTGTCCAGACGCTCGACTTTTTGATCGAGTACACCGACTTCCACTTCTCTGCTGAAGAGAAATGCATGGTCGAGCACGATTATCCCGGACTCGCGCCTCAAAAAAGGCAGCATGAAGAATTCAAGAAATCTTTGAAAAACCTCGTGGACGACTACGAATACGAAGGCGTGACGCGGGCGCTGACCACTTCGGTCAACGTCTTTCTGATCAACTGGCTGGTAAATCACATCAAGGCAGTCGACCACAAACTCGGCGAGTTCCTGCAGGAAAAGGGTGTTGAAGGAGACAAGCTGTGAGTGCTCTTCGTAGCATTTGGCGGTTGGTGGTCGCCCTGCCGGTCACTGGGATGATTCTGGGCAGCGGCTGCGTCGAAGAAAGCAGAACACCTGTTGCCTGCATGGAGCGTGCCGTTTTCGGTGATCCATCTCAATCGGCGTACATACTGCCATATCCCGTTGGCGATTCTTACAGACTCATGCAGGGATATTGCTACCCCGAAGGAGGGCACAGGAACCAGCTTGCCTATGATTTCGAGACGCCTGTTGGCACCCAGATTATTGCCTCTCGCTCCGGTACCGTGATGAAAGTTCGCAGCGATCTACCTGATGACGGCAAACAGCCCGAATCTGGCCAGCACAATCACATTATGATCAGGCACGATGACGGCACGGTAGCCTTTTATGCGCATCTACAGCAGCACAGCGTCCTGGTCAAGGTTGGAGACAATGTGTTTCAAGGCCAACCGATTGCCGAAAGCGGCAATTCCGGAAACACGCAGGGAATGCCACACCTGCATTTCGGGATCTACGAGGGTTGGCCCGCCAGGGAGGGTTTTGACGTGCCTGTGAACTTCAGAAACGCCGAGGGGACTCTCGACAAGCGGAGAGGCCTGCGCCCCGGAGGCTACTTCAGGGCACTTCCATACTGACATGCTGGCTGTGACCACCTGCCTTGTGCGGCGAAATACAGTCTGAGTCTGGCTATTATCCTGCCTCGGTGATGTTGTCCCATGTCAGGTGCAGCTTTCTTGCTGCATAACCTGCTTCTTTGAGATAGTCTCCGTAAGTGCTTATCCAGTGAGAATCACGAACTTCACTTTTCAGCCTCCTCCAATTGCCAATTATCCTGACGTCCTGTTGTGAGCGGCAGATTTCGTAATACGGATTGCGAATCACTTCACCCTTAAAACCCAGCCAGCGCCCGCTGCTGTATTCAGGATCGATGAATGTCAGTTCCTGCCCGATGGGCATCTCCACCTTCGGCGCTGCGCCGTATTCGGATTCGTAATGTGTGGTAATTTCCGTTGGATCATAGTTCACGCCATCCATCCGGCGCGGTGCTATGCAATGGGCACACGTCACTTCGCCGTTATGGGGAAATGTCGAGTTGTGTAGAAAAACGGGTTTGCCGGAAATATGTCGCAGGAGTACGCCCGGCGGAATAATCACAAAATCCGATTCGCAAAAGGCCATATAACCCTCGTCGTTGAGCAGGCCGAGTGTCAGGCAGGCCGTGGTTTCCGACATTGGCATAACGGTCGCCATACAGTTTCTTATCGTAAAGGCGCTCGCGTTGTGCTCGAGCATCATGTCCTTGAAGATCCGGTAGAGGAGGAAACAATTCTCGACAAATACCATGTCAGTTTTCAAAGTTGTGTTGGGTATGGCGACATACCGTTTTGCCCATTCCTTTGATTTTCGCACAAGGCCTTTGTCGACTCTGGCGCTTCTGATCCGTTTGGCAAGATCGTCATAGCTAACGTCAATGATTTCCATGCCGAATTTATTTGCGGCGACTTGTGGCGCTTGCGGACTGTATTTTCCCCATGGACCTCCTAGCGTTACGATCTTAGTTCCGACAAAATTCCTCACCGCATACAGTGCCTTCAGTCGCCATTTCAATTCATCGATCTGGTCGATCACGACATCATCTACATGGACGTATTTGCCCTGTTTGAGGGCTTCCTCGGCTGTTTCCTTTTCTGTCTGAAGGTACCTAACGCTCAAGGCTTCGTACCAGTAATAGACCGGGCCGGAGCTCTTTCGTGCAAATATGATGGTGTCTCGTTCTCTTGAGATGCAGGCGCCAAGCAAGTCTCCTCCGCCTCTGGCAGGATAGACTATAACTGCGTCGAAGTGGCGACGATTTACTTCTTGAGCATCCTGAACTGTCTTGACTTTCACTATCGGCAGTATTTCGACGGGAAATTCCGCCGTCTTGGCCAGCATCCGCAATTGCTGCGTTATTCGAGATGCTTCCAGATCGGCAGCCTCGTCGTTTTGAATTCCCCCCCATGACTTGTAAGATCGTTGCTTCACATAGGCCGAGACCGTGTACATCAGCACCGGCTGGACTTTGAGTGCTTTGCCGAACTGCACAAGCGGCTCGTCGGGATTCCAGTCTTCAATCTGTCTGCCGGCATATAAGGGCGCAACGGCGGCAAGACTTACAGATGCCGTCCCCATCGCTGACAGTCCAAGAAACACTCTGCGATTCATTTGGCACGAACAACACGCCATGGTTACCTCCAGCAGCAGAATAAATTACAGGAAATCTGATTTCAAAGTTCAGAGGTGATTATAGAACGCCGGAGGTAACGATTCAACAGAAGAAAAACAAATGCGATTGTCAGGCGAAACCTAATAGCCGGTCATCTTGTATCGCTGGCAACTGCATGAACAGTCCAAAGCAAGAGAGCCTCGTCAAGACGAGCACAGTCTCCCAAGGGTCAGGTCGCGAAACTTATAACGAGTTGATTCGCGGCCGATGCCTATAGTGCAAGGCTCGGCAGCAATTCAGGACGCCTGCTGTGGCGGATTTACCCCATAGATCATGCCGTTACGCCGCTTTTGCCCAGTACTCTGCGGATAATGTTGGCTATCTCCTTCCTTGTGACGGGCTTGGCGATGAATTCCTTTATTCCTATGCTTTCGAGTTGGTCAGGACTGACATTTTCAGGAAATCCGGAACATAGAATTATCGGTATATCGGACCTGATCGAGATAAGTTCTTCGGCCAATTGCGTACCTGTCATGTTTGGCATGACCTGGTCGGTGATAACAAGGTCGAACTTGTCGGGTTCCTTCTGAAATGCTTCCAGGGCATCGAGGCTGCTGGTCTTGGCAACGACGTCAAAACCAAGTCGATCCAATATCTGTTTTGTTACATCGACCATCATTTCTTCGTCATCTACCAGAAGTATCAGCTCTTTGCCGTCGGTAGTTGACTCCAATGCCTGAGACTCCTGAATCTCGTTGCCTTCAATTTTGGGAAGGAATATGTCGAAGGTGGTGCCTTTGCCCGGCGTACTGCTAACGGCTATTGCCCCATCATGGCTTTTGATGATTCCATGGACGACAGAAAGTCCCAGTCCGGTCCCCTCATTGACCTTCCTCGTAGTGAAGAATGGTTCAAAGATTCGTTCCAAAACTTCCTTGTCCATTCCACAGCCGGAATCACTGACGCTGATTTGTACATAGGGGCCGGGTGGCAGAAGCTCATCGCCTATTCTGGTCTCCGATTCGAGATTGACATCCTTCAGGATAATCTCCAAAAGACCGCCTTGGTCACGCATTGCATGCGAGGCATTTGTACACAGATTTACCAACACCTGATGAATATGGGTTGGGTCGGCCAGAACGACGCTGGAATCTGCCTGGATCTTCCGGTTGAACTTGATCGTTGCAGGCAGCGATGACCGAAGCATCCCGTGGACTTCTTTGACGATAGAGCTGATCTGGACAGGCTCTTTTTCCTTTTCCTGCTGGTTCTTTCGGCTGAAGGTCAAGATTTGCCTGACCAGCTTTGTTGCGCGGTTAACGCATGACATTATCTGCTCAAGATGATCCCGTAAGGCGGTCGCATCCGAAAGATCATCAAGTGACAATTCCAGGTAACCTTGCATGGCAGCCAGAATGTTGTTGAAATCGTGCGCTATGCCCCCAGCCAGTGTACCTATGGCTTCCATCTTTTGTCGCTGGCTGAGTTGAAGTTCCAGTTCGATCTTTTCCTTTTCGGTCTTCTTTCGCTGCGTAATGTCAAGGCCGTAGGCGTTTACATAACCTGAGCCGACTATAGGTTGCAGGGTCATGAAGAACGTCTGGCCGTCATCGCAGTCCAACTCATACGTCTCACTGCTGTTCGAGCTTGTAATCTCCTGTATTCTCTTGCACCAAAGTTCGGGCAGAGTCTGACCTTCGGCGATTTGCCATGTCTTGAGCACGGGCGAGCTGGCATCATTCGCATACAGAATCTTGCCGTCTCCGGATATTCTCAGAACGGGATTGGGATCTTCGCTGGGAAATTTAGCCAGATTCTCGACTTCTTCAATTGCTCTCTTACTGTCAGTTATATCTCTGATTATTTCCTGTACAATTTCCTTGCCATCGACGTCCATAGTGGAAACGGCAATAGTCACTGTCCTCTGTTCGTCACTGCCCGTCAGGATCTCCGCTTCGATACTGCTTTTTGCAGTTTTGTCGGATTTGACCAGCAGGCTATGATAATGTTCGGCGTTCTCCGCAGGGTAAAGAGTGGTGTGATGCTGGCCTACGATCTGCCTTCTCCTTCTCCCAAATAGTTCTTCAGTCGCCTTGTTGCAGTTTGTGATAACACCGCTGGCGACATCTATCCACACGATAGCGTCCTGTGCGTTGGCGAATGCCAGCCTGAACTTGTTTTCGCTCTCCTGCAATGCCTTGTTCGCCTTCTTCTGCTCAGTGATATCAGATGCTATATGAACAGCTTTGACAATTTGGCCTTTGTTGTCTTTCAAAGGATAGACTTTTATTCTCAGCCATTTATCATTTATCTGATAATCTGTGGTTTCGCTGCGGTTGGTATTACACATGCGTGCCAGTGGACACCTGTCTGCCGGTTCAGGTGAACCATGGAGCAGTTCACAGCAGCTTCGTCCAATGATTTGTTTATAGGATTTTTTCAGGAACCTCGTCATGGCGATGTTACACTGGAGTATTTTTCCTCCAGATATATCGACTATGCAAACACCGTCGGAGATGGCATTGAAAGTCTTCTGCCATTCTCTGGCAAAAACATTGAGCTTCAGCTCTGTCACTACACGTTCAAGAAGACGTCTTTGTCTTCTGTTTACGAGGAACCAGGCAAGTATGATCACCGGCAAAGCCGTACTGACCGCTGCAATAATCTTTGAAATCCTCTGCCAGTATTTGGTGCGCCGATCCGCCAAGACGCTGAGCGCATTATCGACGAACTTCTTCATTCCTTTGTTGTATTCTGACCTTTGCTCTTGGTACTCAGGGCTTTGCAGCAAAGCCTGAGCGTCTTGATGTTTTCCCTGGCGCACCAGAGAAAGAGCTTCTTGTTCCATGTTATCAAGTTTGTGATTGACATAGATTGGTAAGGCCGCCTTTGCGTTCGCGGCATCCTCGGCATTGTTTTTGAAGATATGCAGAATATCCTGAACAGCAGCCTGTACTCGTGGACCAAATTCTTCGTGGCGGCTTATCCACTGGGGCTCTTGGGTGAATGCAGCCATTTTTGCTGACATCGCGAGCACCTCGTCACGGTGCATGGCGATCCCCTCTGTTCTGGTCAATTCCTCAAGCTGAGTTTCAATGGTCCTGATACGGATATATGAGTGCCGGATTTGCCAGGAAGATAGAGCGAGTACTATCGCTATGATTGGGACACAACTTTTCGCCGTGAACAAGCCAAGTACGCGACTATGATGGCGAGGTTCAGGATGTTCTTGCTCGTTTGGCCTTCTGTCACTGTTCATTTTGCGGTCTTTCACCGGTGCGGTCCCTTTCAGATACCTTTTGGGCCCGCTTCCAGAAGCCACTCTTTCTGCTAACGGAACCGCGCCGATGAATATATCGTGCCAAATAAGGTCGTGAGGTCACCTGACAACACCATAACTGCCAAAATCTTTTGCTGTGATGCGGATCGAGCGATATTAAGAGGATCGTGTGCTTTCTTATAGGGTGTCCTGGAGTACCTTGGATATTCTCTAACATCTATCGGACCCAAATACCTGCTAGGCGACAGCAAGATATTCAAGATCTGTCACGAGCGGGCACAACGTTCACTGTCGAGCCAATTCTACTCTTACCATAAGAAGAAATAGGGCCATTGCTTTTTACAGGTAGGAAGCTCGGGCTAGGGCTTGAAATCGAAGGGCTTCAGGATATACTGAGAGATTGTCGCAGTGGTCAGATGCGCTTCTTACGCAAAACAGGCTATGCAATGCAAGAGACGGCATTTTCCATTTGGTTCCTTGCCAAAACGGGATAGTATGATGGCCCTCGTTTATCAATTGCGTTTAACGAAATAGCCAGTCACTCGGTATTACGATGGCTTACCTGGAAGTCTGGAAAAGTGGGACACTCATAACCCGTCGTCGAGTAGATGATCAGATGGCCCGTAAGGGCTGCAGGATTCGT
>Ga0209536_100001283_pt1 | contig 41669 bp, 39 predicted proteins | sample DeeMarSeWOR28_12_FD_187461 | JGI IMG/M metagenome (GOLD analysis project Ga0209536, IMG submission 187461) | Marine sediment microbial communities from White Oak River estuary, North Carolina - WOR-2-8_12 (SPAdes) (version 2) | ecosystem: Environmental > Aquatic > Marine > Intertidal zone >...
TTGCCAAGTCTGTAATGACAAACACCTCTTTCAAAATATGTTCGCGCATGGTTAATGTTATTTTCAATAGCAAGATTAAATGCATAAATGGCTTTCGAAAGATAGCCATCGTGCATGTATCGCCGTCCTTCCTCATACCAATCGTTTACTCCAAATTCCGAGTCCTCAAATTTTCCCACAACACCTCACATTAAATTGGTCGAATTCAAAATTTCTCCACTAAATCGTTTTTCATCGGAAAGAGTCCACTTTTTTTCGATTTTGGCCTCTATACCGGTTTGCTGTACGGCTTTATTTGCATTTTCCAGCAATTGGTTACATTTTTTACAAGGCGGATCGAGACCGATAACTTCAATGTTTATCATTTTCTACCTCAATGGATTCACGCACCAGATACGGTAGATCCGGATAAGCGGGGCTGAAACACTGTAAGTCAATTACTTCGCAACGAATAGCTTACTGTTCCGAAACAGAGAGGAGTGCTCCCCTAACGACCGTTTCCAAAAATTCCGGCTCAACTCGCACCCGGGCGTTAACAATCAAACTGGCTTGCGAAAGCTCTCCAAGGGACACATCACTGACAGTAGGTTCTCCATGAAGATTGGTGATATTTGCCCACATCGATTTCCCGGTGCTTGTCATGGCACATTTCAGGTGTCCGATTTCAGCATTTTCCTATACCGGCACACCTAATTCACTCAACATTTGTCGGACAATAAGCGTATCAGCAAGGTTTTCGCTTTGGTCGTTAGTGATGATACCGACACGTTTTCCTCGCCCGATCAAACCCCTGGTAAGTGCGGCCAAGGCAGTCGTTTTGCCGGATCCTAAAAAACTTCCGGTGAATATCAATTTTACTGGTTTATAAACTGTTAGGCGCTTTGGACTGCTCAATCTAAACCTCCTAAAGCGTTAACCTCAACTGTTGACCAGGACGTTAAAGTAAAGATTATCCGGGCCTGGTCGAAAAATGTTTCGCTATTTTTTTTCTAAATATTCGGCAGCCTACTTAGCCGCTCCGGCTCCGTCGGAGCAGGCGGTGAGCACATGCCACATATCCGTATCGCGCACATCGCCGGCTGCAAACAGACCAAAGACCGATGTCATAAGCGTTTCATTTGTTTTCAGATAACCATCGGGAGTTTTTTGAACCTCGATATTCAATGTTGATATGTTAGGTCGCGACCCAATCGCTAGAAATATACCGTCCACGGCTATGTTCTGTTGGTCTTTTTCTTTAGATGTGAGTTCTATACCGTCGACGACTTCTTGACCGTTATAACCGGTCACTTCGGTGCTCATTATTAACGTAATGTTGTTTTGCTGCTCGATTTGATTTTTATGAACGGCATCCATTATGAGGGTATCGCTGCGACAGATGAGCAGAACTTTATCGGCTATTCGAGCCAGGGTGAGCGCGTGCTGTGCAGCGGCATTATCACTGCCGACAACATCCAACGTGGCATTTTTGCCTCGGCATAAGGGTCCATCACATATTGAATAAAAATGAACACCCCTCAAATTGGTATTGAAAACCGCTAATCTTTTGGGAACCCGGCCGGTAGCAACAATGGCACTGGGTGTGCGGTATTCTTTGCCATCGACATCGACACCGATGAAGAGCGTATCTTTATGGCTAAGGTGTTCCAGACGGGTTAGTGTAAAGAATGCGCCTTCATTTTGAGCTTGTTGGAATGTCATGGTGCCGAATTGGGTTCCGGATATCCCCTCCATGAATCCGAGAAAGTTCGCCAGATATTCGATCATGTAGGTACTGCCACCGGGTATATCGCCAATAACAATTGTATTCAGTCCCAACCGCTGACCATAAAGGGCGGCCGTCATTCCGGCTGGCCCTGTTCCCAGGATCATCAAGCCATATTGCTCTTCAGCCATTTTTAAGTCGCCTTGAAAAGAATAGACACTAGCTCAACCATGGTATTATCTTAGGATTGTGAATAGGGTTGGAATACGCCTTTACTGGTCCAATTTCCTGTATTGAATGCCTCGTCGATACCCTCCATGGATTCAGGAGGCCCAATAAAGACGACGATGTTTCGGTGTTTGATACGTTCGTTTGGCACCTCAGCGGCCTCTATGGTCCAATCACCCATTACATAGTTAAACAAATGCACATTGCCTTTTTCTTCTACAAATCCCTTGGCTCTGACAACGGAAGAGGGAAGGGCATTGGCCATTGCTCGTATCTGTTTCAAATTGTCTCCGTTCCAATGACAAGCAACGGACATGAGCGTATCCGGAGGAGTGATTTCAAGATCGGGGCTATCAAGGAGGTCGTCAATATATTTGTCGAGCTCCTCCTCTGACAGTAAAGATACTTCTGGCGACTCGGGTTTCAACGCTTTTGAATTAGCTGTATCCTGCTCTTCTAAATCAAAATAGCTTTCCAATGGGATCTCGGCATACGTGGTGTCATAAAAAAATGGATTCGGGTGGAACTGCCGAATGACCTTCTTGGTTTCCTCGATTACTCCAGGTGAGGCGACATCAATTTTATTGATGATAAATACGGTGGACGTGGCAATCTGTTTTTCTAAAGAGGCATAGACACCGTATGCATCCAAAAAGTGCGCCGCATCAATTACGCAAAACTGTTCCATGAAGTGAAACCGGTCATTGAATATAGGCAGCTTTAGATCTTTTTTCAGATCAGAAGGATTGGCGACCCCAGTCGATTCGATGAGCATTACATCGGGCTGAACTTTGCTGTTGAGTTCGTAAAGGCCTTTAATGAAATCAGTCTTTACACAGACGCAAAAAATAGAGCCTTTGCTTATTTCCATTATGTCAAAATCATCACCCTGTATCAAAGTTCCATCCACACCGACTTCACCGAACTCATTTACCAAAAGCGCAAGTTTTTTATTTTTGGGAAATTTTTTTATGATACGATTTAAAAATGTGGTTTTACCGCTTCCCAAAAATCCGGTGATCAGATAAACGCAGGTGACATCAAACATGACTTAGATCTTCTCCAGAATTTTTTTCTTAATTTCATCTGCATTGAGCACTTTGCCAGTTGAAACCACTTCACCATCAATGACAAGTCCCGGTGTCATAAATACACCCATTTTCATGAAGTAGTTGATATCGGACACTTTTTTTATCTCGATCTCCAATGATGTATTGCAGTTCGACGATGCAATTACCGTATTTTCATAGAGTTGTTCACACCTTTTGCATCCAGGTCCTAAAATCTCGACTTTCATATCCTATCTCCTTAAGTTTAATGTGATAGAATTGAGCTGATTTCTGAACCATCTCAGTTAAATTTAGATTTATTATCATGAAACGAAACCACGATTGATAAGATTTGTCTCTTTTTTACCAGGATTCCGGATACTTGGTATAATGCTGGTCAAACCATTTTTTGGCTTCCAAGGCTTGATCTATATGTTCCACCGGAACATCGTAGGGCATATCTCATCCGGGGGCAAAAGTATAGCCGTGATGCCCACCTGCGGCCAGACTAACAATCGCATCCTCTCGCGGCGAAAGCAGTCCAAGGCTCAAAGCAAGCGTCAAACTCAAATTACCGCTGAATCCTTTGTCATATTTACGGGCGATGTCTCTTACAAAATTCATGTTCATCTGCTCATCAACAGCAAAACCATGGGTTCCGATCCTGCAAACCTCTTCTAATACCTTAGTGCAGTTGCCGCAGATGAAAAAGGAGGACGTGCATCCAGCATCGTGAATTACTTTGGTGACTTTCTTGGCATTCGGTGTGACGTATTCTCGAAATGTCTGCGCTTTGATCTGAGACGCAACCGGGTCGACGATGCAAATAATTTCACACCCCATAGCAGCATAGAACCCTGCTGAAATAGCACCCACTTCACCTGCGAATTCGCAGACCTCAAGTGCAAATGCCCTGTTTTTGTAGAGATCCGTGAATATCCGTAAGCCCGCGATATGAGATGCCAGAGTTAATGGCCCACACAAAAGTCCCATCATTGCGCAGTCCAATTCGTCCAATTTGGGTTTGACAATTTTGGCCGCATCAAAAATTACCGGCCAGCGCCCTGATTTGCGATTAGGTAATTTAAGATTAATCTGTGAGGGTGTCTTGTCGCAACATGGATGTGATGTCACGGAAGGTGCCTGGTCCGACCACCATTTCAATTCACAGCCTAGGGCATCGGCTTCGACGGAAAGATCAAAAACCAGAGGGATTCCATCTGCACGATAACGTCTGGCGGCTTCAACCACTCCCCTAGCCAGCAGATTGGGATCCTTCAGATATTTATCCGCCGGTTCATTGATCAAAAAAGCACTGTGAACCCCAGAATAGGGGACCCAGGGCGGAGATGCCGTTCTTTTTCCCCGATAGGCATCAATTAACATTTGTTTGGCCATGAGTTATCTCCTCTGACACATCTCGATATCACAATAGGGAGATGGCATCACAGATGGTCACCTACTGATTCAAAATTTCATCCGATACAACGCCTTTCAAATGCGGAAATTCGTCCGACATATGGGGTAATTGCAACGCCTCCACAAATTCCTGCTGAAAGTTCTCCTCCACTGTTAGTTCAATGTATTCAACATTGCGAGATACCCAGTTAGCTTCCACACGTTTTTCACGGTTTAAAAGGGCAGCCCGGCACCCATCCCCGGCAGCATTGCCAATTGAGACGATTTTTTCGATTTCGCAATCCGGAAATAAGCCCATAATTAAGGCTTTCTCTCGATCCACGTGGGTTCCGAAGGCACCGGCAATTTTTACCTTATCGACTTTTTCAACGGATATGCGCTTTATCATTAGTTTACAGCCGGCATACAGAGCCCCCTTGGCAAGCTGAATCTGACGAACATCTTTTTGGGTAATGACGATATCTTTGCCGATGCTGGTCTCTTCAGCCCACGCCAATACAAACTCGTTCTGTCCGGTATCTGGATTTTTACGTAAACGGTTGGACTTTTGGTTTTTTTTGTTAAATACGCCGCTTTTGGTGACGATACCGGCGCGGTATAGCTCGGCTAACAAATCCAAAATTCCAGAGCCACATATGCCTTTTGCCTTCATTTCCAAGGGTTCAGAGTATTTACGCCAGGCATCCCTACCGATAACTTTATAGTCGACCATGTGGGTCTCCGGGTCGATTTCGATGCGTTCGATGGCGCCTGGGGCCGCCCGCATTCCGAAGCTAATTTGAGCCCCCTCCAAAGCCGGTCCAGTGGCACACGAAGACGAGATCAATTTATGCCGGTTGCCGAGAACCAATTCACCATTGGTTCCGATATCAATGATCAGCTGAATTTCATCGATATTGTAGGGCTCTTCGGCAATTAAAACCCCGACGTTATCGGCACCCACAAATCCGGCCTCGTTGGGCAGCACAAATACATACGATGAGGGGTTAATATGAATCCCCAAGTCGCGGGCTTTGATATCCAAACTGTGATGGATTACAGGTGGAAAAGGGGCCAAGCCCATATGTTCCGGATCCAATTTCAATAAAATATGGTGCATTGCGGTATTGCCACCAATGGTGATATCCTCAATATCTTCCCTGGTAAGCCGAAGGTAGGTCTTTCCTTCCTCGGGCAACTCGATCCATTCGTCGTGTAACGTTTCACCCTTTTTCTTTTCTACCTTTTTTTGGGGCGGATATGTACCTCTAATGGCTTGTTCGATCAACGAATTGATCGCTTCAATTATGTCGTTGCTCATCTTTTCAAGTCCGCCGTCATTCATCATGTGATAGGTAATGCGACTCATCACATCTTCACCATATTTGCATTGAGGATTCATCATAGAAACGGTGTCAATCACTTCCATAGTTGAAAGATTGCAAAAGTAGGCCGCCACTGTAGTTGTTCCTACGTCGATTGCCAAACCGTAAGCCCTTTCCGCTTTACCGGAACGAAACCGGATAATTTCCTTGTCGTTCCATACACTTACGGTAACTTTCCAATCTCCATTGCGCAGTGCCGTCGGCAGCTGCCGTAATGCAAATATGTCAGCGGTCAGGTCTTTAAGTCCGTGATCTTTTTCTAAGGCTCTGCACACTCGCTCAAAATCGGCTGTCGGATCTTCGAAACTCGGCGGTTCGACTTTGAGGCAATAGGTTTTCACTGCCGGATTGTGTTCAATATGGATATCCCGCGCCGTCTTGCTCACCACCTGTTTGCTGGCTCGAGATTCCTCGGGTACAAAGACTAGTAAATCTCCCTCCACTTTAGCGACGCAACCCAGCCTGTAACCCGCTGCTTTCTCTTTGGAATTAATGAATTTATCCTCTTCTGCTTGCCACGGACTAACATGCGACGGCTTGGATGCGATGCCGAATTTTTCGAAAAACCCTTCTTCAATGCGAACTTTACACTTGCCGCAAACTTTCTTTTCTCCGCACAACGCTTCAATGTCGGCACCCAGCAGACGTGAGGCCTCTATTACGGTGGTGCCTTTGGGAACCTTGCCCCTGCGGCCTGAGGGCTGAAAGATAATGTTTGCTTTGAAATCGTTCATTTACACCTTTCCTTTCCACCACTTGAAACACCTTATCAGTTCGCTATTAGAAACTATTCGCCCCTGATATCGCACCGATTTTAGTTCAACCTTTTACTAATTAGAAGAGCTAAGTTTTTTTCTGCAGCTTTCTAAGACTACTTATCATTTTAATGGCTTCCTGAACCGCGTTTCCAGCCGATTCTGCATAACCGTCCGCGCCAAAAAGATCCGCCACATCCTGTGTTACAGGGGCACCACCCAACATAATGGCCACCTCAGGATTTTTTTTCTTGATCATCTCAATCACTTTCTTCATGCCCGTCATGGTCGTAGTCATCATGGCCGACATGGCGACAATTTCTGCATCCGTTTTTAATTGCTCTTCCACGAATCTTTCTAAAGGTACATCTCGTCCCAGATCATGCACCTCAAACCCCCCGACCTCAAACATGAGCTTAACGATGTTTTTTCCGATATCATGCACGTCTCCCTGCACTGTTCCAATGACGACTTGCCCTAAGTTTTTGATTTCCCCTTTTTTGATGTGAGGCTTGAGGATATCCAATCCCGCATAGAGTGCGTCCGCCGACAATAGCAACTCAGGAACGAAATACTCTTGTTTGTCATAGAGATCTCCGACGGTTTCCATTCCTGCTGCCAATCCCATCATAATTGCTTCAAACGCATCTATGCCTTCATCCAAAGCTATGTGTGCCCACTCTCTGGCCATTTCTTCCTCGAATTCCACAACCGCTTCAGCCAATTTGGAGAGAATTTCTTGTTTTCGATTAAGATCCATACTGCCCTCCTATTATCTGATTCATCTGATCCTGCAGGTGAATTAAGCCATTCCAAAATTATTAGCTATAGTCGTCCGACCGCAGGAGATGCTTTTTTACCGTATTCGCGCACAGCTCGTACATAAGCTTCCACATTTTCCCTTTTCGCATCCGGCCAGATATCACATCCCGGCCAAACGGCATCGGCGCCATCCTCTATACATTTTTTAATAACCGGATCCACCTCTGAAAGATCGCCCGTAACCAGAGTAGCGTAAGGATCAAAGTTTCCGAGCAGCAAGGTATCCCTGCCTAGCTTTTTTCGAGATTCAGTCAAATTGTTTTTCTGATCCACACTGATCGCGTCGGCGCCGCATTCGTTCATCATTTCAATAATCAGATCGGTGGATCCACAAATATGATTGATTGTGGGAATCTCAATTTTTTCAAATATTTTCTTAAGATTTGGTCCGATGAGATTTTCCCAGACTTTTGGAGAAAGAAGATCGGAGCCGGTGCCCATTTCGCGAATGTTCATGTAATCCACACCAAGTGTCTGATAATGTTGTGCGACTTCGATCACCAGATCTGTCATTCGTTCAAGAAACGCTTGGGTCCTTTCTTTGTCTTTTCTTACCCCCTTCAACAAAGGATTTAACTCGACGATCTGGCCGGCCATGGTGAAGGGTCCCAATACCCAACCACCTAAAGCAAGATCACCGTCAGTTTCAGACTTTAAAATAGTTATGGCTTGATCCACCAGAGGCATGCGTCCCCTAATTAAAAAATCATCTGGAATGACCACATCGTCGATTTTCTCCCATTTCTGGGGCACCGTAGGATAAAGAATCTCATCGGAATTTTGATATAAGCTGGCTCCACGGCCCAATGCTTCAGGGACGGTGCACATGTCGTAGGGTACAACGACGGCATCATAACCGAACATATCGGCGGTGAGCTTGGCCGAACGGGCAAGATGATCAGCCGATGTGTGAACATCGGCGAATCGGATGTTCATTTCATTAATCACCTGAATGGTGACCATACCCATGCCACTAAAACACGGCATGGTATCGATAGGTTCTCGCTTGAAAAGACGGATAACTCGTTCTTTAGGCGTCAGCACCATCGGAAAATCCTCCTCTCGAATATAATTTTCCCATACTGGACAAATGAATATACAAATGAGCTCACTCCAATCTATTGCAGAGATTTTAGCTGATCGGCAAACTCAGGAAACAGCTTGTATAACGGGTGATCAATTGCCTTGGGTAAATGTTTTGCCTCGGAGAAAGCCGCCGTGGCCAAAAACGCATCCGCCATGGCTACCGCCGGAAAGATTCTGTCAGAGCCAGCCATTGGTCCTGAAAATATCATGTCGTTGTACATCAATGCAGAAAGTGCCTCCAGCGCTGCATCCGCAGCAGACCACCCTTTAAAACCCCATAGCTCTCTGGCTTGCGTCCACATATATGATCCGTTACTTGGTGCGCTGGCTGCAGGCATCCCCCATTTCTCCTTTATCATCCGGTTGGCCATTCCACAAATAGCGGTTGCGGGGGCATTCATCGCCGATGTGTCCACAAAAATACTTTCAAATTGGGCCCCGACCTTTTCAATAGCATCCAGCAACCTTTGCGTGCCCCTGATTCTGCCGCGGGGCATCTGATCCTCCGAATCAAAAGCCACGAGCAACACATGTTTAACACCCATTTGAAATATCTCGCGGATCTCGGTCTCCAGTTCTTTTTCCCAAACGGTAAGGCTGTTGTAAAACATGCGGTCAAGCAAACCTTTTTCCGCACAATAGGCCGCGCCGTCCAATTTAGGTTTCAACATCCAGGCATCAATGCAAAAAGGCATATCCGTCTCCGAAATCACGAAATCGATAAATTGTTTGAATTCATTTCCCGTATTGGCGACGATGTCTACCATCCCAGGGACACCCGTCGCTTTTGAAAGTCTAACCTGATTTTTGATCAGCTTTGAGGCTCTCTTTCTATTAAACCCTTCGGCGCGTTTTCCTGGGAAAACCCGATCGCCTTTTTGGAAAATAGAGGGGCAGACAACGGTTGGATACTCACCGGGCTGTCCTCCAAACTTAACGCCGCCTATTTCACATACTTTTTGCTCTTTTTCAATTCTGAACATACTCCCCCTCTTAGGCCAATGCGCTGCGGCTACTCTTCCGCTATGGAGCACGGGTCAGAAACGCCTTAGCCGATACCCAGGTTTCATGGAGCAATCTTAGGGTACCGTTGCACACTTCCGTTCGTAATCCGAATAAATGATTAAAGGCTTCTGAATTGCGTCTCATTGTTTCCACGGACATGAAAGGTGTGGTTATCAACAGAGATCGTTCGTAGTCGCGAAAGAGCCGCTTAGCGATATCCAAACTCAAATTACCAAATTCCTGTTCAAACATGCGCCTCCAATGGTAAGTCCAACCGGGTATCATAAAAAATGTTCCGGCTATTTTGCATTGTTCGCCATAATAGCGCTGACGACCTCCGATGATTAGAGCGACACAGTCATCAACAGGATGATCATCATCCATTGGGATAAAAATCGGTACGCCGGCTTCTATCAGCAGCTGCTCGGAGTTTTCCAAGGCGTTACCGCATAAACCATATCCGAGCATCAACGCGTCGACATAGGGTCCAAACGTCATCGCTGCTTTTTTTATTCCCTGTTGAAGCGTGCGCTTGTGATTGTGCAAGGCCAATTCCAATACCTGCACGAGAATTTCAAGTCGATTGTCGGAAAAAGGCTCGAACTCACTAACATCTCTTATTTTTTTTAGTTTTGGAGCTCTTAATAATTCCAACATCTCAACCAAACGCTCAGAGCGGCTATCCCCCAAAACCGTCACCCGGGCCAAATCCGTATCCGATCCTAAAAGATAGGCAAATTCAAGCTCTAAGATTTCACATGTTAATATTCCTAAAACACTCATCGTTCATACCTAATTATCCGCCCTGAAAAATAGAGATAACTGAGTTGAATATAGTAAACTTGTGTTTTGAAAATAGGATAAAATCAGCAATACCGGAGCGGGCCATAGAAATAAAGGGGCGATACCCGTCCTGGTGGCGACGAAAACCGCCGTCCGCGGATAGGGTTTAAATGTGAAATAAAGGTATTCTCCGTCAACCATCGCCGTGACAACAATTCGACAGATACGAACCCATCGAAACTCTCTGACGATTGTGACATGATGAGCCCCCCAACGGTTAAACTTTCCTGTAAGGGTAAGGGGAAAGATTATAAACCGCTGCCAAGTTGCTTAAGTATTAACCAGAACGAAACCGATGGAAAAACAGGCAATTTTAAAATCATTTCTATAACGTCGTCGCTGTCGGCTGTCAAGCTGGAAACTCCGATAAGGTAAAACATCTCAAATCGTTACTATCGGCATCACCTGGTTCGGGTGAGGGCAGGGATGGTTTCCAAGAGTAAATACCAGGAATAAAATAGCGGCTGCCTCCGTTAGAAAGCAGCCGCCGTTTTCAGGCTATTAACTATTAGGGAAAGAGTTGTTTTGGTTTGGTGGTATCTCCGGTGGCATTCGGAAAGTCTTCGGCTATATAGGCCTTTTTGTTATGCTCAATCAGATCATTGGCTTCCTCCATGAAATCCGCGAATCTTTTTTTACATTCATAAAAGCCATGCCACCAGGCGTAATCCGGTGCCATCATCGCCGCTCCGAATCGTGCTCTGCGTCCTTCATGGTGCCAGAGTTCGTAATATTCGACTTCCAAACGTTCATCAAAGAATTTAGTTTTGTCCAGCAGACCCTTTTCATAGAGTTCATCCAGCTTTTTTTTCGCCGGTTTGAAGTACACCTCGTTGTACTCCTCGACCACTTTGTCCAACCTGACAAAGTGGCCATCCGTCCACACATTACCATGACATTGCAGACATACGTCTTTCATTTTTTGTCGTTCAGTCTCATGATTAACTTTAGCCGGAAACGGCTTGAAGTCTTCCGGGCGAATCGTCAGCGGGGCTTGAGTCTCCCACGCCAAACGTTCCGTGACATCGTGACTGCTCATCACTGAACCGGAACCGGACATGTGGCAGCCCGCACACGTGGGAGCGCGATAATCAACACCCGGCGTCCAGGTGCCAGCAGCCGCATTCCAATTATACGTGTCACCAAAGGCTGTATATATATCCCCGTGCTTTGATTCCATATAAATTTCAATTTGCGGATGGTCCGGTCCCAAGTGACACTGACCGCAGGCTTCGGGCTTGCGGGCTTCCATAACCGAGAAACGATGGCGGGTGTGACAGGATGTGCAGCTTCCTTTGCTGCCGTCAAAGTTGAGCCGTCCCACACCCGTATTGGGCCAGGTCGCGGGGTCAAGGTTGTCATCTTTCATTTGAAGAACAGTACCGTGGCATACAAAACAGCCGGTTGTGCGCTCGAAGTCGCTGTTCATGCCTTTGTTGAGCCACGGATCGATTTTCCAGATAATCTCTATGGTATTGGCATGCTTGCTCTGGGAATACTGCTTGGCTTCGTCAGGATGACACCTTGAGCAATCTTTGGGTGTTACAGCCGCTGCAACCGGCACCTTATACTCTCCTTTACCCCATTTGGTATCTGAGCGTTCATACTGTTTGTAGTGTGTTTGACTCACATCCGGATCAAACTCTTCGGCTTTGTGGCAATCGTAACAGGTGACGTTGGCACTGGCATGCCGGCTGTATGCCCAGTCACCAAACAAGCCTGGATGCTCTTGTTTATGGCATTCCAAACAAGCCACGGCTTGCGGCGGCATGCTGCGCTCAATCCGGAGCTCTTTCACTTTCGGAAGATTACCGGCTGTTTGCGCGTCGGCCACGGAACCCGTTATCAAAAGCACTGCTAATCCGCATATCAGAGCCGTAATAGACAAAAGCTTTTTCATTCTCAGCCCCCCTTTCTTATGCTCAGAACTTCTCGTGTTATGGATTTACCTTCATTCAAAACATCTTCATATACTTTTGAATGTTAAACACCTAATCCTCTGTACGGTTCGGCGTATTGCTTGTATTCGTAAAAGGTTCGGGGATTGTGAACCAGGTTTCGATGACAATCCACACATTTCTTCTCGTAGCCTGGGCGGGGGTAAAGTACGGTTTTGTGGGCCAACATAGCCCCCCGCTTATTCGGGATATAAAGTAGGTTGCGATGGCATTTCATGCATTGATCGTTCGTAAATGAGGCATAGGCCTTTTCGCGATTCGTTTTGTGATCATATTCATCCTGGGTGAAATGGATAACGACATCTTTTATTCCATGAAATGTTTTTTGGTAGAAAAAATCAAAGGTGTTTTGAGGAGCCGGGAGATGGCAATCCATGCAGTCCGCCACAAAGCCCTGGGCATTGTTGACATGTGTGGATGTCTTCCAGGTGTTATATGCCCATTGAATTTCATGGCAAGATGCACAAAACTGAGGGGTGGAGGTTCGGGCCATCGTATAATAGCCGATACTGAAAAGAGGGAATGCGATGATGATGCCGATGGCGACAAATATAACGGGTTTTAAAGCTTTTCTCCAAAACGATCGACTGGTGGCAAACTTATCCTCTTCCGTCATAGCGCCTCCTATCCGGAATGCTGAAATGGCGAATCAACGTTACCGATTGACGTGTTGAATCCGACGTTTTAGGAATTCGTTAACGTCAGTAAAAAATAGTCAAAGTACCATACTTTAGAAAGACCAAATTAACCATGGGGGAAATCCTGTATTTTGCGTTAAAAAAGACTGTATTTTTATTTTCTTTTTTTGGTTTTAGTCTTTTTTATTGGCCACACCAGCTTCGTCAAATGTTAACACGTCTTTGAATACGTTTACGGCGCCCTCAATGACACCCATGGCCAGGGTTGCACCGGTACCCTCTCCAAGGCGCATTCCTAAATCCAGAATGGGATCGAGATGTAAATGGTTTAGCATGATCCGGTGCCCAGGTTCTTCGGAGCAATGACCCGCAAATAGATACTCGGCCACGGTTGGACAAAGGGCGTAGGCAATCAGCGCTCCGGATGTTGAAATAAAACCATCGATGACCACGGGACGACGGTGATATGCAGCGGCCAACACGCAACCGGCTATTCCGCCAATCTCAAATCCTCCGATCTTGGCCAACACATCCAATCCATCTTCGGGTATGGGATGGTTCACCTCTATTCCCCGGCGAATGACGTCCCGTTTACGCATCAACCCTTCATCATTGACGCCGGTGCCACGTCCAACCATTGCTTCCAAATCAGCACCGCACACCACAGAACCGATTGCTGCCGCGGGGGTCGTATTGCCGATACCCATGTCTCCAGTAGCCAAAATATCAATTCCGTTTTGGAACAGCTCAGATGCCTGATTGAAGCCCTCTAAAATGGCACATTCGGCATCGTCGCGCGACATAGCCGGACCTTTGGCAAAATTGTTTGTCCCTTTGCCCACTTTGCGAACGATCAGTCGATCGTTGCTCTGCAGGTTGGCAACATCCAAATCCGGAATGATACCCATGTCTACCACGAACACCTCGGCACCAACAAGACGGGAAATCGCGTTAATAGCGGCACCTCCAACCAGAAATGTCTGAACCATTGCGGCTGTAACTTCTTGCGGGTAGGCGCTGACGCCCTCATCCACAACCCCGTGGTCTCCGGCCATGACCAAAACCGCTTTTCGGTTAGTTGGCGGTTGTAAGGTTTTTTGGATAGCACACATCCGCTCGGATATTTCATGCAGACGACCCAGTGCACGAGTCGGCATCACCAACTGGTCGGTTCGAGCTTGAGCTTTTCCAATCCATTCCGGATCAAGGGGCCTGGTTCCATCTACAATGTCTTTTAATTTCATTTCAAAGAAGTCCTCCTATTTTTTTGACATTTCACAGGGGGTATCCATAAAAAAATCCCCAAGCGTATAGGAAAATACGCTTGAGGATTTACCATCTCCGCAAACGTGAACTTAAGGCAGGTCTTCTGACTTTCGGATCATCCTAGTCCTGCGCCTTCCCGGATCGCTTGTTTACGAACCAGTGGTTGAATGCAGGATTCGTCCCCGAACACAGCGGCGGGTCCGTACCGGAATTGAACCGGTTTCCCTGTTAGGCCCCGGAGAGCACCATTAAGTCTCACGATCAAAATGTGAACCGGTGATAAATTATCTCTGAAATGATGTCAACGGGTTTTTGATTCTCAAACGTGAAATTGACGTGAACAGAAATATCGCGATAGGTTCCAAAATTAAAATTATGCTTGACACATTGTGACATTTTTCTTAATAATGCGAAGTTGAGGTGCATACGCTTAATAGGGAATCCCGTGAAAATCGGGAGCGGTCCCGCCGCTGTAACCCTGGCCTTTCTCCAAATGTGATGAAAGGACCCTTTTAGCCTCGATTCGCCACTGTTTCGATTAATCGATATGGGAAGGTCGCTAAAAGGGCAGGGGAGCCAGAAGACCTGCCTTGGCTTTTTGCTGTTTTTTCTGCGGGCGACGGAGTGCCGACAGCAAACAAAGGGTCAAGAAAACTGGGTGCAGCCCTTCAAGCCGCTTCAGCTTGAAGGGTTTTTTTATTTAGTACAATTCAGTGGCATCGTCACAAAAGTTTGAGGCCTTAAAAACGCAAAAAATATGTCGGCATACCTAAGGAATCCATCACCCAGTTTTCGAATTCGTTTCCGGCACTGGACGATTCTCCACATTTTTCTGTTGGGACTTGGATTGGCCGCGGTCATCATCATCTCATCAGGCATGGGATATCTAAAAATCCCTGTGGTTGCGGTCATAAAAATTATTTTGACTAGAATATCCGGGCAACTGGATTTAATCAAAGGTATGGACAGCATATATCCGGTGGTGGTGATCGATGTACGTTTGCCGCGAATTCTCAGTGCAGCTATAGTCGGCGGTGGTTTGGCAATATCAGGGGTTGTATTTCAGGGTATCCTTTTAAATCCACTCGCAGACCCATATACGTTGGGAGTTTCGGCCGGTGCGGCCTTCGGCGCTTCCCTGGCACTTCTGTTTAACATTGTATTTTTAGGAACCTATTCAGTGCCCATGTTTGCCTTTATGGGTGCAGCCGGCACGTTGTTTTTTGTCATTTATCTTTCGTCGTCAAGCGGGGGCATCTCTTCAAATAACTTGATTTTGTCCGGCATTATTGTCGCCGCAATTTTATCCGCCGGCATCAGTTTTTTAAAATATATTGCCGATGAACAGGTGGCGGTCATTATCTTTTGGCTGATGGGCAGTTTTGCCTCAAAAACCTGGATGGACGTGGCGCTCACCATGATGTTTGTGAGCGGCGGGTTCGGTATCGTTATCTTTTTTGCGCGGGATTTGAATTTGATGTCCCTCGGCAAGCGAACCGCTTCATCACTGGGCGTGGATACCACACGAGTGACCATCATTCTTTTAGTAACCGCCTCGTTGGTTGCTGCAATTTGTGTCTCGGTATCCGGGATTATCGGCTTTGTAGGTCTTTTGGTACCCCACATGATGCGGTTGCTAACCGGACCGGATAACCGGCGGCTTGTTCCGGTTTCATTATTTACCGGTGCCATCTTGTTGCTGATAGCAGACACGATTACGAGGGCCGTACTGCCCTCCGAAATACCGATCGGTGTGCTGACAGCCTTAATCGGCGGACCTTTCTTTTGCTATGTTTTCCGGAAACAACATACGGCAAAAAAAACTGGTATTTAAAGCGTTACACGAACCCGAACCATCAAAAGCACATTTAGTATCTTAATTGCAGTATCTTTGCATTTTATGAAAAAAATTTTCATCACGAAAACACGAAATTTAAAAAGCACGAAATCTAACCTGTCTTTTTTTCGTGTTCCCGTCCTTTCGTGCTTTCGTGATTGTTCTTTCTTTTTTGGTTCCGGCTTGTCCGGGTTAGGATAGTTCATATATGCTTTATACCTTAAGCAATATCTGCTTTTACTACGCAGACAGGAAAGTAATCGACGATATCAGCATTGTCATTACACCCGGAAAATTTTACGGAATCATCGGACCCAACGGCAGTGGTAAAAGCACCCTGCTGGATCTACTGTCCAAACACCAGCAGCCGGCTAGCGGCAAAATTTTATACAAGGGACAGACGCTTGCGACCTATTCAAAAAAAGAACTGTCCAAAGAGATTGCCTTAGTACCGCAAAATTTTTATATCAATTTTCCGTTTACGGTAAAAGAAATCGTCATGATGGGTCGCTATCCGCATATTCCGAGATTTGCTGCTCCCTCAGCGGAGGATTTAAGAGCGGTGCGGGATGTCATGGCAAAAGCAAAGATTTCTGAATTTGCGGACCGCTATATTACCGAGCTAAGCGGTGGTGAGAGACAGCGGGTGGTTTTCGCCCGCGCTTTGGCCCAGACTGCTCCGGTATTGATTCTAGATGAAGCCACATCAAATCTGGATATAAATTTTTCAATTAACCTTTTAAATATCGCCGAACAAACCGTGAAACAGGAAAAAAATACGGTGATCGCAGTGATGCAGGATATTAATCTGGCAGCCGTCTTTTGTGACTATCTTATTTTCATGGCACATGGACAGATAGCGGACCACGGGTCAACTCACCGTGTGTTAAATCCGGAAATCATTCATGCGGTGTTTAATTTAGAAGCCAAGGTATATCAAGAATCGTACTCCCAATCATTGCAAGTGGTATTCAGAAAATAAGCTATGGCGTTACACCGAATCAACAGGGTCCCTTCTTTTGTCTTGGTTTTCATGCTGATGACCGCTCTCGGCATGGTTGGGGAAGAAGCGACTGCTGTTCAACTTCGGGTTGAGAGCAGCAGCACCATAGTTGATCAATCCGGTAGACGACTAGTCGCCAAAAAATCATTTAAACGCATCATTTCCCTCTACGGCGCACACACCGAAAATCTGTTTAACCTGGGATTGGGTGAAAAAATCATCGGTGTATCCCGGCATGAGACCTATCCGCCGGACGCTTCACATAAGCCTGTATTTTCCTACCACGATGATCCGGAACGATTTATAGCCGCTCGTCCTGATCTGGTCATCATCCGGCCCATGATCGACCGTGGATATCCGCAATTTATATCAGCTCTTGAAAAAAGCGGCATAACGGTTGTCTCGCTGCAGCCTGATACCGTCGAGAATATGCACACCTACTGGCACATACTTGGAATCCTGAGTGGAACCCGCCACCGGGCGACGGCAATGATTTCACAATTTAATGCCGCAGTTTCGGATTATAAGACGTTAACCGAATCTGAACGAAATAAGAAAAGGGTATATTTCGAAGCCATCCATAGCAAAATGAAAACCGTTGCGCCTGATTCGATGGCGGCATTCGCGCTGGAGACCGCCGGAGGCATCAACGTTGCCTCTGATGCGAAACCGGTTAGAAACACAAACATTGCTTACTACGGTAAGGAACGAATCCTGTCGCACGCCTCGGAAATTGACGTTTATCTGGCGCAATCCGGTGCTATGAATCAGCCCTCCGTGGACCTTATTAAAAATGAACCTGGCTTTAACGCTATCAAAGCGGTGGCAGCCAACCAAATTTACATTATTGACGAACAAATCGTGTCTCGCCCCACTTTGAGATTACTCAAGGGGATTTATGAAATCGGCAGGATACTCTACCCGAATTTGTATGACATTAACGCATACGCGATTTTGGAAAGAGCGACGGGATTTTAACGGGAGGTCACTATCAAGGGACTTGTCATTGCAGGGATCAAGAGCGGTTGCGGTAAAACGACCCTTTCACTGGGTCTAATGGCGGCTCTGTCAAAGCGGGGATTCAAAGTTGCTCCCTTTAAGGTGGGACCTGATTTTATCGATCCGGGTCATCACAGCCGGATTACCGGAGTGGCGAGCCGAAATTTAGACGGTTGGATGTTATCGAAGCCATATAATCTGGAGTGTTTTAGAAAAAACACCCAAGGAGCCGACATTGCCGTGGTCGAAGGGGTTATGGGACTCTATGATGGATATGACGGCAAAAGCGACGCGGGTTCAACATCTCAAATGGCAAAATGGTTGGGGCTTCCAGTTGTTTTGGTGGTGGATGTCAAAAGTATGGCTCGCAGTGCGGCGGCGGTAATTATGGGTTTCGAGCGTTTTGATCCCGAGCTGAGCTTTGGGGGGGTCATTTTCAATCATGTGGGTAGCAGAAGACACTTGCAGTATTTGACCGACTCTGTTCAGGATCATGTTCGTATGCCATGTCTAGGCGGCGTCATTTATGATCAGGAAATTACGATTCCTGAGAGACACCTGGGTCTTGTTACCCGGGACGATCATTCACTCGCTGCCGAAACCATCGATCGCTTAGCACGTCTTATTGACGAAAGCATTGACTTGGATTTTCTGATCCAGAATCTGCCGGAAATATCCTCTCCCGACCAATCTGAGTCCTCTTGGAAAGTTGACACCGAAGAAACGGTGCAAATCGGTGTGGCCCGGGATAATGCGTTCTGCTTTTACTATCAGGATAATCTTGATTTACTCCAAAATCAGGGAGCTAAACTCACATATTTTTCCCCGATGGTTGATGAATATCTGCCCGAAAATATTAGCGGACTCTACTTAGGTGGCGGCTATCCTGAGCTCTTTGCCCAAAAACTCGCTGACAATGCCGCGTTGCGAAACCAGATCAAGACCAAAAGCGATGATGGCATGCCCATTTATGCTGAATGCGGCGGCTTCATGTACCTATGTAGCCAACTGTTGGATCAAACCGGAAAGCGCTATCCGATGACCGGATGTTTCCCATTTACAGCCAAAATGTTCTCGCGCTTAAAAGCGCTCGGCTATCGCGAGATTACGTTGGCAATCGATACAATCATCGGTAAGACCGGTCAAATTATCCGAGGACATGAATTTCACTATTCTGAATTGGCCCAGATGTCATCGACTGTGCCAACTGCGTATCGGATATCGGACAAGTCGGGAATGGATAAAGTGCCCGAAGGGTATTTGGTCAATCAAACCCTTGCAAGTTACAACCATCTTCATTTTGGCAGTCAACCGCGAGCTGCCGTGCATTTTGTGAAAAACTGTCTGAAATATCGGCGAAAAAAGGAAGAAATTCATGAAACCCGATGAAATTGAGCGCAGAAGTTTTGAAATCATCGACCGCGAAGCCGGTCTGCATGACTTCACGGCAGACCAGTGGGCGATAGTACAGCGGATGATTCATACGTCCGCCGATTTTGAGTACAAGCAAAATATTCGCTTCCATCCAGAGGCTGTAGCCATCGGCATCGATGCGATTCGAACCGGAAAAACCATCATTACCGACACCAATATGGCCAGGGCGGGAATTCGCACCAAAGATCTGCGAGAGTTCGGTGTCTCGGTAAAATGCTTTATGGATGATCCGGAGGTCCATAAAAGGGCAAAAGCAAACGGCACCACACGAGCAAAAGCTGCCGTAGACGCTGCCATTTCGGACATGGAAAAAGGAATTTATGTGATCGGCAATGCTCCGACCGCCTTGTTGCACCTTGTCCAACTGCTAGCGGATGGCAAGGCTCAACCGGCTTTAATCATCGGTCTGCCGGTTGGGTTTGTGAACGCCGCGGAATCCAAGACGGCATTAATGGAAACAAATTTTCCGTATATATCGAACATCGGCCGTAAAGGGGGTTCAAATGTTGCGGCCAGTGTTGTCAATGCACTAACCAAGCTGGCGATGAGGAAACCATGAACACCAAAGCAGGAACGTTATATGGAATTGGGGTCGGCCCGGGCGATCCGGAATTGATTACATTGAAAGCGGTAAAGATACTAAACCGCGTGGATATTGTTTATGCCGCCGCCTCAACAAAAAACAACCACAGTCTGGCGGTCAACATTGCCAAAACGCATATTCCCGAGAGCACCGCGATAAGGATACTTAGGTTCCCGATGACCCGAGAGAAAACCGAAACCCGCAAAGCTTGGAAGGATCACGCCCAAACGATCATCACTGAGCTTGAAAAAGGGAAAAACGCCGCTTTTCTGACGCTGGGAGATTCCATGACCTATTCTACGTATGGATATATTTTACGCTATGTTCAGATCCTTGCTCCTGACCTGCAGGTCCACACCGTTCCGGGAATTACGTCTTACCAGGCGGCTGCCGCCAGGCTCAACATGCCGCTGGTGGAGGGAGAGGAGTCCCTGATGGTTGTATCCGGGGCCAAAGGTGGGAATCGGCTGCGGGATCTTCAGGGTAAACCGGAAACCGTCGTTTTTTTAAAAGCCTATCGAAATGTAAAGGACATTCAGGCAGCGGTCGATGAAATCGGTACGTATTCGAGCTGTGTCGGTGTGAAAAATTGCGGCCACCCCGAAGAGGAAATCATACCGGATATCAGAGAGCTTGGCGAACGATCACCGGATTACTGGACGCTTATCCTGGCCAAACAAAGCACCAACAATGGCTCGCCAAGGGAATAAACCCACATTTAAATCGCTGCTGCTGTCTCTGTCAATTTCGGTTGCGGTCTTGTTTGTCGCTCTGCTTTTGGCAGATGAACTCAATTTTCAGCAAATTCTGGGGCGTCTACTATGGCCCATGCTGCGCCTAATGCTCTTGATCACTATTGGGCTCTGCATTGGACAACTCATAGAGGCCTCGGGGTGGACAAACACACTGGCGCTGTTGGCCAGACCGCTTTTTCGGTTCGGCCATCTTGGAAATCACTGCAGTGCTGCATTTACGGCAGCATTTTTTTCCGGGGTGACCGCTAACGCCATGCTGTTGGACTTTTATGAGGAAGGTAAAATTTCCCGCAGACAGCTGTTCTTGTCAAATTTTGTAAACCAGCTGCCGGGCTTTTTTCTACATCTGCCAACCACTTTTTTTATTGTGATTCCTCTCACGGGCTGGGCCGGTGGGCTTTACTTTCTGATAACATTTTTGGCGGTCGTCATACGAACCCTAATTTTTTTAGTTTACGGGCATTTTCGGGTGGCAGCTAAACCCGACGATCGGGAGGATGCAACCCAAACATCTCTAGTGGGTAAAGACAAAAAATTTAACGACATATGGAAAAGAATCACATCACGTCTGCCACGTCGTCTGGCAGCTATAGCGGTCTATGTCGTACCCATCTATCTATTGGTATATGTCCTAAATTCTATGGGAATATTTAAACTTCTGCGTAAAGGTTTGGCTGACTACGTTGTCACAACCTTTATGCCTATGGAATCACTTTCGGTGATTATTTTAAGCTTTGCTGCCGAATTCACCTCCGGCTTTGCGGCAGCAGGGGCTCTGCTTGATGCGGGGATTCTTAGCGTTAAACAGACAGTCATGGCTTTGTTGATCGGAAATATTTTAGCATTTCCGATCAGAGCATTACGACATCAGCTGCCCAGATATATCGGAATCTTTTCTCCCAAAATGGGTACTCAGATACTGGTGATGGGGCAGGGGTTTCGAGTCGCCAGTATTATTTTAGTTGGAGCAATGTATTATTATTGGGCATAGAAACTAAATGAAGCAGAAACTTCGTACCGGCTTTACCACCGGAACAGCGGCTGCAGCCGCAACCAAAGCTGCGCTTCTGTTCATTTTAGAGGGCAAAAAACCCTCCAAGGTACAAATCAGGTTGCTGACGGGGGATGACATCACTATTCCAATTAACAGATGCAAGCTTAAAAACGATGTGACAGCGTCGTGTAGCGTTATCAAAGATGCCGGTGACGACCCGGACGTGACGCATAAGGCTGAAATCGGGGCTATCGTCGCACTGCAAAACTCCGACGACGGCCCGTCATCGAATCAAAGGTCTGAAATCATCATCACCGGTGGTGAGGGGGTCGGTCGCGTTACCAAACCGGGTCTTGAGGTTGCGCCGGGCGAAGCGGCGATCAATCCGGGTCCCCGCAAAATGATCGAACAGGCGGCAGGTGATGTATTGACCAAATACGGCATTAAGCGCCCGGTAAGCGTTGAAGTTTTTGTGCCGCAAGGTAAAAAGATTGCTGAGAAAACTCTGAACGCCAGACTCGGTATTCTAGGCGGCATATCCATATTAGGCACGACGGGAATTGTGCAACCCATGTCCCATGATGCATTTATCGCAACCATAGAGTCGGCGTTGTCCGTCGCTCGGGCTGCAGGACACAAACGGGTCGTTCTGACAACCGGACGGCGCAGTGAGCGATTTGCCCGACATCTCTGGCCGCGGCTTCCGGAGGATGCGTTTGTCCAAATTGGGGACTTTTTCAAAATGTCCCTGAAAGCCGCCTCCCTTAGAGGGTTTAAACGGATCACCCTGGCTGTTTTTTTTGGCAAGGCCGTGAAAATGGCGCAGGGTATACCACATACGCATGCGGCCAAATCACGCCTTACACTGAATGCGCTTTCGCAATGGGCGTTTCAAATTAGCTGCGACCGCGTATTTTCAAAGCGGGTTTCATCTGCCCATACCGCCCGACATGCATTTGATATTATTTGTGATCATTACCCGGAAGTTATTTCTTATGTCGGAAGACGTATTATCGAATCAGCTAACTTATTCGCCGGTAAAAACGTTAAGATTCAAGCTGTTGTATTTGACTATAACGGCAACATCGCCTTTAATTCGGAGAAATTTCAATCGAGCCGAGTTAAAATATAAGCGCTTTCGCGTCCCGAAGGCATGAAAACATAAAGAAAGAAAAATCGGTGAAACCTGTAACCCTAATCGGAATGGGGATGACCCCGGAGGATTTAACCGCCAGGCACCTGAAACTTATCTCAGAAGCCGATGTTTTAATCGGGGGAAAGCGCTTACTGGATCATTTTAACGCTTCTCAGGCTAAAAAGAAACCCATTGGGCGGAATATCGACGATGTCATCAATTACGTCAAACACCAAATGAAACGCAAACAAATTGTTGTGCTGGCATCCGGGGATCCTATGTTTTTTGGTATCGGCAAACGAATAGCGCAGGCCCTCGGTCCCCAAAATATTTTGATATATCCTAATATTTCAACGGTATCCGCAGCTTTTGCACGAATTCAAGAACCGTGGGGTGATGTTCGTGTGATTAGCCTGCATGGCAAGCAAAATGAACAACTCCTGTATAGGGCATTGAATAAAGAAAACCGTATCGCGGTGTATACAGACCCCAAGAAAAATCCGTCGTGGCTTGCCGCCAGACTTCTAAATAAGGAATTTGTAAATTTCAAAATGTGTGTGTTGGAGCAGATCGGAAGCGCCTCTGAACGCATGAATTGGTATACCTTACGCGAGGCTGCCGCGCGAACATTTACAGAGCCCAATTTGGTCGTGCTGAAGCGCAGTCCAATTGAAACAGACCAGACAAAAAATATCCAGCTTGGAGCACCGGATGGTTGGTATGACCACCAAGAGGGATTAATCACCAAAGCTGAAGTCAGGGCCATAACCCTTTCGAAATTAAGACTTTCGACCCACCATATTCTTTGGGATTTGGGCTCAGGAAGCGGCTCGCTTGCAATAGAAGCATCTCTTTTCGTCAAAAAAGGAAAAATACTTGCCGTTGAAAAAAATCCCCAACGAATTGAACAAATAAAAAATAACAAAAAGCGATTCGGTGTGAAGAATATCAAGGTTATTCACGATATAGCGCCAGGCGGGCTGGCAAAATTGCCTCAACCTGATCGCATCTTTATCGGCGGCGGCGGTAAACATCTTAAGGACATCATTAAGGCAGCCGTTGAATATCTCAAACCGCAAGGGATCATTGTGATCAACACCGTGCTAATCCCCAACCTTAACGTGGGCATAACCACATTAAACCAACATCGGTTTGAGACGAACGTCATCCAGGTTCAAATCAATTACAGTCAGGAAATGCCCTGGGCCGAAAGATTGGAGGCGCAAAACCCGGTATGGATTATTGTCGGTGTGCGCAATGCGGAAGTCGAATTTCAAGAAAATTAGCAGAATGGTGAGACACGCGTATTTTATAAAGTAAAATAAGATATATACTAAATTAACTAGTTGTAATAATATAAAATAAAATTATTAAAAAAGACCAGCAATCACGTGTGAAAATGTCCGAAATCCAAAATCCGACATCCGACATCAACCATCCGGTTTTGTTTGTCGGAGCCGGTCCTGGCGACCCTGAGTTAATTACGGTTAAAGGCCAGAAAGCCCTCATGGACGCGGATGTTGTGATTTATGCCGGATCACTTGTACCTAAAACGTTGCTGCAATGGACCAAACCTGGCACGAAACACATCAGCAGCGCATCAATGCATCTGGATGAAATCGTCGACGAAATGGAAATCTCGGTTGCCGAGGGCAAACGAGTTGTGCGCCTACATACTGGGGATCCTAGCTTATACGGGGCCGTATTTGAACAGATGATGGAGTTGACCAAACGCTCAATCCCGCACAAAATGATACCTGGCGTAACGGCTGCCTTTGCGGCGGCAGCCTCGCTTGGAATTGAATATACACTTCCCGGAGTGTCGCAGACCTTAATTTTAACGCGCATGGCCGGGCGGACACCGGTACCCGAAAAAGAAAATCTGGCTTCTCTGGCAGCGCATCAAACATCCATGGCCATTTACCTCAGCATATCCATGGTGGACGAGGTTGTCGATATTTTGGCAGGGGCCTATGGAAAAAATGCACGATGTGCCGTAGTGTATCGTGCCAGCCAACCGCAAGAAAAGGTCATTGTGACGCAATTAAAACATCTTATTGAGAACGTCAAGGCAGAGAAAATCACGAAAACGGCGTTGATTATCGTCGGAAAAATGTTGGATTTAGACCAAGAGAAAGGAACGTCGACTTCGAAGCTCTACCATAAGGACTTTAAACACGGGTACAGGAAGTAAGTGGAATCTTCCCTCAAAAAGAAAACAGCGATTTGGGTCATCACACCAAACGGTAAAATCCTGGCTGATAAAATCTCTCAGGCGATGGACGATACGCGCTTATTTTGCTCTGAAAGAATCCGCTTTGCAGGACACGAATATACGCAATTTCAGTCGCTTGCAGATGCTGTTCGATACCAATTTCACAGCTGCCGGGCGCATATTTTTATTGCAAGTACCGGCATTGCCGTCAGAATGATCGCCCCGTTAATCCAGAGCAAACTTGAAGATCCAGCTGTAGTTGTTGTGGATGACCGAGGTCAAAACGCCGTCAGCCTCTTATCCGGTCACATCGGTGGTGCCAATGACTTAACATGTAGGATTGCACACATACTCGGTGCCAATACGGTGATCACCACGGCAACCGATGTCAACCAAATCCCAGCGGTTGATGTAGTGGCCAAAGAAAAGAATCTATTTATTGAAAATCCGCAGGCCATTAAGTCCGTCAACATGGCGTTGTTAACCGGCGAGAAATTTTATGTGCATGATCCCAGGGGTTACTTAGGAATTGCCCTGCCAAATGCCGAATTTCTAAATCATGACGAGATACTTGAATACGTCCAGAGGGACTCTCAAGAGAACAGCATTGAAACGCTTCCTGTCGTCTATGTCGATGATATCCGACGCGATCTTCCTGGGGATGTACTTGTTTTACGACCGCCCAGTTTGGTTTGCGGAATCGGATGTAACCGCAATACGACGATGGAAGAAATGAAGGCGCTGCTGGAAGATGTGCTTGCAAAATCAGATCTGGCTGCGGCGAGTTTAACCTGCATTGCCTCAATTGATGTCAAGGCCGATGAAGGTGGATTGATTGCACTTGCTGACCATATCGGATTGCCCATCATTTTTTTCAATCGACAGGAATTAAATCGGGTAAAGGAAATAAAAAATCCATCCAAACTTGTGCAAAAACACGTTGGAGTTAAAAGTGTATGCGAAGCCGCGGCAATACTGGCAGCAAAGAACGGAACTCTGATAGTTCCCAAACATTCAACCAAAAACGCAACGGTCGCCCTCGCACGAATCGGCTTTTCGTCGTAGGTATTGGTCCGGGTAGCCTGGACCACTTATCCAAACGAGCCGTGGATGTTTTGTCGTCTGCGGACGTCGTTGTGGGCTACAGTCTATACCTTGATTTAATCCATCCCTTAGTGGATGGCAAGAAAATCATTCGCACGGGTATGACCAGGGAGGTGGAGAGGGTGGAAGCTGCCATTGACCTTGCTCTGGTCGGAAAATCGTGTGCCATCGTGTCCAGTGGGGATCCGGGAATTTATGCCATGGCCGGATTGGTGTTTGAAACTTGCAAACTTAAAGACATCGCTGTTGCATCCACGAGTTCAACTAATACGACCCTTGGTGTTTCTGAAGCGCTGCAAGTGGAAGTTGTGCCCGGCATTCCCGCTCTCTGCGCCGGCGCGGCGCTACTCGGTGCTCCCCTGACCCACGATTTCGCAGCGATTAGTCTGAGTGATTTGCTCACCCCCTGGGAGCTCATTGAGCAGCGTATTGAAGCTGCCGCCGGGGCCGATTTTGTGATTGTTTTATATAACCCCAAAAGCAAAAAAAGAACCTGGCAACTGGAAAAGGCCCAGAAAATTCTGCTGAAATATCGAGATAAACACACACCCGTAGGAATCGTTGCCCGGGCAATGCGCGAACAGCAACATGTTCATGTCGTTTCACTCGAAAACCTGCACACCGCTGATGTGGACATGCAAACCACCGTGTTTATCGGCAGCAGTGCATCGATCCAATATTTGGAATTTATGGTTACCCCCAGGGGTTACTCAAAAAAATACGATATCTAATAACCAAGGACTATACAAAAGTTGCCAAAAAACCAAATCGAAAAAGCACCTTGTCTGGCGATTCTCGGAACCGGCTCCGACGTGGGCAAGAGTATCATTGCCACCGCCCTGTGTCGTTTTTTTGCCAACCACGGGATCCGGGTTGCGCCGTACAAAGCGCAGAATATGTCCAATAATTCGGGGGTTACCCCGGAGGGGCTGGAAATGGGTCGTGCCCAGATCGTCCAAGCAGAAGCGGCTCGAATTCCGCCCCATGTTGATATGAATCCGATCTTGCTGAAACCCACCAGTGACATCGGTTCTCAAGTGGTCTTACTGGGAAAGGCGGTTGAAAACAGCACCGCCAGAGATTATCACATCAAGAAAGAGCGTTTGTTTGCAACGGCAAGTGCCGCCTTAGACCGTATGCGCCGTGAATATGAACTGGTCATTATGGAAGGCGCGGGATCTTGTGCCGAAGTCAATCTCATGTCCCATGACATCGTCAATTTTCGAATGGCCAACTATGCCTCAGCCCCCGTTATTTTAGTGGCCGACATCCACCGGGGAGGGGTCTTTGCCCAGATCGTTGGAACTCTGGAATGTCTTGAGAATAGTCACCGAACTCAGATCAAAGGGTTCATTGTGAATCGGTTTAGAGGTGATATCAGCCTTTTCGAAGATGGCGTACGATGGATTGAACAAAAAACCCTCAAAAAAGTGTTTGGTGTGCTGCCGTGGTTCAACCACATCCAAATTGATCCTGAAGATTCGGTTGTTATCGAAAACCCTCAAAAAGTACTCATTAAATCCAGTGCTGTGCCTTCCATCGCCGTTATCCGGCTACCGCATATCTCCAATTTTTCTGATTTTGACCCCTTGATCGCCTTGAAGGATCTAAATCTGTTTTTTCTAGAAAAAGTACAGAACCTCGATCCGTTTAAGGTCGTCATTTTGCCGGGTTCCAAAAATACTCGCTTTGATCTTCAGTGGATACGATCTTCCGGCTGGGAGGCCATGCTTTCAAGCTATGTGGCGAGGGGAGGGCATGTTTTGGGAATATGCGGCGGCTATCAAATGATGGGAACCATTGTAGAGGATCCGGACGGTCTGGAAGGAAAACCAGGCACCACCCAAGGTTTGGGGTTGCTGCCGGTAGAGACTGTTTTGAAAGCCCCAAAAACGACGACCTTAACCCGGTTTTCGCGACAGGGTGCACGGGGTTGTGGATATGAAATTCATATGGGACACACCCAAAGACACGGCGCCGAGCATTTCTTTGAGGTACACGCCAGAAACGGTTCACCGTGTGACGATACTGACGGCTGCGTTACCGCGGATCGCAAAATTATGGGCACCTATATCCATGGCCTGTTTGAAAATTCGGCGGTAATCACGCATTGGCTGAATAGTATCGGATTGCCCAATATTAGGACTGCAGAACTTGACGGCCTGCAAGCCAAGGATAAAGAATACGACCTTTTGGCCGAGTATTTTGAGACGCACATAGATACACATAGCATTATGGACCTGACTACAGGAACCCTTGCAAGTTAAAAGACACGTAAAGGTTAAAAAGCGAACGTGAGCGACACTATTTTTGTAATCGGTGGATGCAGGAGCGGCAAAAGCCGCTATGCCTTGAAAACAGCTCAAAAATTCGCCGGAGATAATCGAATCTTTTTAGCGACCTGTGTTCCTGACGATGATGAAATGAAACAACGGGTTGCCCGTCATCAGGATGAACGTGGCAGCGATTGGGAAACTGCTGAGGTACCGTTGGATCTGCCGGATGCAATCCAAGCACACAGCCTAACGGCGGATATACTCTTGGTAGACTGCCTGACACTCTGGATCAGCAATTTAATGATGACATATCAGGACCCCGCAGCCATTGAAGCACACATACACTCTCTAAACGACGCGCTAGCTGAACCACACTGCCCTGTGATTTTGGTATCTAATGAAGTCGGCACTGGGATTGTACCCCAAAACAAGCTTGCCAGATTATTCAGAGATCTTGTGGGATCTGCAAACCAAATCGCCGCCGAAAGCTCGGACAAAGTGGTTTGGATGGTAGCAGGAATTCCGGTGACCATAAAAACACGTGAAAAATGAAAGATTTTATCTCGGCCATACAATTTATAACTATTTTTCCGCTTGGCAAAGCGAGACCGTTTAGCCCGCAAAAGATGATACCGTTTTTTCCGGCAGTGGGCATTTTAGTCGGTATATTGGTCGCACTCTTCGATCGAATCGTCCTAACCTTGTGGAACGCGCCGGTTGCCGCCCTGCTTGACGTCATATTGCTGGCGATAATGACCGGAGCATTCCATTTGGACGGTTTGGGGGACACAGCCGATGGTCTTTATGGGCGGCGCTCAAGGGAGAAAGCCCTGGCAATTATGAAAGACAGTCGAATCGGTGCCATGGGCCTTCTAGCTGTCGTGTTCGGAATTTCCCTAAAGTGGGCCGGTATTGAAAATTTGGATAGCCATCGAAGTCTGTTATTGATTATAATTCCGGCGTATGCGCGCGGCGGAGTGCTGTTTGGTATTCGGTTTCTCGAATACGGTAGGCCTGAGGGCGGAACCGGTCTCGATTTTTTTAAGGAAAAATTACCGCTCTCGGCCTTTTGGGGATTGGGCATTCCGGTTATTCTGTCTGGATTTTTAGGCTGGAAAGCGTTATGGCTTAATGGTTGCTTTGCGATAATAACCGCGGCAATCCTCGTTTACTATCACAGGCGCATGAAGTGTATTACCGGTGATATGTTGGGAGCAATGATTGAAATAACAGAAGCGCTTTTGTTTTTACTGATTTCTATTGGAGATCTATGATGATAAGCGGACACGGTGGAAATATTTATGACACGGCACGACGCCTCGGTTGTCTGACAAGGGATATCATCGATATGAGCAGCAATATGAATCCGTTGGGTCCACCGCCGGGACTATTGGATTATCTTGCAGAAAATATAGCTGCAGCGACTCAGTTGCCGGAAGTCGACAGCACCGAAATTACACAGAATTTTGCTGCTTACCTCGATGTTGATGCCCAGCACCTGTTGGCAGGAAACGGAACAACCCAATTTATTTATTCAATCCCCCAGGTTCTGGAAACACGACGGGCGTTGATTGTCGGACCGACATATTCCGATTATGCCGATGCATGCAGCCTGAACCATGTTTTTTACTCGATGGTGACAGCCTCGGAGTCTGCAGATTTTCGTCCTGATCTGGGGCGCATAACCAATAGCCTTGGACGTGCGGACACGATTTTTATGTGCAATCCCAACAACCCCACGGGATCTCTAATCCCAAAGGCCGAACTCCTATCTTTGTGTAGCTCACACCCACAGAAACGGTTTATTATTGATGAATCCTATTTACCGTTTGTAAACGACGGTGATAAGAAAAGCATGATCAACGCGGGATTCGAAAATGTAATCGTCCTTCTCTCAATCTCCAAGATTTTTGCGATTCCTGGTTTAAGGATTGGATTTGTGGCGGCTACCGACAACACAATCGAAAAATTCCGGCAGTATCGGCTGCCCTGGAGTGTCAACGGTCTTGCCCATAAGGCCGTGAACTATCTGACAGCGCGAAAACATCTCACCGATTCCTTCATTCGCAAAACTCGGGAATTTATTAATATACAACGTGAAGAATTTGACAAAGCTTTCCGCAATATATACGAATTAAAGCTTTATCCCAGTTTCGCACCGTATTTTTTGGTCCGCATGCCGCCTTGGATATCAGTCGATTCTGTATGTGCCGGTTTGGCCAATGACAAAATACTTATTCGAAACTGCAGCAATTTTACCGGGCTTTCAGATCGATTTATCCGTATCTCATTAAAAGCTCCGGAAACCAATCGGATGCTTGCCGAAAAGTTGGTAGCTATCGTCAACCGCTCCGCTGTTTTAAATCAACGTCCCCGGAAAAAACAAACAGCACGTGTCTAATGGATTGGCATGAAACATGGTACATAATTCCAGCGGCGTTTGCCCTTGATTTCATATTCGGGGATCCAGAATCCTTTCCCCACCCGGTGCGATGGATGGGAAAAGCGATTGACGTTTTGGAATCCCGATTCAGAAAAATTCCAACCTCACCCACAACTGCCGGGGCTTTGTTTGCTGTATGCCTCCTCGTGAGCACGTGGCTTCTCACCTACCTAATGCTCTCCGCAGCCAATAGTGTGCATCCAGTGCTTAAAAGCGGTCTCGAAGTCATTTTAATCTATTACTGTATATCGGTTTTTTCATTGGAAGAGGCCGCCATGAATATACATCACTATCTTCAGCAAAACGATATAGAAAAAGCCAAAGCAAACGTAGCCCTTGTTGTCGGCCGAGACGTGAATGCGTATGATGAAGCAGGAATTGCACGCGCTGCGGTCGAAACCGTTGCTGAAAACCTGGTTGACGGAGTGATCTCTCCTTTGTTTTTTGCGGCCGTGGGAGGGGCACCCCTCGCAATAACCTACAAAATGGCAAATACTCTGGATTCCATGGTAGGATATAAAAACGAAACCTACATAGATTTCGGTAAAGCATCCGCGAAGATAGATGATGTTTTGAACTACCTCCCGGCGCGACTCTCCGTTCCGGTGATAGCCTTGGCCGCTCACATTTTATCCGGACTGGGCGTTCGATCAATTCGAACAGCCGTTACTGAAGGGGCCAATCACTCCAGTCCGAATGCAGGATATCCGGAAGCGGCATTTTCCGGCGCGCTGGCAGTAAAACTGAACGGACCCAACACGTACAATGGCAAACTCGTAGATAAGCCCTATATTGGTGTATGTTTCGGTGGAACATCACCCGAGCACATTAGAAAAGCCTGCGATATTATGATGCTGTCTTCACTGCTGTGGCTATTGATCGTATGGGGAACCCGGGCTGCATTTTAATGGTCTCAGCAATGGTTTTTATGTAAAGCAACCATGACGGATTCATCCAACCGCTATCCCAGACTCACCAAGTCTTTTAAAGGAACGTATCCTTTCAAAATCGGCACTACGTCATTTATTTACCCGGATTATTTTATCCCGAATGTGAAGATGCTCGGACCCTACCTGGATGAAATCGAACTGTTGTTGTTCGAGAGCGATTCGCTGGATGCGCTGCTATCCAGATCTGTTAGGGCCGAACTTGTTCAACTTTCAGAAAATCTGAACCTGACCTATAACATTCATCTTCCCACAGATATTTCGATAAGCGACCCTGATCCCAAAAAGCAGCAGCGTGCTGTTGACATCCTCATGCGGGTAATCGATCAAACGGCTGATCTATCTCCGTCCACATGTACGCTTCATGTTCCATATACAGAGATTTCATTTGAAGAGGACACTATCCGAGGATGGCTAGATGGTGTGTGCAATCACCTGGAGACACTATTGGCAAGGGGAATAGCGCCAGAAAAACTGGCGATTGAAACCTTGGATTATCCGATTGAAATATTCGCTAGGATTATTGAAAAATTAAATACTGCGGTATGCTTGGATGTGGGGCATCTTATGGTTCATGGATATGACATTCACTCCATATTCAATACCTACTCGGAATCAACTTCGATAATACATTTGCATGGTGTCGACAACCGCAAAGACCATTTAGCATTAGACCAACTATCGGAAACACTGCTCCGCAGGATTATTTCGATCTTAAAAAACTTTACGGGAACGCTATCGTTGGAAGTTTTTTGTTTCGAAGATCTGAATATCTCACTTAAGATTCTTGAACGCTTCTGGAATAGTGAGCAAGAGCGAGAATAGAATCATCAGATCAATTGTGATATAATCATGTAGTTTAATGGGGGTTAATGGATAACCATCTGAAAGGAAACCCGCGTGGAAAAAAAACACAAGGTTCTCATCATGCGTTGCGATGAATACAATCCCACCAGGATTGCCGGCATCGTTAAAGAGGGGATGCAGGAGCTGGGTGTGACACCCTTTGGGAAAATTCTCTTGAAACCCAATGTGGTTCTCGCTCATCCGGAGATATTTCCCTATGCGTTTACTCGCAAGGAGTTTCTCGATGGCGTCATTGTCGCGACCAAAGCGCGGGCAAAGGATGTCAAAGAAATAGCAGTGGGCGAGCGTTCGGGCATCACCATACCGACCCGCTTTAACTTTAAGCATGCAGGATACCCCGAAATCATAAAAAAACATACCATTAATGTCCACTATTTCGATGAGGTTAAACAAGTTCCGGTAAAAATACAGGGCTCGGAAGTGCTGCGCAACCAGGTTTTTGTGCCCAAACCAATTGCGGAGTGCGACTTTCTCATAAATTTGCCCAAATTCAAGGCCCATCCCTGGTGTCGGCTAACCCTCAGTTTGAAAAATTTCATTGGAATTCAAGATGATCGTCACCGTCTTGTAGATCACAATCAATTTCTGGAGCACAAAATTGCCGATCTGCAGGCTGTCATCCAGCCAAAATTTATTGCGATTGACGGAATTACGGCCGGACAGAAAATGATGCTAACCCCAACGCCGTTTTCTTTGGGTGCAATTGTTATGGGGACCAATTCCTGCGCTGTGGACACTGTGGGGTGTCACATGGTTAATATAGAGCCAAGAGAGCTCATCCATTTGCGCTATGCATCTGAAAGAGGTTTCGGACCCATGGACCTTGAGCAAATCGATGTTGGCGGCGATTTTCCTCTAGCAGAAGTGCAAGAAAAGACAACTAATTTTGAATTTTGCCTGGAAAGAATCGATGATTATTTTGGTGAACAAACAAATTTGTCTTGCACCGTGGGCACATTCCCCGAGGAACATTCTGCGGATTATTGCTGGGGCGGCTGCCCCGGTGCCCTTCAGGAGGCTATGCATATTTTCAGAGGGTTTTATCCCAACGTTGATAAGGAGATGGGAAAGGTCCGCTACGTCATTGGCAAAGTAGACGGCCCGCTGAATTTAACAGCTGATGAGCGCGTTATCTTCGCCGGAAACTGCACCAGCTGGGAAGGGCAAATTGACGGGAAACAAGTTAACATAAGAAGCAGCTACAAGACGTCATCGGAAGTTGATGAAAACAAGACCAAGTCTAACGATATGCTTTTAAAAATCATGAGCGCTCAAACCCAGGCATTTTTTAATCGATCCTCTCGTTACATCCATATAAAGGGGTGCCCTCTCTCGGTTGCCCAACATGTCAACTACGTATCGTCAATGGCAAAAATCAGAAACCCCAACTTTGATCCAAGATTGGCCATACAGGCTAACATTGCCTACTACCAGATGCGCTTTCATCGATTTGCAGCGCGCTTTTTGGGCTAATTATTTGGATCCGGGCTAAACTCATCAATTCAACCCTGCCTGAGCGAGCTAGTGGGGATGTTCATCCAACAGTTCACCATCTCCAGCTGAATTCTGGCATTTGACGATTAATGGAGAATTTTTTAAAATACGTTGTATGGCCGGCCTGAAAATACATACGAGCAACCGCACCGAAATTCTGGCAGAGCAACTGGCCCAGCTCGTCCGTATACCGCTGGCTTCACCCCTCACTCCGGAGATTATTGTCGTACAGAGTCAAGGCATGCAGCGCTGGGTTTCAATGGAACTCGCCCGTCATAACGGGGTTTGCGCCAACTGTGACTTTCCGTTTCCCAATTCTTTCCTGGAAGATATATTCAAACGAATGATACCGGATATGCCAGAGACTTCGCCGTTTGATCCGGATACCATGATGTTTAGACTTATGAGTATACTTCCACGCTGCATTCAGCGACCTGAATATAAACCCCTGAAATTCTACCTGGAAGGTGATTCGTATCAGCTCAAGCTGTTTCAAATTTCAAATAAAATTGCAGATCTATTCGATCAGTATTTAGTTTTTCGTCCCGAGATGATTTTCCAATGGGAAAAAGGCAACGTCGACATTACCTCACCTCACGCCTGGCAGGCTGCCCTGTGGTGCGAGCTGGTCCATGGAAATGAAAAAAGGCACCGAGCCTGGCTAAGGCAAAAACTATTTGACCAAATTAAGTCCCATGATTTTAGCACGACCGACTTGCCTGAGCGAGTCTCGATTTTTGGGATATCCTATTTGCCGCCTTTTCATTTGCAGGCATTCGCAGAACTATCCAAATTGATCGAAATCAACTTTTTTTTGCTGGATCCCTGCCAGGAGTATTGGGCGGAAATTGTTTCGGGGCGGGAATTGCATAAAATTCAGCGAAAAAATCCGCGCGTTGCTGAACATATCGAATGGTATCACTTTGAAGAGGGCAATCGAATTTTGGCGTCCATGGGATCTCCGGGACGTGATTTTTTTAAATTGATCAGCGGAGTTGAGGGCGAGATCTACGAGCATTTCGAAGAACCGGAGGAAGCTTCTGTTCTGGCCGGTATACAATCAGACATTTTACATCTCATAGATAGAGAATCCCCGGCGACGGTCGTCTCAGACGCTAAGCCATCGTTTGACCGCAAACGTGAGACTTTTGTTGCGTCCAAACAGGACACGTCCATTCAAGTGCATGCCTGCCATAGCCCCATGCGGGAAATCGAAATACTGCATGATAATCTTCTTGCCATGTTTGAAGAAGACCCGACGTTAGGGCCAAAAGATATCATTGTCATGACGCCGGATATTGAAACCTATGCACCCTATGTGCATGCCGTGTTTGATGCCGAAACCGAGCCGGAGCAACGAATTCCATTCAGCATTGCAGATCGGAGCCCGCGCACTGAGAGTCAAATCATAAAAGGATTTCTCGCTTTGCTTGACATCGCGGGGAGTCGATTTGAAGCCGCCCAGGTTGTCAGATTACTGGAATTTCCAGGAATCAAGGAGCGCTTTGGACTGGTTGAAACTGATCTCCAAGTTATCGAGCGCTGGATAAAAGATACGCAAATTCGGTGGGGCATTGATGAAGAAAGTCGCCGCAGTATTGGACTTCCCGGGTTTTCGGAAAACACGTGGCGAGCCGGATTGGAAAGGCTCATGCTTGGATATGCCATGCCAGGTAAAAACAAAATCATGTTCAACGGCATTCTACCCTATGATAATATCGAAGGCAGCCATGTGCAGATTCTTGGAAAATTTTTGGAGTTTACCGATCGGCTTTTCTCATGGGCCCAAATTGCGGATACACCCAGAAAACTAAGTCAATGGCAAGAAACCCTGCTTGTGCTTCTCGAGCAGTTTTTTCGATCCGATGACAGCACCGAGCGGGAGCTTCAATTTTTACGGCATGTATTAGATGATTTGGTCAGCAAAGAGGCGCACTCTGGATTTGAGGAAAAAATTGAAGGCGCGGTTATACGATCCTACCTGAAGAACCGATTGGCTAAAAGCAGCGATGGTTTCGGCTTTCTTACGGGCGGAATCACCTTTTGCGCGATGCTTCCTATGCGAAGCATTCCATTTAAGGTGATTTGTCTGATCGGAATGAATTACGATACCTTTCCAAGAAATTATCAACCGTTGAATTTCGATCTCATGGCCAAAAATCCCAGACCCGGTGATCGATCCCGCAGAAACGACGATAAACATCTCTTCCTTGAGTCGATCATATCGGCCCGAAAAACGCTCTATATCAGCTACATAGGGCAAAGCATCCAGGATAACTCTCCCATACCGCCCTCTGTCCTCGTTAGCGAATTGCTTGACACCATCGATAGCTGCTTTATGACAACCGACCAAAAGACACTGGAACGGATTACGACCCATCACCGCCTACAGCCGTTTTCAGCAGAGTATTTTAAGGGAGAGGATACCCGTCTGTTCAGTTATTCCTCTGAAAACATGCTCGCCGGCATCGGATCCCATAACCAAATTGAGCCGCCCCCATTTATCACCAAAAGTCTGTCAATGACGAATGAAGAATCCGAAGAATGGCAAATTATCGATATAGATACGCTATGCCTGTTTTTCCAACACCCTGCCAAGTTTTTCATTCAGCGACGCTTAGGGTTCCATCTGGAAGAAAACACACGGTCATCGGATGAACGTGAAAATTTCACATTAAGCAATCTGGAAAGATATCAAATTGAACAAAACTTAATAAAAAGCCGGCTCTCCGGGATTGAACTGGTTGCATTTAAACCCATCCAGGAGTCTTTAGGACAATTACCCCATGGTAACGTCGGAGATGTTCACTACACTGAGATGAGCATCGGAGTGGATGCATTTATCGAAAAAACAGAGCCGTATATCAGTTCCAAATTCAAAGATCCGCTGGACGTCGATCTTACCATTTCAAATTTTCAATTACGGGGGCGCCTGTCTGATGTGCATGAGTGTGGTATCGTTCACATCCGCTACGCCAGGCAACGGGTTAAAGACCTTATGAAAGCGTGGATTTATCACCTTATCTTTTGCGCTCTAACCCCTCCGGATTACTGCAAAACCAGCTTTCTGATATGCAAAGGTTCAGCTGTAAAATTTGATCGGGTGTCCGGTAGTAGAGAGATTCTCGAAGATCTTGTATCAATATTCCGGCAGGGGTTGACAATGCCGATTCACTTTTTCCCGGATTCCTCATTTTTATACGCCGAATATTTGCTGGAGAGATCCCGATCTGGGCAATTCGCTTTAAGCAAGGCCAGGAAAAAATGGTTTGGCAATGATGTTGTTGACTATCCAAAGGGTGAATTTGAAGATCCCTATTACAATCTTTGCTTTCGTCGATTGGATCCTATCGATGAAGCATTTAAAAAAAATGCCGTCAGCATCTTCGAACCTCTTTTTCAGCATCGCACGGAAATTTTACTCTAACAAGGAGATAACCTATGGCACTTATTGTACAATTACATGAAGGCGTCGCGATAAACAAATACCCGCTTGACGAACCGAAATTGACAATCGGCCGGAGTCCCGAAAATGATATTTACATCGACGATGCAGTTGTCAGCTCCAAACACGCGCTAATTGAGAGGTCAGAAAATCCGGATTCCAAGGAGACGCCGGATTATTTCATTGAGGATCTTGGCAGCACCAACAGCACCTTTGTGAATGGAAAAAAGATTACGCGTCAAAAATTACACCACGATGATGTCTTTCGAGTCGGATGGGCAAGCTTTAAGTTTTTAGACGAAACAAAGGTAGACCCTGAACAGACCGCAAAAATACATAAAAGTTGGATTCCAGGTGTGTATTATACGAAGAAATAATGCAAATGGATGAATGTATGGATGGTACGTCGCCGATAACCATTACGCTTAAACCCGAGCTGAACAAAGCAAAATGGGCGTTAAAGACCTTCAAACCCGGTGAGGTACTCAGGTTGACAGTACTTGAGCTAAAGGGCGATCGTGCGTTAATTGATTTCGGAAAATTTCGGGCAACTGCGGATATAAAAATACCCGTGATGTTGGGCGAAAATTTGCTCGTCAAGGTCCTGGAATCCGATAAACAGCTCAGAATGGGCGTAATCAGACATGGCGGCGAGAATCCGTCATCCAAAATTCATGCTGCGCATGAGGTCAACACCGTTAATGATGATCATTTAAAAAAAATCCAAGCTCAGTCAAGGCACCTATCCGCACAGACTATCCAGAACCAAACAGACAAAAACAGATCAAATACATTCATACATATTTTAGATACGTTAAATTCTTATTTTGAATCTTTTGATTTAAAAAAAAACATCGCAAAACTAATACCGCAACTGGTCTCATATATCGAAAATTCAGGCCTTTTTTCCGAAAAACGGCTCGAATCGGAATTATTTCAATTATTCACTTTTGCGTTGCCGTTAAAAGAAGATGCACACGTGGCACGCTTAAAGGTGTACTATCAGAAAAAACGCCCGGGAGAGTCCCACAATGGTTATCGCATTTCCCTGCTGCTTGCGTTGGATCGCCTGGGGGAGGTTCGAACAGATTTCTTTCTGCTGGATACCAAATTAACCATAAGCTTTTATGTCAAAGAAAATTCGGCGAAAAGGGAGATAGAGCGACATTATCACTCGTTGAAAGAAGCCTTAAATCACTTCTTTGATCCTATATTCGTGAATGTGGTTGTTTCCGAAAATAAAATCCTCGATTTTGATCGCGAGGACATGAGGGTTGCCACCGACAAACGGGTGGATTTGCGAGTTTAATTATGGATACATCTTCAAAGGCAGTCGCCCTGAAATATGATGGAAAAAAAGATAGGGCTCCTAAACTGATTGCAAAGGGTAGGGGAGAAGTTGCCCAAAAAATCATTGGTACTGCCAAAGCCCACAATGTGCCGCTGCACGAAGATAAAAACTTGGTTCAGGTGCTTGAGGCTCTCGACATCAACACCGAAATACCCCCGGAACTGTATCGGGCCGTAGCCGAGGTTTTCGTTTTTATCTACCGGCTTAACGATAACCTGCTCAAGTGATTGCCGGAAATAAAACCACCGTCTGCCAAACTTGGAAAGATAGATTGCAGCCCTTTGACCTCCTGAATACACCCCTTGAGGGCGTCTGCCTGATAGAAGCCAGCGCCGGCACGGGAAAGACTTACAATATTGAAGGATTGTTTATCCGGCTTATTTTAGAGACACAATTGCAGGTCGATCAGATACTGGTGCTGACGTTCACCAATGCCGCTACCGAGGAATTAAAGGGCCGAATCCGTAGCAAATTGGTACAAACAAAAGACGCATTTTTAAAAGGGTCAAGCGATGATCCACTAATCAAAATCCTGATCAACAAACACCCGGATTTTGTAACGTCCAGGCAGCGAATTCAGGAGGCCGTGGTTGATTTTGATAAAGCCGCGATTTTTACCATTCACGGATTTTGTCAACGAATACTCTATGAACATGCCTTTGAAACCCGTAATTTATTTGATACCGAACTTGTCACGGATCAATCGTCGTTAATACGGGACGTCGTGGATGATTTTTGGCGCAAGACGTTCTACCCCGCGCCAACCGAGTTTATCCGTTTTACACTCAGTAGAATAAACGGGCCGGATTATTTTTGTCAACTGCTGGACAACGTAAAGACTTCCGATGTAACCATTGTACCCAATTTACGTAAACCGCCGCTCAACGCCTTAGGCCCATTTCGTGAATCATTGAACGCTTTTAAAGCAGCTTGGCCGTCTGCAAAAGAGGCCGTAATCCGTGGGTTGACGGATCCGGCCTTAAGCGCAACCTCCTATGGCAGCTTGAAGCGCGACGGCACTCATCCTGAGACGACCAAAAGAGATGTAAAGGTTCGCGCTCTGGTAGATGCTATGAACTTTTTCGCCAATCCGATCAGTATTGGCTTTCCACTGTTCGATGACTTCGAAAAATTTACGACCACCAAACTGGTTCAGGCGACAAAAAAGAACCACACCCCTCCATCTAACGACTTCTTTGATCTCTGCGATAACCTATTTACCCAGGGGGAAATACTCAAAACCGAGATGGAGCGCTATTTGTTGTTTCTTAAAACTCGATTGTTTGCATTTGCAGATTCAGAGCTTTTAAAAAGAAAAAAAGAAAAAAACATCCAATATTTTGATGATCTTCTCATAACCGTAAAAAACGCTCTCCAAGCCGATGAAGGAAATCGTTTAGCGAGTGCCATACGTCAAAAATACAGAGCCGCCCTGGTAGACGAATTTCAGGATACCGATAGTGTTCAGTATGATATTTTAACCCGTCTGTTTTCCCATAAAACGAGTCTGCTGTTTATGATCGGCGATCCCAAACAAGCCATATACAGTTTTCGAGGAGCGGATATTTTTTCTTACTTGCAAGCAGTCCGTCAGGCCGATTCAAAATTTACCTTAACAGAAAATTGGCGTTCGAAACCCAAGTTGATTACAGCGGTAAACACCATTTTTTCCAGTACAAGATATCCATTTGTTTTCGACGAGATTCCCTTTGAAAAAGGACATTCGCCCAGGGCACTGCAGACCCAGGCAGAAGCAAAACGAGCCCCGTTCATCATTTGGTATGTGGATTCCAGAAAGTACTCCAAAAACGACACACCCGTAAACAAAACCGATGCCGTGCGTCTCATTGCGGATGCCGTCGCCGACGAAATCAGTCGACTCATAACCAAAACAAATCCGGTAAAAACCGGGGATATTGCGGTACTGGTCCGCACAAATAAACAAGCTCAACTGATGAAACATGTTCTGACCTCCAGAAATGTTCCGTCGGTGCTCTATAGCACGGCAAACGTTTTTGACTCCGTTCAAGCAGCGGACATCGAAAAAATCTTAACAGCTATTGCTGATCCGACAAATATATCACGCCTCAAAGCAGCCTTTACAACCGAAATCATGGGAATACAGGCCGACGATCTGGTTTCTGAGGATTTTCAATCCCAGTGGTGGGAGACTCGCCTAACCCGCATCCGGAAATTTCATCAACTATGGAATCAATATAGCTTCATCCGCATGTTCCGCTCGCTGGTGGCCGAAGAGCGGATCAAGCAACGGCTTCTCGCCTTTGCGGATGGTGAACGTCGGTTAACAAATGTCCTGCACCTATCAGAAATCCTTCACCAGGAATCAACAGAAAGAAATTTGGGAATAACGGGATTGTTGAAATGGCTGGCCGAGCAACGCAACCCATCGACCCTGAGACGTGACGAACATCAATTACGCCTGGAAAGTGACGAAAACGCGGTAAAAATTGTAACCATCCACAAAAGCAAAGGACTTGAATATCCGGTGGTATTTTGTCCGTTTGGATGGGAAAGCTCTCTGGTAAAAAGTAAGGAATTTACGTTTCATGATATTGCACATAACCAACGACTGACACTGGACCTGAATTTGGAATCAAATCCAGGACATATCGCATTGGCTCAAAACGA
>Ga0209536_100001284_pt1 | contig 41667 bp, 31 predicted proteins | sample DeeMarSeWOR28_12_FD_187461 | JGI IMG/M metagenome (GOLD analysis project Ga0209536, IMG submission 187461) | Marine sediment microbial communities from White Oak River estuary, North Carolina - WOR-2-8_12 (SPAdes) (version 2) | ecosystem: Environmental > Aquatic > Marine > Intertidal zone >...
CATGATACCAGGTTAAAGCGTTCAGTCGCCGTCAAGAGTATTCCTGCCTCTCTTGCAGATGATACGACCGCCCGGATGCGTTTCAAACGTGAGGCAGAAGTTTTGGCTTCATTGAATCACCCGAACATCGCTGTAATACACGATATCATCGAGCAAAAAGAAGATACAGGCTATCTGGTTCTCGAATATGTCCCCGGCCAGACTCTGGCCCAACGGATTGCCCATAAACCATTGAAACTTCAGGAGGCCCTTTCAATCGGCCGACAGATTGCCGAGGCAGTGGCAGCAGCACATGAAAAGGGCATCGTACATCGCGACCTTAAACCCGGTAACATCAAACTTACACCAGAAGGCAGAGTAAAAGTGCTGGATTTCGGTCTTGCCAAGACTGCCGGCGATCAGGACCAAAGCAAAGACAGCGTCGTTACTCAGGCCGGCTCAATTATCGGCACGCCGGCTTACATGTCTCCTGAACAGATCCGTGGCGGCTCAACTGACAGCCGTACTGATATCTGGTCATTCGGCTGCATAATGTATGAAATGCTAACAGGCAAACGTCCGTTCGAGGGAAAGACAGTCTCTGACACGGTAGCACATGCTCTCGAACGCCAGCCCGAATGGCAGGCTTTGCCACAGCAAACACCTGCTAATATCAAAACTCTTCTCCGCCGCTGCCTGGAAAAAGATCCTTACCGACGGCTTCAACATATGGGCGACGCGGCATTAGAGATTGATGAAACTTTGAATCTTCCTGCAATTGCCCCACCTGCAACTGATACCACACTGCAAATCTCACAACCGACGAGTATAAAACGGTTAAAAGTAATCGGAGCAATTTGCCTGTTTTTGTTAGGGACATGTACAGGTATTGCAATCCTGCGATATATAAGTCCAGCCCCGGAAGCGATCCGGCCGATAAGCCGTTTTTTCATTCGTCCGTCAAGCAAAATCAGTGTAGATGCGTTATGGAGCCATGCTTTGGCCATCTCACCCGATGGTAAGCAATTGGTTTATGCGGATGAAGGACAAGGCGGTGGAAACATACTGTACCTGCGCGACATGGATGACACTAAGGCAAGGTTATTGCCGGGTACTGAGGGTGCTCTCAATCCCTTCTTTTCACCAGACGGTCAATGGCTTGGATTTTACGATCCTTCCAGACAAGAGCTAAAGAAGATAGCGGTTACAGGTGGGGCACCTACTTCACTATGTAAACCGAAGAACTGTATAGGCGCTAGTTGGGGGCCTGATAATACCATAATTTTTTCCAGCCAAAAAGACGGCCTGTGGCGATACACGGTTTTTGAAGGGATGGAGAGATTAACCATCCCGGACCCAAACCATCGCGAGATCCCGTGGGGGCATATATCTCCGCAGGTCCTTCCGGGAGGTGAGGCGGTGCTCTTCACAAATAGGCGAAGAGACGGTTCGCACATGGAGGTACTTTTTCTGCGCACGGGCCAGCGCCGAATCCTGCTTCAAGAAGACGGATTTACAGTTCGGTATGTACCCACGGGGCACCTGGTTTTTGTACGTGATAATACTTTATTTGCAGTACCGTTCGACATAAACGAGCTTAAAGTCAAAGGTTCAGCTCTGCCCGTCGTCGAGGGCATCTATGAGAGTTATTGGGGAACTGGGCAGTTTGACTTTTCAGAGAGCGGAACGCTGGTTTATGTTCTCGCCCCACCACGTAAGCGTAAGCTGGTCTGGGTAAACCGCCAGGGAGTGGTTGAACCGGTGGGAGCGCCAGCAAGGGCTTACTCAAGCGTCAGGATCTCACCCGATGGTAACCGCTTTGCGGTCACAATTAATCCCGAAAGAAATAACTCAGACGTCTGGATTCTTGACAAAGCCCGCCTTACGCCGCAACAACTTACTTTTGGGTCGGATAATACACACGGGATTTGGACGCCGGACGGCAAACGTGTGATTTACACCAATATCCCCGGATGGGAATGGACACTGTCTGTGCCGATGTGGATCCTCGCCGACAGAAGTGGCAAGGCCGAACAACTCGCAGAAGCCAGGCAGCTCACTGAAAAGTGTGGCTTATTGTTCTGGCAAAGACCTTGTTTGTCTCCAGACGGCAAGTATTTACTTGGAGGCACTAATAACATCGGGGTGCTGCCGATGGAGAGCGAAGGTGAACCATGGCCCTTTATCAGAATGGATGGCATTCAGAAATATCCGGCCTTTTCACCCGATGGTCACTGGGTTGCCTACAGTTCCGATGAGACTGGTCCAATGGAGGTTTATGTGCGGCCATTCCCGGAACCCGGTGGCGTAACGCAGATTTCAACCGAAGGTGGCTACGAACCGCTTTGGTCGCGGGATGGCAAAGAGTTATTCTATCGCTGTGGCGACAAATTGATGGCCGTGTCTATAGAGGTTGTCGCTGCTGAATCAGGTCCCGAACTCAAACCAGGTCCGCCCCAGGAGCTGTTCAAAGGACAATTTTACGGGGACGCTAGCAGTCATGTCTGTATGTACGATCTTGACTCCGACGGGCGATTCATAATGATTCAGGAAGATGAAGAATCACCGAAGGCCGAAATTTACGTTGTTCTGAATTGGTTTGAAGAACTCAAACGCCTCGCGCCAATAGAAAAAAAGCGATAGTGTACCGAGTCTATTTAGGTTAAAGTACTTAGCCCAAATCTACGTTATGGTTGGAGAATTTGACACTGCTATAGAAAAACTCAAATACCTGTTATCTATTCCCGGATAAATGTCGATTCTTTTACTACATCTTGATCAGACCTGGGATCTCTTAAGCAACCACCCCCATTTCAAAAAGCTCTTAGAGACATATCAGTAGTAAAACAGATCATGCAGCAGCAGGCAAAGATCAAAGGTAAAAAGCTTTGATCTTTATGATTGTATTTTATTGTTTTTTTCTTCGTGTTCCTTAGTGCCCCATTTGCATACGCTTAGGGCAGGCTTTGTGGTGAATCTTAGAAGATAATATCCATTGAATTATCCGGCCAAGTATTTAGCGGCGAAATGCTTTGCCGCTGAGGCGAGTAATATACGGCTTTCAAGGAGCGCTTCGGCAAGGGGCATATCATCCGGCTTGGTGGGTATCACGGCGGATATTCCTAAATCTCTGTATTCGGACTCGGGGATATTTACCTGTCCGGCAATTACTGCTACGCGGGTATTGGTTTGGAGTGCCATTTTAAGGATTCCGGATATAACCTTGCCGGAGAGCGACTGACGATCGAAGGAACCTTCGCCGGTTATGATCCAGTCGGCGGATTCTAGTTCCCGGCGAAGGTTGCTCCGGGCCATTACCGTTTCTATGCCGGATACGATTGTGGCATTCATAAACGCAACTGCTCCGGCGGCCAGCCCCCCTGCCGCTCCCGCTCCTGGTATGTTCTCGATTTCCCGGCCAAGCTGCTCTCTAACAAGCTTAGCCAGATGGGCAAGGCTCTTGTCTAATTGTTTTACCATCTGGGGCGTTGCACCCTTTTGCGGTCCGTACACTTCAGCAGCTCCCTGCTCACCGCACAGGGGATTATCGACATCGCAGAGGACCTTAACCTCAACCGGCCTGTCTTCATGGTTCAAAAGTAATGAGGGATCCGGCTTGATTATTTCAGCGATTTTTTCGAGCCCCTCGCCGCCAAGTGGTACAGTATTTTTCTTATAATCGAGGAACTTCCAACCTAACGCCATAGCAGCACCGACGCCTCCATCGACCGTTGCGCTACCGCCGACCGCTAACAGGATTCTTTTTGTTCGGTGCTGTACGGCAGCTTTTATGAGTTGGCCGGTACCGTATGTTGTCGCCTTGAGCGGATTGAACTGTTCGGGTTTGAGGAGCTCCAAACCGCTCGCACTTGCCATTTCGACAAGAGTAGTCTCATCCGAAAACGAGGCAAATCCCGCTTCGACCTGCATTTGCTTTAGAGGACCCATCGTTATCCGCGGGATCCAAAGTCCATCAGCCGCCTCAATCATAGCCCTCGCCGTGCCTTCGCCACCATCCGCCATTGGTTTAATTACGATTATTGCGTCCGATAATACATAGGCGATCGCATCAGATATGATCTTACAGGCCTCATGTGCCTTCAGAGTACCCTTGAATGAATCCATTGCTATGACGATTTTCATTGATTTGGCTCAAAGAACAATCAAGCTTATAATCCATAGAGCAACGGCTGCTGTGGCTCCTTCGACGAGAGTTCCAAGCGTTTGAAGCTTATAACCCTGCTTGACATTCATACCTGACAGACCTGTTACTACCCAGAAATAGCTGTCATTGGCATGGCTGACTACCATCGAGCCGGCACCGATTGCGACGACCGCAAGTGCTTTGGCTGTAGTTGTTCCGAAACCGAGCGTTCCGAGCAGCGGAGCTATTATGCCGGCGGTAGTTATGATCGCCACTGTTGATGAGCCTTGTGCCGTCTTGAGAGCTGCGGCCAATATGAACGGCAGCCAGATGCTGAGGCCGGCACTTTGGCCGAGGTAGCCTCCTACTACTTCTGAGATCCCGGAATTCTCCAGGACCTTGCCGAAAGCCCCGCCGCAGCCGGTTATTATGATAATTGTTGCTGCTGCGATTACAGCCTGCCCTACCCAGCCTGACGCAGAAAGCATTTCGGCGGTAAGTTTCTTCGGCAACAGAAATGAAAAGAAAACGCCTATTAGGAGAGCTACGGTTGGTTGTCCGATAAAATCGATTATATCAGCAATAATGCTGTCGCCGAATGGTTGCATTTCCAGATCACCAACGGATTTTAGAACAATTAAAATGATGGGCAGTAGTATTGGAGTCACAGATATTAATGCAGATGGTGCTTCAGCTGAGATTTTTTCGACTTCTAATTCCTGCCGGTGTTTATCGTGATTGATATATACTTTCTTAGCGTATTTTATTGAAAACAGCCAGCCGGCAACAAGGGCGATAATGCTTACCAGAGCACCCCAAAGGATTACCAAGCCAAGGTCGGCACCAAGCAGTCCAGCCGCTGCGACTGGGCCTGGAGTCGGGGGTACCATCGTGTGCGTAGCGTAAAGGCCCAAGCTGAGTGCTACAGCACTTGCGGCTGATGATACTTTAGCTTTATGGGAAAGTGCCCTGCCCAGTGGCGAAAGGATCACAAACGCGGAGTCGCAAAACACGGGTATACTCACAATATATCCGATTATCCCCATAGACAAAGGTATATTATTTTTACCCACAAGCTTCATCGTACTCTCAGCCAGTTTGTATGCCCCGCCGGACTTTTCCAGGAATGTACCAATTACCGCTCCTGCCAGTATTACTATGCCGATATATCCTATCGTTGAACCAAATCCGGTATTTACCGACTGGATAACTTCTTCCAGAGACAATCTCCCACAAAGTATGCCATACCCGAAAGCAGAAATAAGAAGTGCAAGAAAGGGATGCAGGCTCAACCTTGTTGTCGCAACGATAATGAAAACAACAGCCAGGAACAGGAGTATCAATAGCCACATTTGGTTTGTCCTTTAATCAGCTCTGCCTTTTCTACAAATGGGATTTAATTGCATTTTCAAGCAAAAACTAATACATGTCGAAGATTTCTATACTGCCTGTCAATACGTGTCAATTCTTTTTTAATCATCATTGTGAGTTTATTGGCTTTTGTAAAAAGCGAGAATCCCATAACGATAAAGGGCCTTGTAGCTGTCAAAAGGAAGTCATTAAATAAATTAGGCTTCAACATTAAAAGTGGGTTATATATAAAACTAATATTATCGTGTAAATTTATTAATGTGGAGCGACACAATAGCAAAAACTTACTCTTTCTTTAGCCTACTGTTTAGATGTGCTTTGTAAGGGGCTAACTAAAACAACACTAGAAAATTCAGGGGGGAAGCCTTGAAATAAAGCATGAGATTGAGCATCGTAGGTTTGTACAGTCATCCTGAATACAAAGCAAGCTGTCTCAGTAGGGTAGGCGAATGTGGGCATTATAGGGCATCTTTATTTTGTTCAAGTCTCATATGTTTCGTCCAATTTCTATTAAGGCTCTCAACGACCGCAAAGCAAGAACTATAAGAATGAATCCCCCCACATGCTCTATTAACATCATAAATAAATGATTAGGCCTGAGCGAGTTAAAGTGATCAAACTTTCTAAAAATCATCCTTGGAATCAATGCTTGGAAAGACAATACATTGCCCCCCTGCCCAATGAAAAAATTTAAAGATTCTTTGCCGGCTTATATATAGACACTTGTTGTACGTGAATGAGATCAAATCGTTCGTATTTTCAACAAGAATATACCTACAAACTTTACTTTCGCGAAGATGATTTGAAATATTATATATCCTTGTTTCACGTGAAACATTCTAATCTTGAGCGATTATAACTCAGCGATCTTCCCAGGTTTTGGGGATTTCACTTTGTATGAATTATGCAAACAAAAAATTTTGTCTTTCGCCAATAGGTAATATTGGAAAGATGGTAATTTGAATTCATGGCCTTTAACCAATAAAATCAAAGTCATCCCCAAACTAAGAAAAGCGCATAATAGATACCAAATCGTTTAATTAAGCGATCATCAAGCAATAATTCTCGATGGAATAATCAAGATAGATCATGTCTAATGAATTAATTATTTTGCCCGATTTGTTATCCTTTTCATTGTTTCACGTGAAACATTTTTTCAAATTTGGCATTTTTTATTGTGGCAAAGCTATAGATTTTTCAGTAAATAATCCGAAATAATATTTATGTTAGTACATTTTAATTAGTTAAAGAAAGTGATATTGAATCATAATTTCCAGCAATGCACCATAAGGAGTGCGAATATGACCGACAAGAAAAGAGAAAAACCAAGGCATCTCGGCAGGGGGCTACAATCCCTTTTAAGTCCTATAACATTTGAGAGTTCAGAGGCTGACCAGGCATTACCCAGCTCCATGACAGTCTCTAACTTCCCTCCCGATAAGGAGTTGCGCGATTCACTTCAGAAAATCAGCATAGATTCAATATCACCTAATCCCTACCAAGCTCGTACAGTATGGAATGAGCAGGAATTATCTGAACTAACCGAATCTATCAGGGCAAACGGCATAATTCAGCCGATTATCGTTCGTCCAATTGGCACTGGCTTTCAACTTATTGCTGGCGAACGCCGGCTGCGAGCTGCCGAGCTGGCTTCTCTGACAAGCATACCAGCCCTGGTTCGCCGGGCAAGCGATGAACAGTTGCATGAGTGGGCGTTAGTTGAGAATATACATAGAGTAGATCTCAATCCAATCGAGCGGGCAAAGGCATACCATGAATATATAAGCACATTTTCATTGACGCAGGCCGAAGCGGCTGAAAGGCTTGGCGAAGACCGCTCAGTAGTTGCTAACTATATACGATTACTAGACTTACCACATGAAATTAAGCAAATGCTTGCTGAAAACAAGCTCAGCATGGGCCACGCAAGGGCTATTCTTGCCTTGCCAACGGATGAACTTCGCAGGAAATTGGCCAATCGAGCTATGGCAGGGCGGCTAAGCGTCCGCGAAGTTGAAAGGTTGGTCAGAAAATATCTCGCAGGTACAAGGCAGGTTAAGACAACAGTCCGCACTAAACCGCCTCACATTATGGACATCGAGAACAAACTGGCAAACCAGCTCGGCACTAAAGTGAGTATTGAAACAAGAAAAAACGGACAAAGAGGTAAGCTAATTATAGAATTTTACTCTCTGGATGAATTTGACGGGATTATGGAGAAAATCGGACTGGTTTGTGAAGAACAAGTCTAAAAAAATTGTGTGAGAAATGAAACAATATGTAGTATAATTATATCATATGCCCGATAAATTTTCATTTTAATTAGCTGATAAGTTTTTTAAGGATAAATATTTTCTGGAGGCATACTATGAAACATATAATCATTTTGATATCAGTTTTATTTTTTGCATCCTTTACTGTTAATGATGCTCATGCTCAGCGACAAAAAACTCTGGACCAGGCTGTCGTTGATGGAGACATCGAGCGAGTCAAAACTGAAATTGCAGCGGGTGTGGATATAAATTCGAAAAACAGGATGGGCTGGACACTGCTCCACATAGCCATAAACAAAAAACATACAGAAATAGCACAACTACTTATTGACAAAGGCGCCGATGTTAACATAAGAGACAATCGTGGAAGAAGCCCAGTTCATTTAGCAGTGGAAACAGGCCAGAAAGCCATCGTTGAGGCGCTCATTGCAAAGGGAGCCGATCTCAATGCTATGGACAGCAGAGCCGACAATGCTTTGAGTTTGGCAAGAAAGAACAACCACACAGAAATTACTGAACTGTTGCTAAAGAACGGAGCAAAAGAGCCGGATCTTAGTCTTCTACAGGGTGACAGATTGTATTCTTTGCCCGGCGGCCGACCTGGATCAAATTACAATCAGGATACGACAAGCAGCTACCAGACAAGGAACATGACAACAACTCAATCATCCGCACAGATGAATATACTTGCCGACCCGAACGAGATAAAAAGCAGGATAAAGACATTTGATGGCCTGGAGAAAGAATTAAAAGTTGTAGCAGATAAAAGTCAGGATGAATTACGTCATTGGCCACAGTCAAGATACGATAACAGAACGACCCTGGCAAGATCTATTGAAAAACAAATCGAAGAAGAATTGCAGTATGTGCGCAAGGTGGCTGTTAAAGAATCAGCCAAAAAGACTACTGTGGCGATCGACAACTTACTTAAAAGCCGTCAGGAAAGATATACAAATGTCAGCAGGGAACTTCGGCAGCAAAGAAGAGAAATGCAGCAATCCGAATCTATGCGTACGGGCGGCCGAGGTCGAACAACCGGAAGAAGTACGAGAGGCCAGTATTCACAAAGGGGACGTTCTTCCGGAAGAAACACAACAGATAATCTCTATGGCAGCGATTCAGTTAACACACCAAGAGGTTACGGATCACAAAACTCTGAACGACCGGTTGAACAACTGGATCCCCAAACGGAAGAACAAATACGTTTGTGGCTACAGGCAACTCCGGATAAAAAGTTAGATTTAGCAAAGGCAGTCCATCCGCAAATTCAGGCAGAGATGACTTCTATACGGGCAATAGCAGACGAAGAAAAGGCTAAAAAGACAACGGCTGCGATTGATGGCTTATTACTGGCAAGGAAAGAGCGATTCGATAAGCTTCTATTAACAATAGAGGAAGAGCAAAGGAAACAGCAGGAAAGGTTGCAAGCAGAACAGAGCCAGTATAATAGAAATACGGATAATTTACAGCAGCAGACCACACGCGGAACACGCACTCGGCGGCGCTAAGACCGATGGCAGAAAAGTTAGCCGGTAAAGTAGCAATCGTAACAGGGGCCAGCCGAGGGATCGGCAGGGCGATTAGCGTGGCGCTGGCGGAAGAAGCTGCGACAGTAGTTCTTGCTGCCAGATCAATTCAGGAATTGCAAAAAACTGCCGGGCAGGTGACCAAGGCCGGTGGACATGCCAAGACCGTTCATGTCGAACTTACCGAAGAGCAGTCCATTCGAAATCTTATTCAAGTGACTGGCGAAAAACTCGGCCGACTGGATATCCTTGTCAATAACGCGGGCGTCACTCACTCAGCGCAGCTGGAGAACACCTCGACGGAAGACTGGCAGCGATGTTTTTCAATAAACGCACTCGCCCCGTTTATACTTTGCAGAGAAGCGCTTCCGTTATTAAAAAAATCCGAGTCAGCTCATATTGTCAATATTGCATCGGTCGTCGGCATCAAAGGTTATCCGCATCAAAGCGCTTATACTGCCTCAAAGCACGCTCTTCGCGGCATGACAATGTCGCTTGCCGAGGAGCTGAAAGGTTCCAATATCAGGGTACACCTGCTATGTCCCGGTGGCGTAGATACGGATATGGTCGATAACGTTCGTCCGGATATTGCCAAAGACGAGCTGATAAAGCCGGAAGAGATCGCCGAACTCGTCCTCTATCTTGTGACACATAAAGGTAACGCAGTTGTGGATGAGCTGCGCATTCGAAGGGCATCTTCGGCACCGTGGTTTTAATAAAGCAAGTGACAGAGAAGGAATAACTATGCGGATGGTATGTCAACGTGTATCGCAAGCGAAAGTCAAAGTCAACAACCAGCCGGTTGGCACAATTGGCAAAGGTCTGCTTGTCTATCTCGGAGTCGGAAAGGGCGACACGATTAATGATGCTCAGTTCATCGCCGATAAAATCGTTAATCTAAGAATCTTTGCTGACGAAGCGGGCAAAATGAATCTCAGTGTTCAGGATGTTGCCGGCTCGATTTTGCTAATCAGCAATTTCACGCTTCACGGCGACTGTCGCAAGGGCCGCCGGCCAGGCTTCGACGCCGCAGCCGAACCGGTATTAGCAGAGCAGCTTTACGAAAAAGTCGCCAAGCTTATAGCCGAACAGGGCATTCCGGTTGAAAAGGGCGCTTTCGGCGAATACATGCACGTGACCAGCATCAACGACGGCCCCGTAACCTTCATACTTGATAGTGGCAAGGTTTTTTGAACTAAGGATAATATTCCCAACGAGCTGTTTAGGAGTCGACGTGCGAGTCTCTTTGGAACAGCAAGGTTATGGTTTATCAATAATTCTCATTTCACTAAGATCGTCTCGGACTATAAAAACGGTATAATGAGGCAGATTCTCCCATTTGTTTAGGGGCGTAGAATCCGTCTCAGCAAAAAATCTGTGCCATTTCTCGTTCACATTGATACCATGCTCTTTCTTGAATGATTCATCTGCTTCGATCGTACCCCAGGCTGGGATATCGGCATTCTTGAGAGCATCTGTAAATTCCGAGATGCTCTTTGATTGTTTCATCAACTTTTGTATTTGGTCAATGTGTTTCATTTAATTTCGATACTTTTCCATGAATACGACTATCAAATCATCCGTGACTTCTTGCCTTCTGAATATTCTATAACCGTTCTTCTTGTATAAATGAAGATTTTTCCGGCTTTTATGGCCGGTGAATAGTTCGTACCGTTCCACATGATCAAAATGATTCTCGATTTCTTGTAATAATTTACTGCCGATGCCCCGGTTTTGATATTCCGGATGAACAATGAGCTTGCCAATAAAGCAAGTCCCTTCTTGTACGTACGCTCTGACGGAACCGACTATTCTGTTATCTGCACAAAACTTAAGGAAACACTGATCGGCAAATTCGGCTTTGATATCGTCAAGGTTTTGGTGTAAGGGCGTGATATTAAAGTCATTATAGATTTCGGCTTCGCTTTGATAGGCGAACTTCTGTAATGCCAGGATTTCCTGTGCATCATCAATCGTGGCTCGCTCAATACTCATGATATGTCAATCCCCAAAGCGGTAATATTTACTACCCGAGAACCCCACACACTACGATGATAAGCCACAAAGCAAATGTAATAGAGCTTAATGTGAGGCCAGCCTTTGCCCACCTGGATTTACCCACAAATATGGCAACCAGGCCTATAACAAATGATACAGGAGGTGCAAATATTATCAGGAATCCTGCAAGGCATCCTAAGATAGAGTCTCGTCCAAAACCCGGAAGCCTCACTAATTGTGCTCCGAGACAAAGCCAGTGTGATACAGCCAGCCAGAAGCTGATTTTTCCCAATATGCTTGATTTCATATCGTTGCATTCCTTTCGGAAAGCTATCTACAGCATTACTTGGCACAACCAACATATGTATGGCCCGGATTAAGCAAAAACATTACGAACCATAAAAACATGCCATCGTAGAAATGACAAGAATTAAAATTAAGCAAAAAGGAGCCTATTATGAACAGGATAATCATAAAAATAGCAGCAATAGCGGTTCTGGTTATACCAATGATGTTGTATGCGAATGAAAAGCCCGTTAAAGCACCGGACTTTACATTGAAAAACCATGACGGTAAAGAAGTGAAATTGGCCGATTATAAAGGCAAAATTATCGTTCTCGAATGGATTAACCACGAATGCCCTTTGGTGAAATATCATTACGAGAAAAAACCGACAATGAATGAACTTGCCAAAAAGTACAAAGAAAAGAAAGTCGTATGGCTTGCAATCGACAGCACAAACCATCAGGAGGCCCAAAAAAACAAGGAATATGCTGAGAAGAACAAGATTTTGCATTCGATACTCGATGACCGCTCGGGAAACGTCGGAAGGGCCTATAAAGCAACAAATACTCCGCATATGTTCATTATCAATACCGATGGTAACATTGTTTATAATGGAGCGATTGATAACGCCCCTTTGGGAAAAGTACCAGAAGACAAAGAGCTGGTAAACTACGTGGATAAAGCTCTAAAGGAACTCACATCAGGCAAAACTGTGAGCATTTCAAAGACAAAGCCTTATGGGTGTACGGTTAAGTACAAAAAAGTACAATAAAGTGCAATTGTTTCTCGTCAGTCGTAGTGATACAGTTGGTGATTTTTTGCTGTGCGAACGCTTAACCAACAATTTCGTCATGTATCGGATGTGTGAACTTATGAGCATCATTTCTATGAGAAATTAACCTTGCCACAGCCTGCACGAAGGCGAATATCTCTTCAGCACTGGGCTTATGTCGATCATCAATAGGCACATCCATGTAAAGCAGATCGACGCTCTGGTCGACTGCACCGAGAAACGCACACATAATTGCTCGCGGACTGAACTCGTTAATCAGCGAGACGGTGACCTGCGTATCACAAGAAAAAATGCTCTTGGTCATCCGGGGGCGGCTATCTTTTCTTACGGCTTCCAGCAAACGATGAGAAACACGAAAAGCCAAATGTGACGGACTGCTACCGCCTCTAAATTCTGCCCCGGTATCTCCCGGTTTACTGCCGAAGCAGCACGCCATTACGGCCGGGGGCGCAGGTGCGGCCACGGCGGCGCCGGGAACCCGGAATACTGCTGCCGCTGTCTTTGGATCCTGGGCCAGCAGGCGACAAACTTCTGGGTAAATTTCGTCTGATTTGACAATGTTTGACAAACACTCGCTCACTTGCTTTAACCATTCGGGGCAGGGTTGCTGCTCGCAGTCCTCCAAGCGCGGCTTATCGTAGAAAACTTCGGTGCCAAAGTCCTCGATGATAATATTTGGTGTTTCGATGCAGGCAACCGTGGCCTGCTCAACTAATGGACTGAATGACAGAGATGCCATGCCGATTTCTATGACATCCGCCCGATAAATCGGGTGCGATTTGACACGCTCGCCATTGACAAAAGTGCCGTTACTGCTGCCAAGGTCCTCCACAAACCACTGCCCATCGGGACTTGAGAATATGCGGGCATGATGACGCGATACGTGTTTGCTGTCGATCACGATATCACATTCGTTGCTGCGTCCGATGAGTGTTCCGGCCGGATTTAATTGTGCCTGCCAGCTATGATTGCCCTGGCAAACTCTTACTTTTTCCTGAACCATAATCACTCTCCAGACTGGCGAGTTCTTACGATTTTCGATAAACCTTCTATATCACTGAATCATAGTACATTGCGGATATCGCTGCTATTAGTCAATTTACGTCTGGAAAAGAGGATTTGCAAGAGGAAAGCTGAAAACTGTTACGAGAAAGATCAACTTAAAAACGAAGTCAATTTCAGCACATTGAGGTGAGGATTGCAGAGTTATCCATTGCCGAGCCAGTCGATGATTAGGGTCGTGATATTATCATGCCCTCCGGCCTTATTGGCGGCAGCCACGAGTGAATTACAGGCAGACTGAGGATCGGTTTCAGCCCTCAAGACGGCGGCAATGTCTTTTTCGGCCACCATATCGGTCAGTCCGTCGGTACAGAGCAGAATGCGGTCGGCTTTTTTCAAAACAAAGGAGCGAACGTGAGAGCGGGCCTTTTCTTCCATACCGATATAGCGGGTGATTTGTCCGCTGGCGTTGTGATTGGCTGCCTCTTCAGGCTCGATATGGCCCTTTTCGATGAGTTCGGATACGACCGAGTGATCTCGGGTGAGCTGGGTCATTCGACCCTTGCGCAGCCGATAAGCCCTGCTGTCGCCGATGTTGGCTATGAAGCAGCGATTCTTTCTCAACAGAGCGATTACAAGTGTGGCGCCCATATCCTTGAAACCTGTTTCACTGGTACCTTCTAATTGTAATTGTTTGCTCTGCTCGGCGATAAGTTTATTAAGCAAAGATTTGATAGTTCGCGGAGTGCCTACCTTCAGTCTATCCAGTGCGTTTTCAATCATCACGGGCAGATCCTCGGCGACGATTCCGGACGCAACGGCGCCGCCGCGGTGCCCCCCCATGCCATCGGACACGAGAAATAATGCCGGCTCGGGATCGGCGAAGTAGCTGTCCTGATTTTCCTGTCGCTCTCTTCCGGTGTGAGTCTCAGCGCCCCAGCGGAAATGAGCGGGTGTCTCGGTAACGAGTATCTGTTCCGGCATCTCAGTCATTCGATATCCCTTATAGTCAACGAATCAAACAAGGTTCTGCTTACACCAAGGACAATAATTCCAGAACGTCGAATCCACCGACCAGCCGCAACGCGAGCATACTTCCGGGAAGGGTCGGACATGCCAGGGCCGATGGACCTTCCGGTGGCACCAGGGACAATATCGCATAAACCGCATTAGCTTTCCGCCGCAGTGTTTGCAGCGGCTGTGGTATCGGGTACCGGTCGTGTGTTTTGTAGCAGGCGAAGCAAAACCCGGCCCAAAACACCACGAGCAGAAACGCCACTCAGGCAGAACGCCTCGGTGACATCGCGTGCAAACATGGCTGAACGGAGTATTCGTATCGAAACGGCTGCGATCGCTGCCGCACCATGGACATATTAACATACTCTCGGCAATCGGCTCACCGCAATCGATGCAATTAAAGACAAGGGGAACCACCGATGCATATCGTTTCATAAACGCCGCGCGGCGCATTTTCTGCCAGTCCAGCTTTTTTTTCCTCGTCGATTTCAGAAAAGAAGTAAGCTTGAGTTTCTTTGGCATGGCCTGAAGCAGGGCCGAGCGCATCTTCTCGGCGTTTGCGAAACGTTTATCTGGATCAACCGCCAGCGCCTGCTTGAGAAATCCGACAAATGCCAGACTGGTTCTATCGCGGAGGCGTTTACAGCCCCGAGGCGGCCAACGAAAGGGCCATTTCGGCAAGACTCCGGTCAGATACTCGTAGAGGATAAGGCCGACGGCGAAACAATCGCTGCGATAAGTGGGTCGGCCGTACGCCTGCTCCGGGGAGACATAACCGGGAGTGCCGAAGTCGTCCACAGTCCTCATTCGGCCTTGAAGCCTCAGACCGATTCCAAAATCGCCGAGTGCAGCCCGTCCACTCGGGAACAGGAAAATATTGCCAGGAGTCACATCACAGTGAACCATGCGCTTTCGATGGGCGTGGGCAAGTCCGTCAAGGACCTGTGCGATGATCGAGATAATTCTGCGGACACTCATCGGTTTCGAACAGTCATAAAGTGTACCAACTGACAGCTCGGTTGCCAAGACAGCCTGACCTCCGATAATATCGGCATTCTTAATAGGCATAATGTGAGGATGACGAAGTTGTGCCACCAGGCGGATTTCACGAAGCAGGGCCTGGTTGTCGCGCTTGCCATGTATGTCGGCCAGCGGAATTTTCAGGGCCACCCAGATGCTCTCGACAGTATCCCTGGCCTTCCAAACCTCACAGCTTCCGCCTTCGCCAAGGTACTTTGACAGCCGGTACTTGCCGAGTCTCTGGCCGGTTTTGAGGTCAAGACTTGACGTGCCGGTCGTTTTAGTTATCTTTGTATCACTCGAAAGAACCATATTTTTAAAAGGTATTCAGAACGTCAACCATCCTCGAAAATATAATAACAAAATTTCTCGAAACTAATTTCGGGAAAATCGCCATAAAGTCAACAAAATTTTTCAGACAGAAGCAATAAATATACCTTGACGGAACGATGGAAAATCAATAAATTGAGCGGCTTATTCAAGCGGTGTTTTTTCAAGGATTGTATCCATGGAAGAGGCTATTGCAAAAGCTGGTGCTTTAATTGAGGCAATGGAGTATATCCGGCGGTTCCGCGAGCGAATCGTGGTTGTCAAGCTCGGCGGCAGCGTGCTGGACGACACTTCTCTGCAAAAAAAGTTGCTGACCGATATCGCTTTTATGGCGACGGTCGGTATGCGGCCGATTATTGTCCACGGTGGTGGTAAAGCCATAACCAGGGCGATGAAGGAAGCGGGCTTAGAACCGGTCTGGGTGCAGGGCAGAAGATACACCGACCAGCGTACACTGACTATCGCCGAGCATACACTCGTGCATAAAATAAATACACCGATCTGCGAAACTCTGACCGAATTAGGATGCGAGGCGATGGGACTGCATTCGCTCGGAAGTTGTGCCCTGTTTGCCGAGCAGTTGAGACTTGACGGTGAAGATGGGCGGAAACTCGACATCGGCCTGGTCGGAAAAGTTGTGGATGTGAATGAGCAGCTACTCAGGAAATTGTGTTATGACCGAACTATACCGGTTATCGCCTCAGTTGCGAAAGACAAGACCGGCGACAAATTAAACGTCAACGCCGACAGTGCCGCCGGCAAGGTTGCCGCCGAAGTTATTGCTGAGAAGCTCGTTGTCGTCAGCGATACTCACGGAATTTTAACCGATATGAACGATCCCGACAGTTGGGTATCGAGTTTGAACGAAGAGCAGATTAAGGAGATGATCGATGCCGGCATTATAACCGATGCGATGTTCCCGAAGGTCGAGGCCTGTATAACGGCACTGGATGCAGGGGTAAGCAAGGCGCATATTATCGACGGCAGGATTCCCCATTCGCTGCTGCTCGAAATCTATACCGACAAGGGAATTGGAACACAGATAGTTAAGAATTGAAAAGGATGGATTCCTGCCTGCGCAGGAATGACAATACAAGAAACGAGGAATGAGACGTAAATCATGACTACACAGGAGACAATTGAAATATTTAACAAGTATGTTATCGGTAATTACGGTCGGTTGCCGCGGGTAATCATCAAAGGAGAGGGCTGCTATCTGTACGACGCCGATGGCAATAAGATACTGGACATGTTCCCCGGCTGGGCCGTCAGTGCGATTGGCCATTGTCATCCTAAGGTCGTTGAGGCTTTGCGCAAACAGGCCGGTGAGCTTTTGCATATCGACAACACTTTTTACTCCCAACCTCAAGGACAGTTGGCGAAACTGCTCAGCGAACGGGCGTTCGGAGGTAAATGCTTTTTCTGCAACAGCGGCGCCGAAGCCAACGAGGCGGCGCTGAAACTCGCCCGGCTGCATACATCCGAAGAAAAGTACAAATTCATCACAGCTGAGGGCAGCTTCCACGGCCGGACTTTCGCAACGATGACCGCCACAGCCCAGCCGAAACACCACGAAGGTCTCCTGCCGTTATTACCTGGCTTTATTTATGTACCGTTCAATGATATCGAAGCATTGGAAAAAGCCTTCAGTGACGAAGTGGCTGCGGTGATGGTCGAACCTATCCAGGGCGAGGGCGGAATCAATCTTGGAGACGCCGAATACCTGCGGGCGATTCGCCGACTGTGTGATGAGAATGGGGCTCTTTTGATTTTCGATGAAGTCACGACCGGAATTGGCAGGACAGGTAAATGGTTCGCATACCAGCATTACGATGTCGAGCCAGACATCATGACGATGGCCAAAGCTCTTGGTGGCGGAGTGGCAATAGGAGCCATGATGGCCAAAGAAGAGGTCGCGGCTTCACTGGTGCCGGGCAAACATGCTACAACCTTCGGTGGCAACGCGCTGGTCTGTGCAGCGAGCGTGGCCGTTATAGAAGTAATAGAACAGGAGAGCCTGCTGGAAAATGCAAACCAGCTCGGCCAATACACGATGGACAAGTTGCAGCAATTAAAGCAAAAACATTCGGTTATCGACAGCATCCGCGGCGTCGGTTTGATGATCGGTGTTCAGTTGAGCAGCTCGGGCGCCGATATTGTGGACAAATGTCTGGAGAACGGCCTGCGCATTAACTGCACACAGGGCACGGTCCTACGGTTTATGCCGCCTATGATTGCTACCAAAAGTCAAGTTGACCAGGCCATCGAGATTCTTGATAATGTTTTGAGCGAGGATGAATAATGAAAGATTTTCTATCCATTAACAATTATCCGACAGAACTTCTAAAAGAATTACTGCGAATGAGCGCCAGGCTAAAGAGTCTATTTACCGTCGGCGGTAAGGATTTATGCCTTGCAGGCAAAACGCTCGCCATGCTTTTCGAAAAACCGAGCCTGCGAACGAGAATCAGTTTCCAGGTCGCCATGACAGACCTTGGTGGAAGTCCGATTTATGTCAAACCGGAGGACATTGGTGGCATCGGGAAGCGCGAGCCCGTCAAAGATATCGCAAGGATTCTAAGCCGGTACGTCGATGGCATCATGGCGCGAACATTCGAGCACAGTACCGTTATCGAACTGGCACAATATGCAAAGGTGCCGGTAATAAACGCACTTACGGACTGGTTGCATCCCTGCCAGGCAATGGCCGATGTGCTTACAATCCAGGAGCATTGCAATGACTACGAGGGCGTGAAGATAGCGTTTATCGGCGACGGCAATAATGTCGCCCGATCACTGGCGTACGCTTGCGCAAAGCTGCATATGAAAATGGTTGTTGCATCACCGGCTGGTTACGAACTCGACCCCGAGACTATCGAAGACGTAAATCAAATATCGGAAGATTGTGTCCGACAGACCAACGATCCGGGCGCTGCTGTTCTCGATGCCGATATTATTTATACAGACACATGGGTTAGCATGGGCCAGGAGGCAGAAAAGCAAAAGCGCCTGGCGGATTTTGCCGGTTTCCAGGTCAACGCCCAATTGGTCCAATCTGCGCCAGACAACGTAAAAATTATGCACTGCCTTCCGGCTTATCGCGGCATGGAAATCACCGATGAAGTCGTTGAATCACCAAACTCGATAATCTTTGACCAGGCCGAGAACCGCCTGCACTTCCAACGGGCGCTTTTGAAGAAGCTTATGAGTTAAATTATTACTTCGAACGAACGACTCGTTAATTAAGTATATCAAACATATGAGATACCAACAGTTGCATGACTTCTCTCGGGCCGGTATAATAAGAGAGTCTGATAGAAATTTTTGCCGGGATTGATGGGAAATGGGTAAAGACAAGCAAGTAGAAGCAAATCCGCTTGAGACGGTCGAGCCGATAGGCAAGCGCGTGCTGATTCGCAAGGACGAGGACAAGAAACAGACCAAGGGCGGCATCCAGCTTCCGGACAATATCGAAATCCCCACAATCACCGGCCGAATCATCACGATTTCCGCCGAGGTGGAAAACTCGCCGGACATACCGCTTCGGCAATACGACAAAGTGCTGTTCAATCCCAAGGGGGCCATCCCCGTAGATTTCGAGGGTGACAATCGCCTTTTCGTCGTAGAAATTGAAAACGTAGTCGCGGTCTTCAGAAAATCATAATATACTCTTATGATACTAAACTAATCGAAATTCAAATTTAAGGAGAATTTCATGGCTGAAGAAACACAGATTCCCGTAGCACCGGCAGGCCCTCAGTACACCTCGCAACAAACACTCAGACCTCATCGCGGCGGCCTCATTTTGGCTCTCGGGATTCTCGGTCTGGTTTGCTGCTTCATCTGCGGAATTATCGCATGGGTAATGGGCAGCAATGACCTGAAGGAAATGGCCGCCGGAAGGATGGATCCAGCCGGGCAGGGATTAACCCAGGCCGGCAAGATTTGCGGCATGATTAGTGTAATTTTGCAAATCATTGGATTGGTCATCTGGCTGCTGTTTATGTCCTTAGGTATAGCTACTTCAGTTACACAGGGATAAAAATAGCTCGTTGAAATGAAAATTGAAATGATCCATGTTTCCCGGCGTCCCCCGTGGCCGCTGTGGGCAATACTGATCGTGTTGGTATGGTCGGCTTTGGGTGTAGTGCTGGTCTGGTTTAGCGCGCACTTTCACCAGCCGGCACAGCTTTGCTTAGTTAAGCATTTGACCGGTCTTCCATGTCCAACATGTGGATTTACACGAGGTGCGTTGTCTTTGCTTAGCGGCCATCCTGCTCAAGCCTGGTTTTACAATCCTCTGCTGTATTCGGCATTTGTTTTATTCTTTTCCGCCACCGCTTTTCGAATCATTACAGCACGTAGCTTACGCGTTAATCTATCAAACAAAGAACGTTCGGCAGCATGGATTCTGGTCGGAGTGTTGTTTTTTGCCAACTGGGTCTATGTCGTTATCTGTGTGGGGTGAGACATGCATAACAAGAATACATGGCTTGCTAAAACAAAAAGAACCTTCACGGCAGTATTGCCGGTCTCCGAAAAACGCAAAGGCGAGTGTGTGAATTGCGGAGCGTGCTGCAAGCTGCCAAATGTTTGCCCATTTCTGAAGGTCACGGAAGATGATAAGTTGCTTTGTTCCGTTTACCCGTTTAGGCCGTTAAACTGCAGAAAATATCCGAGGACCGAATCGGAACATATAACTCAAGAGACATGCGGCTATAGATTTGAGCAAGACCGGCTTTAGTTCATAAAACTATAGATGTTTATTCGGCAATTCTCTTCGGGCTCCGCCGCTTCAAGGCGAAAAGTCCGCCCAGCATCATCAATAATCCGGTTGCAGGCTCCGGAACTTCCGGCGTTGGTTTCTTGCCTTTTTCGTAATATACGGGCTTTTTCGGTTTCGCACCGCCACCGCTGCTAATACCACCAGGCCAGCTTAAATCCAAAGCAGTAGGAAACAAGCCGCCGCCTGCACCTCCGCCACTGCCGAGAAGCAAACCCTCTCCGTCACCGGAAATGCCCTGCTCGGCCTTTTCGAATACCGCAATAATGACCTTAGGTTCATTGAGATAAACAATGGTGTTAGCTGCAGCAGGATCGCTTACATCGCCCAGCCAGTGAATGAATTTATAGCCGGCCTTCGGAACTGCAGTCAGGATGACCTCCGAATTTGGCTTAAAATAATGAACGCCCGCGACCGGCGTTATTTCGCCGCCTTTAACAGGAGTCTGCTCGAGAAGAAGCACCATATCCTTTGTTTGGGAATATGCAGGAATGATTAGCCAGAATGTAATAATTGCTAAAGCCAATCTTAACTGTCGAATGCCGATTGTAGCTCGCCGGTTTAAAAGTGAAAATCGCAAATCGCAAATCGAAAATTTTGGAACCCCCCTTTTCATCACATTCCATCCCCCCCGGGACAAAACTAAATATCACTTTTACCGCTTAGCGGCCTTGTTCCTCAATACTAATATTAAACCAAATTGAGTTCGAAAAGTCAAGCCTTTTCTCTAATCCAAGCTTGGTTATCGGTGATTAGCAGCTACAAGTTCGGCTCTGAGGCCATGAGCAATCATATTATAGGTCTCGCATGAATAACGCATGCGCAGACTTTTCCGTTTAAGCTTTCGAAGGATCTTTATGTCACTGGCTTTTGCGTACGAACCTGCTTATGTTACGAATCGCCTGCCGGAGACGCTGTTCATTTTCCACAAGAGCGATTCGCATATAATCTTCGCCTCCCTCGCCGAATGCCCTGCCCGGGGCAATTGCAACCTCGGCATACTCCATAAGGTCCATTGCGTAATCGATGCTTCCCTTGGCCTGTAAATGTTCCTTCGGGACTCTTGCCCAGACGAACATTGAGGCCCGCGGCTTTTCCACTTCCCAGCCTATCCTCCTTAGACCATCGCAGACCACATCCCGTCGGGACTGGTATCTCAAATTCTGAGTGATCATATCCTCCTCACAGTGTCGCAGCGCAATGATGCCAGCGATCTGAATTGCCTGGAAGATACCATAATCGTAATAGCCTTTTATCGTGGCCAGATAATCGATCATATCTTTATTGCCCGCCACAAAGCCAACGCGAAATCCCGCCATGTTGTAAGGCTTGCTCATCGTGGTAAATTCGACGCCGATGTCTTTCGCCCCTTTGACCGAAAGGAAGCTCGGCGCTTTGTAGCCATCGAAGCAGGTCTCGCCATAAGCGAAGTCGTTAATCACTGCGACGCCGAACTTTTTCGCCAATTCTACTACAGGCTCGAAAAACCCCTCATCGACAGTCATCGCCGTCGGATTGTGCGGAAAATTGAGAATCAGCAGCTTGGGCTTGGGATACAGATTCTCCAGGACCATCGTGACGTTGCTGATAAACTTCTCATCAGTGCCTAATGGAACCGAAACAACATTTCCACCGGCCAGTGCCACGGCGTAATTGTGTATAGGAAACGCTGGATCGGGAACTATCGCCGTATCACCCGGGCCCATCATCGCCAGGCACATGTGGCTGAATCCTTCCTTCGAGCCGATACATGCCAGTACCTCGGTCTCCGGATCAAGCTGCACGTTCCATTTACGCTCGTATTTCTTCGCTATTTCGCCTCGAAGGTTCTTAATCCCTTTCGAAGCGCTATAGCGGTGGTTTCGGGGGTCCTGTGCAGCCTCGCAGAGCTTATCAATGACAACTTGCGGCACCGGATCGGATGGATTGCCCATGCCCAGATCGATAATATCAACACCCGCCTGGCGTTTAGCCAGTTTCAAGGCGTTGAGCTTGCCGAACAGATAGGGCGGTAGACGCGTGATTCTCTGCGCCGGCTCGATGCGTTTGTCCGAAAGTCCCTGATTTTGCGGATCTATTGTTAATTCAGTCATAATCTTCTCTCCGTTCAGCATTCCTTGACTCAGCACGCAATATAAAGCACACGGAACGCTATAGTACAATCGGACAGTGTACACCTACCGGATGAATTTTCAAGCCATTTTGACCGGCCAGCAAATTGGCCCATTCGACTACGCTCAGGACATGCTTTGTTTTTTCAACTTAACTTATGAACGCAGCACTCAGTACGAGTAATAAACTTGTCCTGAGCGAAGTCGAAGGATTGGTTTTGTTTTTCGTTCCACAAAATCACCATATTCTTCATAAATCTTTGCTAACACTAAATTAACGCCATATTGCCATATTAACATTGGCTTTGTTTTTGCAATTAGCCTTTCCTTAGTCTTTGCTATTAACTATGAACCATGAACCATACAATTGGATTTGTTTTCACCAAGAATCCGATCCAATATATTTATCTTATCTCCTTAATTTAAAAGGTTTTATGTTAATTTGACCTCGTCCAAAATTCCCTTGTTTTTTCAAACATGCTTAGTTCCAATAAGCATATCCTGAGTATAGTCGAAGGATCTAAAAGACACTGATACCTATTGCACAAGTTTACACCGATTAACACGGGTTCCTGGATTTATAAAATCCTGCTTTTTTTCATCATTCTTCATTATCAATTCATTATTCTCCGTTTGAAGTCCCAGGGATTAACATAGATCCAAAAAATACCGATAAATACTTGTTTTTGCGGTCATTTATCACTATAATAATATTGAGATTGCGTTTAGCTCTCTATTAAATGGAGCACAGAGGAAAAATGGGTAAAATAAGCAAATTAACAAAACTACTTCTGATCTTGCTTACTATCTGCACCGTTAGTTATCCAGCTAATGCAGAAAAGAGCTTCTATGTGTTCGATTCCGGCCAGAGTGTTGTCGTCAAGACGGGCGGTTTCGCAGGCGTCCACATAACCTACACAATAACAGGTCAGTTCCGATTAATCGTAGATTCTGATGCTGGAATAGCATCATTTGTGATAGTAGATGCAAACCTTACCGATGAAACCGGCGCCGAATACGGCCGCAGCCTTGAAGAAATCTTCAACATGACCGGTCTTGCCAGCATCGTTGTTGATGATACAACAATTCAATTCGAGGGCAAAACCGCCGACGGCACGGAAAGTGATGTTCGTTTGACGCTTAGCTTCATGGACGGTTTGGCCCGCATGACCGGCAATACTACCCCGCCGCCCAACAGTGCCGATTTGTTCTTTTACGATGTCAATGCCGTCGCCATAAGAAAATACGCCGGCGGTATAGGAGAACCCAACGACCCCTACCGGATCGCCACGGCCGAAGACCTGATAACACTCGGCGAGACGTCCGAGGATTACGACAAGCATTTCATCCTGACTGCCGACATTGATCTTGATCCCAACCTACCTGGCCGCAAGGTTTTCGACAGGGCTGTTATTGCTCCGGATATTATTAACGACACAAAAGAATGGTTTCAGGGCACTGGATTCTCCGGTTACTTTGATGGCAATGATCACATGATCGCAAATCTAACGATCGTAGGCTCAAGTTATTTGGGACTATTTGGGGACATAGCCTCGGGAGCGAAGGTTGTCGGACTAGGACTGGAAGCCGTAGATGTCAATGGAAGTTCCAAAGTCGGAAGCTTGGCGGGATTAAATTTCGGTATAATCTCATCATGCTACAGCACTGGCGTGGTAACAGGAATTGAAGAAATCGGTGGGCTGGTGGGTAGTAATGGGGGAAACATCACGATGTGCTACAGTGCCTGTGCGGTTACTGGAGATACGCTTGTCGGTGGCCTCGCGGGTTTTAACTGTCACAACAATATCACCAAGAGTATCACTGCAAGCTTCAGCACTAGTACAGTCAGTGGAGATCTATACGTGGGTGGGCTGGTGGGTGGCAATGGAGGTAATTTAGGGGGCAAAATCACAACGTGCTACAGCACTGGCACAGTCAGTGGAAATCGATATATCGGCGGTCTTGTGGGGATCAACTCTTACGGGGGAGATGGGGGTGCAATTACTAACTGTTACAGCACTGGTATGGTCACAGGGAATGATAGTACTGGTGGACTCGTGGGTGTCAACGCCTCGCTCGGTAGCGTCACATCAGGTCTCTGGGATATGGAAACCAGCGGCCAGACAACCAGTGACGGTGGAGTGGGCAAGACTACAGCCGAGATGCAGGAACCCAATACTTTCATTGCTGAAGGTTGGGATTTTGTCAGCATGCCGGATGGCCCGCACGACATCTGGATCGAGCCCGAGGGCGGTGGGTATCCCATGCTCTGGTGGCAATCCCCATCTGGGTTTATCCTGCCTGCCTTCGCCGGTGGTAATGGCGAACCAAATGATCCGTACCTGATCTCGACACCTGAGCAATTGAGTTCGATTGGTCACAATCCCAAACTGATGGAATCCCACTTCAGGCCGATTGATAATCTTGATGTAATGGATATGCATTTTTATCCGATAGGAAGCACCGATTACCCCTATCGTGGTATCTTTGACGGTAATGATCATACTATTTCGCATTTGGTGATTAAAGGTGTAAGTTATCTCGGCTTGTTTAGTGTTATCGGAGACGGGGCCGAAGTTAAAAATTTGGGAATCGTAGATGTCAACATAACCGGATTAGATAGTAATGTCGGTGGGCTCGTGGGACTGAGTTGGGAAAGTACTATTACTAATTGCTTCAGCACTGGTGTTGTCAGCGGAGGGGATGAGTGTGTTGGTGGACTTGTTGGCAAAAATGACAAAAGTAACATTACCAACAGCTACAGTACCGGCTCGATAAATGGAGATGTTTATGTCGGCGGACTCGTGGGCTATAACGATAATGGTAACATCACAGAGAGCTATAGCATCAGTACAGTTATTGGTGGAGATTGGAATATCGGTGGTCTTGTAGGAACCAACAGCGGCACCATTAACAAGAGCTACAGCGCCGACACGGTCACTGGAACTTCGTATAACGTCGGTGGCCTTGTGGGTGAAAATGCTGACTGGAAAAATTCAGGTACAATTATTAACTGCTATAGTAACAGCACTGTTAATGGAAACGAAAATGTTGGTGGTCTTGTGGGGGAAAATGCTGCCTGGATGAATTCGGGTTCAATTATTAACTGCTACAACACTGGTACGGTGATAGGATACAAAAATGTAGGTGGTGTAGTGGGTAGTAATGGAGGCAATATAACCTTTTGCTACAACATAGGTATGGTTAGTGGAGAGTGGCATCCTGGTGGCCTTGTAGGTTCCTCCAGAGGTGGTAGCGTTAACTCAAGTTTTTGGGATGCTGAGATTTCAGGACAACCTTGGAGTCAAGGTGGTACAGGTAAAACAACAAACAAGATGAAGACGATCAGTACATTTCTCGATGCCGGTTGGGACTTTGTGGATGAGACGAAGAACGGCACCGAGGATATCTGGTGGATTCTTGAGGAGCAGGATTATCCGAGACTTTCGTGGGAGCTGGGCGACGAAATGTCGCCGTAAATTAAAATTCTAAATAGAGGTGAAAGTTCGAACGCGAAGGATTTCTATTTGATTCGGCCGGAGAATTGCTGTAAAATATATACAAAGATACTATGGATATTATTGTCAGGATAAAGCGTTTGGTCGTTTCACGGCGGGTCCTTTTCACCGAAAAGGCTGAAATCGAGATGGCCAGAGATGCTCTAACGCCGGAACTGGTTTATGAAGCGATTCTGAACGCACCGGCAATATTTAAGGTATTGCGTTCCCGTAATCCGAAGACAAAAAAGAGCGAGAGGCTTTACGTAATCAAGGGACTGACCTTTGACGGACTCGCAATCTATACTAAAGGTAAGATATTGAAGAAAGAAGGAATTGACGTTTTTTATGTCCTCATCTCATCGAAAAAAAGCACCGACATCTGAGGCATTACCTTGCCCGGAGTGCGGTAAGACTCAGATGATTCGCGTCGTGGAAACGTTTCGACTCGCAGATGGCCTGACGGTCAAGATACTTGGTCACTACAAGTGTAGCTCGTGCGGCTCTCGTTTTTTCGACGACGACGCTATGCACAGCATTCAAGCCGCACGCGCTTCGCAACGCTCGTTGGCTAAATCCTGCTGACTTCTCTGTAAGTAGGCACTATAGCAGTTACGACATTCATCGACGTTGGCTGAAATTTTGTGCGCGTGATGGCCAACGGCACGGAGGATATCTGGTGGATTCTCGAGGGGCAGGATTATCCGAGACTATGGTGGGAAGCCGCAGAGCAATAAACTGCTCTGCGGAAATTCTAAATTCGAATATCTAAATCCGAAACAAGCACAAAATAACAAAGAAATAATGTTCGAAACCATTGGGCTTTCAGCCCATGTTTGGGATTTCTGTCATTTAAGATTAGCATCCATTCGACGATGCTCAGGACAAGTTTGTTTAGGATTTCGGATTTAGTGCTTCGAGTTTCCGCTTCCGCGGCTTAGTCTTCGAACGGCAGGCTTGCTGAGTAGTTCGGTGCTTCTTTTGTTATCTGGATATCGTGCGGGTGGGACTCGCTTACCGATGCGGCACTGATTCGTACGAATCGGCTGGTTTTTCTCAGCTCTTCTATATTCCTTGCCCCGCAGTAGCCCATGCCGGCACGCAGGCCGCCGACTAATTGATAGACGAAATCGCCTAACGTCCCGCGGTAGGGCACCCGGCCTTCGACGCCTTCCGGCACGAGTTTGCTCGCCTCGGTCTTGCTGCTCTGGCCGTAACGTTCAGCGGAGCCTTTGACCATCGCGCCCAGAGAGCCCATGCCCCGGTATTCCTTGAATTGTCTGCCTTTGTAGATGACCAACTGGCCCGGGCTTTCTTTCAGGCCGGCAAACAGCGAGCCAATCATCACACTCGAAGCCCCGGCGGCGATTGCCTTGGCTATGTCACCCGACTGGCGAATGCCGCCATCGGCGATGACCGGGATATTGCGCTTTTGTGCTACCTCGGCACAATTCATTATCGCCGATACCTGTGGCACTCCGACGCCAGATATGATTCTGGTAGTGCAAATCGCGCCTGGGCCGATACCGATCTTAACCGCGTTCGCGCCGGCATCGATTAAGTCTTCCGCCGCCTTGGCAGTCGCGATATTTCCCGCGATTACGTCGATGTCATAATCTTTTTTGATTTTCTTTACCGTATCGATGACGTTTTGCGAGTGGCCGTGGGCAGTATCGACCACGAGTATATCGACATCCGCTGATATCAGGGCATCGATTCGATCATAATCATGGACGCTGACCGCAGCACCAACCAGGAGCCGACCCCGCTTGTCCCTTGCCGATATGGGATATTGCTGGACGCGGTCGATGTCTCTCATCGTAATCAGGCCGGCCAGTTCGCCTTTGCCGTTTACCAGCAGCAGCTTTTCGACTTTGTGCTTCTGGAGGATTTCCTTTGCCTGTTCGAGCGTAGTACCCGCAGGACCCGTCACCAGCTTATCCTTGACCATTACAGTGCTAATCTCGACATCATAGTCTTTGAGGAACTTCAAATCCCTGCGAGTCAGAATGCCGACGAGCTTTTTACCGTCGACGATTGGGATGCCGGAGACGTTCTGTTCTTTCATAAGCTCCTGCGCTCGTTTGACCGGCTGGCCCGGCGATAATGTTACCGGGTCAAGAATCACGCCGTGCTCCGAACGCTTTACTTTTGCTACCTCCCGTTTTTGTTCCTCTACGGAGAGATTCTTGTGAATGATACCGATACCGCCTTCCTGGGCCAGCGCGATGGCAAGGGATGATTCGGTGACCGTATCCATTGCCGCCGAGATAATCGGGATATTAATAGTGATATTGTCGGTCAACTGCGTGCGTGTGTCCGCCTGGCTCGGCACAAAATCGCTTTTGGCCGGGACCAGCAGAACATCGTCAAAGGTTATACCTCTGGCAATAATTTTGTCATTATCCATTTTTCGCTCCAGATATAAATTGCCTTCTTGGCCTGGTATTAAAATAAGGAATTATAATAAAAGATAACACGAATATCAAAAATCAAATGTCAATTTTATAAAATCCCTGAAGAAGATTTTGCTTATTGCATTTCAGTTTCTGATATGTATCATTGCCGTCTATGTCTGAAATAAAAGAAATTCTGGTCGCTACCGGCAATCCAGGCAAGATTGTCGAGATAAGAGCGATGCTGGACGCCGACGTTCGGTGGCTCGGTCTTTCTGAGCTTCCGCCGATGGATGAGATCGCCGAAGACGGCACAAATTTCACCGAGAATGCCCGCAAAAAAGCTCTCGGTTATGCAAAAACAGCCGGTCTGTGCACACTTGCCGACGATTCGGGACTGGTCGTCGATGCACTTGGCGGCGGCCCCGGGGTAAAATCCGCCCGATTCTCCGGCGAAAAACCCAAAGACACAGATAGGACGCTTATCGACCATCGAAATATCGCAAAGACGCTGGAACTTCTCAAAGATGTGCCTCAAGAGAAACGCACGGCAAGATTTGTCTGCCACCTGTGCCTGGCAAGCCCCGAGCGAGTGCTGATCGAGACTGAAGGAATACTGGAAGGTCTTATAACCTACAGGGAAATCGGGCAAAACGGTTTCGGCTATGATCCGATTTTTTTTGTGCCGCATTTGAAAAAAACCGTCGCTCAGTTGAGTAGCCAAGAAAAAAATGCCATTTCACACCGAGGAAACGCAATCCGAAAGCTCAAACCGCTGCTCGATGAGCTTCTGAGAACTGGCATGTGATTTATTGAATGGAAATTGCCACGATTGTGGGCAGGATATTTTGGAACGCATGGACGCATGATGTGACCAATATCGCATGCCACCATGAGCGCTTCCGCCAAGCTAAATAAGAACACGAGAAGACGAAAAATGGCCAAATTATTACCAGTCCCCAAGCCGGCGCGAAAAGTGAGTGCATTACGGCCCAAATAAACGCCGAGATGATCGCCAGTAGAATCTGCCGTTTTGTTATAAACGACAATATCCAAAGCCCACCACCCATGAGCAACGTCTCTAACAACGGACCAAATATAACCAACGTGAAGAGCAGGCCAAGGGCAGAACCTTCGAATTCCGGGCCTGTATCTTCGGTTATTACCCCGGTCATTCCTAAAATTATTGCGATAATCAGTGAAGGTACAAGACTGATAAGCCCTGCACGCAAAATATATTTCCATATGGAAATGTTATTAAACAGCAGGCAAATCAGCCGTGGCTGCTTTTTCTCTTCAACTGTCGTATTCTGATGGAGTTCCAAGTTTCACCTTTATAAATGTTGAGAAAATTACATAATACCCCTGAAAAAAGCAATGATTAAACTAATTTTCTATGGCCGAATTGAAAGGTCAAAATCTTGCTGGTATAAATTATATCCGATTAAGTTGACTGCCCAGAGTCGAACAGTGACATATAAAACCGATAATTGTTTTCTCTTGACATTTCTAAAGCATCTCTGTATTTGTCCAATTTTAAATTTTGTTGTCAAAATAGCCGATGAGGATTCGGGTGCAATAGTTTTGTCCCGCCTGAGACGGCAAATCCCTGGTAAAAGCCAGGATTAAATAGTAACAGGTATGCTTTTTTTATGGCAAAAAAAACTTCGAAAAAATCTCTTGTGATAGTCGAATCGCCCGCCAAGGCGAAAACTATACACAAATATCTCGGCCCCGACTTCGAGGTAAAGGCATCGATGGGACACGTACGCGATCTTCCTTCGAAAGGCCTTAACGTCGATATCGAGAACGACTTCGAGCCGACCTACGACATCATGCCCGGCAAGAAACGCACGATAACAGCACTGAAAGCGGCAATGAAACACTGTGAAGAACTGTATCTGGCAACCGACCTTGACCGTGAGGGCGAGGCAATTGCCTGGCATCTGGCGCAATTGCTCGGCTTTCCGGAGGAGAAAACCTATCGCGTCATATTTAACGCTATCACAAGCACCTCCATCAAGCAGGCATTTGCCGAGCCGGGTAAGCTCGATATGGACAAGGTAATGGCCCAGCAGGCCCGACGAATCCTTGACAGGATTGTCGGTTATCAGATAAGTCCGCTGCTGTGGAAGAAGGTTACCCGTGGCCTATCGGCCGGCCGAGTTCAGTCGATTGCGGTCAAACTCATCGTCGAAAAAGAAAAAGAGATTCGCAAGTTCGAACCACAGGAATACTGGCTGATTCCTGCTGTTTTCACGGCTGATTTGCAGCAGGATTATAGTCAAAAGTGGCTCGATTTCATGCAGACTAAGTCCGAGAACGACAAGCCACCCACTCTTGCAGAACAAAGTAAATGGCTTACCGAGCATAACGCATTTAAAGCCGAACTCTACAAAATCGACGATAAGGAATTCAAGGCGTCCGGCAAAGAACAGGCCGAGCCTATCTTCAACGCCTTAAAGCAGGCTGAATTCAAGCTCGCCGATTTGCAAACCAAACAATCTAAATCCCAGCCATCGGCGCCGTTTATTACATCCACCTTGCAGCAGGCCGCGGCGAATCGTCTGGGTTTTGCAACGAAAAGAACCATGCGCGTCGCCCAGCAGTTATACGAGGGCATAGACCTGGGTTCGATGGGGGCATTGGGTCTTATTACTTATATGAGAACCGACAGCACTCACCTTTCGGGTGAAGCTATAAAGGAAGTTCGAAAGTACATCGGTACCCATCTCGGCACCGATTACATGCCGAAGGAAGCCAAGTTTTATGCTTCCAAGAAAAACGCCCAGCAGGCTCATGAAGCTATCCGCCCTACCGACGTCGACCTTACGCCGGACGATATCAAGCCGTTTTTAACTGACGAGCAATTCAAGCTCTACAATCTTATCTGGCGCCGATTTGTCGCTTGTCAGATGTCTTCGGCCAATTGGGATGTAACGAACCTGAAAATCTCTGCTCATACGCCGGTAGGTTGTTGCTGGTATCGCACATCCGGCAGAGTTCTGGTCTTTGACGGCTTTACGAAAGTCTGGCCGATTACATCGAACGAGCAGGAATTGCCCTCGATGGAGGTCAACCAGCAGCTTGCACCGGTCGATATTAAGGCAGAGCAGCATTTCACCAAACCGCCGGCAAGATTTACCGAGGCGGCCCTGGTAAAAGCGCTTGAAAAAGAAGGCATCGGTAGGCCGAGCACTTATGCATCGATCATAAGCACAATACAGGATCGAAAGTACGTCGAGCAGAGAGAGAAGAAATTCTATGCCACCGATATCGGCGAGGTTGTCACGGAAAAACTCTGCGAGTACTTCCCGAGGATTATGGACATTGCGTTCACCCGCTACATGGAAGAGCAGCTTGACAAGATCGAAGAGCAGCACCTCGACTGGCTCGGCGTTTTGAAAGATTTCTATGGGCCGTTCAAAGAAAGCCTCGAAAAGGCACAGGCCGAAATGAAACATGCCAAAGCAGAAACAACTCCCAGCGAATATAAGTGTCCCACGTGCGGCAAGCAGCTCGTTTATAGATTCGGTAAAAATGGAAAATTCCTGAGCTGCTCTACATACCCTGACTGCACCTTCGCATGTCCCTGTGACAAGGACGGTAAGATGGTTGAAGAGAAACTAAGCGAGCAGGAATGTCCCGAGTGTGGCAAGCCGATGGTGCATAAGAACGGCCGGTTCGGCCCATTCCTCGGGTGTAGCGATTACCCTGAATGTAAAACGACGCTTAAATTAGACAAGGAAGGCAACGTCTTGCCGCCTAAACCTCCCGCAGAGCCCACCGGCGTTAAGTGTCATAAGTGTAAGGAAGGCGAATTGGTCATCAGGCAGGGCAAAAAAGGGCCGTTTATGGGCTGCAACAGGTTTCCGAAATGCAGGACCATCATCAGCATTAAACAGCTTGACCATCTAAAGCAATTGCAATCCGACGGACAATGGCCGCCTGAAACAGTCGAGCAGGCCGATGAGCTTCTAGGACGTAAAAAGTCCAAAGAGACAGTAAAAGCCAAAAGATAACAGAGCAATATCCACATCTGAGTGTCGAAGTCAGTCCAAGCCTAACTATTACTTCAAGTAGAAGTGGCGACATTAAAGTATGGTTGTCGTAAGGTCACAACGTCCGTTTTTGTTGAAGTTTTATACTTCGGTCAATTTTGTAGAAAAACCATAAAGCCTGCCGATATAGATTAATTGTTACTGTTAGGTGTCGGAAGTTTGCGCACCTTTAACGAAAGTATGCATAGTGGTAAATCTACTGCGCAAAAAGTATTGGCTTTGATAACAAGCCTCTTATGGGACGTAAGAAATCTATCGGAGGTGTGAACCCCGTCAGAGATGCTGTTAGAGGGACATGATGTAATGAACAAATCAATCTATTAAAGACGGAGCAACGGGGTGAAAAAGAAAAACAAATATAAAAGAGCTGCAAAACACAAGGCACGAGGTCCGATATCTCGCACGGCACTCAGATATATCGGGATATTTATATGCCTTGTTCTCTTTTGTAGTTGCCTGAGTTTCGACATTGGAGATTGGCCGAGCCGTTTTGAATATCCTCATAACATTCCGACGGCCAACTGGTGTGGTTCAATAGGAGCTTTTTGCGCGTATTACCTGCTCTATTATGTCGGGCCGGGCATCTTTGTCGTGCTGGTTTCGGCAATCTACCTTTGGGCTTCCAAACTTGCCGGCCGGCCTGTGGACCAGTTAGTTTTACGGACAATTGGTTTAGGGCTTGTCACTATCGCCGCTTCGATGAGTTTCTATTGCTTATGGCCCCAGCGGTACTTCAATTTTCCGACAGGTTCCGGGGGTATTCTCGGCACCGGTGCTGCTCAGCTTATGCAAAGTAATTTTGCTTTGCTTGGAACTTTTATATTACTCGCGGCCATCTGGGTGGTCGGAGCTGTCTTACTGGCCGATGGCCTGATGTTAATGGTACTCAGCGCGCTTGGCTTTACGGTTGCCAAGATAATGGGCATTGCAGTACCGGCCTGGTCCGCTGCAAAGGAGCATTCACAGGTCCTTAACGAGATATGGCGAGAACTAAGTGCCCGGCAAAAACCGGTGGTTATAAGAAATGAAATATCCAAATCAACGGCTGTTGAAATTCCAAAATTACCGGATAGTATTCCAGTGACACGTCCTGATGAAAGAAAGGCCAGTGCCCCGCAAGATCAAACATCCAAAAGTACTTTTACACAGCCATCCTACGATGACTATAAGCTGCCGCCGCTGGATTTGCTGGCTGAGCCTGAGCATAGTTTTGCTTCGGTGCAGGAAAAAGTCGTTAAGGCAAAAGCAAGCGCTTTAGAACAATTGCTGTCTGAATTCAATATTAATGCCCGTGTGGTCGCGGCCGATTCCGGGCCGGTTGTGACAATGTTCGAGCTTGAGCTTGCAGCAGGCGTCAAGGTCAGCCAGATATCCGCTCTGGCTAACGACATGGCACGGGCGCTGGGTGTCGGCGCCGTCCGTGTTGTCGCTCCTCTACCCGGCAAGCACACGATTGGGATCGAGGTGCCGAACAGCGAGAAAGAAAGAGTCCGCATGAAGAATATGTTCGAGCTGGCGGGCAGCAAGCCGCAAAAGATGCAGATACCGCTGTACCTCGGCAAGGATTCTTCGGGCGAAGCGCTCGTTTCGGACCTGACAAAGATGCCCCATCTGCTAATCGCCGGCACGACCGGCTCGGGCAAGAGCGTCTGTATAAACAGTATCATTACCGGTGTGCTGCTTACAAAACGGCCGGACGAGGTCAAAATGATTCTGATCGATCCCAAGATGGTCGAGATGACGGCCTTCAATACGATCCCACATCTGATGTGTCCGATAGTCACCGAGACGCAGATGGCCGTTCAAATCCTTGAATGGGCGACGGTCAAGATGGATGAACGTTATGCCCTGCTGGCTGAAGCAAGGGTCAAGAATATTGCGGAGTTTAACAAACTCGATGCCGATGAGATTCTTAATCGCTTTAATCCTAGCAGTGAGGAAGAAGAAGCAAAGATTCCTAAGAAGCTGACATACATTGTTATAGTGATCGATGAGCTTGCCGACCTGATGATGACCGCGGCCAAGGAGATCGAAGGTTATATCGTTCGCCTGGCACAAAAGAGCCGGGCCGTAGGTATTCATATTGTCTTAGCCACCCAGCGGCCTCAGGCAACGGTCGTAACCGGTCTGATTAAATCGAACATGCCGACACGTATCGGCTTCCGTGTGGCCGCCAGAATGGACAGCAGGATTATCCTCGACCAAAACGGTGCTGAAACGCTGCTTGGCGAGGGCGATATGCTGTTCCTAAAACCCGGAACGAGCGATCTGGCTCGTGCCCAGGGCACTTTCGTCGATGAGGCTGAGATAAAGCGGATTGTAAAGCACCTGAAAGATGTTGCTGAGCCGCAATTCCATCCGGAACTTACACGCCTGAAGACAATCGATACATCAGAAATGTCCAGAGATGAGCTGTTTGATGACGCGGTCCGCATAGTACTTGAGACCAAACGGGGCAGTGTATCACTGCTTCAGCGAAGACTTAACATCGGCTATGCGAGAGCTTCGAGGATTATCGAGATGATGGCCGCATCGGGAATACTCGGCGAGTACAAGGGCAGCCAGGCCCGTGAAGTTATGATGACGCAGGAGGAGTATGAGCGTATCCGCGAACAGATGGATGCGGACGCCGAAGCGGGTTATGAAGACCTTGCTGAAACTGACCAGCCGTCTGAGCCGGCTTATATCAGCGAAGGCCAGCGGGGATACCTCGCCACCGACAGCGATGAGGAAGGCTGAAACGGCATTTCACAAAGCTTGATTACATTTCCATTCAAAATTCGACAGTGATATCCATTTCTGGTAAACTCTTCCGGTTATGAGTAAGGACCTGAAAGAAAAAACACTGCGCGAACTTGAACAGATTGTTGAGTCTCTGGGTGGCAAAAAATATCTGGCTGGATACATCTTTAATTTCATCCATACAAAGGATGCCGAAGAGATATCCCAAATCACACCTCTGAGTAAATCCTTTCGTGAACAACTGATCGGACAGGGCTATTTTATCCCTCAGCTTTCCATGCTAAACAAGCTTACCGATAAAGACGGGACGGCCAAGTATGCTTTTGCCCTGAGTGATGGTGGCAGGATTGAAACCGTGCTGCTGCTCGATGGTAAACGAAGAACGCTCTGCGTTTCGACACAGGTTGGGTGTGCCATGGATTGTGCATTCTGTGCCACAGGAAAGCTTAAGTTCCAGCGAAATCTTACCGCTGGAGAAATCGTTGATCAGGTCAACACTGCGCAAAAAGACGTGGGACGAATCAGCAATGTGGTCTATATGGGAATGGGTGAGCCGCTTGCCAATTACGAAGCGGTAGTCAAGTCAATCAGGATATTGAATCACCCGGAAGGTATGAACATCGGTGTGCGTCATATAACCATCAGTACCTGCGGCCTGGCACCGGCGATTCGGAAGCTGGCGTCCGAAGACGTACGTCCAAGGCTGGCCGTCTCGCTGAACGCCCCGACCGATGACTTGCGGACTAAGTTGATGCCGATTAACACCAAATACCCGATATCGGAATTGTTCAAGGCCGTGCGGTTTTATCAGAGCAAAACCCGCCAAAGAGTAACCTTCGAGTATGTATTAATAAAAGGTTTGAACGACTCGGCCGGCCATGCGACAATGCTGGTCAAACTGCTTAAAGGGCTGACGTGTAACGTGAATCTAATTGAGCACAATCCGTTCCCGAGATGTAAGTATACGGCTTCCGGCAGCACTCGTATCAGGCAATTTGCCGCCGTCTTGGAAGATGACGACATCGAGACAACCACGCGCTTCAGGATGGGCCGAAATATCAAGGGCGCCTGCGGCCAGCTCGGAGCCGACTGGCTGGGCGGGAAATCCAAATGAGCAACAAATCCATGAGTAACAGAAATTCGATCATTACAATCGGCCTGTCGCCGGCATGGGATATCGCCTGTCGGGGACGAAATCTTGACTGGGGCCTGCACCAGCAAATCGACCAGCAGACTATTCTGCCTGCGGGAAAAGCACTCAATGTCTCCAAGGCTCTTGCGTGGATAGGGCAGAAAAATATCGCAGCCGGCCTGTGGGGCAGTGACGACCGTGAGCGAATGCTGGTGGCAGTGAGGAGCTTGTGGCCGTCGATTCGGGTAAAAATGACTGTAGTTGAGGCTCCTACGAGAAAGAATATTACTATTGTTGATTCGGCCGACAACAAAGAGATGCACCTGCGCGACAAAAGCCGGCTGGCCTCGGCAAAGACTTTGAAGAAATTACAAACAGACCTCAAGACAATCGTTAACAAAGGCAGCATTTGTGTCTTCGCTGGCTCAATACCAGACGATGGGCTTTCGGGCGATGTGATTCGAATAGTTGAATTGTGCAAAAGCTTTGGGGCGAAAATCGTGCTGGATACTTCAGGACCTCCTTTAAAAGAAGTCATCAATACAGGTTCTGTTTGGCTGATAAAACCGAATGTCGAGGAATTATGCGAATTACTCGGCGAGCAGGTTAAGGATGGGCCCGTGAGTTTGGCAAAAGCCGGGGGAAGGTTACTGGATAAGGTCGAGATTGTGCTTATCAGCCGTGGTGCAAAAGGCGGCATAGTCATTACCAAAGACCAAGCATGGCAGGGCCGGTTCGCCGATCGAGCAAAGGCATTCTCGACTGTCGGTTGCGGCGATTTTCTACTGGCCGGTTTTCTGAAGGCTTTCAAAGACAGTGCCGGCACGAGTGATGCACTCAAAACCGCAATAAAGGTTGCTACAGCAAGAGCCCGGGGATGGACGGAGAATATGTCCTGGCTGGATGTACAAAACAGAATAAAAGTACACGTTGAACGAATATGAAAGAAACAGGCCTCGAATCCCGCTACACAATCTGGTCCCTGCTGTTTTCGGCTATTCTTCTGTCATTTTATTTTCTTTACCTGCTATTGCGAATAGATCCGAAACTCATCTACCAGTCTCAGGAGCCGGTCTTTTTCTTCGATCGATATTTCATCTATGAATTTTTCAGCTACCCCGGAGGAGTAAACGAATTTCTCTCCGGATTCTTTTCACAGTTCTTTTATTATTCCTTGACCGGAGCGCTGCTGTTGGTCCTTGTTTTAGCATTTGTCACCTTGAATACATGGCTGCTCATCCGGTCAATTACCACTATTCGGCCGATTCTTTATCTGCACTGGATACCTTCGGCTATCCTGCTGGCCTTACACAGCAACTACAGGTTCCCGCTTGTGCTGACGCTGGGGCTACTCTGGGTTTTACTCTGTGTCAATATCTATATCCGCCTTGCTCCTTCAAAAAGTACGCTGCGATTAATGCTCTATCTGATTCTCCAGACAATCTTGTATTATGTGATTGCCGGTCAGGCTTTTATCTTTTCGCTGGTTATAATACTCTACGAGGTTCTGCATAATCGTAGCATTGTTTTATCTTTGCTATACATTATATTTACTGTTTTGCTGCCGTATGTCGGTGCTTCAATTGTTTTTATTCTCAGCATCAGGCAAGCATATACGATGCATCTGATATCCTATGACACATACAAGGTGACCTGGTTATCCTGGGCGCTATATGCGTTCTTCCCGTTTATTCTGCTGCCTGCAAAGTTTACAAAGCAAGACAAAACCAATGCGAATAATCTTTGGGACAGGCTTTTGCGCCGACGTTCGATTCCAATACTTATAATCCAGTCTGTAATAATTTTTGCTCTCGTCTCCATATCAGCTTTATACTCTTATAACAAAAAGGAAAAAGCGTTTCTCTTATTAAACCATTACGCCCGATTCGAAGAATGGCAAAAAGTGCTCAACATCGCACAAAAGGGTCTTCCAATCAGCAATGTCGTTCAATGTCAGGTAAACAGGGCTCTGTACCACACCGGTTTTTTGTGCGACAAAATGTTCGGCATGACACAGCTTTTCAAGGGCGACGGACTTTTCCTGCACAAAAGCGTTCGTGCCCCTTATGCACTCCAGCACAGCGATCTTTTTTTCGACCTCGGCCTTATCAACGAGTCGGAACACTGGGCACATGAAGCCATAGCCTCCAACGGAGATACGGCGTGGAATCTTCAGCGCCTTGCACTGCTGAATCTGCTGAAAGACAAGCGTGACATCGCAGCAAAATATCTGGCAATGCTGCAGAAAACCACGTGGCACAAAAAATGGGCCCAAGAACATCAAAAGTATCTTTCTGACGACAAGGGCCTTGGGGAACATCCGAAATATAGGTATCTAAAAAGTGCTATACCTGAATCCGATTTCCTCGTTTCTCCCGCCGAGCCGGAGCTGTGTCTGGAAGAGCTGTTAAAAAACACCAGCAACAAAATGGCATTCGAATATTTAATGTCTTATTGCCTGCTGGAAGGACAGATAGGCCGTTTCGTTAAGCATATCCAGCAATTGAATTATTTTGATTATCCTAAAATTCCACGGCATTTCGAAGAAGCCTTGCTTATCTACAACCAGCTTACAGGCGGCAAGGGAATTTCTTTGCCGGGTAAAAACATCTCAGAGCAAACTATTCGGAAGTTCGATGATTTCAATAACATCAAAGCAAAATATAAAAACGATATAAAAGCAGCACGCAGAGAGCTGATAAAATACAGAGATACTTACTGGTTTTACGGATTATACTATTTCAAGCCTGATGAGTAATTTTATGCCCCGATTAAAAATTTTCATAATTTTAGTTTTTGTTTGTATTACACTATTGACCTTATCCCCCGGCTGCACGGGCAAGAAGCCAAATCTCGAAAACTGCACCTCCATCGAAAAACAGCCGGTCATCTCTCCGGATTATACGAACACGACCCTCCCTCCCAATATTGCACCGACTAACTTTGTCATCGAAGAAACGGCAAGCGCATATTTTGTTCGGATATCATCGCAGCAGGGCAAAGGTATTGATATATTCAGCGAATCTTCCAACATCAAAATTCCCGTCAAACCATGGAAAAGATTGTTAAACCAGAATCGTAACAAGTCTTTGCTCATAACCATTTTTATCCGGGATAGCAAGGGCAAATGGAATCGTTTCATACCTATCGAGAATTTCATTGCCCCGGAAGAAATCGACTCTCATCTTGTTTACCGTCTCATGCGGCCGCTCTATCAGTACTGGGACAAGCTGGGTATATATCAACGAGATTTGACCAGCTATGAGCAGCGCCCTATTGTTCTGAATACGGCGATGGGCAAAAACTGTGTCAATTGTCATTCCTTTCATAATTTCAATCCGGACCGGATGATGTTTCACATGCGTGCCGGGGCGGTCGGCACATCGATGATACTGGCATACGATGGTGAAACTCACAAGGTCGATACATCGACGTCTTTTAATCACGCTACCTCATACAGGTCGTGGCACCCGAACGGCCAAATCATTGCGTTTGCTTTCAACACGGTAAAGCAGGTTTTTCATGCCGTCGGTAAAAACCTCGATGTTTACGACAGGGCATCCGACCTTCTGCTTTATAATGTCAAAACCAATACAATCACAACATCCCCCAAAATATCGACTGCCGAACGTATGGAGACATATCCCGAATGGTCCGCCGACGGCAGGTACCTCTACTTTTGCAGCTCTCCGGCGCTGGACATTTACGACACAGATGAACATCCTTTAAAGAAAATGAGATATGATTTAATGCGCATCTCATACGATGTTCAGACCAATTCATGGGGCGATGTCGAACCTGTTCTGCTCGCAAGTAAACTGGGCCAAAGCGTTGCCCATCCGAAAGTCTCACCGGACGGCAAACATATTCTTTTCTGCATGTCGGAACATACATATTTCCCGCTCTATATGCCGGATTCGGACTTGTATCTGCTGGATACCGAAACAATGGAATCCCATAAGCCGGACAAGATAAACAGCGACCGGGCGGAAAGTTATCACTGTTTCTCTAGTAACGGCCGATGGGTCGTATTCAGCAGCAAGCGCCAGGATGGCCAAAGCACGCATCCTTATTTCAGTTACTTCGACACTGACGGCAATTTCAGTAAGCCGTTTCTATTGCCGCAGAAGGACGCGGAATATCACCAATCACGCGTTGTCGTTTATAACATCCCGGAATTAGTGAAAGGCCCCGTCAAAATCCGGCCGCAAAAACTGATAAAGACCGCCTGGTCCGAGCAGATAGTCAAAGCCAGACTCGATCCCAAGGTCAGCACGAAACAGGACAATCAAACCGAAGAAACGCCCTACGAATCCACCCTCCACGATGTCGAACCTTAAAATTGGCTTTGTTTTTTCAACTTTCTTTCGTAATACGCATCACGCAGTACGCAATACAAGTAAATTGGCTTTGTTTTTTTCAAATTCATCTCACAATACGCAGAAGCAAATTGCTAAGTGGCATTAATGGCTACCATGAATTGCTATATAGTGTATGTATCATCAAGCTTTCTTGTACGCAGTCCTTGGGATTCCTTATGGAGAAAAAATAAAATTTGAGTTGATTGGATTTGTTTTTTTTGCGCCCCGCAGGGCGGTGTATTGCCATATATCCCTTTCATATAAGAGGTTGCGTCAATCTCGCCGCACCAAAAATTGGCCCATTCGACTACGCTCAGGACATGCTTTGTTTTTTCAAGTAAGCAATGAATTCAAACCGCAGATGGACGCCAATTAGTCAAAAAAATCATAAATCGACGATTAATTCCTCCATTTCAAATTCTCTTATTCAATTAATTCACTAATCAACTTGACTTTCACTACGAACTACGAACTATGAATTACCAACTAATACATTCTACGAACGGCAATCCAAAAAAGCGGGCATATTTTCAAAAAAATCTCCGTGACTTACATCTCACTGAAGCAAACTAATTATCCAAATATTCTGCAGAAAAAGTGTAACAAATGAAAGAGTATATGGACTTTTGGTATAGAGAATTAAAATTATGAATAATTTCAATATCGGCCGGTTTTAGGGCAATTTTGGAGGATATGACTATGTCAAAGACAATGAACCGAACGGCCTGCCTGATTATTTCGGCACTCTTATTGGCAGTACTGTGCACTGTTGCTGCGGGGAAGATAATCTACGTTAACAATGATGCAACAGGGATGAATAACGGCTCAAGCTGGGAAAATGCATAT
>Ga0209536_100001285_pt1 | contig 41630 bp, 25 predicted proteins | sample DeeMarSeWOR28_12_FD_187461 | JGI IMG/M metagenome (GOLD analysis project Ga0209536, IMG submission 187461) | Marine sediment microbial communities from White Oak River estuary, North Carolina - WOR-2-8_12 (SPAdes) (version 2) | ecosystem: Environmental > Aquatic > Marine > Intertidal zone >...
CTCCTCGTGAAGGCCATTATCGCACCCGCCAGTATCGAGAACTTGATGGACGGGAACATCACCTTCTTGAACACGAACATGGGCCTCGCGCCGAGGGTCCTCGCGGTCTCCTCATAGGTGGGGTCGAGCTCCTCCAGCGAGCCGGCCACGTTGCGGACCACCAGCGGGAAGGTGAAGGCGATGTGCGCCGATATGACCAGTAGCACGGTGACGCCGAGGTCCATCGAGCCCCAGAACATGCCCAGCGATATCCCGAGAGCGGAGGTCGGAACTATCAGCGGGACGTTCACGAGCACGTCGAGCACATTGCTGACGAGCTTGTTCTGGCCCCTGATGATGTAAATGGCCAGCGGCACGCCGAACAACAGGTTGATAACGGTCACGACGCCGGCCACCAGGAAGCTGAAGCTCATCGCGCTCCAGAACCCTCCCCAGTCGACGGCCTGGCTCTCGCCAGTCAACACGAAACTGAAGATGAAGAAGGAGGGGATGATGAGCACGACGAGCATGAATACGATGGAAAGCGCGTTCTTCGCCTTTGGAAAGAGGCCCTTGCTCAACAGCCGTTCGGGCCCTGGGAAGACCTTCCTCATGGGCATCTTGAACTTCATGATTATTATCTTGATAACGACCAGCAATATCAACGACAGAATCACAAGCAGCATGGCAGTGAAGGCCAACTGCGGCTCGAAGCCGCCGGCGTGCTTCCATCCTCCGATGAGGGTGGGACCGGTCTTCATCGGATAGGCCAGTTCGGAAAGGCCTGGCGTCAGCATGGCAAGCGCGGCCATGGTACCGCCGGTCTCGCTCAGGCTCCTTGCGAAGCACAGGATGATGCCGGTGACCAGTCCCGCCCTGAACAGGGGCAGGGTGATGGTCCTGGCGACGGTCAACGGGGGTGCGCCCAGGGTCGAGCCCGCGATCTCGTAGTTGATGTCTATCTCGTGAAGTATGGCGGCAAGAGAGCGGACCATGTAGGGGTACGAAAACACGATGTGAAGCAGGATTATCAGTATGAACGGCGACGAGGTCAATCGCAGCGAGCCGAAAGTTTCCAGGCCCGGCGTCACGACCCAGAACAGAGCGGTCGAAAAGCCCAGCGCCGCCGTGGGAACCGCCAGCGGCATGTCGATTAGGGTATCCAGGTATCTCTTGCCCCTGAAATCCGTCCTCACCAGCAGCCAGGCCATGGGCAGGCCTGCCGCGAAATCGATGACCGTAACTATGGCCGCTATTATGAACGATATCTTCAGGGCACCGATCACCTCGTCCCAAGGCCTGTTGTTGCCCACTCGCAGGTAAAGGTCGCCTTCCCATGAGGTGATATAGGTCCCGTCATCATGGTATAGGGTTATATTCTGAGTGACCTCGCCCACCACCTTTATCTCGTTGTATGTGTCGTTGCTAGCGATGGTCATCAACGCGGTTCCATTTCCCGAAACCCGTGTCCCGTTCTCATAATGAACCTTAATCTCATCGTCCTTCCAACTATATATTGTGTAATTTATATAAATAGTAGAATTTGAATGCACATCCGCATTGAGATCATACTGCCGGGTCGTGACGATGATGTCCTGGACGGTGACGTACGCGACGACGCCGTCGCCGCTGACCGAGATATCAGTGAGCGTGGGGTCCGGAGGGTCCGAGAAGATGGTCTCCTCCACCTCGCCCCAGCCGGTGACAGCATAGGTCAATACAAAAAGCGTCGGTACGATGACCAGCGATATGAAGAAGATGATGATGAAGGCATACCAGAACCGCATGAACGATTTGCTGGCAATCAGCCGGGAAAGCCTTTCGGGAATCCTCATATTGATTCTCCCGTAATGCATTTCAAGCTCATTATGCTCGCATATTTACCATCCTATCTATACCTACCCTATAGAAAATACGGAATCTATATAGAAGGAGTTTTAAAGCCCTCAACTAGACGCTCCGGCACCGCTCTACGGTCCTTATAAGGTGGATAAAGAGGTTGCCGAACCAGAGTTCACAATCCGCCCACAAGGTCTTCTAAAACCGCTCTCTGGTCCTCCGCCTTCACAACGCCGGACGCCAGCAGGACGCCTTCTGCGCCCAGCTCGATGGCCTTGGCCACGTCGCGACCGTTCTTCACTCCGGCACCACACAGGACCTTCACGTTCGGGGCCACGTCCTTGACCGCTTTTACGGAGTCCGACACGACCTCCGGCTTGGCAGTCGTGACAGATATGTCGCCGCCGATGAGCTCCGGCGGCTCCACCGCGATGAAATCGGGTTGGAATTGCGCGTAGGCCCTGCTTTCATCGGCGTCTTTTGTACAAACTATCGTGATGAGACCGAGGCTCTTACAGCGGTCAACGAGTGCTTTCACGTCCTCCGCGGGAATGCGATATTCGGAGTGGTTGATGAGGGTGCCGGCGCATCCCACGTCCTTGAGAGCCTCAGGAGTGATGCGGCCCGTGGTGCTGCCTTGCTTTGCGTTATCGACGTGCTGCGCGAATATCGGGATTGTGAAGGTGCCGGCGAATAGCGTGAGGTCGAGCTGCTGCGGCGCGATGACGATGCACTTTCCCGTCTTTTCGGCAACATCCTGGCACAGCCCTGCCAGCTGAAGCCCGGCGCTGCCGCTTGATTGCGGATACGTTTTCATGTTGATCGCTATCACAGGCGTTCTCAAGGACTCACCTCGTTACTGCCTTGGATGATGTTTGTTTGCAGATCTGTTGCATATATCAACCGAACGGCAGGTCGCACCATTTCACCCCATTGCCTCTCTGACGATTGACGCCGTTCCCTGCGAGCTGAAGCACCTGTAGAACACCCTGGCCTCGGCGTATGCGAGGGCCTCGATCGTGTCCATGGTCTCCTTCGGCACGCCGTATATCTTGTCGTAGAAGACCTTGATGGCATGTTTCACATTCTTCCCGAATATCTCGTTGTCGGCCTTGCCCGGGTTCTTCTCCTTGTAGTTGTCCAGGGTCCAGTTGTAGATGTCGTCGTAAAGCTCGGGATGATAGACCTTGAACGTGTCCAAAACCATATTCTGCCAGAACGTGGCCACGTTGCCCTTGATGATGTCGCCCTTCGGGAATATCGTGTTGATGAGCTCGCGCGGTGTCCCGGTTATGCCGTGCTGGGCGATGCGGACGTCGAGGTTATTCTCCCGAAGCGCCAGGGCGATGTTCCTGGTCTGCTCGATGTCGATTGATACCTGCTCTATCATGTTGCCGTGCTCGTCGTAGACGTTTCCGTGCGCGGTCCCGTTGGCGATGGCCAGCACATCCGGCTTCACTCCATTCTCATTCAAGGCCCTCACGAAGGTCACGGCCTCTTCCGGGGTGGTCACGACCTTGCCGTGCTCCCCCTCGCGGCCTATCTCGCCGACCTCGACCTCGAGGCCGAACGGCTTCCCGGCCATCCTCTCCTCGATGTACTTGGCCAATTCCGTAGTGACGTCGATGTTGAGGGCCAATTCTTCCCTCAAATTCCCGCCCTGGAAGTTGAACAGGTGGGACGCATCGATGGCAAAGGACGTGAATCCCGCTTCTATCTGGGCGTCGATGAGCTTCTTCGTGCCGGCGATGTCCTCGGCATCGCCCTTCTTCACCGTGATGTGGTCGGCGTGCAGCGCCCAGATGTCGAATTGGACCTCCTCGGCGGCCTTCCCGATGTGGGCCGCGTAATCGCCGGGCAGCAGGCCGGTGTAGCCGCGGTCGAGGTTGCATTCCGACCTGGCGATCTCGAATATCACGGCCGAATCAAGGTCCTTCGCCGCGCGGAATATGCCCTTTGCCACGCCCGCGGTCGTCCTTGCGTTGGCAGCCAGTATTATCGCGCCCCTGTCCTTCAAGCTCCTGAACATCACGTTCCCTGGTATCGGTTCGTACATTTTTATACCTCCGTTTTTATACTATCTAAGTAATTAAAATAAGGCCGGTCCTGAGCACATACTCTTGTCTTAATCAGCCCATGCATCAAAGTCAAGCCTCCTTGTTGATCCTCTCGATAAGCTCTATCTCCCTCTTCCCGCCGATGTAGATGGGGACGCGCTCAGAGACCGACTCGGGTTGAATGTCAAGCAATGGGGCCTTGCCGTCGCTCGTCGCGCCGCCGGCCTCGGTGACGATGAATCCCATCGGATTGCCTTCGAAGAGCAGGCGCAGCTTACCCCGCTCCTTCCCGACGAAGCCGGGGTAGGTGAACACGCCGCCCTTGTGCAGTATCTGGTGAACGTCGGCGACGAAGGAACCGGAGAAGCGTATCTTGTATCCGTCCGCCTCCAGGCTCTCTATCCACTTCAGGTGACCTACCAGATATTGCCTCCTCAAGGCCCCGGGGGCGAATATCTTTCCTTCGGGAATCCTGATGTCCTTCTCCTGGAGGACGAACTCCCCGTTTTCGTCAAGCACGAACTCGTGCACGCCTTTCTTGACAGTGTAGGTCAGCGTGGTCAGCGGGCCGTACAGCACGTACATGGCCCCTATCATGTCCCTGCCTGGTGCGAGCACGTTGCCGCGGTAGATGCCCACGATCGTACCCACCGCGAGGTTCACGCCGATGAGGGACGAGCCGTCCAGGGGGTCGAGGGTCACTCCCAGTTCCCCGCCGTCGAACTCGAGGATGTCGGGCTGCTCCTCCGAAGCCAGATACCGTACCAACCCGGACTCTTTCAGCTCCGCGATCAGGACCTCGTCCGCCCACTTGTCCAGGGCCATCTGTCGCTCTCCATAGACGTTGTGCGTTTCGGAATGGGCCTGGCGGCCGGCAAAACCCTTGGCTATGGTCCTGCAGACGCTGCCGATCCTCAGGATGAGGTCTCTCACGTCGTCCTCGCAATCTGCAAGATGCTCCTCCAGTCTCATGCTTCTCCTCCGGTCAATTCTGGATGGAAATCATATATTAAAAGGATGGGCACGGAACTCTAACGGGCGCGCGTGCCCCGTATTGATGATCACCCACACCCATCTGTAATAATACGATCCGAATGCCGGAGCACGACCAACCCTCACCGCAACGGTTAAGTCGAAAGTTCCCATTTCCGTCCCAAGGCGATAGATTGATCGGTTTTCTATTGGCCCTGACACCTTTGCTCATTGTCCTCGTAGGGATAGTTTATCTAAAGCAGTCCGGGGCAAAGATGGCAATAGTTGGATTACTGGTGGCCGTGCTTCTAGCCTGCACTTATTTCCACACGTCCCTGGAGGTCGCCGTCGGGGCCACGGTCTTCGGGATCATCAAGGCGCTGGGCATATCGGTGGCCGTCATCTTCACGATGCTGATGATATTCGTGATGAAGGAATCCGGTGCCCTGGCCACCATCGCAGATGCCATAAAGAGGGTTGCCCATACAAGGGAAGAGCAGGCTCTGTTCATCGGAATGGGCTTCGGCTCCTTTGTCACCTCTCTCGGGGCGGTGACACCCGCTCTTTTCCCGCCATTGCTGATGGCCATCGGTTTCACTCCGTTCGCGGCCGTTTCGGTGGCTGTTCTCGGCTATGACCCGCTCACCTCGTTCGCACTGCTGGCCATCCCTATTTCAATACCGGCGGATGCCTCTGCGGGAATGCTCGGACCCGCGGCCGCCTTCACCGCCCAGGAGCTCGCATTCAAGATAGCCATCTACCTGCCGATGATCTCCGTGGGGCTTGCATTTGCCATGTTGTGGATAATCGGCGGCCGACCAGCGATGAGGAGGGGGGCCGTCCCTGCGCTCATCTCGGGACTGGTGATATCCCTTTCCGCCTTGACGTTCGTCATGATCGGAGTCCCGGTGCGCATCGTGGGGGTGCTGGCCGGATTGCTGGCCATGATGTTCCTGTACGTTTACCACAGGTATTCGAAGAACCAGCGGCTTCATAAAAGGGAGTGGGAGCCATTGGATAGGAGGAAGCTCCTCCGAGCAATCTCGCCCTGGCTGTTCCTCATCCTTTTCGCCATAATCATCAGTGTCCCGGCGGTGGGGGATTTCCTCGCCGACATCCCGGGCTCGTTGGAAACCTTCGTTGTCTTCGCGAATCAAGATATCGACCTCAACATCTTCAATCAGATATACTTCTGGATACTCGTCGCCCTGGTCGTATCGCTCCCAGTGCTAAGGCCGACCAGGGAGCAGCTGGACCGCGCCTTCAAGACATGGACGCGAACGCTCTGGGGACCGTTCGTGGCCTACTCCGTCTACTTCTCCATCGCCTACGTGATGTTCTTCTCGGCCATGGTCATATCCATAAACGGCGACCTGCTTCCGGGTTCACATTACTACAGCCACAACATGGACGTGGTGGTGGGCGTAACTCTCGCCGGCATATTCGGCATCGGATTCATATTCATCTCTGCGAGCCTCGGTCTTTTCGGCGCCGTCGTGGGCGGCTCGGAGACGGCCTCCAACGTCATGTTCATGAAGATACAGCACAGGGCCAGCGTCGACATAGGCCTCAACCAGGACCAGTTCATGACAATGTACGGGGCCCACGCCGCCGGCGGCGGCATAGCCAGTGCCATGACCCCTGCAAAGATCAACAATGCGGTCGCGACAATCGACGCGGGAAGGTCGCTTGAAAGCCGGGTAATGCGCAAGCACATGGTCATCGCCATAACGCTCGTCCTATTGACCGGCATACTGACCGGCATATTCATCGGCCTGAGCTGAGAAAGTGTTTTTAGCTGTAATCCGTTCCCGTACCAATGCAGACCCTCGAGGATTTTGACGGTTCAGGGGAAGGCGGCATATGCGGCGTGGACGAGGCGGGCCGAGGACCCGTGATCGGCCCGATGGTTGTGGTCGGCCTGATGGTCGACGACGACAAGGTGCTTCGCGACCTCGGTGTAAAGGACTCCAAGAAGCTGACACCTGCCCGCCGCGAGCAGCTGGCCATTGAGGTCAGGGAGGTGACCAGGCATGAGATGGTTATTGCCAGCGCCGAGGACATAGACACGCTCCGCCAGCGCTTCACCATGAACGTCATCGAGAGTAAGATGTTCGCGACCGTCATCGAGCGCCTGGGCGCAAAGGTCGCCTACGTCGACGCGGCCGATACCAACGAGAACGAGTTCAAGAACCTCATCACCTGCGAACTGAAGAACACGATTAGGATTATTTCCAAACACGGCGCGGATGCGCTGTATCCAGTGGTCTCCGCGGCCTCGATAATCGCCAAGACCAAGAGGGACGCGTTGGTCGATGAGATACGGACCGAGCTGGGCGCCGACATAGGCAGCGGCTACCCGTCCGACCAGAAGACCATCGACTTCCTTAAGCAATGGTACACCGAGCACGGCGAGATGCCGCCGCACACCAGAAGGTCCTGGAAGACCGTGGATAGGATAATAAGCGAGCTGAGTATTTCCAGCCTGGACGAGTTTGGGGAAGGGTGAGAAGATGGTTGGACCTGTGGATGCCCGGGGGACATTGCCCCTGTCGATAGATCACAAACCGAAGTACCAGCAAAGGAGATGGAAACATGGATGAACTCGAACAATTGTTGAACGAGGCCATTGAGAAGTTCAAGGCGAAGATCGAAGAGGACGGGGCCATTAAGAAGGAACTGGTGGGCATCAAACGTACTCTCTTCATCAACGTCATCGACAAGGATGGCTACAGCTTCATCCTTGACGGACCCGAGATAAAGGACTTCAAAAGGGGAGCCATTGACGAGCCCGACGTGAAGGTCACTGCCACTGAAGAGGATTTCATCCTCCTGTTCAAGGGCGAGTTGAAGCCCATGAAGGCCTGGGCGACCAAGCGACTGGTCGTCAAGGCCAGCATCGATGACCTGCTGAGGGTCCGCAAGTTCCTTGGTTGATTCTGGTTGAATATCTGATCAATAGTTATTGATATAGCAATGACCATCCTACTAATAACGGTGTCCAACCTGTCTTCCAACAATGAACAATTTAATATACCCCCTGTTCCTATTTGTCATCTGGTGAGGTAATGCTTTTCGTGACAATTGTCAACTCTCCGGAAGGGAAGTTCGAGGAAACCGTAAGGGCTCTCAAGCGACTTAAGGTGCCTAAGGGTATTAAGATAAGGGAGTTCATCGGCCTCTTCGGCGAACCGGATGCGATATTGATTTTCGAGACAGAGAACGAGCACACCGCCGTGGACTTCGTATGCCATCTCTCTTCCTACGTGAACTGCAAGACGCAGATGGCATTGTCTATCGACGAGTTCAAGTGGACCAAGTGATCCCACTAGAATTCTGACCGTGGTTCTTCCGGTTCCGGAGCGGGTTCAGGCGGAGGAGATGGTTCCGGCGCGGGTTCTTCCATCGATACCGGTTCCAATATCTCATCGTCCTCGATCTGCTTCGTGATTCCCATCGTCCTCTTCCAGTGGCTCCACATCCAGTAGTTGAGTATTGCGCTGAACACCCCAATAATAATCAGTGTGACGATTGCCAATAGTAATAGAGTCTCCTCTGTGATTTCAGCCATATTTTCAACCCCAATTGGTGTGGGTAAAAGCCTTTGTTAAGATATAAACCTTACGAAGAAGGGCCGTCAGAGCAATTTTTATATTCAACCCCTCCTTTGTCCGAATAGCTGGTTAGATGGTTTTGAGGGTCCAGAACACGATGACGGGACAGCTGGAGGAATTCGTTCCGCTCAGTGGCAACAAGGTTGGCATGTACGTCTGCGGCATCAACACCTACGACGACAGCCACATGGGCCACGCCAAGGCCGCGGTCACGTTCGACGTGATCCGCAGGCACATCGAACGCAAGGGCTACGATGTGACCTACGTTGTCAACTTCACCGACATCGAGGACCACTGCATCGAGCGCACCATCGAGCTGGGGATACCGCTAGAGCAGCTCACCGAGAAGTACATAGGCGAGTACCACAAGGACATGGGAAGGCTGGGAGTGAGACCTGCGGACATCTACCCTGTCGCAAGCCATCACATGAAGGAGATAATCGAGGCCATCCAGACGCTCATCGACAGGGGTTCCGCTTATGAGGCCGATGGCGAGGTCTACTTCGACGTGGACAAGGTGACGGAGTTCGGAAAACTATCACACATGAAGAGGGGCGACATGAAGGCCGGAGCCCGAATTGACGTCGACGAGAGGAAGCGCAATCCCCTCGACTTCGTCCTGTGGAAGGCCAAGAAGCCCGACGAGCCCTTCTGGGACTCACCGTGGAGCGAGGGCAGGCCGGGCTGGCACATCGAGTGTTCTGTCATGTCGATGAAATACCTCGGCGAATCGTTCGACGTCCACGGCGGCGGCACGGAGCTCATATTCCCCCATCACGAGAACGAGATAATGCAGTCGGAAGCGCTCACCGGCAAGCCTTTCGTCAAGTACTGGCTGCACGGCGGCCTGATGAACGTGGGCGACGAGAAGATGAGCAAATCGCTGGGTAACTTCTTCACCATAAAGGAGGTCCTGGCCGAATACGACCCCCTCACCGTCCGATTCTTCCTGCTCAACACCCACTACAAGAAGCCCATCGATTTCAACCGCCAGGCAGTGACCGAGGCCGGTCAGGCCCTCGGTCGTTTGCAGAACTCTTTGGATAATACGTTGCACGCAACCGGAACCGCCTCCGACATCGAAGACGGATTCGGGGCCAAGGTCCTCGAGGCAAGAAAGGGATTCGACGCGGCCATGGACGAGGACTTCAACTCCCGCGACGCCATCGCCCACATATTCGACTTCGCGCGGGAGGTCAACCGCTACCTGGAAGGCCAGCAGCCGAGTAAAAAGAGCATCGAATCGATCCTAGAGGCCTTCAGGGAATGGGACGATGCCCTATCCATCTTCAAGTTCGAAAAAACGGAGGTCGACGAATCCCTGGCAGCCACTGTCGAGGCCTTAATCGAGGAGAGGCAGATGGCCAGGGCGGCCAAGGACTTCGCCAAGGCTGACGAGATACGCGACAAGCTGAAGGCCATGGGCGTGATTCTCGAGGACACGTCAGATGGCGTTAAATGGAAGATAGTATAGCTGCCATCTGTAAGGAGTGACATCGTCAGGGAAACGGTCCACTCCACCGACGGCGTCAAGTGGAAGATGGCCTGATGGCCATTGATAATATCTTAAGGAGAAAGGTAAAGACCCGCCTTTCCTCATTCAGCAAACAGATTCTTACCAATCAACTACCCATACTGTGTCGAATGGCACGTGGACCCAGTAGCCTTCTCCGGGTTTCATTAAATAATTCGGTCCAATCTCTCTGATATTGTAGGGTTCTGAAGTATCACAGACCATGACAATGTCCGCACCTGTTCCCCAGAGGGCGTTGGCCACAGTATCAGAGACAAGAGTTGGGTAGCCAACGAGGTTCCAGCCAGCATATAGGTTTATGCTGGTTGAATTCGGGACCGAACCTTGAACGGTCAGACTTACATTTGCACTTGTGATATTTATCCAGAATCCCATGGTGTGGTCGAGATATTGAAGTTCGTTCATTGATGCCGGTCTGTGAATACTGTATGATTTCCAGGGGTCGGTTGATAAAGGATTGTAGGCTTGTATATAATCCCAATTCCCAGATATACTTTGAAGAACGGCCATGATAGATTCATTGGATTGAACCAATGGAAGAGATATCAGATTCCAGCCCAATGATAATGACAACTCAAAGGGTGAGCTCCCTGGGATACCCCATGGTTCCATTAACGGGTAGTTGTCCTGTGCTCCCGAGCCGCCCTGGATGTTTGTGTATGGCGTGTCGCCAATCCCGTCACTTCCAGTTTGATTTTGTCCGGGCCCGGAGAAGTTATCTGTACCATTATAGTCTGACCAATAGTTGCCACCCGAGGGATAACCATTGTCCCAGAAATTGAAGCCGTTATCAAATGCTTGAACTTCGTTATTCGTGAAATTATTGTGATATATCAATGTGTTATTCCATTCATACAGTTGAATGCCAAAATCGTGATTAGCTATCGTGTTGTTAATGATTGAATTGTCCCAACATGAGAAACCACCGCAGTAAATCCCGTATCCCAAATCATCCATTGATAAGCCGTTATTGGTAATGGTATTATTTGAAATGGTATTGTTATTAGCCCAATCCATAATTCCAAGGCCAGTTCCATATTCAAATGAATCCTTATTTTCAGAAACCAGATTATTATGTACCAAATTATTACATGAGTGGTCAAGAATTATACCAATATTGTCGTTAAATCTAATAGTATTATCATCTATTGTATGATTATCAGAAAATATCAAGTACAAACCGTGACGATTGTACTCTAATATGTTGTTATTAACAATCACTAGATCTGATGATTCTGAATAAATACCATGACTCCAAAATGTTTTACCAGCCCAACAGCTATTGTTTCGTATCAATCCGTTTTTAACATTGTGGAGATAGATGTTTGCATTATCATAATATTGCACATAGAAAAAACCGGTCGGCCAATGAAGGTTACAATACTTAATCTCGAAATGTTCGGTTGTGTTTCCAATATAAAGGCAATATCCATATCCAGTACCGTTAATGTCCCACCCCTCGATGATCCACGGATTTCCTTGAGTTCCGTTCCCCGTTGCCCAGTTCACAACACCATGGGCTGCATCGAAATCAGCATTCGAGTTGATCCTGATTGGAGCATGAGGGGTATAAGGAGAAACCACCGCAATATTGATCTCGTTGCTGACACACGTCACATTCCTGTTGGGCGTGGAATTGCTGACGGTCGTGTTTACGGTGTAGTTGCCGGGTATCATCGGGGCCGTAACCTCGACCGAATAATCACCGTTCTCATCTGTCGTTCCGTTGTATTCCGGGTTGATGGAGATCGTCACATCGCTGTTCGCGACCGGTATGAGTTCGGAGTAATTGCCCGGATAGGACGTGCTGTTCCAGTAGTTCGAGGTTCCGTTCACCCAGAAGGTCTCGCCCGGGCTCAGTATTGTTTTCGATGCCTGGCTGGTCGCGTTGATCTGCGTTGGCGGCCAGGCCGGGTAGATGTAGAAGTCGGAGGCTGCCGGGTACCTCGTTTTATTGCCGTTGGTCTCGACGACCCAGAGATTGTACATGACGTATGAGAAGGTCGAGTACGAGGCTTCATATGTTGTCAGACCCGCGGCCCAATCACCCGCCATTTGGTATGAATACAGGGTTCCGTTCTCCGGGGTCATGGGGTAACCTTCCATGATGGGCGGTCCTGGCTCGCCCCAGTAACACATCCACCGGTTTGCGTAGCCGTACGATATGTTCACGAACATTATTCCCACGCTGCTACTAACGTCTGCGTATAGTGTAATCTCGTCCCCGCCCTGCAGGGTGTTCCAATCGTGCCCGAAGGGGTGTTTCGGGGTCGTATGGACGTCATTGATGCTCAAGCCTGGAGCCCCTCCCTGGACCTCAATGGGAATCCCGGTGGATATACAGGGTGCATTCCGGTTCGGGGTCGAATTTGTAACGGTGGTGTTCACATCGTAGAATCCCGGCGTCATCGGCGCCGGGATCATCATCGAGAAGTTGCCGTAGGCGTCGGTGGTCCCGTTATAGGTAGGGTTGACCGAGACAGTCAAGGGGCAATCCCTGGCCGGTGGATTCCCGTCCCAGTTCAGGCGATGCCAGTAATTTGATGAACCGTTCACCCAGAAGTTCTCTCCCGGGCTCAGAACGGTCTTCGATGCGCTCGATGTTACATTGATCGAACTTGCAGGCCAGTAGGGATACATGTCGTGGTACAGCTCGCCGACGACCACGCTACCGTCTGTGGCGTTCTTGGCGTACACAGTGTAACCAATGTGTATACCGCTGTATGTTGAAGCCGGATAAGTCGGATATCCGAGCATCCAGTCTCCGAGGAGAGTGTAGTTGTATAATGTCCCGCCCACATGGTTCATCTGCCAGCCGAGCACGAAGGACGCGTTGCGGAAATCAAAGTCGTCCTGCCCCCCCGGTTCGCCGTCGTAACAGGCCATGTGGTTGCAGTAATCGTACTTGATGTAGAGGTTCGTCGTGGGGTCGAGGTCCACGTCCGCCCAGACCGTGATGACGTCTCCCCCCCAGCCCTCTGTGTAGTTCTGCTGGCCGTCGCCGGTGTCCCACTCGTGGCCGAATGGGTCCGCAGGAAGATTATACACAGAAGTAAAGACGGCTGTGGCTGGCCCGCTTTCCTGGATTGGCGGGGAACCTGTTCCGAACAACGAGAAACCGCTTATCAACATCAAAAGGCCCACTACCGCCACGACACTCCTTCTCAAATCAACACCCTAATCGGCAAAAGGAGTGCGGAGTTAATAAGATTTGTGATTACCAATCCACAACCCAAATGGTGTCAAACGGAGCGTGCACCCAGTACCCCTCGCCTGGCTTCATCACATATGCCGGTCCGACTTCTTTGATATTATAGGGTTCTAATGTATCCCCAACCATAACACGGTCAACACTGGTTCCGAAAAATGCATTGCCAACTGTCTCGTTGGTCAGCGTGGGGTAGCCGATGAGGTTCCAACCTGCAAAAAATTGGATATTGGTTGTATTCGTGAAGTTACCTTGAACGCTCAATGTTACGTTAGGTTCTGTGATATGTATCCAGAAACTCATTTTGTGATCGATATATGACAGGTCATTCAAGTTACCGGGCTTGTACATGCTGAAGGTCCTCCAATGATCTGGATCCGTTGTATTGTACGCCTGAATGTAATCCCACTTTCCCGCGATACTCGAGAGTACTGCATTTATCGATTCATCGTATTGGATGAGCGGGAGGGAGATGAGATTCCAGCCCAAGGATAATGGTATTTCAAACGTTTCGTTCTCTGGTGGCGTCCATATACCCATGAGTGGATAATTGTCCTGGGCTCCTGAACCGCCCTGGATGGAATCATATGGAGTATCGCCAATCCCATCACTACCTGTTTGATTTTGTCCAGGTCCAGAATATATGTCTGTTCCATTGTAATCGGACCAGTAGTTGCCTCCGGAGGGATAACCGTTGTCCCAGAAGTTAGTGCCGGTATTATCAAAAGCTTGGTCGGCATTGCCACCAAAGTTATTGTGGAATATTCTGTTATCACTGGAGGAGTATAAATAGATACCACGGTCATTAGCTGAAACATTGTTGAGTTTTATTGAATTATCGATAGAAGAATCAAGTAGAATCCCATAATTAGTATTCTGGTTAAATATATTATTTGTAATATTATTATTATCGGCCGACCTGACATGGAGACCACAGTAATTAGATATAACTTGGTTCTTTGCTATGTTATTGTCATCAGTGTTACCATAAAGGTAGATTCCATCGTCACCATTGTAACTAATGAGATTATTCTGGAGCGTGTTCAATTTTGAGGACTGGTGAAGATATATACCATGATTATTGCCTTGAATTGCAGAATTATTTATAATAACATTCCCGATAGAATCCTCAAGGTGAATTCCTGCCCAATTACAAACGGTTGCAGTGTTGTTATGTATCGTGTTGTAATCGGATCGCATTAGATCGAATCCATCGTTACTACTGCTGAAATTATTATGTGAGATGGTGTTATTGCCTGATTCCACAAGATACGCTCCATAATAAAAGTTCGACTGAGCAGTATTATTATTTATATTGGTATAGTGAGAGAATCCAACACCGATAGCACCACTAGCATTGTATATCGTTTGATTCATTACGATAACGTTAGTGCAATTAGCAAGTAAGACCTGTCCAGCCCCTGAAGGGATTGTACCTCCAGTAATATTTTTCCAATATATTACTGGTTTACCGTTTACATTGTTTAGATTATCAATGTTATGTGTGTTCCACTCGTCAAGAGAGTAACCGTAGAGAATAATTCCGTTATTAACCATGGAGTTATTATGAATACTAAGACCGTGAGAGCGGAAAAGATAGATACCGGCCCTGACGTTAGAATTTAGAGTATTGTTTCCGATAATATTGAAATCGGAGGAGCTGGATGACACGATGCCCTGCATGTAATTCCAATTGGCAGTGTTGTTATTAATTATATTATAGCTACTCTCGACTAGGCTAATCCCACTCCATGAATTATTAGAGGCAGAGTTTTCCTTTAAAGTACAATAATCTGATAAAGTAAGGCCAATCCCGTGTATACCGTTGTTTAAAGCCTTGTTCTCAATGAGTGAAATATAGTTACTCTGATCAAGATATATACCATATCTAGGATTCGCGAAACCTTGGTTATCAGTTAGATGTCCATTCTGGACATTATATAAATGTAAGCCTGACCTTTGGAAATATGGGGCAGAGTATAAACCATCAGCATTATGCAGAGAACACGTTTTCACATCAAAATATTCTGTCGTGTTTCCAATGTAGATGCAATATCCATATCCAGTCCCGTTAATATCCCATCCTTCTATTATCCAGGGACTCCACACGGTGCCGTTCCCTGTGGCCCAGTTCACAACACCGTGTGCCTCATCGAAGTCCGCGTTCGAATTTATGCGAATTGGTAAATGCGGAATATAAAATCCACTGATGTTAAAATTGTATATGGGTGAAGAATAAGTATATACAGGTTGCGGTGCTGTGGTCGTAAGAACAACATCGTCAATGTACCATCCAGCTCGGGAAACTACTGTGGTGGCGTACATGCTGAACATGACAGTCGGTGTGCTTCCGATGTAAGGACTCAGGTCCAAAGCTTCTTGAATCCAGGCTGAGGCTGGGATATATTCAGTTGCCATATCCAATACTTCTACGCCGTTAACATATACCTCTCCGTGATCCCAAGTTTCCCAGAGGTCGTACCAATCCCACCAATTGAGTTGGGCGTCTGATATACTGGAATCGGTTAGATCGATGATATATGTGAGATTACTCCAGTCACCAATGTTGTTATAATCGTTATTTAAAACAGTTCCCCACATGTTCGAGCCTGAATGGGCACTCGGAGGAGGTAGGGAATCGGGATTTGTACCGACCCATCCATAGGCCCCCCACTCCCAATCATTTGTCTGTGTGAAGCCACCATTGTCCGCTTCGAAATCGAAGGTTACTGAAGATTCGGAAGAGCTTGCCTGAGCAACGACGGTAAGTTGCATTGTGTGGGCGCCTACATTCAGGTAGTCTGTATTGATTGTTATTAAATACCTCAGGACACCGACGTAACCATAGCCGTATCCGAAGTCATATCCATATCCACAGAGATGATCATACCCATACCTATTCCCGGAATCGTAGTAGTAATAACCATATCCATAGCCATAGTTCGGATTTAACTCGCTAAGCAGTGAAACATTTATCCAGGGGGGCATCGATATCACACCCCCATCCACGTTGAAAGATGCGTTTACTTGAGTTGCCCCAGATATTATTAATTGTATGTAATCAATTGGTATTCGTTCCCCATTCTCAATCATCAAGTCACCAATAATCTCTATGATATCACCTTTATCATATGATCCATTCAAATTATTGATTGTTACGTACACTCCTCTAACATTTGATGGTGTGATGACATATATTGATGCGAGCAAGATGAGGGCTGCAACAACAGAAATGCCTTTTTTCTTAATGGACTCATTTTCTTTGAGGTTCATGGCTTCCCCCGGACAGTAAGTGTAGGCAAAATCCTCATAAAAAGGTTGTGTCCTAGGTAAATGTTAATAATCTGAATCATCTTTTCTGAACACATGATTGTGCTGGAGTTTATCCAAGCAGTGTTTGGGTATGGATTCATCTTAATCTTTCCCGGCTTGCTGTGGACATTCATCCATAAACCGTTCAGCGATAAGCTGGGATATGTTGAGAGAATCGTATTATCGGCTGGGATATCGATTTCATTGATTTCATTGATCCTCTTCTTTTCAAACTTCTGGCTGGGCATTCCAATAAAATCCGTAAGTGTTATTCTCTATTCAATACTCATAGGGCTGACACCGCTGATTGTAATCTTTGTATTATCCTTCAGAAAATCCCTTCCACCAGTGGAGGAGGTCAGAGCCCAAATCAATGTTGTTAAAGTTTGGATAATTCAACTTTGGGCCAGCATCAAACAGATACGTACATCAAAGAGCCTGCTACTCTTGATATTTATTTTAATCTTTGGTGCAATCGTCAACCTGATTCCTCACTTTGGATACACCTTGCCGTTACATACCGATGAATGGCACTACATGGCATACTCGAATGCATTGATTGATAGCGGTGATGTGGTCATTAATCATCCATACACAGGAGAAGCAAATGTTCATCTCTGGGAGATAGGGTATTTAGTGTTACTATCTTTATTCAAAATTAATAGTGGGATATCCTGGCCATTTCTGTTTACCACTCTCCCGACGGTGATTTTCCTTTTCGTCATTTTAACTGCTTATGCTCTGGGAAAGAGATTTGGATACGGTCATCATGCCGCATTCATCGTTTCGTTAATTCCTTCAACGGTACGTTTTCTTGGGCCTGGATTCTTGGTCCCAATTTCCTTGGGTATTTTTCTGGTATTGCTATCCCTCCTTCTGATCCTGAGATATGAATCCAAATTTAGATATCTACCCCTTATTCTAATCATATCCTTTACCTTCTTGATGCATCCAGCAACAGGCATCTATTTGTACTTGATTCTTCTATCAATTCTCATTATTTTTGGACTGGGTAAAAAGCGTGTGGATTTATACATTTTAGGCGTCACATTATTATCATTTTTTATTTTGGGGCTGTTCTTACCGCAGTCTTCATTCTATAATGTAAATCTATCCAGAATTACGATCGGCGGTCGATTTTTCTTGCCAACATTCGGGTTCAGTGATTTCATAGAACTAATGGGTTATCTTCCGATAATTCTGATGGCAATTGGAGTAGGTGTGCTTTTACGTAGGAAAAAAACAGAGGGATTGGGCCTGACCTTTTCGGTTAGTGTCCTCGCTTTGTTCCTCATGATCATTTTTTATGTATTTCCGAATTTTTTCAATGTCCAGGCCATCTTCGATAGAGCGATCATCCTTCTCACGGTTTTGATAAGCGTTGTAGCTGGCTGTGGATTATATTATGTCCAGAAAGCCAAAAAAACAGTCTTTGCGATAACAATGGTATGCATGCTATTGATATTAGTACCTGCTCATGCTGATGAACCATATTACCACATCATCAGCGAGTCAGAGTATGACGATTTTATTTGGATTCGCAATAATGTTCATGAACCTTATGATAAGGCAATCCTAGATCCCTGGAAAGCAGTGGCATTCCCCCCTGTTACTGGAAAGGAAGTATATTTCAGCGTTCCCCAGGGTCCCAGCTCAAGCGTGGGCACGATGACCAGTAATGTTAACCGATTTTTCGCTGAAGGTTGTACCGACACTGATTTCCTATTAGCCAATGGCATTGATATCGTATATACACAAACACAATGCCTGAATCCGGACTTGATTGAGGTACGTGACGGGATATATATTTTAGATTATTCGTTGGTCAGCTGGGCATCAGTATAGTAGCCATACAATATGAATAATGGCATCAAGATGATTATCAGGGTGGTAGCGTATTCGATTTTCAAATCGTATGGATTTAGTGTAATGAAGACAAAGATGACTGATACGAGTATAAGGACCATCAGAATAAACTCATGAAAGTATTTTTTTATGTCCATCATAAACCCCTATCAATTAGCTGGAGAACAGCGTCAGCTCCCTCTCGAACATCTTCAGGTCCTTCTCGTCCAGGGTCAACGGGCTGAGGGGGACGATGAGGACCGAATCCCTGATGGCTATCTGCTCGTTAAGGAGCTGGATGAACTTCAGGACGCTGGGATATGTATTGTGGGTGATGAGGTATTCGAGTCCTGAGAGAATGATGATGCCCTGGTCGCTCTTCTTCAGGAAGTTCTCGATGTTGTAGAACAGGGCGCTCAGGTTCTGCGGCGGGATTGTGTTCTCTGTCTCGCTCGTGGAAAGCCAGATGATGGGCGTCTTCTCCAGGTCGTAGCGCTTTCGGATTTTGGCTGGAAAATCTCTGGTGATGCACAAGCCCTGGTGGCCGTGGGTCACCCAGTCCTTGAAGATGTCGTAGCTGCGGTCGGGCGATTCCTCCTTCACGAGATAGCTGGTGGCCGTCTCCAGGGCGAACTCCTGGGCAGTTTCCTCGACCCTCTCCGCCTCTGGTTTCACATAGGTCTTGCTCTTGACAAGCTTGTGGACGCAGAACTCGTCGCCCTTGCAGGTGCAGGCCTCCTCTGCGCAGTCGTATTTTGAATCGAATAAAGAGGAAATGACCCCTGAAAGATAACCTCGGGTGAAATGGCACCTGGCCGTGTCCCCCCTTCCGAGGGCCTGCGCCTCGACCGCCTCCTCGAACTCGATGATTATCTCCTCTTCGGTGACCTTCTTTGCTGAGGCCCGACCCAGGCCGGTCTCGATGAGCAGTCCCGGCAGAGTTTCGGCCAACTCCTCGATGTTATCACAGGTGTAACCCACGCTCTGCACCAGACCCTCACCGCATCTGAAGCCGTACCTTTCGATGAGTGCTCCGGCTTCCTCCTCGCCCAGTAATATCCTGAGCTCGTCGTTGAGGCTTCGAAGCGCATCACCGGTCATCACGAAAAAGCTCACGTTGGTCTCCTCTTCCATCGTCACTTCCCCCCGAGATGGTCGTCGATGATCTCATTGCCCAGCTCCAAGAACGATTCCTCGACATGGTCGCCGGTCTTGGCGCTCGTCATGTGATATTTCATGCCGAACTTGTCAGCGAGGTCCTTCAGGTCCGCGGTGTTGAACTGGGCTTCGTCCACCAGGTCGAATTTGTTACCCAGCAGGATCACAGGCGCCTCCTTGTTCACCCCCCTGAAGACGTCGATCCACTCCTCTAGGTTGTCCAGTGTATCACGCCTTGTAACGTCGCAAACTAGAAAGGCTCCGGATGCCCCTTGGTAATAGGCCGCGTGGAGATTGTTGTGCACCCTCTGGCCCAGGATGTCCCAGATGAGGAAGGTCATCATGTATTCCTGGCCGTCCCTGCTCAATTCCACCTGCTTCTTTGACACTTTGGTGCCAAAGGTCATGATGTACTTGTCGTCGAACCTGTCGAAAACGAACTTGCGAATGAGCGATGTCTTTCCCACCGCCCCGTCACCGAGCAGGCATATCTTCTTCATCAGCTTCTTAGTCATCCGACCCCCTATCCGTACTGTTCTATTAACCGTTTGCGCTTGGCCAGGGTGGTCTTGCGCGCGAAGTCGTCCTTGAACTGCTTCTCCAACTCCGCTAGCAGGTCCACGGCCTTCAAAAGGGCCTCCTTGTCAGGCTTCACGATGTTCACACCCGCGTTCGCGAACTGCTGGCGCACAATTGCCATGGCGGTATCCCTGTCACCGTGCTCCTCGCAGAAGTCGTTTATTATCTTGTCGGCCACGTCGACGAGGCTGGACATCTCGACCTCCGCGGCGGGTTCCGGCGCCGAGGCCTTCTCCTTGCGCGGGGCGAACACGAGCTCCCCCAGGCTCCTGAACATCGTCTCGACGTTCTCGCCCGTCTTGGCGCTGCTGATGAAATGTGGGGAACCGAATTCGCCGGCCATCGCCCCGAGCTCCCCGTCGGAGACCTCCCTCTCGTCCTCGAGGTCGCACTTGTTCCCCACGAAGACCATAGGAACCTCGCCCGTGACCTTGCGGAGCTCCGGCATCCAATACTCCTTGAGACTGCCGAGGGTCTCCTTCCTTGTCAGGTCGCAGACCATGAGCACGCCCTCGCCGCCCTTGTAGCTGGTGGCCTGGACCGCCTTGTAGCCCTTCTGGCCCAGAACGTCCCAGATGAGCAGGGTGAGCAATACCTCTCCCTCGGGACCCTTGAACCGCATGTCCTTCTTCGTCACCTTCGTGCCAATGGTGGTGATGTACTTGTCGTCGAACTTGTCGGTCACGAACTTGCGGATAAGACTGGTCTTCCCGACAGCGCCGTCCCCTAGTAGCAATACTTTCCTCTTAACCTGCCTGACCTCCATTCAAGCCCTCTCACCTGCAAGGTATATCCGCTTGGGTTTAAATCACTTACGCCAGTATTACCGGTCACTGGCAGGCCTTGATGAAGTATGTACAAATTTAAACCAGCTATTGGGTCAGGTCGAAAGGTGCCACATAACAACGGGGAGGTCCCTGTCACCCCGAAAGTTGAACCATCACATCGGAGAGGTCCATACCGGCCTCTTTGAGATATTCCTTCAATATCTTGGACACTCCGCTGCCGTACTGCATCGCCTTCTTCGGCCTCTCGGCGACCACCTCCGGGACCCCCAGCAACCTGGCGGCGTCCCTCAGCACTGCCTTGTTTCTGTTTTCACTGAGTTTCGTATCGTATGGTAACCGGATGCCGTAATCCACAATCTTTTGCTCGAGGAAAGGAACCGAGAGCCTTTTACCTTGACTATCAGCAATCCTCCTGTATAATGGGGCTTCTTCATCACGAAGTTCCTTCAAGTCGGCCAGCATCATTTTCTCTGCTTCTTCTGGCGCGGTTTCGGCGTACTTCCTGTAGCCTCCGAACAGCTCGTCGGCACCCTGGCCGGACATGACCAACCCCTCCTCAACCATCGGTACGGCCATATTGAATCCGATGAACGTCGTGGCCCACCTGGGATTGTCCAGGCCGTGGTTATTCACCAGGTCCTCCAGCGATGCAAGGACGTTTTCCTTTGTCACCTCCACCTCCACTGTGGGCAGGTCGAGTGTATAGGCCACCTCCCTCCCCCATGTCATGTCTTGCGAATCAGGGGTCCCGCACAGGTAGAGGGTCACGTCCGCATGCTTTCTGGCGGCGATGGCCAGGCAGGTACTGTCAACTCCTCCTGAAAACAATAACCCAATCCGTTTGTGGTCTCTGATGGAAGATTGAACGGCGGAGCGAATGAGCTCCGCCAGGCTTTTTGCTTTGCTGGCTCCCGCGCCATGTCGTACGTTGGAACTCCCATCCATCTTTACAAGTCCTTGAAACTGATGGTGCCAGAGGCAAGTCCGAAGGCTATCCTGTCCAGGTCATCCTTCTTCACGCGCTTTTGGTCTGTGGAATCTCGGTCGCGGACGGTCACGGTGCCGTCCTCCAGGCCGTCGTAGTCCACGGTGACGCAGAACGGGGTGCCTATCTCGTCCATCCTCGCGTACCTCTTCCCGATGGAGCCGGACGCGTCGTACAGGGTGGAGAACCTGCACTTGAGCATGTAATGAAGCTCCTTCGCGATGGACACCAGGTCATCCTTCTTCATGAGCGGGAACACGGCGAAGGTATAGGGGGCCAGCCTGGGCGGCAGCCTGAGTATTCCGGTCCTTTCGTCCGAGAAATGGATGTCCAGTAGGGCCCACACGTTGCGGTCCACCCCGAAGCTCAGCTCGAGGACATGAGGCACAAGGCGTTTCCCGTCTACAGAAACCTCCATCTTCTCCTTCGAGTGCTTCTGGTGCCGGGAGAGGTCATAGTCACCGCGGTAATGTATGCCCGCGAGTTCCCTGAATCCCCCCAGCGTGGACAGCTCGACCTCGATGTCGAAATGCAGGAGATTGTAGAAGGCACGTTCCTTCTCCGACTTCTCGAAGAACCTGAACTTGTCCCCCGGGATACCCACCTCCTCCAGGTAGAACTCCTGTATCTTGTACATGTGATAGACGAAGAAGGGCGGAAGCCCGTGGGCATCTATTAAAATCTCACAGAGGACGGGTTCAGCATTCGATCTGCCCCTCGAACCGACAAGCTGGACCATGATCTCCTTGCCCTTCATCTCGTCCAATTCCAACTGTGCACCGAAGGTCTCCGGGTCCATGAAGATCTGCAGCTCGGCCTGTATCAGCTCCCGCATGCGGTAAACGCCCTGCCTCGGCGCTATCTCGTTCCTGTAGGCCTTGCCGATGATGGCCAGCCCCAGGGGAAGCTTCCTCCGCATTATCTCGAAATGCCTCTTGAAGTTCAGGTAGGCGCCCTGGGCAGTCTCGGGCCGGAGATAGGCCACATCCCCGCCCTTCGTCCCGACCTGGACCGGGAACATCATGTTGAACGTCCTCGCGCTGTCGAAACCGCCCTTGCACTTCAGGCATCGCAGTCCCAGTTCGGTAAGCTTACCGTCCATCTCCTCCAACGACAGTCCCTCGGCGCTCTCCCCAGTCTCGTTCTCGATGAGCTGGTCAGCCCTGAACGCGGAGCCGCACTTGTTGCATTCCACGAGCGGGTCGGTGAAGCTGTCCAGGTGCCCGGAGGCCTTCAGGGATGCCTCCGGTAAAATAGTCGTTGAATCGATGAGATGGTAGTTATCGTTCAGGTCTAGGAAGAAGTCGAGCCAGACGTCCTCCCACCTGCGTTTCAGGGTGGCGCCCATCGCCCCGTAATCATAGAATCCCGCCAGCGCGCCGTAGATCTCCGCCGACTGCCAGATAAAGCCCCTGCGTTTGGCCAGGGATTGGACGTCCTCTCCCATCCATTCACCTTGTCAACGCGACCAACGTGTCCAGCTCGTAAATCATGGCGAATAGCCTGTCCTTCGAATCCCTGATTGGCAGCTGGCCGAAGTCGTTCTTTCTCATCAGCGCCGCCGCCTCGCTAATGCTCGTCTTCCTGAATATCGTCGTTGGGTTCTTGACCATGACGTCGTTGACAGGGACCGCCGGCAGCTTGATGTGCTTGACCTCGTAATACAGCTTCATGACGTTGCGCAGCCCTTCCCAGGTCCAGGAGTCCTCGTCCTCCCCGATGCCCAGGTCGGCTACGGCTGTGTGGCCGTCGACATCCGAGAGATTGAAGATGTCCCTGTCGGTGACGATTCCAATCAGGCTGCCGTCGTCGTCCAGGACGGGAGAGGCCACCACATTGGCCACCCGGAAAAGCGTGTCAACGACCGATATCGGCGAGCCCTTGTGGACCGGCACGCACGGCGTCCTGACGAAATCCTCCACCGGGATGTCCAGTTTCATCTTCTCTATCACGCCGAGGAAGTCCGCTGGAGTGATGATGCCGACCACGCGCTTCCTCTGCACGATGGGCAGGTGGTGAAGGTCCTCCTCGAGCAGGAGATCGGCCGCCTTCTCGATGGGGTCCTTGGGGGATAACGAGGGATAATCCCCGCGCATGACCAAGGCCAATTGCTCCTCGTCCGGCTTCGCATATATGTCTTGCCTGGTCACGAAGCCTGCCAGGGTCTTGTCCTCCTTGATGACAGGAACCCCCGTTTTATTCTGGGTCACCAGTAGCCTGAGGACCTCCGTCCGGTTGCCTGGCAAAGAGGCGCAAATCACTTTCTTGCTCATCAGGTCATTGATATTCATCTTACCTCACCGTCGAACTTCTGGAAGGAGACCGGATGTATGTCTTCCTCGGTAGCCTCCAACACTTGACCGAAAGGGTCGTCCAGAGGCTTATCCAGAACGAGGAAATCACCATACTCCCCGACCTCGGCACTTAAACCAAGGATGGAATTTAAAGTTTTGCGGCCATTGTCAAGGCAGATTCTGAAGAGAGCTGGATTGGAAAGCCTATCCTTCTGGACCATGGCCCTCAACGCCCTCATCTCTGAGAGGATGTCGGGTGCAGCGAGCATCGCATTGTCGGTGCCCAGGCAGACCTTGACACCCGCTTCCAGCATCCTCTCCACAGGCGCCCTGATGCCGAAGAAGGAATTGGCCGTAGGGCACACAACTATGGGTGTCTGGCTCGATGCGCAAACCTCCAAATCGGAGTCCGTGGCCTCTATCATGTGGATGAGGAACGCCGGTCTCATGTCCAGTATGGCATCAATATCCTCCCGCATCGACTCGCTGGCGTGCAACGAGAACGGCTTCCCGGCCCTCCGGGCCATGTCGGCCAGCTCCTTCAGCTCTCCCCGGTTCCACTCTGCGATGCCGCTCACGCCTATGCCGTCGACAACCGATAGAAGGGAGTCGACCTCAGCCTCGTCAAAGGCCTGCGTGGAGGGTCGGCCGAATATGACGGGCCTGACGTGCGTGCCGATGGAGGCGTTCAGCAGTCTTTTTACACCCTCCAGGCCGCCTTCCCTGAAGTCGATGAAGTGGGATAGCCCCGACCTCCGCATCCTCGCGATGGCCCCGTGCATCGCGGCGACCTGTTCCTCTTCGGAAACACGCCTCAGCATCCTGTGTTTCAGCCCGTCAGGCGGGGCCACGATCTCCCTGATGCTGCCCCCCTCCGGTCTTGGGATGAACACGTCGCCGAGGTGTGTGTGGCAGTTGACCAGTTTCGGGATGATGATCCCCTCTGCCAGAGCGTCATCACCCGGCCCCTTGAGAAAGCGCGCGCCCCCCTCCGAGAGCTCCAGGTGCCCCTCGGTGAACTCCCCGTAATGATAGACAAGCCCTGATACACAAGCCATGCTTTGCCGTATTGCCGCAGGCATTTAATAGGATTTGGTGATAGGAAAAGTATTTATATATGCACATACATGCATATGTTGATGAAAGACAAGGCAAAGTTCTTCAAGGCATTGGGGGACGAAACCAGGCTTAAAATAGTCGCCTGCCTGATGGACCATGAGCACTGTGCATGTGAGTTCACTGACATCACAGACAAGGATCAGACCACGAACTCAAGGCATCTAAAAGTGCTGGTGGAAGCAGAGATACTCGATTACAGGAAAGAAGGTCGGAACATCATTTACAGAATCAAAAACGATGAGGTGAAGGTAATATTACAAAATATCGGAATTGAGAGAATTGATACCTGTTGTAAGGGGTGTTAGGAATGGATGAGGAAAAGGTGAAACAAGTAGTCAAGAAGCATTATGCCAGGATAGCTAAGGAAAGCACTAGTTGCTGCGCATGTGGTTGCGTTGGAGACGAACGGATATCGAAAACGTTCGGATATTCGGACGAGGAGCTCCAGGCCGTTCCCGAGGCCGACCTGGGCCTCGGATGCGGGAACCCCACCGCCCTGGGAGAGATAAACGAGGGCGAAACCGTTGTCGACCTGGGCTCGGGGGCCGGCATCGACTGCTTCATCGCCGCGAAGAGGGTGGGCCCGACCGGCCATGTCATCGGCGTGGACATGACGGACGAGATGCTGGAGAAGGCCAGGGAGAACGCGCGGAAGCACGGCTTCGAGAACGTCGAGTTCAGGAAGGGGTATATAGACGAGCTACCGATGGAAGACGGCTCCGTTGACGTCATTATCAGCAACTGCGTCATCAACCTGGCTCCTGACAAATCACGGGTCTTCAGGGAGGCATACAGGGTTCTAAGGGACGGCGGAAGGCTGTTCGTCTCTGACATCGTTTTGCTGGATGAGCTTCCGCCCGAGGCCCGCGAGAACGAGGAGCTGATGGCCAGCTGTGTGGGCGGCGCTCTCCTGAAGGTCGATTATCTGGGCTTGATGCGGGCGGCCGGGTTCCGTGTGGATATCATCGACGAGGACACCGACATCAGCAAGAGACAGTATGACGGCTACCCTGTCGAGAGCCTGAAGGTGGCGGCGTACAAGTGATACCGTGGCAAGCACCGGGTTCTTGGTAATGGGAGTCGCGCTCGTCTGCGTGATGGGCATTCTGGTCGGAGTCTGGTACATCGGGCTTGATGACGCGGACGACGATGGGTTAGATTTCACGATATCGATGGAGGGCACGTCGTTCAATGAAGGGAATGCGCTTAACCTGACCTTTCACCTGACCCACGACGGGGATTCAAACATCACAGTCACCCGGTTCTGGCCCGGTGCGTCTTTGATGATAAACCTGGTCAACTCGTCCGGCGTGAAGTTTGACATGAGGATGGTGCTGGGAATGATAGACCTTACCGCGGGATACGAGGTCCTACCGGGCCAGACCTATTCTCACGTGATGGACCTGGCTGAGGTGTTAGACCCGCTGGCCCCGGACCAATATGCCATCAATGTCACGTACCGCAATTATCACACGAGCGAGGGCTCATACCGACCCGGCAATTGCACCATGTACCACTCGGACGTACTCTCGTTCACAATCATCGAACAACCGCTTCCAGCAACTGTGACCTTTGCCCTGCCCGGGAACGAGACAGTGGAATTCCAATGCGAGCTCGCTGACACCCCGGCCGAGCGCGCTGAAGGCCTGATGTACGTGGAGAGCATGCCCCAGGACGAGGGCATGCTGTTCGTGTTCGACAACCCGCTGCAGGTGAGCTTCTGGATGAAGAACACGCTGATACCCCTGGACATGATCTTCATCGACTCGAACGGTGTTGTTGTGAACGTTGAGGAGGCAGACCCCGAGCCCGGTGTGCCCGATGCCCAGCTCACCCGTTATTCAAGCGACGGCCCGATACTCTACGTCCTCGAGATAAACCAGGGGCTGGCCGCGTCCTACGGTATAGAATCAGGCATAGTATCCACTATAACTTACCAGGGCTAGTCGATGTTGCGTAGAGGTTTGGTTTAAGCGTGACTACTTGAACTTGGCCAGGTTCTTCTCGAATAGTTCCTTTGATATCTTGCCTTGATCGTAGGCCTCTTTGAGCTTCACCTGCCTGGGGTCATCTTCGTTGATGGTGATGTCGTCCGAGGGCACGTCCTCTGGTGCTTCCTCGACCTCCATCTCCTCTGGCCCGGCCTCAGGAGCTTCCTCGGCCTCGAGAGTCTCATCGGCTTCCATTTCCTCTGTCTCTGGTCCGGCGGACACGTCCACAGGCTCCTCCAATTCCTCGGAGGGTTCTCCATCCTCCGTAGGCTCCTCACCCTCGGCGATGTCCTCGTCCATCTCCTCCTCGGGTGCCTCAAGGTCCGTGTCAGGTTCCTCGCCCTCGGCCAATTCCTCCTTGGGCTCTGCCAGCTCCTCGGGCTCTTCTTCCATTTCCTCCTTGGGCCCACCGAAGAATATTCGGGCGAACAGCAATCCCAGGATGAGGCCGACCACGAGCAGGAGTATCATCAGTCCGATGGCGGCGTAGTTCGTGCCCGTCTCCTCCTCTAGGACAACGGTAGCGTATACTGTCTCCGAGTTACCCGCGGAATCCCTGGCTTCAATTACAATCGTGTTCGGGCCAGGGCTGAGTTTCATTGATTTTCTGAAGACGGCGTCCAGGGGCGCCCTGACCCCGGATCCCGTAACCGTTGCCGGCTTTCCGTTGACGAATATCTGGGTGCCCTCCTCGGTATAGCCGATGACGTTGAAGCTAGCCTTTGTAACCGTGGTCTCAAACGGAAGGTCCTTGAAAGCGTCGGGATTCATTTCAAGTATGGAGTCAATGATCGGACCGATGTTGGCCTCCTCGCCCGTGACATCCTCCATGGTCTCGGCAAGTTCCTCCAAGGCCGCCGCCGTCGCAGCATCCAGGCCAAGAGCCTCGAAGAGCTCGCTCAAAGGCATTGCACCCGGATCCCCCGCGATCAGGATATCGGGTTCTATCGTATCCAGTGTGATGTTGATCCAGTCATAGGCCATGTTGCCCGCCATGTCCGTAGTGGCCAACGCGAAGACGTTCTCGCCTTCGGTGAGCTCGACGTGCTTGATGAAGGTGCCGTCGCTGTTCAGCGTGCCGGGCTCGTCGTTGACCGTCATAGTCCCGGTCTCGCTGATCGAGCCCTGGAGCTGCGTGGTGGGCTGGTTGGTGAGGGTGCCCTCCTTGGACACCACCCTTTCGAACTCCGGGTCCACCATGTCGACGACGATGTTTCGCTGCAACTTGTAGACGTTACCAGCGGTATCGGTCCCTCTGATCTCGACCGTGTTATCGCCAGAGGACAGCGTGACGGCTGCCGTGAACTTCCCGTCCGGTCTCTGGTTGACCCTGCTTGAGCTGACGCCGAACACGTCTATCGTGATGCCGGGTTCGGCCTCCCCGCTGATCGTCATGGTGTCAGTGTTGGAGTAGGTGCTCATATCCGTCGGATAGGTGAGCTCTATGTTCGGGACCTCCGAATCCACCGTGAAATACCAGCCTCTGACCCTTGTGTTGTTGGCGAAGTCCTTACAATGGACCTCGTAGTAGTGACCGCCTTCGGATAGTGGAGTGATCGGGATGTATAATGCCTGCCCGGTCCAATATCCGGTGTCACCGGCGCCGGCAGTCTTTTCAGTCTCCAGGATGCTGACCCTTGACTGCGTAGTGATGTCATTCCCGTCGAGATACACGCTTACATCCTGAGATATCTCGCCTTTCTCCAGGTCGAAGAGGTCTGCCGATATCGAGGGTTTATTCTTAGAGGTTATCGTGTTCGGACCGGTGTAACCTGGCTCGATCAGGGGCGCCACCCTGTCAAAGTCGATGTCGACCGCGATGACGATGAGCTCCGGTGCCTCCGGCACTCCGAGGACGAGGATGCCGCCGTACACGTTGTCAACGGTGTCCTCGGGGAAGGCCCACATTATGTCGAACGACCTGATGTCATAAGGATCGATGGGGGTCTCGTTGAGATATGCGCTCTCGCTCGGATTCTCGTCTCCGAACTCCGTATCAACGGCGCTCATCTTGTATCCCTCCACCCCCGCGAGGATGGTCTTTATCTCGAGGGTCATCTCGCCCGGACTGGGATTGACAGTGTAACCCAGCACTTTGATGATGTAATCACCATCCGGCGGTGCGATAAGTTTCAGAGCCTCATCAGCGTCAACGTCTGCGCAATAGCAGTAGCGCCCAGTGCCGTAATTTGATTTATAGGCCTCGAACTCGCAGACGTCCTGGGTGACGATCTCCATCCACTGGGCCTCACCATCAACGTTACCGCCATTGTGTCCATCAAGGAAGATAGCCAGGTCAAGGTCGGTTGCTCCGCCTAATCCAATGCAGTGGACATCCCAACTGAGGGCACTCTCAACAGTCACGACCTTAGTGAACTCGGCGTTTGCGTTGATGGACAGCCATCCCTCCAGGGTGAAGTCGTATTCGATGTTGTCCGCGGTGATGACCTCGGTTGTCTTATCGCCCTGTGCCGGTCCCACTATGGAAGCGCTGATGCCGTTCTCCATCTCGAAACTGGTAAAGGCCGATATCGTCATGTGCCCCACGGGATTATTCGTATAGAACTTCTGGTTGTCAAGGCTGATCCATCCTCCGCTGCCCTCGAACTTCTGGATGGAACCCGTGGTCCCGTTGAAGCTCTTTGCCGAGACACAGACCACGACGAGTTTGTTCGTCATCGGTGAAAGTAGGATCTCCTTGGGTCCGTGGGTGGCCGTATTGAAGGTGAAGTCCCTTTCCTCCTCGCTCCCGCCGATGGCATCAAGCGTGTAGGGCGCATTGAAGTTGGGCTCGATACCGGGCTCGTCCTCCCCTAGAATGTAGACATTGATGTCGGTCTCGTTGAGCCACCAGATGGTCTCGGTGTAGAGGTAGAAGTTCTCGGGGCTGGTGAACAATCCCTGGTCGGGTATGTGGACATAGAAGTACCGCCTGTCACCGCTGTTTGACGTCGAGCCGTAGCCCGGTCTCAGGCCGAACGACGGCATCGGGTTCATGGCCGCCTCGCTCGCTGACAGGTCACCGAACGCGAAGTTGCCTACATCGGCCGCGTAGACGTTCAGGGTCACCGGGACCATCGAGGTGCGGTTCATGTACGTGTAGTTGGCGAACACCTCGAACATCTTGCCGCTCAGCGTGTCGTTCAGGAATATCGTGCCCGATTTGGCGTTCACGAAGTAATCGACTCCGTTTACCAGTGTTGTCACAGTGTCGTCGTACGCCGTCTTAATGACCTTCACGTCAACGCTTGCAGGATCGATCCTCTGGTGCGGGAGCTTGATGCCGAGTATTGCCTTGGCTACTACCCACTGGACCCTAAGCTCTGGGGCGCTGGGCCCGCCGACAAGCGGTGTAAGGAAGGTTATGTATCCCGTGTCGTTATCATAAACGTAATCCACACCTACCGTGAGGGGCGTCATGTTCCAGAAGAGGTCGCATGAGATGACATCGAGGGTGTTGTTGTAGAAAAGGTCCCTTTCCATGTCGTAAAGGACAAGTGAGAAATCGTTGAGGATCTCACCAGCAGCGATGTCAAAGTTCTCTATCTGGTCGTCCGTGAGCATGTTAAGGGTCTCGTGATGGTTTTGATATGCCGTGGAATCGTAGGAGGCGGTGACCGTGGCTCCGTAGGTTCCGGCTGGTGCATCGATGGGCACGTCAACACTGGCCGTAACCGTGTCGGTGTTCCCCGCACCGATGGTCGCCGCGGCCTTGTCGAGGCTTCCCCATCCCCAATCCTTTGCCGCGTAGCACTCTATAGTCATCTTCCAAGGCCTGTTGGTCGGCAATATCGGGGCCGGTGACGCATCAGGATCGGGCTCGACCTGGACCATCAATGAGCCGTTGAGGTTTGTATACGGGTTCGCCAGTGTACAGACCAGGGCGTTGGCGTTGGTCCCGTGGTCGGTCTCGAGTATCTGGCTGACCTCGTCAAGGCTGTCGATGATACCGAGCCTGGACTCTGTGTCAAAGGGCTCAACAAGGTCTATCCAGTCCCACAGGCTCAGGATGTAGGAGCCGAATCCCTCCTGGAATTCGTCGTATGCCGTCTGGGCAGTCACCTTGACGAACTGAGTGTTCCAAGGCACGTAGGGCGTCAGGTCGGCCTTGTGCTTGACCGGGTCGCCCAGATTGATGAAGAACGTGTAATTTGTAATGGCAATACGCTCGTAGTAGTCGAGCGTGTACCCCACGCTCTCCGCACCCGCACCAAGGTTGGAGAATTCGACGGTAATCTCTTCCTCGTTTCCAGGTGCCACAACGTTGGCGAAAGCCGAGAAATCCTTGCCGAACGAGTCACCGAACGACCTTGAGGAGGCCGAGGCCATCAGGCCCTTGTCGCCCCTTGCCATCAGCGCGGCGTTGTATGCGTCCACGAACCCGGAACCCTGCGTGAAGGGGTCCAGTCCGAGGTCCATGGCCGAGCTGGTCATAAGGTCCATTGCCGTGCCCAGCCACGGGTACTCGTTGGTGTAGGAGTAGGATGCGTTGATCCAGTCACCCTTGGTGACGTTCTGTGTGAACGTGACCACGCCCGTGGTAAGATCGATGGAATAATCGGTCGTCTCGGACAATGCGAATCCGTTCTTGAATATGGTGTAGGTGCCAGGTACGATCGGGGTGTGTGCTATGGAGACCCTCGTCATCGACATAGTCGCATGTACAACGACCTCGTTGTCAACAGCGTGCTCTGAGTCATAATACGCTTCGAATGCCAGAGCGGTAGCCCCGGCCGTCACCGCACAGGCAAGCTCGCTCGAGGCCCACACCTCCCTGGACTTGCCGCCGATGGCGGATGACTTCTCGCCGCCCGCGCCGAGTGGCAGGTTGACCTCGCCAACGCCGATGGCCACCACGTCCGGTTTGATGAGTCCTGAAGCGGTCGGGCCTCTCGATGAAAGTTCAGACACGTCACCGTAGTGGTGCACGGTCCTGAGGTCCGCGAAGGTGTTGTCCAGGCATAATCCGACCACGAGCGTGCTCGGTCCGGCCGGTGCGCCGACGGTTCCGTATCCGCTGCCGTCGTTACCCGAGGCGGCAATGAACGTCACCCTTTCCTCGGCGTAATCGTTAGCGATGTACTCCACCAGCTGTGTCCTGGCGTCAAGGCCAGAGTTGTAATCCGAAACGAACTCGCCTATCACGGCGATCTGGGCCTCGTCCCCTGTGTTCGGTGTCTCGTCGGGCCCGTCGACCGCGAAATAGAGCGCCGCCTCCCAGCTGTCCTCATCCTGATGGGCGTTACAGATGGGCAGGAAGGTGACGTTGGGGCTCATTCCCTTGATGGGGCCGTGGTCCATGCTCGGATACACCAATCCCTCGCCGGCAATGGCCGACGCCATCTTTGTGCCGTGCGTGCGCATCACGCCCTCGTTCTCATCGAAGTCGAAATCACCGTAGAAGGCCAGAAGCTCGCCGTTCTCGGGTACGGGCATCGCAGGAAGCGGTCCGAAGTCGCCGTACGTGACCTCGAGGATCTCCGCCATCTTGTGAGAAAACGGTATCTTGGTCCTTCCGTCCGCAATGAAGTACAGCATGCCTCCGGAGATGTCCGGGATGCCGTCCGGATCGATGGTCTCGTTGACCTCTGCGTCGGCGGAGAGGTTCCACCAGTCGTAGAGGGCTAATGGATTCTCCCTGTTCACCATTACGTCGTTGGAATCGATGACGTAATCCGTGTTCATGTCGATGTAGACGCTGTCGAACTTTCCGACCGTTGCCGAGTCCGTGAGTACAAGCGATACCGGGCCCAGCATCTTCGTCAGTGCCGCGCTGGGGTGGTATCCGAACTGGTATCTCCCGCTTGCCGTCGGAACCGACGGGTCGACCGTGGTCTTGGGGATGTCGATGCGGCCGAAGGCGCTGAGCGAGACCACGTCGTCAGCGTCGAAATCCGTTTCGACCGTCAAAACAGGCGATGGAACATTATAATCGGACGGCGAAGTGTCCTGGGGTTGTGAGAGGTCCTCCCCGGTGATGAAACAGGTGCCGTTCAGGATGTTCGAGTCCTCCCAGCCGATGAAGGACCTGGGTATGCTGAACTCAATGAAGCCCTTGACCGTGAACTCTCCTCCCGATAGGCCCTTGTAGAAGTACTCGCCCCCGATCGCGGTCACATTGGTGGGTATCTCCCAGTCCCCAAGGACCTCACTCCACCTGTAAACGAGCGGGTCTTCAATCTTGTCGGCCTCCGAAAGGATATCACCTTCAGGGGTGGTCTCGTAGTATTCCCGCTCATAATCAACGTAGATGATAGTGTCAGGCTTGTGGGCGATGAACGGAACATAGCTGTTCCAATCCGCCGGGTTGTGCCTCCTGATTGTACAATCCTCGGTGCCCACGAACACGTCGCCCGTGACCTGGTTGACATCAAATGTGAATATGGATTTGCTGTTCTTGGTGGAGTAGATCTGGCTTGCGTGGGTGACGTCGTTCCAGAGGATGACCTTCCCGTCCACCCCACCGGTATAAATTGTACCGGGTATCCACCTGATGAGGTTGACGGTGACATCCTGAGTGTGTCCGCCGACCAGGTAACTGTCGACGGTCCCTGGCCCGACATCCCATATCGTAATCGTACCGTTCGTGTCCTGGCCAGTTGCCAGCATCGTGCTGTCAGGCTTCCATGCTACCGTCTCGATTGTGTTGGTGGCGACCTCGTTCATCTGCTTGGTGGTGGTGTATCCGGTTGTCTCCATGATCGAGACCTGACCGCCCTGCTGGCCAAGGGCCAGCATCGTACCGTCCGGGCTGTAGACCACCGACCTCGGGATGTCTCCCGATATTAACGGCTTCCAGAACGAACCGTCAGTCACGTTGACGATACAGATCCTGTTCAGCTCCTGCAAGGAACAGATCGCTATCTGGGTTCCCGCGGGATTGAATGATATTGATTCCCTCTGGTAATTATAAGGCGGGTCCCCGCCGGGAACGATCGAATGCTGGATCCTCCAGACCTCTGTCCATGTGGTCGTGTCCATCAGCACGAGGTCGCTCTTGGTCTCGTAGGCCAGTCTTGTGCCGTCCGGCGACCAGGCCACGGAGAACACCGCGTAGTTCTCGGTTGGCAACACCTTTATTAGTGTCCCGTCCGAGTTCCACACCTTCACGAGGTTGATCTCCGGCGAGTCTGTGTCAAGACCCGCCGCACCGCCGTAACCCTCACCAGCGCAGGAGGCCACCATCCCGCTGTTCGGATCGTAGCCAATATGTTCTATCGGCGACGGATGCGACGGTTCGAAGTCCAGGTAATTACCTCTCGGGTCGGCAATTCCGCCGCTGGCCGGACCGTCCATGTCGATGGCAATGCCAAATGACCTGTTCATGGCCGCATAACGGGTGTCGAACCCGAAGTACCAGAACTCGTCGTCCCTGGTCGCGAAGAAGTCGGAGAGGTCGAACTCCCATCGCGATGTAGTGGCGCCGTCGGGAAGCTTCACGTCTCCCCTCAGGTCATCGCCTATCTGCTCGATGTTGGAGAAATCGTTCCTGCCGTCCACCTTGATCTCGTGGTCAACATCGAAGGGTCCGGTGCCGTTTTTCGACGTATTAACATACCAGCCTGTCGGGGGGACCTTGCCGGACTGTACGTAAGGCGCCAGAGCATAAGGGTCAAGTGCGACGGGCCAACCATAGTTCGGAGCGAAGTATGTGTACGAAGCCGTGACGACACGACCCGCTGACAGTGGCGTGTTGAACGTGATAACGCCCTCGTCCAGGTCCACGGTGAAATCCGTGTTCGCGGTCCCGTTGACCCACACGGTCAACGTCCCAGCCTCGATGTAATAGTGATCAGTCGTAACATTGACCTGACCCAGGTCTGCTGACGATTCCAGGACCTCATTGGTTACGGAGAACTTCCTGTCCTCGACCACGTATTTGCCCTGCAGGTTCTCCACGCCGAAATCTATGCCAGTGTCCACCAGGGCGACCACAACCCCTTCACCGTTCAGACCAAGGGACTCGGCTTCGGGCACATTGTGTGAATCCCTGAAGCTCCAGTTCCCCCATGGGGCCGGTGCCAGCGGTTGGGGGTTGCTCCCCCCCTCGATGGTCACTCCTTTGCCTTCCGAGGGCAGCGTCTTGATGGGGTTCCCTTGAGGTGTCCTGGGATTCGTCCTCATGATCTCAGAGTCCCATTCCAGATCACACTTCTCATCCTGGCATTCGTCTTCATGGGGTAACAGGCTGTTGTCCTCAGCCTTCTGCTCTCCTTCGCCATCGTTGAACAGAACGATGTTACCGACGGAGCCAGTTACCATGCAGAATACGATCAATACACTGATAACGTTCACTACGACAAGCTTTGCTTTTACTGTCATCCAAACCTCTCCTCTTAATACTTGGAGCAATCCAAGTTATGACATATCTGTATATTGATGTAATATACTTAAATCTAACGATATGGACAGTCAATATTGACAGTAATAAGAAAAGTTATTATATGTTAGTCTGCATACAGTTATTTAATTAGCATGGACTATGTAACTGCATTGTTACTTTTTAGTACAATGGGGATTACAAGCCATCAAACTAAATAAGAGGAAGGAGGAATGAAACGTATGGGCAGTACGAGTATAAATGGAAGGAGTGCTGTTATCTCCGTTGTCATAGCCCTTTCAATGCTGGTACCTGGTTTCGTATTATCTGAGATCGGTACGGTTGAAGCGGTTGAACAAACGGATTTTGTCAAGGTGATATATGATTCACCTGACCAAATGGCCTTTATTCAAGATAGCGGCGCTAGTATTGTGAGCACAAGAAGCTGGGGAGCCTTTGTCGAAGTGACAGAGGACCAGAGGAACTTCATCTCTGGCCATCTCCAGTTGAATGAGATTCCAGATAGGACAATTATAAACCTGCTGGAACAGGAGATCACCTTCGATACGAATGAAGGATATGAGTTTCCAGCCGAATGGACCAACCCGAAGACAGAGACCTACATGGTCCAGTTCGTAACACAGGCCGAGCAGAGCTGGGGTGACGCCGTCAAGGACATCGCCGGACCGGTAATGAGGGACATCGACGAGAACCTCGGGGTCTGGAAGATGACCGCCGATGAAGTCGACCAGGTCTCCGATCTTCCCTTCGTACAGTGGGTCGGGCCATACGAGCCGATATTCAAGTGCGAGGGAAGGCTTTTGAGCATGACCGGTGACATACAGATCGAGGCCTTCGCATACCCTGGTTACGAGGATCAGATCGAGCAAGACCTGAGATATGCAGGTTCCTGGAGCAATGTTGACTCCGGATACGGAAGCGTCGTCTGCATGATCGATTCAGCCGCGTTACCGAGCATCGCCAAGCTTGAGTCCGTCCAGCTAGTCTGGTTCGTGCCAGAGATGGACCTGCACAACAACAAGGGCAGCAGGTACGCTGACACATGGGACCTCTGGGACAACACCATTTCAAACCTGCCCCAGCGCCTGATGGGCGAGGGTCAGATAGTCCACATACAGGATACGGGACTTGACATCACCCACTGGGACTTCGTGCGCGGACCCCTCGGCAACAGAATTGTACACTATGAGCAATCGACCGACTCTAATGGACACGGAACCGCAACATCGGGTAACGCCGTGGGCAACGGGCACTGCATGGAACTCTACCTGGGCCTGAACGCCAACAACCAGATCTATAACGAACTCTCGTCTTCCAACCCGGCGGGTAAGAACGACCGTGCCGGATATGCCGGACGTGCTCCGGAGGCCGGCCTGGTCAACTACGCAGGATTGGTCACGACGGATTGGTCCGGCGGATACGGGTTCGGCGCAAGGATATTCTCGAACAGCTGGGGCCCGGCCTTCATCACGCCCGGATACTCTGGCGCTGGAGACACCTTCATGAACAGCAATACAAACGCAATAGTATTGTTCTCACAGGGTAACGACGGACCTGCAGCTACGACCGGCAGCGGCAACGCCAACGGCAAGTTGACCGTCGGTGTGGGCGCGGCCGAGAACTTCAGGCCGAACATGTTCACAGACACCGCGGACGACCCGATGACCCTGGCTGACTTCAGCAGCCGAGGACCGGTCAATGTGGGCGACCTGCGTATCAAGCCGGACATTGTCGAGACCGGTACCGGCGGAAGAACGCCGGCATCCGACGACTCGCCAGAATATTCCGGCCAGTACGCGGCAGCCTACGACCCACTGAACCTGATATCGGAGCAGCAGGCCAACACCGGTGACTACACCCTGTCGTTCGGCGGAACCTCGATGTCATGCCCGTGCGCGGCCGGTGACACGGCCCTTATCAGGGACTACCTCGTTGACGTTGCTGGCAACTCGAACCCGCACGGCAACCTGATGAAGAACCTGTTGATACACGGCGCGGATGACACCGGATACGGATACCCGAGCTACGCACAGGGCTGGGGATTTGCCAACGTGAGGAACTCCGTAGCACCGGAGGCCCCGCAGGTCCTCCAGTACTGGGACAACACCTTCGGCAGCGGAACCTGGACCGTCACAACAGTCAATGTTACGGACAGCGACTACCCGCTGAAGGCCACGATGTGCCACTGGGACGCAACCGGTTCCGGTACATTATCAACTGACTACAACCTCATCGTTACAGACCCGAGTGGCAACACCTACGAGGGCAACGCCTTCAACGAGGCATGGTCCGTGGCGAACCCGATATGGGGCACCACCACGGCCTGGCCGAGCTGGGTCAGACCAACTGGCGGCCAGTATGACTGGGACACCGACAACTCCGGCGGCGACGACATCAACAACGTCGAGGTTGTCAGGGTCGAGAACCCCGAACCCGGTGACTGGATCATCGCAGTCGAGCACGCCGGCGGCGCAACACCGAGGCGTGTCGACGTAGCTTTGACCTGTGTGACCGACCAAGCTCTGGATGTAAACGCCAACCTGATGGACCCCTACAGGGTGCACATGGCGCTGGACACGGAGCGTGTAATGCCGGAGAGGGACGACCTCGGTGAGGCCGTCTTCACATCGACCCCGGGCGGCAGCGTAGTCGTGCCCTACTGGATTTGCAACGGCGGCATGAACGACGATGATTACGCTCTCTCGGCACCGATCCTGCCGAGCGGTTTCTCAGTCTCATATCTGCCAGCGAGCCCGATGTATATAGACAGCGGCAACAAGTCACACGGATTCGCAAGGATCACCGTCAGTGGGACCGTGACTGCGGGGACATATGTCCTCCAGCTGGCGGCCACTTCGAACAACGACGGGATGGCGCCAACGGCAACGTCCAGAGCCAAGTTCAACATCGACGTGGTCGACCAGGAGCTGCCGCCATTGATGTATCCGGTGGATACACCGTTGCACGCCAGTGAACCAGCGGTTGTCACATGGAACGGAGGTAACTCCATCGGTGTGGCCTACGACGTTTTCACTGAGTACGGCCAGCACGTGTATTACACACGGTCGGATGACGGCGGAGCAACATGGAATACCCCCGTATTCGTACGCGGGGCCTATCACACAGGCTTCCTCGGCATGACGAGGGCCGTGGGCGGAACGTACGACGGAAGGCTCATGTTAGTCTACCAGGAAGGGAATCCAGCCGGTTACGGAGGAACGACCGACGACACACGCATGTACCAGATATGGACGGCTTGGTCCAGCGACAACGGCAACACTTGGAACAACGTCCAATGCTTCAACAACGGCGAGGGCACGGCAGTTGTCGCCGGCGCAAACATACCCAGGTGCATATCAGTGGTCTACGCGGCCGTCGATAGCACGTTCCACGTCATCGCTGAAATGGCCGAATACACTGGAACGAACCTGAACACGGCAACTCTAGTAACCTATGCATGTTGCGAGAAAGCGTCGTCCAACGGCGGTGTAAGCTGGGGCTCTATACAACAGTTGGACGCCAATGACGGAAGCCAGTACTATTTCTTCCCGTACGCTTACATGGACAACGACGGCGGGATAGCACTCTGGTACTACCACAGGAACTCCGGCGACGGGCAGCAGGACAGGGATGGTGTGTTCCAGTACTATGACGGTTCAGGGCCGTTGTCCGGTTGGGATGTTGATGTCGAATCATGGAACACCCCCGACAACCTCATGTTCCCATGTGGTGTTGCAGCCAATCAGGGACCAGGAAACAACAGGAACTGGGCGACATATGCGAGAGGCCCAGACACCGATGATGACAGGCAGTTATATGCCATATATACCGACAACGAGGGCGGTTCATTCGTCGGTCCTGTCAATGGATACGGACCCATAGGTCCGGTGTTCAGCGACAGCAACTACGGTACGAGATACCTGAACTCAATGGAATACACACCCACCGATGACCAGGTCTGGGTGATATTCTCGAGACTGCCGAAGTATGACCCGTACGGAAACCAGAACATCTACTGTTCGGCGGACGACAACTATGCCACGCTTCCGGCCGGTCAGACCGAGTTCTACGCGACGCTGGATAGCTTCCACAAGACCCATCAACGGACAGCATCGATAGGCTCCGATGTGTACATGGTCTACGACACCAAGAGCCGGGACGGAGATACCGACGTCGTGCTGACAAAGTTCTCCGCAGGATTCATGTCGGCCCCGGACATTGTGGGTCCGATCGTGGATTACCCGACGACCGACATCGTCTACTGTGACGCCGGAACAATCGTCACCTGTGCAGGTAACATCAACGACCTCAGGACTGGCGGGAGCAACATAGCTGCTGCCCAGTACAGGCACGAATTCGACGCCACACCGAGGGCAATGCAGCCGGTGGACGGAACCTGGAACGCGATGGAAGAGGGTGCCATAAGCACCACGCTTCCGATCAACACGGGAGGCTGGTCAGAAGGCTGGCACTGGATCGAGATACGCGGCCAGGACACCGCAGGCAACTGGGGCGACTGGTACACCACGTGGGTCTACACAAGGTTTGTCGATTACGAGCCTTGGGTGATGCTTACCCAGCCAAACGGCGGCGAGGTGTTGCTCGGCGGCGGAAGCTACGACATCATGTGGGAGATGGGCGACGGATTGGACGCGGACACGGACCTGACCGTTGACATCTATTACGGCACCGACGGCGGCGCTTCATACCCGAACCCGATAGCGGTTGGCCTCACCGGCCTGACATCTCCGTGCACGTACAACTGGAACCCGGTTCCGTTGATAGACTCGACCACGGTCAGGGTCTGGATAAACGTGACCGACACGAGCGGACTGTACAACAACACGGAAAGCGCCGGCGACTTCACCATCGACAGCACGGCCCCGACCGCCGCGACAAACGTCAGGGCAGAGCTCGACGGTACCGGAGTAAGGATATACTGGGACCCGTCAGTTTCGACGGATATTGACCATTACGAGGTTTGGTGGGCGTTTAACAGCTTCGATCCAACAGGATCCGGGTACGCCAGCTCTATCAATGCCGGACTGAACACAGATGTCCTGCATGCCAACGTGGGAATCAACAATCCTAACTCCTACACATATCAGGTTAGAACCTTTGACATAGCCGGACACGAGACATGGACCACTATCCAAGCGGCCAAGTACGGTTCGACACAGAGCACCTTCGCAAACCCGACGGGATGGTTCCTGCTGGGCAACGCCCTGGTGCAGAGCGGTACGAGCCTGGCACACGTCTTACAGGGTCAGGGAATACCGATCAACTGGGATTGTGTCAGGACATATGACGGCATGACCGACACCTGGTTCACGAAGGTTGACGGAACACCGGTCAACGACCTCATGGACATATACACCGACCAGGCATTCTGGCTGCACCTGACCGCAAGCTCGAGGTTTGCCACTGCGGGATACATAGAGGACAAAGCGATACCCATGTATGAAGGTTGGAACCTCGTGGCCTATCCGTTCGCTGCTAAAACCATGAGCACGGCAGCCATAGATGCTGAGCTATCGGCCAACTGCCCGGGATACCCGGGAATGGCCGCTGGAATGCTCATCGCGGACCACAATCAACCGTACCACCTGGTGACACCGACCGGTACCGAGAACACGGGACACAACTTCGGATTCTGGGTATACGTGCCGGCAGACACCACCTGGACAGTGACCAACTACTAGGACCGTAAAACCCAATGAGAGCCTCTGGCTCTCACCCCTTTCAACTTTTCATTTTTCTTTCGTACAGTAGAAACTCTAACACAAATATCCCCAGATGCATTCTCTAGCAAGGATAGAATATCTAGCACAGGTTCAGACTCTACAAACACTAGAACCCCAGGCAAGGCCTGCAACTCTAGCTCATATGGATACTCTAACACAATTACCTCCAGATATAACCTCTAGCATGCGAGAGATAGTCATGCACCGTTTCCTTTCTGTATTCAACCTTAGGTTGTATGACGCCTGAAGAGGCGTTTCCTAACCGTCTGGA
>Ga0209536_100001287_pt1 | contig 41621 bp, 30 predicted proteins | sample DeeMarSeWOR28_12_FD_187461 | JGI IMG/M metagenome (GOLD analysis project Ga0209536, IMG submission 187461) | Marine sediment microbial communities from White Oak River estuary, North Carolina - WOR-2-8_12 (SPAdes) (version 2) | ecosystem: Environmental > Aquatic > Marine > Intertidal zone >...
AGCTAAGCTGAATATCATATGTACCTGGGAAAAGAGCCATCTGGTAATTCCCACTCTCTTCGATATTGGAATTGTTGCCTTGATTGGCTCCGGTAACTTCAGTGGCGCTGACAGTTCCCCAGCCCATCGGCATCCACGGCTGAGGTGCCACAGGGCCAAGAAGGGTGATTGTCCCGGAGAGCAGAGACTGTTCATAGAGAACAATAGGAGGAATAGCTCCAGGCACTGTCACCTGCTTAGTCGTGGGGCCAAATCGAGTACCAGCGGGCGGACTTATTTGTAATGTATAGGTTCCTGACAGGAGAAGACACGGAAAGGGATTGCCATAGTAATAGGATGGATTACCAAAATTCTCCTGTGATATCCCATGAAACAATTAAATGGGAATCCTCTAAAGGAAATTCGATTTTAATGAATGCAGATGCAATTGAAATTTACAATGTTTCCGGAATGATTGCAGATCGAATAATTATCGTGATTATAATCCACGACTTCCGTGTTTGTCCGTGGTTAATCGGAAAATCAGAAGGGTGAGGTTATGTATCTCTCTTTAAGCTGGCGTAATATCTGGCGCAATAAAAAACGAACGATCATTGTGGCGGCTTCGGTCTTTTTTGCCGTTATCCTGGCCCTGATCATGCGTTCGATGCAACTGGGATCATACAGTTATATGATTCATTCATCGGCCAAACTATTTACCGGATATCTGCAGGTCCAGGATAAAGAATACTGGGAAAAAAGATCATTGGATAATAGTATACAAGCGGAAGAGCCTCGTATCAGGGCGATTGAAAATATAGCAAATGTGAGCAGCGTAACACCCAGGCTTGAAACTTTCGCACTGATTTCTTTCGGTAAAAACACGAAAGTCGCGCAGGTAACCGGAATAGATCCTGAACGGGAAAATCGCATAACCAGCCTTAAGGCCAAATTGATTGAAGGATCTTATCTGAACTATGATTCGGAAGGGTTACTGATCGGCTCGGGATTGGCAGATATGCTGGAAGTCGGTGTTGGCGACAGTGTCGTTGTATACGGGCAGGGCTATCATGGCCAGATCGCCGCGGCAATGATAGCTGTGACCGGTATCGTTAAACTGCCATTTAAAGCACTGGACAATGCAATGGTGGTATTGGCACTGCCCCGTGCGCAGGAAGTATTCTCCTGCCCCGGACTGATCACTTCACTGCCGGTCATGATTGATAATATCAGATACCTGGATCAGGTCGTCGAAGAGGTCGGGAGACATCTTCAAGAAAAAGAAACAATCATGACGTGGGATGAAATGATGCCGGACCTGCTGCAGAACATAGAAGTTGATAATGCTTCAGGGATTATCATGCTGGCTATTTTGTACATCGTGATCGGGTTCGGTGTATTCGGTACGATCATGATGATGGTTTCTGAGCGCGCGCGGGAATTTGCTATTCTGATTTCGGTTGGCATGCACAAGAGTAAATTGATGATCATTACTACACTGGAAACGCTCCAGGTGGCATTCCTTGGTGTGTTTGCAGGTATCCTGGTGAGTTATCCGCTGCTCCGCTTTATGGTAAATCATCCGATTGAACTGACCGGGGAAATGGCGGATTTTTATGAACAACTGAATATCGAACCACTGCTGACCTTCAGTGCCCAGCCAGATATTTTTACATCACAGGCAATGGTAGTGCTGGCCATCGCCCTGGTGACGATTGTTTATCCATATCTGTTTATCAGACGTCTGGATCCGGCCAGGACGATCAGAGGGTGATAGCATATCGATATGAGCAGGAATATCTTATGTAATTATGAATTGCAAGGTCTTGACTAGATATTAATATAATTGATATATAAATATCAAATCTGGTAAGTCACCCCGCATGGGCGGGGTCTTCCCTGTTGCTGAGAACAGAATAAGTTCAGGAAGATGCTTACAGAATGACATTGCTCTTCGATTCTAGCATTTGGATTGCTGCTCAGTCATAAAATGTATGAACATTGTCAGGACAATAGATTGAAATAATAACTACTGGAGTAGACATGTTATTAGCATTAGCCTGGAAAAATATCTGGAGAAACAAAAAGCGCAGTCTGATCATAATTGCCGCGATAGCGTTCGGCCTCTGGGGAGGACTTTTCTCCGATGCGGTCATGATGGGCAGCGTGGAGTCCATGGTCGAAACAGCGATCAGCCGTGATTTGTCCCATATACAGATCCATAAAACTGATTACGAGCAGGATAAAGATATACGCAACTTTATACCTGCAGGCATAGATGTGATCAGAGATGTAAAACAGCTGGGCGAAGTTGCAGGCGTATCCGGTCGGACAATCATATATGGTATGGCGGCTTCGCCGACATCATCCTTCGGTGTAAAGATAAACAGCATAGAACCGCGGTACGCGAAACAGGTCACAAATCTGGACCAGCAGATAATTGATGGTGATTATTTTGCATCAGAGCGGAGAAATCAAATTCTGATCGGCAAAAAACTCGGCCAACGGCTTAATCTTAAATTACGGTCAAAAGTAGTACTCAGTTTTCAGAATCTCGAGGGAAATATTGCCTACATCGCATGCAGGGTCACCGGTATATACAAAACCAATTCAACACCATTCGACGAGGCAAATGTATTTGTGCAGCAAGCAGATCTCTTCCGGATCCTGGAAACCGAACCCATTGTGCATGAGATCGCGATCCGGCTTCAAAATGCAGAAGTCCTTGATCCGGTGGTTGTCAGACTAAAATCAAACTACCCAGATTTACAGATTGAACGGTGGGACGAACTGGCACCGGAGCTGGCCTATTTAAGTGAAACGACAGCAATATATTCATATTTTTTTGTCGCCATTATTTTGTTCGCACTTTTATTCGGTATTACCAATACGATGCTGATGTCTGTGGTGGACAGGATTCGCGAACTTGGTATGCTTATGGCGATCGGTATGAAAAAAGGCCGGGTGTTCGCAATGATCCTGCTGGAAACCATCATGCTGTCACTGACCGGTGGTATTGCAGGGACGATCATCAGTGTTGCAACTATTGCATATTATGGTCACTCCGGTATCGATCTGAGCGCGATCGCAACCAGCCTGGAAAGCTGGGGGGCAAGTACTATGCTTTATCCGTTTTTACCGGTAGTGATGTATATCGTCATGACGGTAATGATCCTTTTTACGGCCAATATTGCTGCATTGATGCCGGCATGGAAGGCGATCCGTCTGGTGCCGTCAGAAGCTATCCGAAATTATTAACACCATACAGGGAGTAATTCATGTCACTGATTGAATTAAAAAATCTGCAAAAGATCTATAACACAACAGCAGTGCCTGTGCATGCCGTGAATGGCGTAAGTCTGAAGATAGAAAAAAAAGAATTTACCGCCATTGTCGGTCCATCCGGATCAGGTAAAACGACCTTGCTCAATATTGTCGGCGGACTTGATAAACCCACAGAAGGTGAGGTGTGTATCGATGGCCGGAACATCGTTACCATATCCGACAGCAAACTCATCGATTACCGGCTGCACAATATCGGCTTTGTCTTTCAGGCATATAATTTAATTCCGGTATTTACAGCGCTCGAAAATGTTGAATTTATCATGCTTTTACAGGGATTGGAGAAGAAGAAGCGCGAAGAACGTGCCAAAGAGTTACTGGTAAACGTCGGACTGGAAGATCGAATCAATGCAAGGCCGGCGGAACTTTCAGGTGGTCAGCAGCAGCGGGTAGCTGTCGCCCGGGCGCTGGCCTCGCATCCGTCTTTTGTGCTGGCGGATGAGCCGACCGCCAACCTGGATTCGGAATCGGCAGAATCCCTGCTCGATCTGATGGAATCACTGAACGAGCAATATGAAATGACCTTTATTTTTTCCACCCATGATGTGCGCGTGATGAACCGGGCCCGTCGGATCATCAGACTGGTGGACGGCAAGATCGCCGAAGACAAACATAGAGACCGGAAAAATTAGGCTGTTATGAAAAGTTCAGCCTGCCGCTGTCTGTCTGTGATTTTACTGACCTTGCCGGTCGCTTCGGTCAATTCCCAGCTCTTGGACTGGGAGCTGGGTGGTTACGCCAAAAACCTGGTTACCTACACGAATGGCGGTCTGGAAGGTCTGCCGCTCGAATATGGCAAATGGCAGAATACGTCACAATTGCGTCTTAATCTGTTCTGGTATCCGGCAACGTCACTGACAACAACCGTGCAGGCGCGCAACCTGCTGATCTATCAGAAAAATATTAAATCCCTGAACAACCTGCTTGGCTTTTTTCAGACAGACAGTTACTATTTCGACCTGAAATATGAATATCAGGATCGGCAGGACTGGTATGCTGTTGCGGAAATCGACCGGCTGAATATGGGCTATACTTGGCAGGATCTGAATATAATTCTCGGGCGTCAGCGCATCGCCTGGGGCACCTGCCTGGTATGGAATCCAACTGATCTGTTTAACCCTTTCGATATTTTGGATTTTGATTATGAAGAGCGTCCGGGCACCGATGCCCTGCATCTGCAGTATTACACCGGTTCGCTCGCTCAATTCAGTCTTGCGGTTACTCCCGGACGCACGCGAGAACAGGTGATCTATGCCGGAAGATATGTGACCAACTGGCAAAATTATGATATCAATTTTATCGCCGGCTGGCAGAAGAACAGTCTCCGTTTAGCCTGCAGCTGGGCTGGAGAATTATTCGATGGCGGATTCCGCGGAGAAATTCTGTATACCAATCCCGATATGAATTACAGGACCTTCAGGTTTGAGGATTTTCGGTTTATAAATAAATCGGTTACGGATCCTTTCTGGACAGTTGCAATCTCATGCGATTACACGTTCACGAACAGTTTTTATATCCACACCGAATATCTTTACAATGGTCTGGGGACGACGAAAAAAGCCGGTGAAAGGCGCTTCGATATCCTTTATACCGGGGAGCTGACGCCAGCCCGACACTCAGTTTTCCAGGAATTCGCCTATCAGATTACACCGCTGTTGCGGGGAGATTTTTTTGTGATTTACAATCCCAGCGATCACTCCTGGATTACCGCACCCTCCCTGCAATACTCCCTGGGTAATAATTGGGAGTTATATTTGCTCGTCTTTCCCAGCGGAGGGAAGGCGGGTACCGAGTACGGCGGCTATCCCGATCAGTACTTTACCCGCTTGAAGGCAGCATTTTAAAAGGAACATTGTTTTCCGGCCCTTCGAATTGGAGATTTTTTAAGCGATGAATTTTACGGTGGCAGGAGGCAATATAAGAAAAGGTGACAGGGCAATGATGAAAGATTATCCCGATAAAACGGCTCCTGCCCGCTGAAACCCCTGGAAAAATCATCCGGGTGATATATGAGTAGCCAGATTATTTTTAATTAAGACGAATATTGATCATTGTTCGGCTTAAAACTGCCGCGTATCAAAAACACCGGAGGAAATCGTGAAAACACGCATTTAAATCATTGAAACTTGAACCGCTCAGACCAATTTTAATTCGAAAAAAAACAACAATCGCTATTTTTTACCGTACATCTATAATCAAAGTCTGTTCGTAAGTTTTTCCGGTCGGTTCAGCTTTTCCGATGATAAACCACTAAAATAAACGGAGCGTGTCATGAAACGAGGTATAATTGTATTGGTATTTTTACTATCAGTTACATTATTATTCGCTGACGAAGGGATGTGGCTGCTCTCACAGATCCCTGCACTTGAATTGCAGAAAAAAGGGCTGAAGCTGGAGAATGAGGACATCTATCATCCGGATAAACCCAATATTGTCAGTGCGATAATCCTTCTCGGAGGTGGAACTTCTTCATTTGTCTCCCCCGATGGACTGATCCTTACCAATCATCACGTTGCCTTTGAAGCCGTTCAGCGTGCATCCACAAAAGGAACCGATTATCTGACCAACGGATTTCTGGCCGGTTCCCGCAAGGATGAGATCGAGGCGCCCGGTTATACCGCCCAGATCATTGTCGAAATGCAGGATGTGACCACTGAGGTGCTGGCAGCGGCGAAAGATATAGAGGAGGCCGTGGAAAGAGAAAAGGCAATCAATACAAAAATTCAGTCAATCACCGATCAGAAAGAAGCAGGATTTGAAGATCTGAATGCCACTGTTGCCGAGATGTATAACGGCAAACAATACATTCTGTTCGTCTATCAGCGGTTTGAGGATGTTCGAATTGTCTATATGCCGCCGCTCGGGATCGGGAATTATGGCGGTGACATTGATAACTGGATGTGGCCGCGTCATACCGGTGATTTTGCATTTATGCGGGTATACATGTCACCCGAGGGAAGAGGCGCCAAGTACAGTGAAGATAATATACCTTACAAACCGGCGTACTGGTTAAAAATCGCAAATAAACCGCTCAAGAATGGTGATTTCACCTTCTCGCTTGGTTATCCCGGATTCACCACCAGATATCGGACCTCCAATTCGGTGCGCTGGAACCTGACCAAGACATATCCGCGATATGTCAGGATCTTTGGTGAGGTGGTCAATCTGATTGAGGAGGTAACAGCCAACTCACCGGAAGGCAAAATAAAGGTGGCCTCCCTCATAGAACAGCTGAATAATACGAAAAAGAATTTTGTTGGAAAAATCGAAGGTATGCGGAAGACACATTTCCTCGAGAAGAAAATGGACTTTGAGCAGAAACTTGCGTCTTTTATAAATCAGAATAAGGACTTAAAAGCAAAATTCGGAAATATTCTCTCTGAGATAAAAACCGAATATGATCTATTGGAAAAAGATGAGATCAGGAACAATTTTGTCCAGCGCATCCAGCTGTTAAGTGGTACACCGTTTGATGTGGCGAATCAGATCTACGGTATCGCCAGGGAGCGCGAAAAATCCGATGATGAACGTGATCCGAACTTTTCTGAGCGAAATGTCGAACGGGCGGTCAGCACGCTTCAATTCCGTTATATGAGTTATTATGAACCGGCCGACAAAGCAATGCTCATAAAATCCTTAAGGGATTGTAAAGCCGGAGATCCGGAAATGGTGGTTACGGTATTGGACTATATCATCAGGAATACTGCCATATCTATTGAAGAATTTGTTGACCAGGCGTATCAAAAGTCTAAACTGACTGATCCGGAGTATGCCAAATCATTATTCACTAAATCATCCCGGGAGCTGGAGGCCCTGGATGATCCTTTTATCGAAATGTCCAGAAATTTATATGAAGTTGCGGAGCTGGTGGCGAAGCAAAATCAAAAATTTGGCGCTAAAATTACCGATTTACGCAAGCAATATATGGATGCGCTTTATGCCTGGCAGGGTACGAAGCTTTATCCGGAAGCCAACCGGACGATCCGTTTATCATATGGGGCAGTTGCCGGTTACAAACCACGTGATGCGGTGTGGTATGAACCTTTTACAACCCTGACCGGCGCAATCGATAAACATACCGGTGAACGTCCGTTCGATTTACCCCCGGAGATCCTTGACCTGGCGGCAAAAAAAGATTATGGCAACTGGACAGATCCACTGCTGAAGGATGTTCCGGTGGCATTCACCAATAAACTGGATGACACAGGAGGCAGCAGCGGCAGCCCGGTATTGAACGCAGAGGGTGAAATTGTAGGCGTTGCGTTCGATGGTAATTATGAATCTATGACCAGTGACTGGCAGTACGATTATGATCTTCAACGCGGAATCGCCGTTGATATCCGCTACGTATTGTTTATAACGGAAAAACTGGCCGGTGCTGATTTTATTTTAAAGGAACTGGGTATTAAATAATATAATCAGGTTTTCAGATCCCCCTTTACGATGCAGGATTGTGGGATGGTCAAAACGGGGATATACGATGACAATCCCATTTATACCTGCTTGTCACATGGGAGATAATTCTTATGCGAGCAGGGTGTTTGCCTCTGATACCGAAATACTGAAGGATTTAACTTTTTGCAGGTTTTTACAACATGACTTCGTGAAAAATCACCCTGCTGTATTTAGTGTGTTCACCTTATGTGCGGGTGATTTAAAATCTATTACACCAAATCATATGGCGTCAGATCATTTACAAAGAGCCGCTGTTTTAATCCGGGAAAAATAAGCCAGTGGCGGCACGGAGATGTAAATTTAGGAATTAACTACCGATAAAGTGTATTATCCTAGCCAGGTGCCTACACGTTAATAGGCCTTTAGTAGTCAGCCCTGAGGGATCTTCCTGGTTTTAAATCCGGATGCGGCAACCAGGAAGACCCCGCCTATGCGGGGTGACTTTTATATTCTTTTTTATTACATCTTGTGTGTAAACACATAGTCACGATAAGACATATAAATAATGTAAATATATAGTCAAGACAGGAAATATAAATATATAATTTTATATAATTTTGACAGACCTGAATCAAAATCCAAAATGAATTTTAACCACAATCAGCTGTTTTTTTTCTGGATGGCGGACTTGCTGTGGAAATAAATATGTTTTTTGCAGGGTTATGCATATTGAAAACTTAACAAAGAGAAAAAATTGATGAAAGCAAGGACAACCTTTCCGCCGGTATTCTGGGTTGCGAATACGGTCGAAGTACTCGAACGGTTTGCCTACTATGGCATCTATATGGGTTTCGGGATTTACATGGAGTATCTGGGATACACCCAGGCCCAACTGGGCATTGTACAGAGCATCTTTCTATTGTTTTCGTATGTCATCCCGGTTTTCTCCGGTACACTTGCCGATCGTTATGGATTCAAGAAAATTCTGATCGTATCGTATCTGGCATATTTACCTTCAATTTTATTGTTGATCATAACAAAATCTTTTTCCGGAATTGCATTGACGATGCTCAGCATCGGTCTTGCAGCCGGTATCTTCAAGCCGCTGATCTCAGGAACGGTGCGGGCGGTTACCGATAAGACAAATAAAACCCTCGGTTTCGGAATCTTTTATGCCATGGTCAATGTCGGTGCCTCATTCGGGCCGATCGTTGCCGGTAAGTTGCGGGCGATTTCCTGGAATCATGCATTTATCGCGGCCGCCATCGCTGTCGGTGCGATGCTCCTGATAACGATCCTTTTTTACAAAGAGCCCGAACGAGACCTGCATGCGGTCAGCCTTGGAAAGAAAATGCGGGAGATCCTGGAAGCCCTTTCCGATCTGAAATTTTTAAGTTTTCTGATCATACTGGGAATCTTCTTCTGGCTGCCGTTCTGGGCCTTTTTTAACCTGACAGCCATCTACATCGACCGTAATCTGGATACGGCGATGCTTTACCTGCAGATAAAAGCCGTTTTTGGCACCGGATTCGCCAATTTCTTCTCCCATCAGGATGAAACAGGTACCTGGCGGCTTCTCGGTGAGACCATTTCTCATACCGGCTATATCGTAATGATCTTCCAGGTATTAGTTTCGAGAATATTTGAGAAACGTCCTGCTGTGTCGACATTCATGATCGGGATGCTTGTTTTGGCCGGCGGATTTATATTGCTCGGACTGGCGAATGTTTATACAGTTTCTCTGGCATTTGCCGGAATATTGTTAGTGGCGATCGGGGAAATGGCCGCCTCCCCGCGAATTCAGGAATATATCATGTGGATCGCACCGAAAGAGAAGGCCGGTCTCTACATGGGTACGAATTTTCTGGCGATCGGCTTGGGCGGTGCTTTGAGCGGTTTGGTATACACGTCACTTTACGGCTACTTCCGGGGGATGGGTAATCCGGAATATGTCTGGTATGTCCTTGCCGCAAATATTCTAATCGGTATCGTAGCGGTGATCCTTTTCGTCCGTTTTGCAGGCGAATTTAAGGAGCTGGAGGCTTAGGACATTAGAAAATAAGTTGTAGGCAGTGCTTAATAAGTGGTGAGCGGTGAGAAACAAAGTGACAAAGTGACAGAGTGACATCCCGGTTTAAGTGCCACCTTTACGGGGTGACATATCGGGATGAAATCTTTCAAAATTTAAGAGGCGCAGATGCACATCCCGACTCAAAACATTTCCTTCCCGGAAATTTTTCGGGATGACAACATCATGGTCTAATGCTTATTACTAGAATGTAAACACCTGGTCAAGACAATACACTTTTAATCTATTATCCCGCACTCTTCACTATTCACTACTAACTACACTCTATTTTTCTTGCGATACGGATTTTGCTTTTATGATCCCGAGTTTCTTCGCCATCTTGACCAGGCCGCGTCCCATACCGGAAAGCTGTAATACCGCTGCCTGATCGTCCCATTTGTCCTCACGTTTGATGCGGATCCATTGCTTCGATTCCGGTATCATTGCGATCATGAAGATAATATTTACAAAGACCGCATAGATCAATACAGAAATATCACCGGTCCGGAGCCAGACCCAGGGTATGATCAGCCACACGCCGGCCATATAAGCGGTAAGAACGTCCCGCACAACAAGCAGGCCGAGGAGCATACCGCCAAGCGAGGTGATAAAGACCCCAATCCAGTCAATCACAAACAGGCCACCGTAGATGGCGGAAATACCGCGCCCCCCGCGAAAACGGTAGTAAACCGGCCAGATATGACCGACAACACCTGCGCCGGCGGCCAGCAGATAATAGTCGGTATCCAGAAAATACAGTCGGAAGAAGAGTGTCGGAATGACAATCTTGATCACATCGAGCACATAGGTCATAAATCCGTATCTTGAGCCATGATGAGCGGATACCGAGGAAGCGCTGATCGTTTTGAGCACCAGTTTGGTGTCTGAGCCTTCCGGCGCGACTTCCGCTGTATCAGGCACCGGCGTGCCCGGTGCGGCAATTTTGGAGATGATCCTGGCAAAAGAAATTGCCCCGATCAGATATCCGGATATGACCGCGAGAATTGCTAACAGTAGATCCATTATTTTTTTCTCCCAAAATTTATGGTGAGGGATTAAGTCGATTGAATCGTTGATTCGTTAAATCGTTAAACCAACTTGAATAATTCACCACGGAATTACACGGAAGCATGCAACTTATTGAAAAAAGTATTTACCCAATGTCTTTAATAAACCATAAACATTACTGAGCTGAATATCCATCATTAATAAATTAACCGCTTCTAATTTTTATCTGTGTCATTCCGTGGTTTAGGAATAACTCAGTCAAATAACAATTCTGCGATTAAATGGTTCAACGGATTCCGGGATCACAGGTACACTCGGCCGCTGGTGCCGTCGACCGTGATCTCCTGTCCATCCCTGATCAATCTGGTTGCGTCCCGCACGCCGACCACAGCGGGCAGGCCATATTCACGGGCGATTATTGAGCTATGTGAAAGTTGGCCTCCGCTTTCAGCTACAATACCACCAACCACGGAGAACAGAGGGGTCCAGCCGACATCGGTGAAGGGGACGACCAGAATATCATCCTTGGTCAGTTGATCACCATTGACTTCGGGTGCATGAACCACCCGTGCAAATCCGGTTATCATACCGGGGGATCCGGGAATGCCCTCAAGACAGGATTGATCTTTATGCGACAGATGGATGTCAGTCTGCATTGATTCGCTGTCCGAGACCGTTTCGGGAACAACAATCCGTTCATCCTCGGCCAGTTCTTTTTTTCGCCGTGCAATACGCTGCCTGATTCTCCTGTCCGATATGTTTCGCTGGACCAGGTTGGTCAGTTCGTCAAAGTACAGATAAAAAATGTCCTCAGGCAGAACCAGGTGGCCATCTCTGACCAAATGCCTGCCCAGTTGAAGATAGACAGTTCGCATGATAAAACTGTCACGCGCCATTGCGAAACTTACTTTATCGCGCAGACTGATATATTTTTTGGTGCCGGCGAGCAGCTTATGGTAAAAATGATATTTCCAGGGTGCAATCTGGTCATAGAACGAATCCGTCTCGTGTTCTCCGCCATTATGATTGATTTTAGCATCTGAATTTTTGGGAGAACCGGCTGCATGATAAATTAACCGCCAGATCATTTCAGGAGTTTCCGACCACGGTGGCACTGTAAAATCGGTACCGCTGGTGCTCAAAAATCCATATTGGCGCATAAAACGATCAACTTTGGTGAGGATCTTCCTGCCGGTTTCTGTCGAGGTCAGCATGGCACGGATGGTGGTATTATCGCATGACCTAAATTGCTCGAGGTCATTTTCAAGGAGCTGCCGGGCTGTCAGGGCGATGCGTTCTATTTCCCGATTCGGTGCCATACCCATGAGATCTTTCATGCCGCTCAGCAGGCGATTGGGATCGGCGCCGGGAATATGCCTGCGGACAAACCTGGTCAGCATACGGGATCTGAGCGACATATTCAGGGCGGTTATCCACATATACCACTGTGTTTCACCATGGAATTTTCTCTGGCGGTAGATGAATGGCAGCATGGATTCCGGGCTGCGTTGCGACCAGTCGGTTTTTATATGCCGCGCATGCCTGGTTTGGTGCCGTTGAATGAATGAATATATCTCATCCGCCGGCCTCATTAAGCGTACCAGAAACGGAAGACAGCGCAGTGTATTCAGAATAAAGACCAAGCGTAGTTTGAGCCTTGGCCGGTTTACTTCCTCGCCGCGTCCGATTGATTCAAAAAAATTTTCGGGTAATCCGGTCAGTGTCAATATGTTTCCAATAAATGTCATATCGGCATATACCCGCGACCGGATCAGGCGGGTCATCGGGGTAAAGTCGAGATCCTTTTGCCAGGTCAGTTTGCTGAATAATTTTCCAAAGACATTGTAGTTCATATCACGGATATTGGTAGACCAGAGCAGCGGCTTGATCAGGCCCGGTGACATCTCAGCCACCATACGACGTGAATACACGTGCCGTTCGTGCAAGGTCGTGATCGGTCTTGCCTGTAGAATATGGAATTGATTGCCATCCCATACCCATTCAATATCCTGCGGACAGCCAAGGATATCAACAATGGTCCTGGTTGTCCTGCCGATCTCCTGCAGTATGATCTCATCTAATAACGGCCGGTTCGGATCATTGATCAGATCTGTCACTGTTGTGCCATCGGGCAGAATATAGTACCTGTCAGGAATTGCGTGACCACCGACAACGCTCCCGGCATGCGGTGCTGCTTCGACCACGATTCGGGGCTCCGATGAATTGGGATCGGTGCTGAAAATCACACCGGAGAGAACGGAGGGGATCATGCGCTGGACCAGAACCGCCATATCCCTGATGATTAGCCGGTCAACACCGGTGCTAAGTTTCGAACCCGAGAGATATCGCAGGATTCGATCATTGAACTGGGACGCGAAACAGGCTTTTATGGCCCGGAATAAATCTGCGCCTTCTGTGATATCCAGGTAACTGTTGAGTTGTCCGGCCATAGAGGTGTATTGGCTGTCTTCACCAATCAACGAAGAGCGAACTGCAACCGCGGAATCAATTTTGGCCAGGTTTTTGGTAATTGCATGTGTGTATGCGGGCGGAAATTGATATGCCATGACGCGCTGACGTACAGATTCCAGATTGGTGCCATCCCCGGTTGACTTTTGGTCCTGCAGAGCGGCTTTGATATGCTGTTTGAGCGGACTGAATGCTTTATTGGAAATGACGAACCCGCCAGGTACATTTATGCCCTGCCGGTTTAACCTGGATAATGTGGCTGACTTTTGCCCACACTCGGCAACGCGGCGTGCGTTTCGATGCTCTAACGGATAGATGTGCTTTGACACAACTTCCGCTCCCCCCATTTTATTTGCGTAAAGAAGCCTTTGAAAAAATATATTCCGGAATATTTTCCTCAAATGATATCGATTCAAGGGTAAATTCGGTGCCATCCCCTGTCTTGAGCAGGTCTTTGAACAATACGCGTGTGGCAACCCAGCGGCCCTCAATGTTCTTTATGTCGCTCACATCGGTTGTTTTCAGCAGCCGTCCGCTTTTGGCATACCGGTTCTCCTTCATGATGACATAACGCTCCATGTCGACCCAGATCTCCCGGCGGTAATAGGCGATCTCGCTTTTCCTCGCGGTAAGTTCGAGAATATAACACCGCCGTCCGTCAATCTCATCTTCCCCGCTAATTAAGGCGATATATAGATTATGAAGCCGGGGATCTTCCATGAGGTCCTCATATGAAAGGTCCGATCCCATCACCGATTGCCGGAGCATATGACCGGAGATCCGAATGGTACGATCGGTGGCGGGTGTGTAAGTCCAGAGCTGGTCTTCAAGTTTCAGCATTTTGGTACCGCGTTCCCGGGCCGGTTCCAGATATTCGGTAAAACTTCTTATCCGTCCCTGGATCCAGGACTTTGATTTTATGCTTCTTTCACCCCGGCGGCTTTTGACGTGCATGACAGATACCGTTATTTTATAGTCCGAGACCACATTCTCATCCACTTTCAGCAAAATGGCGTCTCCATCAGAAGTACCTTCCGGCATGAACTTCAGGCCCAGAATGATGCAGATCAGGGTGATAATTTTCATCCTTCAAACTCCTTTGCTAATTGTGAGGTTTGCCGCCGGTAAATTCCGAGACCGGAAAGGGCGGTTCCGAGAAAGGTCGCTGCCAGGCCGGGCACAAATCCGATATAGTAACTGGCTGGCGTTATCTTTGCCCGCAGTACGTCTGACAGCATCATGGAAGCATTCTTCATCATGGATGAGATATCGATGCCAACCGTTTGAAGATAGTATGCGATCAACAGACCGCAGAGCGTCCCGGCCAGTGAGCCGAACGCACCGATCATAGCCGACTCAAGGACCAGACTCCGGTATACGTGGCCCTTATCCTCTCCGATGGCCAGGCGGATGCCCATTTCACCGTAGCGCCTCAGACTTGCCATCAGCCCGGCGTTCCAGAGTACGATTGACATGACAAAGATGAAAATCAGGATGAGAGCGGTCGACACGTATGCTGTCAGATCGAGGGTCTGACCCAGGCCGGCATGATCCCGTAGGGTTTGCATGACCGGTGAAAAATCATCATCAGGCTGGTTGTGAATCTGATTGAACTCAGCGGTAATAATGGCCGCATCCTGTTCACGGTAGATCTCATCTGTATAAAAACCAAGGATCTCTCCCGCTGTGTCGCTCATGTCCAGTAAAAATTGAATATCTTTCAGATCGGAGATTATTGCCCCGCGGTCCATGGCGGAGATCCCGAAACGGATCGTACCTGAAACAGTAAAATTTGCCGTCGCCATGGCGCCAAACATAGTGGAACTGATCAATGTCGCGGTCTCTGCCGGCTTTACCATTAACCGGTGAGCCAGCGTATCGCTGATCAATATTTCACCGGGTGCACTCGGAATACGGCCTCTGACAAGCGCTTTTTCCAGATTCAGGATCTCCCGTTCTGGGCTTTCCGGATCGATCATGTTAACCGACACACCAAATACCGGGGACTGGCTTCTGGTTTCTCCCAGACTGTCGGGAATATCGAGCAAACCGCCGAAGCGAATGCGCGGCAGCCAGATCAGATCAGGATAACGGCTGTACAGCTCATCCATCAGGGAAGCAACGCCGGTATAAGCAAGATCATTGGGAATCTGATCCGCCTCACGGGCATAGGCGCGGGACATCACCTTAACATGACCGGCCCCAAAATTGGCATTGGCCCTGATCAGGTCATCCTTGGTCCCCTGCACCCAGCAATAGGTGACCACCGTCAGCATTACCCCGGCTGTTACTGTAAGAAACGGAAAAAGACTGCGTGACCGGTCCCGGATGATTCCTTTCAGAATAAAGCGGATCATTGGGCCCTTCCCCGCAGCGCGGCTGTCGGCTTCAGTTTCAGGATCCGCTGCAACGGTAAAAAACTGACGATGGTTGTGACGATCATGACCAGTAAAGCGGTGCCGAGTATCAAACTTATCGGAAAAACCGGAAACAATTTCTCACCGATGGCAAAACCGTAACTATCGGTATTCGAAGGCAGGGCCCAGCCGACCCTGGTAAAATACCAGAGCAGCGGGAAGCCATAAACCGCACCTACCAGTACAGCAACGACTCCGTGGATGCCCCCTTCAACGGTAAAAATAGATATGACACGCCACCTGGTCATACCAAGGGCCATCAGGGTGCCGATCTCTTTGCGTCTGCGGAATACCGCCAGCACCTGGGTGTCGAAAATCGCCAGCATTGCAAGAAACATGAGCAAAAGATAAAAAATGGTCGAACCGAGGGATTTTGAAGCCACCATATCATTGAGATCCTTCAACAACATATCCACATTCTGAAATGGCCACGCTGATGTGATCGCCGGGAGATTCTTCGTTCCGGAGAGAATGACCATGGTGGCTTCGCCGGACATTTCGGCAAGTTCCTGCAGACGGCCCAGGGGTAGCCAGATCTGTCCGTTGTCAATTGTCGGGACCGAGGTCTGCATGATCTGGACGATCTCGATATCCTGGGCGTCAAAGGTCCCATACCGATCGCGCCACTGAATCGTTACCAGGTCGCCGATCTGCAGACCGGTATTGCGCGCCATCCGGTTGCCGATGATTGCCGGGGTGGTCTGGGATCCCGTCGCCAGGAAATGCGACGGTATGGCAATTATTTCCTGGATGGGATCGATACCCTTGAGCAGAACGGTACGCATCCTTCCGCCCGGGTATACCGAACCCTGTATGATCAAGACCGGGGTCGCTGCACTGTTTTGGATCAGCTCCAGAAGCTCCTGCGGGATGGGACCATGGGCTTCTTCGAGGGTCAAAGGATCATAAGGATCATACCCGGGGTGCCAGAATTGTCCACCGGCAACCTCGGCCTCGATCATCGCCCGGGCGGCCTGCTCGTTCATGCCCTGAAGCAGGCCCTGGGTAGTGATGATCGCCAGAAACGCAAATGAGAGTACGATCACGTTCAACCAGGTCCTGAGGCCGGCACCGATCAGATTGCGGATGGCAAGTTTAAGGGTTACCATTGTTTTTCAGATCTCCGTTGAACTTTTTATCTGCGGTGACCCGCCCGTCCTCCAGTGTGATTTTCCTGTGCAGGTAGCGGATTACTTTTTCATCGTGCGTAGAAAATACAAAGGTGCTTTTTATCTCCTGGTTGATATTTTCCATGGTCCGGAGGATGTGATGTGAATTTTCGGCATCCAGGTTAGCGGTTGGTTCATCTGCCAGAACGATCTCCGGCCGTTTCACGATCGCCCGTGCAATTGCAACCCGCTGACTCTGGCCGCCGGACAACTGCGCGGGTCTTGATTTTGCACGGTCAGCGAGGTTCACCCATTCGAGCGCATCCATTACCTTGCTGCGGCGTTCCACCGCTGTCATATTGAGCAGCAGGAGGGGGAATTCGACATTTTCATAGACGTTATAAACCGGCAGCAGATTGAATGTCTGAAAAATAAATCCGATATGATGGTTGCGCAACTGCGCGGCTCTGCGGTGGGTAAGTTCCTCGATCCGCTCGCCGAGGACGACGGCCGATCCGCTGGTCGGTATGTCCAGTGAGCCGATGATATTCAGCAAGGTGGTCTTTCCTGAACCACTGGGTCCGACAATGCCGGCAAATTCACCGCGGCGAATCTCCAGATTGATATTATCGAGCGCGGTCAGTTCCGACTGCCCCATGGGAAATTTCTTCTGCATGTCTTTAGTCTGTATCAGGATATGATCGTCCATTGCTTCCTCGGATTAGTGGTTGAAACTTACCAGGATCTGTACTCCGCGGCCGGAAAACAGAATATTACCCGGTTGATTTGGATACAGCTGATAGGTCTCCGGATTATTAAATGCCATCAGATTGAGCGCCCAGTTATCGTATCGTATCTGCCAGTTGTAAAAAGAATAGATATCCCGGTTGTCCCAGTCGTAATACAGTATCGCGTGCAACTGATCAATAATGTCCAGTGGATAGGTCGCTGAAAACGCTGAGAACCTGAATCCCTCACCCCGGCTGAAAATTTTCTCACTGCGCAGCAGAGTGAAATATTCACTTAGAATGGTCAGACCGTTCCCCCAGTCAAATGTATAATCAAGTCCGACGGTAAACGATCTGCCCCAGGGCAGGGGCAACAAGGTATGTTCCTGTTTAAGCAGTGCCACTTCCAACCATACGCCAACCTCGATATCCCAGCGGCCGTCAAGGGCAATCCGGTTTTCCGGTGCTTCTTCCTCAATCGGATAAGGTAGCGTCTCTGCCAGGGTTTTTAGTCGCGCCGTTCGGTGATGATAGGAAATTGCGGTTTCTCCGCTGAACAGAGGCCATTGGATCCTGCCGCCGTATTCCATTGTTCCTTTGGATGTAATATTGAACTCCCAGCCCTTGGTTGCGGTGTTCCCGTAAAGCGCCCAGATCCACAGATTGGTGTTGTCAAGGAAATAATACCGGCCGAGCAGCGCATAGACGCCGTCGGTGATCTTCAGCGGATCCCTGGGATCTATCGCATCAAACCACATCAGCGATCTGAAAATGACCGCAGGTCCGAAATTGATCTTTTGCAGTCCGGCCCTGATCTCATATTGTGTGGCCGCATACCGCAACCAGAGCCGGTATAATTTTATTTTACTTTCGGAAGACAGATACTCGAATTTTTCGAAAACACCCGCATGAAAAGCATTTACCGAAACCTCGCCATCAAAAAATGTATTATCACCCAGAGAATGAACCGTGGAGAATTCAGGAATGTAGCGGATGCCGTATTGCTGAAGCGTACTTCCAGCATCGCTATAGGCAGCCCAGACGGAGGACTGGCCACGAAAATTGACATCTTTGCCGGAAACAATTTTCAGCGAATAAAAAATAAGCAGCCCGAGAATTATTATACGCAAATCAGCTCCGTGTATGCTAAAAAGCTAAGTAAAACGATTCCGGGTATTAATGCAAGTGATATTTTTAATTTGTGATCAGGTCACACGGTCGCGTTTGGCGGAGAATTTTCTGAATACACCGATTTTTGTGATCTCGGCCATTCGGAACATCGCACGGTGGAGATCATCAAACGAAGTATATAGCGGAGCGATACCAAGTCGAATATAATCAGGCTCCCGGAAGTCGGGAATGACCCGGATCCCATCCATAGCCGGACTGATCAAGGCCTGGCAGATGCGATAAGCTGCGGGAATTCTCAGAGAAATATGAGAACCCCTCTGATGCGGATCACTGGTGGTTCCCATTACAAACCCGAGTGGTTCGAGCCATTGCCTGAAAAGAAATTCCAGATAGGTGGTTTGCCCCATACTTTTTATGCGAATGCGGTCCATACCCGCCTCACTGATCAGCTCAAGGGCGGGTATAAGGGCGGATAGCGAAAGAATTCCGGGGGTTCCGGGTACAAATTCCTGCTGCCAGGGGGGGCCGGAAATTGAGGTCAAGAGCAAATGGCCTGGCGCCACCAAACCAGCCCTGTAACGGCGTAGGTATTTTGTCCTGCAGTTTCTCACTGACGTACAAATAGGCTGGCGCACCGGGTCTGCCGCTGAGGTATTTATAGTTGCAGCCGACCGCCATATCCACCCCGGCTTCAGTTAGATTGACCGAGGTGCTGTCGGTTACGGCGATCTCATTTTTTCCGGCACCAGGGATCTTCTCCAGGAGTTCACCGGCGCGGCGTTGCCGGGCCAGCCAGCGGGAATTCCAGCTCCTGATCAGGCCCGTTCCCTATTCATCCCGCACGACCTGTTGCATGAACGGAACTGTCGCTTTCTGGAGCCGCCCGAGCGAGTTGCCGTCCAGATAGATCTCATCAGAATCTGCAATTACAAACCGATCACGGTATCCTGCCAGTGGATCAGCTTGATCCAGCGAAAGCGCAAATTCACGCGATGTATCTGAATATTCAATCACGATGCTGAGCTCCGGAGAGAATATCAAATGCGACAGGAAATATATGATCAACCCAGATCCGGTACATGGCGTATGACGGATGCAGACCGTCAGGGCTGATAAGTGCCGGGTCTTCTATCGCCTTTCTTGAATCGGATGTAATATCTATTAATTTCACAACAGCCTTTCTGGTTTCGGCCAGCTTGATCGAATTAAAAAGGTTGATCTCGGTTGAGATCTTTTCCAGATTACGGTCTCCTGCAAACTGTGTGACGCCCCAGTCCGGTATTTTTGTATTCTGAACCCCGCAACTCATCACCACGCTGAACATAACACCGGTCAACAAAAAAAGCATTTTGTATGTTATTGGCAATTATTTATGGTCAAAGAGTCATGATATTTTTATTCAAACACCGCAAGGTCGGAACCGACCACCACTTTGCCATCATAGATCTGTTGTATTTCTTCTAACAGATCTTTGTCTTCGGCACCCCAGTACAGGATATGATACAATACCAATAATTTGGGCTGCGTTTTAACAGCTATTTCCGCGAGTTCATAAGTGGACGTGTGATGGGCGGCATGATAGATTTTCCATGCTTCATCCCGCTGGTCAAATCCTTCCTGAGAATAAACCTCATGAATCAGAATATCCGCCCCGCGGCTGTATTTTATCATATTATCACAGGGCGCCGTATCGCCGGAAATAACAACCACCTTGTCCGCGGTAGTGAACCGATATCCAAAGGCGTTGGGCCAGCTGCCGTGCCGCACCGGGAAAGCCTCTGCTCTGATATTGGTATCCGCATAAACGACACCTTCGGTTATCTCATAGGTATTTACCCGCCAGCCCTGATCGTTGGCCGGCTCCTGACCATACAGGCGATATTTTATATCCTCATTATAAGCCAGAAGAATGTTATCAGTCATTTTTCCGATCCCCTCGGGGCCGTAAACCTCGAGTGGTGCGTCTCTGCCCATCACCCAGGGGGTCAGAATCAGATCCGGATAGCCGGTGGTGTGGTCGGAGTGCAAATGGGTCAGGAAAGCTTTTTTAATATTTTTAACCGTGAGTGCTGCGATATCTCCGCCGTACCGGGGCGATAATCTGGCGGCATTGCGGATAAGGCCGGGGCCAAAGTCAACGATATACGGTGTTTCATCGACAATAATGGCCACGGAACCGCCCGAATGGCCGGGATCGGGATTGGGTGTACCGGTACCAAGCAAAACAACAGTTGTTTTGGCATAGACCTGATCAATGCTGATTGCCGGATTAACAACTGTGATTATTAATAACGGTATTAAAAATCGCATGGTCTGGATACTCATCTTTTTATACCCTGATTGAGCAAACTTATAATGAAAGTTCTGTACATATCAGCTTTTATGCAAGCTGGAAGAAATGAAGTATGATATCGGGCAGCGGATTTAAAACGATTTAGGAGCCTTCTGGCCGTGCTTTTGCAGAATTATTCGCCATTGTTCATCATCCAGTTCTGTTCGGTATCGGGCATATTTACGCAATTCAGTAATCTGATCTGCACCCGGCAGGGCTGCAAATTGTGGTGAATCAGGCTGGGATGTACTAAATAAGAAATAGGTGATTACAGGCGGACCGTATAATAGCAGAACACCCCCACTGGATAATTCGGCACCTGCGGAAGACGCTGCCACCGTTAAGAGAACGGCAGGCAGAAACTGAAAGAGCAGCACCGCCGGCAGCCAACCCTTATTGACGTACCCCTCGATTTTTATCTGGCGGATATTTGCATAGGGTATTTGATAGATTTTTCCCGAACTCGTAGAAGATGATTTTAATTTGTCTCCGATTTGTTTGACGTAAATGGCGGAATCGGTAACCATCATCAATTCGGCAGTGAATGTATAATCATTGCCAAGTGTTATCTCCGAGGCATCACCTTCGAAAGACAGGGTTTTCAGATGGGGAGCACAGGAAAAGATCAGGGTTGATAATATGATGCAAATTGCGGTTCTCATGGAAGCCTCCTGAGCGGAATGCGGCTGTCGAAAAACAGTGATTCCAGTGTCGACCTCTCTTTTTCCCAGCTGTTGGCAATATAATTCAGTACAAGTTGTGGATTGAGAAAATCGGAAAAATTTTTAGTCGGTTCATTGTGAATCCAGTCTCCACGAAGCCATTCGATATAATAGCCTTTTGATCCTATAAAGTATGTTGATAATTCGTTTTCAGTGGATTCCGGATAGAAAGTGAGGTCATAATACTCACCGGGATTCGTGATCAAATAGAACTTATCCTCAGTCTCCAAGAGCCGGGCAATGTCATCCCTGCAACGCCCCTGATAGTCCGTGATGGATCGCGGGGAACACTCCGTCATCGGGGAAATGTTGGCATGTATTTCTGTACTTACGTTAACCTGATCAATTATAAAATTATCCGGGAAGAAGGTCATTCGCAGGGCGATTTTGTCGACCGGGGAAGGTAATTTTACCGGAATGGCCATATCTTTCCAGGCAATCGGTCCAACGTCACCGATTTTGGTTATTTCCTCCCAGGTACCGTCATGATTTACATAAAAACGGATGCCGGCATACTGCTGGTAGAGTTCCGTGAATAGACGTGCATAGAAATAGTCATTCTGCATGCGCGCGGTCCAGGAAATGGCTTCGACACCCTGGTTTGCCAAAACCAGATCGTAAAAAAGCACAGTTGTCAGGAGGGAATTTCGCAGACGCAATATCAGATTAAATTCCTTCACAGGTTTTCCGAATTCAATCTCCAGATCCAGCCAGTCGAGGGCAGGTAAGTGATTGATCCGCTCTTTGAATTCAGTATCGGTACGGTAATGATTTGAATCCTGGTCGGCGATAAGATGTGTAATCTCCAGGCCGTCGGGTGTCGTGGCTCTTGCCGGGGGGGATATATTGCCAAGGATCTTCACCTCACCCTCCGGGGTGGGCAGCGCAATGGTACCTTCCGGATGGTCGATCCGATACATACTGAACAGATCGATATAATGTGTTTCCATAGCCTCGTTGGCGAGACGGATTACCAGCGTATCGGAGGGATCCGCTGTCTGGGTGAGGCGGTCAAAATCATATTCCTGAAAGAACCGGGAAATGCTGTAAGAAAACAGCTCTGCATCGGGTAAACTGTTATGATTCCCAAGATGGTAAACGGTGGGGCATGAGCCGAAACAACACTTCGGACATGAAATACAATAAATAGACAGCGGTGTAAAAATTACCCCATACAGGCCAAGTAAAAATGAGGCGAATCCGGATCCACCCGATTGATATTTCTGATAATAGGTCATGGCAGTCACACTATCCAGTGGGATACTCGGGATAGCTCTTTTCCTGAGGGTGCCGTCGAATGAAAAAAATTGACCATTACCATACAGGGCACTGCTGTCTATCGTAAGACCCTGCGGATAGAGTCCAATCGATCCATCCAAAAAATATACTTTAGTAGGATCGGAAATGGTCGTTGTTTTTTCTGACGGCCTGATTTCATGATCGACCAGCCTCTGGTTGGGATAGCAAGTACTCAAAATTATCATGATAACAATTGACAGAAATACGCCGGAGCATCTTTTCACGGGTTATATCCTCCAAACAATTCTCATGGATAATATATTTATTCTTACAAAATAAATGTCAATATATTGTCAAAAGAAGGTAAATATTTTTTATCAGGACCATGTTAATACCCCGTTTATCGCTTGGCTTTACTACAGAATGACGGCATTGCAGGCAGCCTCTGATACATGTTTGTTCAGATGCAGGGCAAAGCGCCGGTATTGGAAAATCATCATACGTCATTGTGCTGCAGGTCTGAACTTCGACGCTATCATGGATCCCTGCAGCGGTAATGGCAGTCGAATGCGTAAACAAATGTGGTATGATTTAATCAAAATACATTATTCGGAGAGTTGGTTTTTCTGGACGGCGGATCTTTTTATATCGATGTTACATGTCGCACGAAACCGGCTTAAAGGATTATATTTGGTTTTACGAAAATGTGGCTATTCAGCCATTCTCTAGACTATATTCATTCTACCGTGATCCGACTTCAAATGAGTGACACAAGATGACTACATTAATCGTGATCTGTTATGCCGCTTTATAAAATAATTCAACTTTATTCGCTTTTTTACGTCATATTTAACAGTTCGTTAAGTCTGACTGAATATGGTGGGGTCAATCATGTCAATTTTCAAAAATTTATTTCTACTATTCTGTTTAAATTTTCTTCTAGGTTATCCGTCATATGGCCAGCTCATTGCATTTACGAAAAATCCGGCTGATGCAAAAATAATCTATACCGATATTATTAATTTTATTCAGGCATTAGAACAATTGAATACTGAATCTGATACCGTTGAAGTGCTACAGAGGGAATATTTCAGTAAACGCACACCCGGTTTAAGAATTTTTATTGAAAAATATGGATTGAGCGCAGAAAAACTTAAAAATTCAATTAAAAATTATCCGGAGGATTATGCGGCAATCCCTGTAAAGCTGGAATGGCTGAAAACACAGGAAGATTCGATAAGGCATTATTTTAAAAAATTTCAACACTTTGTACCGCATGCCGTGTTTCCTCCAACCTATTATCTGGTTGATATCAGAAGAGGAATCGGCTCAGGTTCGATAGAAGGCCAGTTAATAACGATTGAAAAAGAAGCGTACAACGTTGTCGACCAGGGTCTTAAAACACACATTATTCATGAGCTGGTGCATTTAAACCAACTCAATGCTATCGGCTCTCTAGATAAATACTTGGCGATATATAATTCTGAAAAAAGTCTGCTTGCTATTACTATACGGGAAGGAATTGCAGAATTTTTTGCTGAGCTTGTCACCGGTAAATACACCCAGGATCAGGCTTATTTCTATACAAGAGCGCATGAAAGAGCTTTGTGGAATAAATTTAGGCAAGAGATGAATGATCAAAACGTGGGAGATTGGATGTGGTCGCAGCCAGCCGATCCGGATCAGCCAAGAGATACCGGATATGTATTGGGGGCGTTCATCGTGGAAGCATATTATAAAAACGCTTTAGACATCAGTGAAACAGTTCGTAGAATTCTTGCCGTTACGGAATATCAAACATTCTTAAAAGACAGTGGATATACACATAAGTTTAAATAGCAGATCTTTCTCGTGGCATCAAAAAAACGATCAGGTGGTTCCACATGGGACGGGTGCCAATCTGGTTGATAATGAAAGGGTGTGGCGATGGCCAGGGCAGTATGAATTAATCTTTATAGAGCAATTGATATGAAGAAAATATTTACAGGTATATATATAATTTTGACTTCTGTGCTTTGCTTAAGATTATCCGCACAAACCCCTCAAAACTTTAAGATCATTGAACTGGAACAATATATACATCAATATAAAGACTGGTATGATTTACCAGGGGTGGCAGTCGGTCTGGTCAGGCATGGTAAAATAATATATACCAAAGGATTTGGTGTCAAATGCCTGAAAAGCAATGGGACAGTTACAGAAAAGACAATATTTTCTACCGCCTCCGTTACCAAATTATTTGTCGCAACTGCCGTTATGCAGTTATATGAAGAAAATAAAATACATATAAACAAACCCGTTACAAAATACCTGTCCTTTTTTAAATTAGCTGACGCACTTTATAAAAATATTACCATTACTCATCTATTGAATCATACTTCAGGCTTGCCCGATGAAGAAGGAGACGAATTTTTTTCCTCATGGAAAAATCCTGAATATGATGATAACGCCTTAAAACGATATGTGGGGGGTGGGATACAAAGACATTAATAGCAATGCCGGGAGAAAAATATAATTACAGCAATATCGGATATGAAGTTCTTGGATGCATGATAGCGGAAGTTTCAGGTGTCACTTTAGAAGATTATATAAACCAAAATATATTAAAGCGCATAGACAGGAAGCACAGTAACATGCTATTGAATATTATCGATCAGGAATTAATTGCCTGTCCGAATATTTTAGATCAGGATCTGAAATTTAAGCAGAATGAATTCTTCCCATACACCCGCAGGCATGCAGCAAGTGGCACTTTATTATCAAATGTAAAAGATATGTGTCGTTTTGCGGTAACGATATTAAACAAAGGAAATATTGATGACGCAGGATTCTAGAGGATTCGACATTGGAAAAAATGCTGACACCCGAGAATGACCATCCGGCAGGATTGGGCTTCCAAGTAGAAAAAATTGATTCCATGACCACGCTTATATTTCATGCAGGTGGTGATCCCGGATTTCGGACGGAATTCATCCTTATCCCGGAAAAAGAGCAGGGCGTAGTGGTCATGACCAATGCATGGGAGCATCAGGTACAGCCGCTCGCTGTTAAAGTCTTAGATCTAATGGCAGGCAATAATGAGACAGACTGGTTTACCTTTTATTATGGATCAACATGGAAGATAATCAGAGAGTATAGTATTGAGGTTGCTATAACCAAAATAAAAGAATTTGTAATAAAAAATGGATTTGATAATTTCCATCCCTCTATCCTGAACCAGCATGGCAGCCTGCTGCAGGATTTAGGCAGAACAGCGGATGCGGTCAGAATAAAAGCACTGAATATTGAATTTTATCCTAAAATTTTTCAATTATATAATATTCTGGCAGAACTGTATATTGACCTGGGTGATACCCTGAACGCAAAACTCTGCTATGAACAATCAATCGCGATAGAACCAGAAAATAATATATCCGTTGAACGGCTAAAGATACTGGATTTAAAAGATTGAAACCATTTGATCGGGCATTTAATACACGGGAAGAGCATAAAAAATATCGATTCTGACCTATTCCAGTTTATTCTAACAGATATATGAGCGAGTCAATCATCAGCGGGATCTGTCTGATTGCGCATAATCGATCCATGTCAATTAAGCTGTTTGCAGTATCCGGAGTATTTCAAACAATAATTGCCGCTCAGCAAATAGCATATTTCCTTGACGATGACAGAAAAGTAACCGTCATGTTTTCTTCCGTGAATAACAAAACCCATGTCGTTGAATCATTTGAATCTGAAAATATAAATCCTATATTAAATGACGGACCGGTTTTTAAATTCAATGAAGCGATATCGTTTCAGGTATTCTGCGAAACACAGGAAAAAACTGCTTATTATTGGGATAAACTCACCGCAGGCGGCGAGGAAGGCTGATGCGGCTGGCTTAAAGACAAATTCGGACTTTCCCCGCAGATCATTCCTGCCATTCTTCCGACGTTGATGGCCGACCCGTTAAAGGCACAGAGAGTGACAAGAGCTTTTCTGCAAATGAAAAAGCTGGAAATTGACAAATTAATAAAGTTATAAGGCAGATTTTTAACTGGTCGCAGCGAACGGACCGAAAAACATTTGCAAAACTATCTCAATGGCAACTAAACCATACGGAAATCAATGATCGAATGTGTGCTGGTCGGTATAGACTATATATGATCATACCGACAATGAGACTGGTTTATCTTCTCAGTACGATTTTCCGCTGAGTTGAAAAGTCATCAGTTTTGAGCCTGACGATATATATACCTGATGCTGCCTCTCTCCCGAGACCATCTCGCCCATCCCAGTAAAGTACATGTCTTCCGCCTGCCTTAACTCCATTACGCAGAACGCGCACCAGCCGGCCTGTGATATCAAAAATACCCAGTTGTATCGGAACGGTACGATTCAGCTCATACATGATGACCGTAGTCTGATTAAACGGATTCGGGTAATTCTGAAACAGCGCCGGTTTTTCTGGTATCACGGGGTGACGCAGATCAATTGCGGAACTTGCTCCAACAACCGTAAACAAACCATTATCAGAATCGGCGGATGGATTGCCTGAATTAAATAAAAAATTCTCAAAGACCAGGAGAGAGGTCTGTCCCGAAGTGGCATTCGAATTGACAGCAAATATGATGAACACCAGGGTACCACTACCACTAATGGGAAAGGGAGAAAAACTTCCCAGAACGATTCTGCCGGAAGAAATGTTAGAAAATACCGTCAGATTTTCAGAAATAGTACCGGACGTGGTTACACTATCCGCACTTAGAATAGTCGAATCGTACGTAACGGCAATCTGATAGGATATGACGTTGTAATTTGAAAGATCAGCGACATTAATCGGGATTAACACCATTTCACCTGGTTCACCGGTGACATCGGTTGGAATATTTATGGAGACAGACTGGGCATTGACCCAAACGACACCCAGCATCAAGTACATAAAGTGTAGAAATATAATTTTTTTCATAGACTCCCTGTTTTATAGGGTGATTATCCTCTTATACATTTAAGTAAGGCCCGGGAAAGGGTTTAAACAGCGATTCTTTTCCCGGGCCTTTCAGCCGGTTAGCATACGTCCTATCTAATAAGCAGCATTTTGCGGGTCGCTTCAAATTCACCGGCTGTAATTGTATAAAAATAAATACCTGAAGAAACCTGCCTGCCTGATGCATCCTCTGTATTCCAGCGCACTTCATGAGTGCCGGCAGGTCGCTCCTCATTAAGCAACACGCAGACCAGTTGCCCGGAAGAATTATAGATGGATATCTTGACATTAACTCTTTTTTGTTCTAGTGCCGGGATATGAAAGGGAATATTAGTTTCCGGATTAAAAGGATTGGGGTAATTCTGGCCCAGGGCGAACATTTTCGGCACATTTTCAGTGTCTTCACTGATACGAAGACTGAGCATCGGTGCCGGTTTATTTATTCCATTTATCAAGTATCTATCCAGAGTAATGGCGCTCATCTGACCTTCCGAACCAACTACTTTAAAATATACATTCAGCAGATCACCGGTCTCTCCGCCTGGATTAACGCAATAAGCACCAAGTTTCAACCTGCCGGGTGAAGAATTGACCACCAGTTCGAATTCTTCGTTCAACCCGGCTCTGCCGACATCTAAGAATTCCAATATCTTTGAATCATAGGTCAGACCGGCATCAACTGCATAGACTTTTTCTCCGCTCCGCGCCATCAAGGGAAGGATCACTGTTTCCCCTGGAGCAGCTACAATATTCGTAATGCCGTCACTTTTATCACCGGTTGCTGTAACCGCACCGGCAACCGCAGGTGTCCAGTTACCATCAACATCACCCAAAAGGACGGCCACATAGTTTTCCCCACGATGATTCGACGTGATGTTGAGATAAGAACGCTGAGGTGGCTCAAACATCCAGGTACCGGTGTGATCGGTAATATCATAAGGCGGTAATCCCACCGCATAGCGACAGGTCAACGCTGCGTCAAAAAGCTGGATAAGGCCGTTTTTATCTACATCAGCGGCGAGCGCCTCGCAGTGTGTTGTATCACGCAAATTAAGTGCGATCTGCGATATCAGTGAAGCATCAAAACAGGTAATCGAAGATTCTCCAATATCGCCGGTTTTACTTGGGGTTACCGTATAATTAAAATTTCCGGCCACATCACGGAACTGATAGTAACCATCTGCATCAGTAAATTCAAATCTTGATGCAGCTCCCGATAATGTCATGGTCGTATTGGGTACTGGATCATCCGTAGGGCAGTAAGTCACAAGCCCGTCTATGTCCCAGGTGTTGGGAATAACATAGGGGCAGCACGGATCCGGAATAACCGCGAAGGGGATGCCGGCATTAAACAATGCATCATCAATACATATAAGCGTCGTATCTCCCGGTTTACTGGTAACGTCGAAGATAAGACCAACCAAACGTCCTGCACCCGACAACGGATCGGTCCCAAATCCACCAACGATCATGCGACCGGGAATTAAAGTATTGACTACCGGGGGTCCGAAATCCTCGGAAATCGTTGATTCACTGGTGGCTCCCACTGCGGTCAGCAGGTTATTATCATATTCTATCTCCAGCTGATAGGCAACGACGTTCAATCCATCTAAAGAATCCACGCAAATATAAACCGTATCACGTGTGCCGGAAAATCCTATCAGGTTGTCATCACACCAGGTGACCATCACTTCAGGTCTTTCAGCCATTATCAGATCCCCGTAAGCGGCCGGAACCTGCCAGACGTTCCTAAAGCGCAGAGGTGCCTGTGCCTGCGGCCAGTATCCGGTATATGACATTCCCGGATTGGCCAAAGCAAAGGCAAACCAGCCGATGATATCGCCAGGTGATGCATTTAATGCACTGGTGCTCAGATCAATGTCTATTTCATACTGCAGGTAACCGGATGCGTTGGAAATGGCCTGAATGACGCCGGCGGCCGACCCTGCGGCTTCAAGGTTGATATTCCCTGGCCACCAGCCCGATATGCCGCGGAAACGGGAACTGGTACCGGTGGTAAACCAGTCGATCCAGAAATTGCCTTCATCACTCGGACTTTCCGGTGGCCAGTCCCTGTCAAGGTCTTCATCAAAATAAAAACCGACTTCATCGAGATTATCCAGGGTTTTATTTCCCTGGTCAGCAATCGCGAGATACAGGTGATCATCGTTATTCATAACATACATGGTAACCGGCGATAGTAAACCGGGGTGGGTAATATTTACCATTGCCGCATTATTCCACTCGAGGGGATTTATTATACCATCCAGGGAGGGAGGGGTGGAATTCCATCCGGAAAAGATCTGGTATCCGCGATAAACCGGCATTGCATTGGCTTCGTTGGAATTATCACTGGTGCCGATATCGTAAACCGCTTTTACAACATAGTAATATCGCGTTCCGTTTTCAGCCGATTCATCGCGATAGTACTGGCGTTGGAGACCTGACCTAATCAGAGTATAAGGTCCGCCTGGGGTTGTACTGCGATAGATGTTATAGGAGAGAAGCGTTTGTGCGGGGCTGTCGCCGTCTCCTTTTGTCAGTAATTCAGCGCCTTTACCGGATATAGATTCTGAAGCAGGGCCGGCAGATGCCACCATTTGGGGAATTTCAGCAAGCGGGCTCTGATCTTTGGGCGGATCCCAGACTAGAGGTACGGCGTGGTGGTAGCCGCTCAGGGCGTATACGTTACGTGGAGGAAATGTCGGCACATCACGTTCGCGGCCAAACCAGACGTATCGGGGCCGGGTGTCAGAGTTATTACCGCCGCCTTGTAGAGCAAAGGCGGTGGCGATCCAGGTATTGGATACCGGATGGTGCGGCCGGCTTCTCAGATAATCCCCCCACTTATTTTCAATTGGACCATCAGTGCCCGCTGTCACAAAATAGACTTCCAGCGGCTGAAGCCGGTCACCATTGACATCATCGGATATCCAGGCCGCCGTAGACGGATGACTGTTGCCCCCACCCCAGAAGATTGTCCCGGCAATATGTCCGCGGGCATTTACACCCACTGACGGATAGGCCCAGGCAAATTCCTGATTCCAAATAATCGGCTCATCGATCAGCGATCGGTTACTTTCGTTAAAACGCGCAATTCGTGTATACGGGTATGGAAAAGAACCCCCTTCAGCGACATTCCACATAAATCCGATCACACTATTTGCCACCCAGCCGGCCATAATACGATCATCATAACGTCCGCACCAGTCTCTGCCGTCCGGGCCGGGACAATGGGCATCGCCTCGCCACGTTCTGCTATAAGTGCTGTGACCCACGTTATTTAAAGTATAACTACCGGAACCCTCGGCCCACCGATAGATCCGTATCGAGCTGGTTGTATTGTGACTGGCCCAATACACAACATTCGTGGCCCCCTGAACCGGGGTAAAATTAAATCGATCGCCAACTATGATAAAACTGAAATTAAAGCCACCGCCGGATGCCAGACCATTGAGCGGCATCATCATTAAAACGGTATTTGTCCATGTGGGATCATCCCCGGTAGTATACACATTTGCGGCATGTATCAGATAATTATTGCTTAGTGCCAGGTGAGGATAGTCAAACCAGCGGTCATCGGGCAGGCCAATCATCTGGGGATTAAAATCATAATAGTACCAGTTTCCGTTGGCTAAATTTGCCGGCCCTCTCGCTACCGCAATGCGGTGGGTATTGGAATTACCATCTTGAACATATTGCAGCAACCATAGCATAAGATCACGACTGGAATCATAGATGACATCCTGATCGCAGCAGAATCCATTATTGGCCTGCGGGAAAGTTGTGTAAGGATTGACAAAACTGAAGGTGTTGCCTCCGTCGGTTGAAAGAGAGGCATACCAGTTACCGCTATAGAAAACCAAATCACCATTGTTGCCGGCACTCGGTTCGTTGACCACTGAAGTATAGTTGGATGGCGCTCCCGAACCCAGATCTCTGTTCAGGATCATTTTAAAATCGCCTGGTGCTAAAGGAAAAGGCGGTGTGCGTTCCTGTACATCTGTCTGAAGCTGGTCTGGAACAATGAACTGGGGCTGAGCACCTTCCTCTTCGGGTGTGGGTGGTCCGGGCAAATTCGACAGCTCGCATTTTAAAATCTCAATTTGTTCCTGCACTTCCAGAGGCAGCTCAGGAGGTTCCGCCAGGTACTCGGCCTGCACATGACGTGCCGCGTTCACGAACGCCTGCATCACCTCAGCCTGGTCTGCCGTATCTTGTGCCCCGGCAAGTCCGGTCATGGTAAAATAAAAAATACAAATAAATGAATACACAATTTTACTAATCATATTACTTATCCTCCTATTTAGTTAACGGTTGATAATCTATATTTATCAACAAAACGTCCCTCTGCAGGATAAGCTGGTACTGAATGATGCTGATAATCTGTCGTCTTAGCGATTCTTCTTAGTGCTGGAGTCGATTCAAAATGTATACGTGCAATGAAAAAGATAGGCAAATATATACTTTAATATATCTTTCCGGAAAGCGATAATCAATAATAAAAATTAAAATCATTTTATTCCCCATTATACTTAAATCGGTCACACGATGGATTGCTCAAAATTGTTTTTTATCCGAAAAGAAAATGGATTATTCATTTAAGTTCTTAATATTCATACCTTCAGCGATAATAATGCTAATGATCCAGCGAAAACCTGTTGTTCCGATATACAGTACAAGACGGTCATGTATGTATTGCTTATAAATCAAAATATTGGACTTCCCCTCAAGTAAATACAGTTCTTTTATTTAGGATATTGAACTTTCTGATCGATTGCACCTGCAATGCTGGAGCAATATAAAAGGCTCATCGTTTACAAAATGCAGTAACTAAATTTTGGTTGGTATTTTTTTAGCCTTTAAGGGAAATTAGATTTTTATTCCTATATACCAAACAGTGGTATTGAAATTTGATAGACCATTTGATTGATCCAGTCGACGAATTATAATAACTATCGGCAGGCTGATGTTTTTAATTACCAATGATGCGTTGCTTATTTAGCAATTGGTGGGCAAAAATAAATACCATTATTTTATTCCGCAAAATTATTTCTTGATTTCAAGGTTTATAATCTTAATTTTGTCTGTATGCCCTTGGTTTTTATTTTTATTCGCGTTCTTTCTATGATTTGTCAATCCGAACAATAATTTTAATCTGTTTGCAGGACCATCTCCTGGACGATATCTGTTACTCAATTGCGTTATCCGGTTGCTGATGTTCGCCAAAATAAAATAAGTTTTATTACATCAAATCATGATAGATCGGTAGAATATTTTTGTCTTTCCACATGATCAGAATGCCCGGCAAAACTCATGCCGGACCGCTGCCGCTGCTTACTGATGAAGAGCTGATAATCCGTGAAACGATTAGACAGGATATAAGGCAGCTTGCCGGTGAAATCGGAGAGCGTAATGTACAAACGTATGCGAATCTCAGCGCTGCGGCAGACTTTATCCAATCGTCATTTGAGCAGACTGGTTATCAGGTGAAACGGCAGAGCTATCAGGTGGCGGGCAAAACCTGTGATAACATCGAGGTGGAAATTGCCGGGGACAGGAAGGGAAACGAAATTGTCATTATCGGCAGTCATTATGATTCGGTCGCCGGCTGTCCCGGTGCGAATGATAATGCCTCGGGCGTTGCTGCGCTGCTTGCCCTCGCAAGAGCCTTCTGCGGCAGGCATACAGCGCGTAGCCTGCGGTTCGTAGCGTTTGTCAATGAGGAGCCACCCTACTTCCGGACAGCAAAAATGGGCAGTTTGGTCTACGCCAGAAGATGCCGTGAACGTCACGAAAAGATTTTCGCTATGATCAGTCTGGAGACGATAGGTTACTACTCGCAACAACCCGGCAGTCAGCATTATCCGTTTCCGGTTGGATTTTTTTATCCCGCAACCGGTAATTTTATTGCATTTGTCAGCAACCTCCCCTCCGGCTGGTTGGTCCGGAAGTCAGTGGCATCGTTCCGTCGCCAGGTTAAATTTCCGTCGCAGGGTGGCGTTTGGCCGGGAATTATCCCCGGCATCGGCTGGTCTGATCAGTGGGCGTTTTGGCGAACGGGCTATTCTGCACTCATGGTAACGGATACGGCGCCTTTTCGGTATCCATACTATCATACTGCCCAGGATACACCGGACAGAATTGAATACGATCATCTGACCCGGGTGGTTGTCGGATTGCAGAAGGTTGCCGCCGATCTCACCGGCTTACATCCAAATCATCATGATGATCTTGATTTACTAAAGGAATCCTAGCACGCATCAATGGACTTTTTAATTTTACAGAAGTTGTATCGGGCGTAATAATTTATGTATAACAATAGATCCTAACCAGAAATAGAGACTTTTAATTCGGAGCCTATAACGAATATAAATGGCAACTGAAAAAAAACATATAGAAGGCTGCAAGATTTTTATCAGTCATGCATGGGATTATCATGTTACCTATGCGACTGCGCCAATGACTTCACCCTATTTTCGCCTAAAAGCCATGTTAAACAGGGCAAAAGAATTTGACTGGCAGGATATTTCTATTACAAAGGAAAATCCCGTTCCTGGTCCTTACCGCGTGAGAAACGTGGAAGAAGAAATCCACAAACGACTCTCTGCCTGTGACGTATACATTATCTCGGAAACCGGTGTGTATTCCGGAAGCCGGTTGTGGTTTCAACGGGAGTTCGATATTGCTTTAACCCAATTGAAATCTCCAAAACCAATTTTGATTGTGAAACCTCGTGCGACAAGATTTTGGGCCGGTTCATATGCTTCCGGTGCCGATGCCTGGGCCATCTGGAACCAAAAATCGATTATTGAGGGAATCCGAAGTATCGCAGACCTAACCCCTTCCCGCCGGCAAGAGCTACTGGCAAAAGGCAAGGAATGCAGCTTTTGTCAGAATGGTATGCCTGCTATCGAACTTAACCGACTGAAAGGTGTTTACTGCTTAAATTGCGGGCAAGTTACTTATTTACTCTCCGGTGAAAAGCCGGATCAAATCTGGCCGGACCGTTACAGGATTTTCTGGCCCAATGAAAAATTAAATAATGATTGGCGTGCATCCGCTGCTTACCGTAGATTAAAGAAACGGGCGAACGCCTGACAATTGAATTCAACCTGCGAAAAGATCGCGTATAAATAAAGCTTGACATAAAAAAATGAATTGCTTATTCTACTCTTAATAAAAAGTAATTCTTCTGCATGATAGATCGAGAACAAGCATTCGGAAATAGGTAGGCTGACCGAAAAATGCGATGAAGCGCTAGCTCAATATACGTAGAGTCCTGAGAATTATAACCTACAGACGAATACGCTTCCATCATTGCTTTATATGCGGTAACTTAGATCGCAATCAGTCTCACTGGACTAAAGTATCATGATCATTTGTCTGCGCTATATGTTTGATTATTCTTTACAATAAAATATCACATCTGCCTTATCAAAATTTTTAGAATCTATAATAATGCCATAAGGGTATATGATATGGATTCAGTTGAATTTCTTGAGCGTATGGCCGCTCTGACAGCAGGTTTACAACCTTCTCCGGGGATCCCTAAACGTCAGATCAGAGAATTGAGATCACTTCTCGCCTTTTACCTGTATGAGTCGTCACGCGGGGAACGTGGTTTCGAAGAGCTGCCTTCATTACTGAGTCGCTGTGATACGACAATGCTTGATCCCGATCTGGTTTCCAAACTTAAAAATGAACTTTCAGAAGAATCTCTGACCAAGACTGCTGCCAAGTTACCGAAGGGCTCCCGGATCAGCAAGCGAAGCCTGCCAATTTTTAGCAGCGCTGAACCGGAATCGGTTCCATTGTGGGGGAGCGGCAGAAAAATCGATAAAAGTTTAGGTCCTTTCATTGATTCCGACGGACGTCTGGTCTGGTTTGATATTTTTATGCCGGTTCAACAGGTATCGGTTGTGAGGAGCCCATCTTTAAAGCCCTTTCTCTTGCTACCTTTACGCGGATTCATTATTGGAAGCGCCACCAGCTACAAAATACCAGCAGGATCGATTTGGATGCAGAGCAGTCTTTTTACCCCGGACGCCCCTGCAGGCGGCTTCAGCGGGATACGTATTAAAAGTGGAACAATGCAATTATCTGTGGCACCATCAGTTTCCGGAAATACACTGGTTCTGACAAGTGGTACCCATATACGATTAAAATTAAAGATTGCCGTATCATCGTCTAGCGCTCCCGGCCCTGAACCGGGGAAAGATGCCTTGGCTGCAGTTGTCGATTTACCGGCCGAAGTGGGATTTGAATTCACAGCAAGTGGAGGCACTCTCAGCGCTGCCGCGAATGCCGGTCTAAAGGTTTTTGGTGGTGCTTATTCTTTAGCGCATGCTCCCGGACCAGTATCCTATGAACCATTAATAAATCGTATACTGTTTCCTTTCAATGCCGATCCTTCAAATTGTACCGTATCAGCCAGTGATTCAGATTTGGTGCACCTTGCAAGAAGTGCACCTGTCAACAGGGCTGGCTGGGCGCTTCCAGTTGCGGTAGCAGGTGCAGATGAATTGGGCGATGCCAAAGGCAGTGGTGCTATTGCTCTGAATCTGGGTCGTGGTCTACAGACCTCATGGCGGGGACTTTTGGGTAGTCATGCACAAGTTGGTCCGGCCACTCTGATGGCTGAAACCGATCGCATCGTCCTGGTATCCGATTTTTCTTCAGCACCAGGTACCCGCCAGCAATTGCGATTATGGAATGCCGTTAATGATGGTTCAACATGCGATCTATCGCTAAAATTCAATAAATTTCACTTTCGCTTTGAGTCCCTTGCGGGTCGTCAGGACGCTGTCGTTATGTCAAGTCAATTGCAGGCATCTACAGACCGCCCGGTCGCTACAGATGGACGGCCATTTCCATTATCTGCCCAAAGTGCAAGCACAGTGTTCTGGCAGGATACATCAGCATTTAAGGTGTTGATTCAGACTGCTTTAGACCAGCCTGCAAATTTCTCAATGAAGTCAATCGCGTTGAAAAATGCCCTGGTAACGGCGCTCCCGCCAGTAGTATTTATCTTGTCGGGTGAATTGCACACCCCGGATGATGTGGTGAATGGTATGCTGGGTCTGATATTCCGTATACAAAATCTCACGTTGACCCTGCCTGATCCATATGTAACAAGCCAGCCGCTTCCAAGTCGTTTTAGCCGTCAAAGTACTGTAAGCGAGAAAGTCAGTTTGGGTCCTTTACTGATTTCCCTGATGACCTGGAGACAGCCTGAAAAGGCGCAACTTAATCTGGGTTTATTGTTTCCATCACACGAGATGGCTGTTCCCGTAACGACAACCGCAACTCAAATGCAAATGCAGGTTGGCACGTCAAGGATATCGCCAGAAACTGCTGAGAATAATGGTGGACAAACGCCGGGAAGTTTTTTTTCTCTATTGTCAATCCCCTCAATGCCCGGCATGCAAATTTCCGAACTTCCTAACCCGGTTCAATCGAAGAAGGAGGATGACCAGGCGAGAGAAGCTCTTCGCGATATCTTCGAGGAAAGTGCGGGTAATGCGCGTGAGTCTCTGTTTTTACTGGATGTTTCATCAAATATCGGCCACCTGGGGGTAGGCTGGGGATATCTCGATGGTAAAAACCAAAAAACGAACGGATCAGGTTTTCCATTACAAATTGATAATCTGACACTGGTTACCCCGGGGCGTAATGTACGACTTTTCCTACTGCCCCAGTTTCAATGGGAACCTATACGAAACGTACCGAATCCGAATATCGGATTTTTCCCAGACCGGCTCGTATCCGGTGATGACGGTGGTGCAACACTGTTCGGTTCAAATACTGTAAGGTTGGTTCCTATCACCCCGGATCGAGTACTCGTTAATCTCGTCGATCAATTTGAAAACGACAAGAAAAGAGTTGGTGCTTCATTTACCCTGCCATTTGGCATCCGTGCGGCAGCGGAGCTAATACCGGAATCATCTTCTACAGACCGCTGGGCACATTTGGCTCTGGTTCAACCCAGGACAATGGATGATCGTTTCAAAGGCGTATATCAGTTAATGGTCAGTTCACATATGCGATCAGGTGGTCCCAATGCAGAGAGCCCATCACTTGTTGGTGCGGCGTGGCAGACACGCAATGGCGTGGATCCTGCAACCGGCACTTTGAATGGCTTCAGTGCGTTGCGCGGTGATCTTTTCAACGAGGGTGTGGAGGCTTTCTTTAATGATGAACTTGGGCCAGGTGGTAAGAAACCGCGTGTTCCTGTCACACGAATTGATTTCGCTGGTCTTGGCGCGAGTGCATTTAGTAAGTGGTACAATCCCCAGGCGGTTGCCGAGATAAGTCAGGTTCGCTTTGATGTCTTTGTAGGTCGTACAGCCTACGAAGTGATTCAGGTGGCCAGTGTGTTGTATCCATGGGCGGTTCCGGTAGTGAGGACGATCACTTTCGAACGCCGTAAAGAGGGGCTGGTATTTCGTGCCGACAGTGGTTGGGTGGCAACCGGACCCGGGATTTACATCTATCCTGAAGTTAATATGACAGCTACGCCACCTGCTGATTGGACAAAGATAGAAACCCATCCCGGCCTTGTACGCGGCGCCTTTAATGTTCGTCGCATCCGCGAAACCGGCCGTGTGGTTCAACGTGTAATTTCCAACGAAAACATTGAGCTGCTTGAGGTAAGGTACGATGCTGATATTGAGGTGGAGGGCGTCATCCGAGGGCAAATTAACGAAACTGAACGAGTACCCAGCATAGACCAGATCGGTTTTGTGCAGCGTGCACCCAAGGGATATCCTCTTGTGCCATGGCATCTTGCAGAGATTTATAAAGACGAAGGTCCGGTTGGTGGACCGGTCGATTGTGAAATCGAAATCGCCGGCTCCGGTCAAAATATGCGTGTTGTTCGAGTTGATGTCGATGCCACTTCTCCAGTACCCGCCGGAGTGCCTGAATTTGCCGCTGCTGCCAGGGGGGCATTGGCGCTGCCAAATGACGGGGCATGGTCGGTTGTAAAACGTCAAATATCAGAGGAAGAATATGAACCGATCGATCCGATTGTTGGCACACCACTGATCCGTCTGGGGCGAGCCTCTAATCCATCTTCTTTTTCGACGCGGCATCGCTTCAGCGATCCCCGCGATCTATTGCGGGAAAATAATCCTGACTTTGAGTTCGGATTACTGCAAAGTTCCGACGGTCACCAATTTTTATTTCCGAGGCCGTCTATTGAAGCAGGCTCCAGTTCAATTACTACTACCGAACGATCCCTTCTTGCGGATGCCTACGCGCGTTCAACTGCTGCAGGTATATTCCCTAAGCGGTCGAGCTGTTTCTCCAGCCAGGGGATTTTGAACATCAATATTACGCCACAAGGTCGGTATAAGCTCGGTCCGTCAACGAAAGTTGACTTTAATAATATCTCGGGCGGAGAGCGCCAGATCGTAGACGGAGATGCACTGAAGATCAAAACCCGATACGCTGGACCTATTCAATTCATGCTTGATCCAGACGATCCCGAGGTATGGAGTGTCACGATTGATACACTGACAACATCCCTCGATCTGGGTCCTTTTGAGGATCTAATGGGCGTAACACATGACTTCCGTGTTGCAGATGCCCTATCAGCGCGTCTAATTAAGCCAATTCCGAAGTATGCGCCCTTCCTCGATCCTGTCATAGAGATTGTCAAGTTCTTAACAGATCTGCTTGGTATTGATCACAGATTTGATATAGAAGCGATACAGAGCAGTTTTAAATTCCAGGCAACGGCACAATATCCAATCGAGGGTCCTGGAAACAGTTATATTGACTTTGCAGCGTTGAAAATAAAAGGTAAGATCCAGGCGGGATTTGGTTGGAGTGAAAAGGACCATTGGTTTGGATTTTTTAAGGTTGAGCTAGGCATGAAGGTTCCGGTCATGCTATCTCTTTTCGCTAACGGCAAAACTTCTATAAAGCTGAGAGGCACACAACTTACCGGTCAGCAGATTATTATTCGCATGCTCTGGGGAGTCGCTACAGAAGCAATGTTAGGCCCCCTCGGTGTGTCGGCAGAGTTCAATTATGGAATCGAAGTTATTGTTGCTGAAGCGGGTGGATGGCAGATCGGATTACTGGTGCAGGTCGTCGGTAGAGCTGAAATATTTATAGTCATGGTCGCAGTAAGGATCGAGCTATTGGCTGCAATTGCCCGACTCCCGGCGCCCGATGAGCGCGTTCAGGCAATTGGTCAGGCAAAATTTGCGGCCGAAGTTGAAATATGTTGGTTTTTAACAATCAGCGTTGAATACTCTATCGAGTATCGCGAAACAATTGATATTTGAGAGGAGGAAATATTGTGGCCTATTCAGCACCAGAAAAGCTGACACTTTTACCTTTGCCACAGGCGTGGGATGGCGCAAACATAAAGCTGCGGGCAGTGGTTCTTCCCCGCGGTACACCCATGAATTCCCTGATGACAGGTGTTTCATCACTTCCAGATTCGCCGCCGTTTGCTGATGGTGAAATTAAATTAACAACCCGCTTAATTCCTTCTCTCGATGCTCTTCCAGATCCGAATGATGTCACCGCTTCGGTTGATATTGCAATGATTTCTCCGCCAGATCGGAGGACTCTTTTCGAAACAGTTGAGTCTCAGTTCGTGATAGATCCTGCCCTAGAACCCAGCAGAAATCCCCGGCGAGCAGGCCGTCAGATTATTAAATTACTGACTCCCAGCTATATGCAGTCATTCGCCTTCCCCGGTCCTCGGACACCCTATGGTGTGCTTGGGGATAAGTATGCCTGTGCCATGCGGCGTGGCTGCAAACTGCGTGCCCCTGCCGGCCCGTCGCCATCTAACAAGACCACCTGGGGTCATGTGATCGCTCAATGCCTGAGGCAACCACTTCTTGCAGAACAGATGGGTCTGTTATTTGCCGCCGATCTTACGCTTCCTGATCCTGCATTCTTTTCTGAAGGCGGTTGGATTTATTTAGCGTTACGCCCTGACAGCGCTTTCGCCGATCATACTGTTGCTCAACCTGATTTACTTGCTACATACGCTGCGCGTATACCACCGTTAGTGGCATCTCGTCCACTGTTTGCTCCGGTACTGTATCCGGTAACTTCAACTCCGCCTTTAGGAGATTTCGATGAAATTTATGGTGAGACCGCCAGCTATGATGATGGATTTACGAAGATTGTACATTGTGCACAACAAACTACAAGTATACCGATCGGTCTTGAATTGCCTGAAGATCTAAAACAAGGTATTCCGCCACCTGTAAGAGATACCGGGATCCAATTGGGTTGGGATGACGAACAACTCCTGGTGTGGTTAAACCGCCAGCTGGCAGATCCTGCGGTTGAAAAACGCCAGTCACCCATGGTTATACGCGGCTACAGGGTGGATGTGCGCGAAAAGGGTGATGCGGATTGGCACTCGTTGATGCGTGTTGAGGCTAAGCTGGCCATTGGCGGTCGCGATATTGGGAATTATAAAGGAGAACTAAATGTCGAAGTGAGTCCGGTGCAGCTAGAAAACCAGGAGGACGGCGATTTCTGGGTGCCCTCCTATTTCACTCAGTGGCAAGGCCGCTCCCTGGTGACGGAGGATACATCCGGTTTAAAACTCTCCGGACAGTCTCCGACCCGTGCACAATATCAATCCGTGGATGATACCAGAGTCAGCCTCATTTATGGGCATACCTATGAATTCAGGGTTCGTCTGAGTGACTTATCCAATGGTGGTCCCCC